>Ga0105044_10000276_pt1 | contig 61883 bp, 63 predicted proteins | sample MAT01_FD_78092 | JGI IMG/M metagenome (GOLD analysis project Ga0105044, IMG submission 78092) | Freshwater microbial communities from Lake Fryxell liftoff mats and glacier meltwater in Antarctica - MAT-01 | ecosystem: Environmental > Aquatic > Freshwater > Ice > Liftoff microbial mat | place...
GGCGCTGACCCCGGTTGGGGACCCGCCGTTGGTGTTTTCGACCGGCGAGCCGTCAGGTTTCGGTTGCGCGATCTCAGATCACGGTGAATTCGGACTGGGTCATGCCCGCCAGCCCGCCCGCGAAGTTGGCAAAGTCCGGTCTCACGCACCCATAGCTCAGCTGGATAGAGCGTTGCCCTCCGAAGGCAAACCGCACGTTCGAATCGTGCTGGGTGCATGAGATTTTCTGGCGCTAGGGGCCTCGGCGCGCATTGACGCCCAGGCCCGGTTTGCTAGAACAAATTGAAGTTGTCCACCGTCAGCGCGCCGACGCCGGTTAACTGCACCAGCGCGACCTGTGCCGCGCCGCCCACGCCATCAACATCCCAGAAAAGCGTGTCGGTCGTCGTATTCCACACAAAAGTGCCCCCGGCCGTTGTGGCGGCCGTACCGTTTACAAGCCGCACCGTTGCGGTCATTCCCGTGAAATTGTCGATCTCGAAGGCAATCTGGTCCTGGTTCGCACCAGACCCGGCAAAGAAATCGGTCACGATGTCGCCATCGCCAGCCTCGCTGAGCCTGTCGAAATAGAAATCATCATTTCCACCGCCCCCTGTCAGGGTATCTCGGCCATCGTTGCCCCAGAAAAAGTTGCCGCCTGTCGACCCCCGGATCGAATCATTGGAATCGCCGCTCCAAACCTCATCGAACGACGTGGCATTTTCGGTGTTGCCGTACCCGTCGTTGACGATCTGCCCGGTGGCCAACGACAGGTTCACGACGACCCCGGTCTGGACAACATCCGTAAATCCATTGTCCAGGTTGATGACGTCGAACCCCAGGCCACCGCTGTAGGAATCCCGACCTTCTCCGCCCCTGAACACGTTCTGAACCGATGACCCGACGAAGACGTCGTTATAGCGTGTGCCGTCGACCCGCTCGACGTCCACCGTTCGGTCAGTCTGCCCGAAACCGTCGCGAATCGTGCCGAAAATCCGTCCGCCGACGATCGAGGTTTCCAGATCGACGACAATCCCGCGCCGCCCGCCGTTCCAATAGTCGTCCTGATAACGAACCCGATCCTGATCGGCACCGCCGTCAAAGAAATCGGCGCCGCGCAGGCCAGCGAATTGATCGCGGCCATCCGTGCCGACCATCGAGTCGTTGAACCGCGACCCTTCGATCCGCTCGATGCCGGTAAAGGTATCGGTATTGCCCCAGCAGTCCACCAGCGTCTGGTTTGTCATGTTGACGCTGATGCCGCGATAGGCCGCTGCGCCTTCGCTGTAAGAGGTTTCCCTGAAGGTGATCGTATCAAAGCCGTCACCGCCATAGATGGTGTCATTCCCCATACTGCCGCCGATGACATCATCGCCGCCCAGCATGTTGTAGATGTCGTTGCCACGGTCCACTCCCACAAGAACGCGATCATCGTCGCCCGAGGTGCCGTTGATCACATCATTGCCCGACAGCAGATGGTTCCACGTCATTTTGCCATCAGGGCCGGCCCCGTCACCGTTCAGCGCCCACCCGAACACGTTCGAGGCGAACTGCGCGAGGTCAGCGCCGAGGGCGCCTGCCGCAAAGGTGTCGAACCGGATCACCAGGTTGCCTGCGGCATCCACCACGACGATCCGGTCGATGACACCGCCAGTCGCTTCGCCGTCGAGGTAGGTAAATCCGGTGCCCACAGCGACAACGCGAAAGCCCGGAAACTCGTGGGTCGCGGGATAGGTCAGGCTGAAGGTCGTGGCCGTGCGCACGGTCACCGTGGGCAAAGGGTCGCCTTCGAAAAGCCGTCCAGGCCAATTGTCCAGATCGCTGTAGAGGGAAGTCAGGGTAATTCGCGCCATTAACTCTCTCCCAAATCGCCAAAAAGACGGCCTTGTTGCCGCTGAGCGAGGCTGACAGGCCAATTTTTTCCTGTTAACTGTTTAGTGATCGCGCTCTTGCGGTCTGTCAAGCCCATGTCACGCTACTTTCGGCATTGGGTTCGATGTGGGATGGACAGACTGCAGGAGGGGCGACTGTCCGGTCGTGGTCTTTGTCTTATAATCAGTATTATGTAATGTAGCCACGTTGGGCGGTCACACGATCGCGCGCTCTGGAAATGGTTTGTCCCGCCCGGCCCGGTCAACCGAAAGATCTGACAGATCAATACTTTGCCACCCACCGGTCAACACATGCTCTGAAATGCCGCGCCCCACGGCGGGGGCTTGCTGCAGGCCGTGCCCGGAAAACCCGTTCATCGCATAGAAATTCGGCAGACCGAGGTATGGCCCCAACAGCGCGTTCTGGTCCAGCGTGTTGTAGTCGTAATGCCCAACCCAGTGTCGCACGACCTTGACGGCGTCAAAGCCGGGTGCGCGGGCGTAAAGCTGTTCCCAGATCACCTCGTCAAACAAATGCAGGTCGGGATCGAAGTCATTGGCATCGCAGGCACAATCATGTTGTGGAACCGTCGCCGTGATCCAGTGGTTCCGCTCGGGGCGCAGGTAGAACCCCGTGTCGACCAGCAAGGGGGCATCCGGATGCCGGGCATTCGGCGCATCGATCACAAAGACGGTGCGCTTGCGCGGCTCTACCGGCAACACCAGTCCGGCCATCCTTGCGATCCCGGCCGCGCGGGTCCCTGCGGCATTGATCAGCGCCCCGCAGGCAACCGCGCCGGTGCGCGCCAGGGTCACACCATTGACCCGGTCCGACTGCACGGCCACTCCCACCACCTCGTCCGTCGCGAAGACCGCACCCTGTCGGCGCGCCGCTGTGCGAAATCCGGCCAGGAGGCCCATGTTGTCGAACCACCCCTCGTCGCGCGGCCCGAACGAGCCCGCCGTCACATCCGCAACGTTAAGCCAGGAAAAGCGTGCGGCGATCTGCGCGGGCGTCCACACCTCGGTCGCCGCACCGTGGCAGCGTTGCAGTGTTGCCAGTTCGGCCATCACCACGGGCGCATCCGGGGCATGGCCCAGAAACAGATAGCCGTTCTCGCACAACCCCAGCGACGGCATGCCGACATCGTGCCCCAGCGACGCCTGAAACGCGCGGATGAACCGGATGCCGAACGCCGAGATGGCGACATTCACGCCCGTCGAGAACTGCTGACGGATCGAGGCGACCGACAGCGCGGTGGCGGCGCGGGCATAGCTCGGGTCGCGTTCGACGACCAGCACCCGCAGGCCAGGGTGCGCCCGTGTCAGCCAATACGCCGCCGAGGCCCCCATAACCCCGCCGCCCGCGATCACCACATCCGCCGTGTCCACCCCCTGCCCCTCCAATCCATGTTGCCCGATCCGGGTTCCGTCCTGCCATTCCGTCTCGACAGACAGCTTGCCGCATGGGTATGACAAGGACGGGGATAAGGACAACCCGTTGCCAGTTTGCGGCACGGCGAATGACGGAGGCATCACGGTGACAGAATTCCTGTCGCTCTTGACGCGCATTGCCGGAGCAGACAGCACGGGAGCGGTCTGGGATCTGGCTTGCGGGCGGTTTCGCAGTTGGGGGTTCGGGCGGGCCAACTACGGCTTTACCCGCTTCAAGTCCGATCGCTCGATCGGCGACCCCGATGACGCGCTGTTCCTCACCACCTCGGACGCGGCGTATGTCCAGCGCTACTTTCGCAGCAAGTTTTACGCGCGCACGCCGGTGTTCCGCTGGGCCGAGCGCAATGTCGGGTCGTGCACCTGGTCCTGGGTCAAGGCGGCGTACGACGCCGGCACCCTGACCCCGGACGAAGCGGAAACCGTTCGGCAAAATGCGGCGATCGGGGTGACGGCGGGCCTGTCAGTCAGCTTTCCGGCGACGTCCTCGCGTGCCAAGGGGGCGCTTGGCCTGATTGCCGATCCGGGGGTGGATCACGCGGCGGTCGAGACGATCTATACCGCCCGCAAGCCCGAGATCGAGGCGTTGGCCCACATGATGCACCTGACGCTGATCCAGTTGCCCATCGCGTCGCGGCGCCGGTCGCTGACAGTGCGGCAGCGCGAGGCGCTGGAATGGGTGGCCGACGGCAAGACAAGTCAGGATGTGGCGCTGCTGATGGGCGTTTCGGCCGCTATGGTGGACAAGCACCTGCGGCTGGCGCGCGAGGCTCTGGATGTCGAGACCACGGCGCAGGCAGTGGCCAAGGCCGCGTTGCTGAACCAGATTTTCCACCGCCCCCCCGAGGTGTCGGGAGCCGTCGCCGCGAGGTAGAGAATCCCGCACTACCTGGCCGCCCCGAAACACAGCAGGATGATCGAGCGGTCCGGTTTGACAGGATCACAGGCGGTGCGTCGGGGTGTATTTCCCCCCTCGACGGACCGTCCGCCGTGCTCCGGTTGCCCAGGCGGCCGGAATGCGATCCGCAAGGGCGTGCGGCGCAATTTCGTCGCGGGCCCGGTTGTGCAACGACGCCTGTCCTCATCCCGTGGTGTGGCGTCAGAGCGGTGCGGCCCCCCCTTCGGGGCTGCACCGTTCTGTTATATCCTGCGCCAATCAGAACAGCAGGCGTTGCCGCCGGCCCCCCTGTCCTGCTGCAGCCGTGCCCTAGACCTGCACCATCTTCGCGACTTCTGCCGCGAAATCCTCGGTAACTTTCTCGATGCCCTCGCCCACACTCATGCGGACAAATCCGGTGATCGTCACCCCCGCATCCTTGGCGGCCTGGGCCACCGTGATCTCGGGGTTGACCACAAACATCTGGCCGAGCAAGGTATTCTCGGCCAGATACTTCTTCATCCGGCCCGGGATGATGTTGTTCTGCAGCACCGCATCGGGCTTCGGCTTGGCAGAGGCCGCATTTTCTTCCATCGCCTTCTGGGTCTGCACCGCCAACTCGCGCTCGACCACAGCCGGGTCAAGATCGGACTCCGCCAATGCCAAGGGGTTGGTCGCTGCCACGTGCATCGCGACCTGCTTGGCAAACGCCTGATCCGCCCCGGTGATCGCCACCAGCACCCCGATCCGGCCCAACCCGTCGGCAACCGAGTTGTGGACATACACCGCCACATGCTCGCCCGAAACCGACGCCATCCGGCGCAGGTTCAGGTTCTCGCCGATGGTGGCCACCGCTTCCTGAACCACGGTCTGGACCGGCTGCCCGGCCAGATCGGCGGCTTTCAGGGCCTCCAGATCATCGCAGCGCACCGCGGTCCGGGTGACATCATGCACCAGCTTCTGAAAATCGGCGTTGCGTCCGACAAAGTCGGTTTCCGAATTTACCTCGACCGCCACGCCGCGCCCGCCCGAAACGGCCACCCCCACCAGACCCTCGGCCGCGACCCGATCGGCCTTCTTGGCGGCTTTGGCCAGACCCTTGGTGCGCAGCCAGTCCACGGCGGCTTCCATGTCGCCTTCGGTTTCCACCAGGGCTTTCTTGGCGTCCATCATGCCTGCGCCGGTCGAATCGCGCAGTTCTTTCACCATCTGTGCGGTGACGGTCATATCGTGCTCCTGCATTTTGCTGCCCCGGCGGGGCGTATCCCCACCGGGTAACAGTCTTGCGATGGTCGGGTTACGCCTCGGCGAGCGCTTCTTCTTCGGGGGCTGCGTCAAGCGCACCAAGGTCAATGCCCGCTGCCCCCATCTGCGCCGTCATCCCGTCAAGGGCGGCACGCGCCACGAGTTCGCAGTACAGACTGATCGCGCGGGCCGCATCGTCATTGCCCGGGATCACATAGGTCACGCCCTTGGGCGAGCAGTTGGTATCGACCACGCCCACCACCGGAATGCCCAGCTTCTGCGCTTCCAGAATGGCGAGATCTTCCTTGCCCACATCAATGATGAAGATCAGATCGGGGGTGCCGCCCATTTCACGAATTCCGCCCAGGGAGGCCTGCAGCTTGCCCTGCTCGCGCTCCATGTTCAGGCGTTCTTTCTTGGTCATGCCTTCGACGCCCTGCGCCAACTGCTCGTCAAACTGCTTGAGCCGCTGGATCGACTGCGACACCGTCTTCCAGTTGGTCAGCGTGCCGCCCAGCCAGCGGTGGTTCATGTAGAACTGCGCACACCGCTCGGCCGCCTCGGCCACCGGCTTTTGCGCCTGCCGCTTGGTGCCGACGAACAGGATGCGCCCGCCCTTGGCAACCGTGTCGCGCACGACCTTCAACGCCGCATCCAGCATCGGCACGGTCTGGGTCAGGTCAAGGATATGAATCCCGTTGCGGTCGCCATAGATGTATTCCCCCATCTTGGGGTTCCAGCGTGCGGTCTGGTGACCGTAGTGAACGCCAGCTTCCAGCAGCTGACGCATGGTGAACTCGGGAAGAGCCATGCCGATATCCTTTTCCGGTTTGATCCTCGGTGAAGCCGTCTTCAGAGCCTGCGCCCCAACCGGCGGACATTCCGGGATTTCTCCCCGCAACGCCCAAGCCTCACCTGTGAAGTGCGGTGGCCTTACAGCAGGGTTGGGCGGGGTGCAAGGGGTGTGTGCGGGTTGACGAGTGTGTCGGTTCGAGATCCGGATGGCAGGTGTTAGCCCATCGAGAAGGCGAGCTTGGGGACAAACACGCTACTCTGAAGCTCCTAGTTCTTGATTGCTGACGTACTGGAAATTGAAATCCGCAAATGCCAAATCGGGATTTATAGCACTGCCCCAGATTTCCCTGCGCTCATCGGTGCTCAGTGCCCAGAACCGCCTTATATTAAAAATATTTCCAAAGTGGTTTGATAAAACTGGATTGAGAATGATCCGATCCAAGCACGAACGGGCTATCCATTCAGATAGGGCCTCCAACTTTGCAAGGGTGATCCGAGCCTCTCTATCGAATTCTTCCAGATCTAGATTCTCATTCGAATGTTCCACGTCACTCCGTACTTGATACAGCTTTCCCATTAGATCGTGACAGTGAGGACCGACAAATGTCTCTGTCCTACTTTTGAATTGCCTTGTTGTGTTCCCTTGATCTCCAGCAATCAAACCTTCTATGCAGCGTGTAAACTGATGGATGCGCTCCAAGACATCGCGATTGCAACGGGCGTCCTGATAAAGTTTGAGGCACCGCAGAAGACGCCAATTGCTGCTACTTAGTGTATCTGTTAATAGCGAAAGCCTCTGCGCAATTTCAGATGCATGACGAAGTTGATTGACCGAGATTGAATCTCGATATTTTTTTACTATCGATGCAAGCGGCGGATCGATCGGCGCAAATTGGCGGATATTGATGCTGCCGTCTTGGCAATACCCATGTGCCAAGAACGCCGCGTCTGAAGTCTCAAATTTGCTTGTGAGTGTAAGACCTGTATACCAGTGGCCAATAAGTCGACGTAGTTTTTGATCCTCCTCATTTTGTGCGTCTGGTAACGTCGACGCCATACGGACCAACAAGAAAAGGGTGCAATCTGCGATCTCTTCCACTTGAATTGTGCCAAGCCACTTACGCCAATACTCCGGTAACTCAAAATCTGCATTTGGGAGTATAGTCACCCACCGGGAAGCTCGGTTAGGACAACATCTGTCGAAAAGCGAACCGGCAGACCGATGAGAGCAAATTTCTCACCGTCTTTGATCCAGTTAGTAGGATTTTTCTTAACTCGCACACCTCTTTTTCGACTTTTCTATTTGCGACTGCAAGACAATTCTGACACAATCGGAAATTGTCGAAGATTACGCTTCATGCGAAAGATCAGCCAGCAGGTTTTCCGCACTACTACCTCGTCCGCCCACCGGCCTCCCAACGCAACCTGATCCAGATCAACGCACCCTCCCCCCACAAGGTCCACACCTCCCCCAACGGCACCCCTCGCCTCCCCACAGGAAAGGACCACCCCAGGCTCGCAACCGGCACCCTTGTCGTTGTCGCCGACGGCACCTCGGCCCTGATCTGTCGCAACACCGGGCCCGAGGCGATCAAACTTGACCTACCAGACACTCTCACCCCCCACAGCCTGCAAAACGACGGCCCCGCAGGCTCGACCCCGGTGTAGCAAAGCCCGCATGACCGGAACGAGGCGGCGTTTTCCAAGGCCCGCCCGACAGTCACGTTTCCCTGAACCCCTCCGCCGCACACTGCGTCAGGCACATCCTTCAACCCGGCATCCTCGCTGCCCGGAACGTGCGCGGACGGCTTGCCTGGGGCACAGAACACCGGCAAGATGTCGAAGAAGGCAATTCACCTGGGGGAACGTCGGATGAGCGCAGGCTTTTCTCGATCACCCTTCACCTCGCCGCGCCTTCCCTGGATCATGGCGGCGGTCTTCATGGCGCAGGCCGTCGTTCTGAGCCTGTTGCGGTCAGGTACCAGCTACGACGGGACGGAGCAGTTGCTTTACACCCAGTATGTCGACCTCGGGTACGGCCGGTCGCAGCCGCCGCTCTTCACCTGGATACTGATCGCGGTGCAGCAAGTGTTCGGCGTCAGCCAGATTGCGGAAAACGTCCTGAAGTTCGCATGCCTGGCCGCCGGGTTCGGGGCAGTCTGGCGGATCACCCTGGGGCTCGGCTATGCGCGCGGGGTGGCTGCGGCGAGCATGCTGTCGCTGTTCCTGCTCGCCGAGATCGGTTTCGAGGCGCAGCGGAACTACACACATTCGGTTCTGCTGTTCGCTCTGGTGGGGTGGATTGCTGTCCTCTACCTGTCGGCGATGCGGCGGGGATCGTGGGGGTGCCATATCGGGCTCGGGGTCTTGTTCGGCGCAGTCCTCCTCACCAAATACAACGCGATCCTGCTGATCGCAGCATTGGTCATCGCCGATCTGTCGGTGCGCAGGGCGGGTGTATTCCGGCGGGCGGGCAGTCTGGTGATGTGGCCGGTCGCGGCTGCCCTGATTGCTCCCCATCTGATCTGGGCGACTGAAAACGCCGATCATGTCTTTGCGCTTACCGGCGGGTTCATCGGCGGGTTCATCGGCGGGGGCGAGAGTGTGCCGCTCCTGGTCCTGCGCGCGGGGGCTTATTATGTTCAGGCGAGTGCGGGCTTGATGCTGCCGTTGGGCGTTGTTGCAGCGGCGGCATGGTGGTGGATGCGGGAGGCGCCCACAAGCGTCGTGCAGCCAGATGCCGGGCGCTGCGTATTCTGGCGGTGGGCGGCGGTGTTCTGGGTCATCGGCCTGATCGTGGCGCTGGCCGCCCTGGCAACAGAGGTGCGGATGCGGTGGTTGATCCCGATCGGGGTGCCGTTGGTGCCGCTGATGATCGGCGGGGTCCTTTCGCGGGCACCGCGTGCGACAGTTGCGGTAACGGTCATCGGGGCGGGGTTCGGCGCGGTGTCGATCGCGGGGCAATGGGTGCAAAGCACCTGGATAAACCCCCGCACCGATTACGCCTACGCGCAGATGTCGGACGCGATGCAGCAAGCAGGCATGCCGATGGACATCGTGGTGGCAACCTACCCGATCTTCGGGAATCTGCGCCTGTACGGGGTCGACCGTGTATTGGCCCCGGTGTTGCCCGATCCGGCCCGCATCGCGCCCGATGCCGCCAGCGCCGTGTGGCAGGCCGATCACCCGGTCCATGAAGATCAGATCGCAGTCTTTGGCCGCGCGCTGGGGCTTTGCTTCGATCTGGCGCACCCTGCCATTGCCATCGAGATGCCGCGCCGCCATGGCGACGGGGCGCTGTCGGCGATAATCCGTCCGCTGTCCCGCGCAGCCTGCGCCCAACCGGCGGCCATTCCGGGATTTCCCCTTGCAACGCCCAAGCCTCACCAGTGAAGTGCGGGCGTTTCAGCGAGGGTTGACGGGGGGGCAAGCGAAAGGTCGTATGACACAGGGCCGCTGTCTGGCACGCACTGCCCTCTCGGGAATCGTTTGGCGGTCGTTTCGGCATATGCTAATTTTTCTGCGCGACACGCGTCGCGTCGCGCCATTTGACCCAGGGAGTAGACAATGCGACTGACCATGTCGGCCCTTGTTGCGGCTGTTACATTTGCCGCGACCGCCTCCGCCCAAACACCCGCGTTGCCCGCTGATGCCGTGCAACTGAAGGGGGGCGACATTGCCGCCTACCTTGACGGCAAGCGGTTTGCCGTGGCGATTTACGACGCCGATGCCCCAATCAAGGCAACAGTGAACTGGGACCTGAAAAACGCGATCGTGTTTGGTGATTTTGAGATGAACGGCACCAGGGGCAAATTCGAGAACCCTTGGATCATCAAAGGCAACACCAGTTGCGGCGAAAAGACGGCCAAAGGCGCATGGGTGTGCCAAGAAGTCTATGTCAGCGGTAGCGTGATGTATGAGGTCAACAAGAAGGGCCAGATACACGCCGTCTCCAAACTCAAATAACGCTTTCTCTCACGCGATAGCGACATCTGCGAGGCCAGAACCGGAATTGTGTGGGTTCTGTCCTGGCCCGGGCGGCGATGCAGACTGGATCGGACGTTCCAAGACGGCTCACCCCCCGCCCGGCGGATCGGCCCTCTCCGCTATCTTGACCGAGGTCGGCCAGCCTGACACGGACATTTGAAGCACGCGCCGTTCGTTCTGGACCTGTGACTACTGCAAACGGACTGATCCAAATTATGGCGTAGACCCACGAACTCCGGCAAACGTGACGCTGCGCGACTACTGGCGCCAAACCACAAAGGACCCCCATGCTCGCAACAGGCACCCTTGTCGTCGTCGCCGACGGCACCTCGGCTCTGATCTATCGCAACAGCGGACACGAAACCATCTCGCTGGAGCTTCAGGACACCATCACCCCCCAAAGTCTGCAAAACGACGGCCCCGCAGGCTCGACCCCGGTCGAGCAAAGCCCGCAGGACCGGGACGAGGCGACCTTCTCGAAACAACTGGTGCACAAGCTTAACGCGATGGCGCTGGCCCATCACCTGCCCGACGCCGTGGTCATCATCGCCGACCCCACCTCGCTGGGCCATATGCGCCCGCTGTACCATGCGGACCTCAAACGGCGGATCGTGCGGGAACTGCCCAAGACGATGGTCAAATCGTCGGCCCATGACGTGGCGGCGGCGCTGGCAAAACTCTGACGCGGGCCGGGGGCGGCGGTCCGCAATGGCCCTGCCCTGCGCCGTACTTTACGCCGCCTCGAACGTGACCGCCTTGCGCAGGAACTGCGTCGCGCGGTCGGAAACGGCGCGGGGGTCGCCCGTGGTCAGGAACCTGGCCGCCCTCCCCTGCCCCAGCATCGCAGGCCGCCGCTGCAGATAGTCGGCCAGCGCCTCTGCCACCAGCGTCGCCTGCGAGAACACCTTGACGTCCGGCCCCAACGCCTGCGCAAACACCTTTTCCAGCAACGGATAATGCGTGCAGCCCAGCACGGCGGCCTGCGGATGCGGCATCCGCCGCTTCAACGCCTCGACATGCGCGCGCACCAGCGTTTCGGCCAGCATCTCGTCGCCCGCCTCGATCGCGTCCACCACGCCACCGCAGGGCTGCGCCTCGACATCCACCCCGATGGCGCGGAACGCCAGTTCACGCTGGAAGGCCCGGCTGGCGACCGTGGCCGGAGTGGCAAACAGCGCCACATGCCTGACGGCCACCTCGCGGGGGGGGGAATTGTCGCCCCACCGCCGTTCGGTCAGCGCCTCGATCAGCGGAACAAACACCCCCAGCACCCGCTTGTCCGGGGGCACCCAGGTCTCCTGCATCCGCTTCAACGCCGCGGCCGACGCGGTGTTGCAGGCCAGAATCACCAGATCGCAGCCCTCGGTCCACAGGCGTTCCGTCGCGGCACATGTCAGATCAAAGATGTCATCCGGCGTGCGCACCCCGTAAGGCGCATGCGCATTGTCGCCAAGGTAGACGAAAGGCACGTCCGGCAGACGGTGCACCACGGCATCCAGAACGGTCAGCCCGCCCAGACCGCTGTCGAACACCCCCACCGCCATGGCCTACCTCGTCTTGTACTTGTCCTCGAACTCGAAGCCATAGTCATACGACCGCAGCGGCGTCGGCGAAAGCTGATAGGTGGCGCGGCGCAGAAAATCCATCATCGCGTTGGCGTCGTACTTCAGCGGCTCCAGCTTGGCCGAGGCGATGGGTTCGCCCACCACGACCCGCACCGGCTCGTCGATCCGGGATTTGAACTCCTTGATCAGCAGACCCAGCCGCAGGGTTGACGAGGTGTGCGACGCCAGTTGAAACAGCCGGGAATTATGCCCCTCGAAGAAAACCGGCACGACCGTAGCGTTGGACCTGGCGATCATCTTGGCAGTGAAATTGCGCCAGCCCGGGTCCATCGGCCGCGAAAACGGCTTGGCCGAAGTCGATACCGTCCCGCCCGGAAACACCCCGATTGCCCCGCCGTCGGCCAGATACTTCAGGGACTTGGCCCGGGTATCGATGTTCAGCCTGATCGCCTCGCGGGTGGTGTCGAACGAGATCGGCAGGATCACCCGGTTCAACTCTTCCGCCCGGCGGAACACCGAATTGGCAAGGATGCGGAAATCGCCGCGCACCTGGTCCAGCAGGTGGCCCATCATCAACCCGTCCAGAATGCCGTAAGGGTGATTGGCAATCACGATCAGCGGGCCGTTGGCCGGGATGTTGGTCAGCGCCCCGCCCGTGACCTGCAGCGACAGGCCGTAACGCTGCATCAGCACATCCCAGAAATTCGCCCCGCGCGCGATATCCTGCTCATAGCCTTTGGCGCGCCGGATCAGGGACAACCGGCCCGTCACATTCTCCATCACCCGGATCATGGCACGCCCGCCGCGGGTGCGGGCGGACGACGCATAGCTGATGTCTCGGGTCACGTCGTGTCTGCGCATTCAATGGCCCCCTGCTGCCTGATTTCCCATAGCGGTAATCGGTGAGTCTGGCGAGTCAAGATCACGGGATCATGACGGCGTGCGCGCGGCCGCATAGGCGCGCATGGGGGGTCGGGCAAGGCCCTTCGTGCACGGAATTTTTCGCAAAGCCGGGCATTTGCGCCGGAAAGAATGCGCGCAACCGCCCGGGGGTCGTGTTAGGATCGCCGCGCAAAAGACCGGATATCGCAATGGATTGGGACAAACTTCGAATTTTTCATGCGGTGGCCGACAAGGGCAGCCTCACCCATGCCGGTGAGGTGCTGCATCTGTCGCAATCCGCAGTCAGCCGGCAGATCCGCGCGCTGGAGGAAAGCCTGGCCGTGACGCTGTTTCACCGGCATGCCCGCGGGTTGATCCTGACCGAACCGGGCGAACTGCTGTTCGATGCGACGCAGCAGATGGTCAAGCGGCTGGACGCGACGGCCGCGCGGATCCGCGATGCCGAGGACGAGGTGTTCGGCGAGTTGCGGGTGACCACGACGACCGGGTTCGGCACGCTGTGGCTCGCCCCGCGTCTGGCCACCCTCTACAAGAAATACCCCGCGCTGAAGATCGACCTGATGCTGGAAGAGCGGGTTCTGGACCTGCCGATGCGCGAGGCGGATGTGGCGATCCGGATGAAAGAGCCCTCCCAGGCCGATCTGATCCGCAAGCGTCTGATGAACATCCGGATGCGGCTTTACGCGACGCCCGAGTATCTGTTGGAACACGGCGCGCCGCAGACGATGGACGATTTCGCCCAGCACCGCCTGATCTGCCAGCACGCAGGCACCGCTCAAGTGGCCGCCGGGGCCAATCTGGTGGCCGAACTGATGGCGCATGACATCCCCTCGACCCTGACGGTGAACAATTATTTCGGGGTGCTGCAAGGGGTGCTGAACCATCTGGGGGTGGGTGTCCTGCCCGACTACATCACCGAGGATTTCCCGCATCTCGTGCGGGTGCTGCCCGATACCGAAAGCGGCGAGGTGCCGGTGTTTCTGGCCTACCCGGAAGAGTTGCGCCATTCCAAGCGGGTGGCGGCGTTCCGTGAATTCGTGACCGACGAGATTTTTGCCTTCCGCAAGCGCCAGCAGACTTGAGGTCGCCAGCGCGGTGCCAGCATCGGACGGGCCGCGCCGGGACGTGCAGCCATGCAGGCAATGCATGGCAGGGTTGCCGCATCAGCGGGGTCATTTGTCTTGCCGGGAATCGTCTCGCTGCCTAGATCAGACGCAGGGCGGGGCAGCAAATTTTTCCGTTGCTCCGCCTGTACCTCCCTGTTGGACCTGGGCCGAGCTTTCGCTCGGCCTTTTTTTTAGCGAACCACGCGTGTTTTCGCGGATTGGCCTGTCAGTTCAACCGCCAGTCGCGTCGCCTGATCAGAAAAGCGGCATCCGCCGATGATGGTGCCAGGGCGATCGCCCTTTCATAGGCGCAGCGGGCGGCGGCGGGCTGATCAGCCCGGGTCAGCACTTCAGCGCAGGCGGCGTGATAGGGCTGATAATCGTCGAGTGCAGCACCAAGGGCCGCCACCTCTGCCAGCGCCGCCGCGATGTCGCCGGTTTCCGCCACGGCGATGGCCCGGTTCAGCCGGACAACCGGAGTAGGCTCATAACGCAACAGCGCATCGAACAGTCGCACGATCTGCGGCCAGTCAGCACTGTCCGCCAGCACATGACAGGCGGCGATGGCCGCCTTGATCTGGAACGGGCCGGCCGCATGCCGGGCCATCGCGCGGTCGATCAGTGCGAGCCCTTCGGCAATCGCCGCTGCGTCCCAGCGGCGGCGGTCCTGATCGCCAAGGGCGATCGTGGCACCGGAAGGATCGACCCTTGCGGCATGACGTGCATGGGTGATCAACAGCAGCGCGAGGCAGCCTTCGGTCTCGGCCTCGCCGGGGCGCAACCGATCGACGAGGCGGGCGAGCCAGATCGCCTCGGCACACAAATCGCGTTCGGCAGCGGCACCGGCAGCGGGGCCGGCGGTATAGCCCGCATTGAAAATCAGATAGATGACCGCCAGAACCGATTGCAGGCGTTCCGCCCAGTCTTCGGGGCCGGGAACGCCGAAGGGAATGCGCGCAGCCGCGATCTTGGCCTTGGCGCGCGACAACCGCTGGCCCATCGTCGGTTCGGCATCCAGAAAGGCGCGGGCAATCTCGGTCGTGGTCAGACCGGCAACCGTGCGCAAGGTCAGCGCCACCCGGCTTTTGGGGTCAAGGGCCGGGTGGCAGCAGGTAAAGATCAGGCGCAGACGTTCGTCAGGGATCATCTCGGGGTCCGTCTCGCAGGCCTCATCCACCGCAAGCCGCGTCAGATCGGCGGTCTTGCGGGCATCCCGCGCCGCACCGCGCAACCGGTCGATGGCCTTGCGCAACGCCACTTTCAACAGCCAGCCCTGCGGCGAGGCGGGCAGGCCCGCGCGCCCCCAATGCGACATGGCCGAGATCGCAGCCTCTTGCAGGGCATCCTCGGCCAGTCGGAAATCGCGCAGCCGCGCGATCAGCGCCGCCAGTAGCCGCCCCCGGTCATCGCGCATCACCGCCTCGATGGCGCGGGTGACGGCGATGGGGTCGGAGACGGTCATGGGGTCAGTTGCCTGCCGGGTCGTAGGCCATCAGCGGGCGCACCTCGATCGTGCCATACTGCGCCGATGGCACCATGGCGGCATATTTCAGCGCGGCATCAAGGTCGGGCACGTCGATGACATAATAGCCGCCCAGATGTTCCTTGGTGGTGGCAAACGGGCCGTCCATCGTCTCGACCATGCCGCTGCGCACCCGCAGCGAGGTGGCGGTTTCGATGCCCTGCAGACCTTCGCCGCCGCGCATCACGCCATCGGCGTTCATCGCCTGGCTGAGTGCGGCATAGCCTGCCATCATCGTGCCGAATTCGGGCGTACCATAGACCGGTTCGACAGCGGGGTCACCATAGATCAAAAGCATGTATTGCATGATGTTTGTCCTTGAGTTTGAGGTTGCAGTCAAACGGGGGTCGAGTTGAACAGGATGTTCGCGCCAAGGCAGACCATTGCGTTCAGCGTCGCAAGAATGTTGGTGCCGTTGCCGACATAGCGCAGCGGATGGGCTGCATTGCCGTTCTTCAGCCCGAACGGGTGTGCGATACGCCCGATCAGCAACAGCGCGCCCGAGATGTGCAGGTAGATGTTTGGCGCCCCCATTCCCTCGGCCAGGATCATCAGGATCAGCACGACGCAGGTCCATTCGACAAAGTTCCCGTGCTGGCGCACGCGCAGCAGCAGTGCCCTGTTTCCATCGTCGCCAAACGAGATGCCGATGGCGGACCGGACACCAGAGACACGGAACCACAGCACCAGAAAAATGGCAGCGAGTGGAAGGGCATAGAGGGGGGTTACGGCGAAAATCATGGGCGTTCCTTTTTTCGATGCGGGGTTTCGTAACCCAAGGACGCTGGCACTTTGCCGATTTCGACAGAGGCTGCAAAATTTTTTCTGTTCGGGCGTGAAAAATTTTCGTCGCGGGGGTGCCGGGCCTTTCAGAAGCCGGGGGCTTGGCCTAAGAGGCGGGGCAACCCGATCCGCGCGCCCCGGGAGGCCCCGATGTCCGAACCCGCCATCACGCCAGACCTCGTGGCAGCCCACGGATTGAAACCCGACGAATATCAGCGGCTTCTTGGCATCATCGGTCGCGCGCCGTCCTATACCGAACTTGGCATCTTCAGCGCGATGTGGAACGAGCATTGTTCCTACAAATCCTCGAAGAAATGGCTGCGCACGCTGCCGACCACCGGGCGCCAGGTGATCTGCGGTCCGGGCGAGAATGCGGGCGTGGTGGATATCGGCGACGGGCCCGACGGTACAAGACTGGCCGTCATCTTCAAGATGGAGAGCCACAACCACCCCAGCTATATCGAGCCCTATCAGGGGGCCGCGACCGGGGTGGGCGGCATCCTGCGCGACGTGTTCACCATGGGCGCCCGGCCGATTGCCGCGATGAACGCGCTGTCGTTCGGACTGCCCGGCCACCCGAGAACCCGGGCGCTGGTCAAGGGTGTGGTCGAAGGCGTAGGTGGCTACGGCAATGCCTTTGGCGTGCCGACAGTGGGCGGCGAGGTGCGGTTTCACCGGGCCTACAACGGCAATTGCCTTGTCAACGCCTTTGCCGCCGGCCTGGCCGATGCCGACAAGATTTTCTATTCGGTCGCCTCGGGTGTGGGGATGCCGGTGGTCTATCTGGGGGCCAAGACCGGGCGTGACGGGGTCGGGGGTGCCACGATGGCCTCGGCCGGCTTCGACGACACGATCGAGGAGAAGCGCCCCACGGTGCAGGTCGGCGACCCCTTCACCGAAAAGCGGCTGCTGGAGGCCTGTCTGGAGTTGATGGCCTCGGGGGCGGTGATCTCGATCCAGGACATGGGGGCGGCGGGGCTGACCTGTTCGGCGATCGAGATGGGCGACAAGGGCGGTCTGGGGATCCGGTTGCACCTGGACGCGGTGCCGCAGCGCGAAACCGACATGACCGCCTACGAGATGATGCTGTCGGAATCGCAGGAACGGATGCTGATGGTGCTGAAGCCCGAGATGGAAGGCGCAGCCCGGGCGATCTTTGTCAAATGGGACCTCGACTTCGCCATCGTGGGCGAGACGATTGCCGAAGACCGGTTCCTTGTCCTGCATGGCAATCAGGTGAAGGCCGATCTGCCGCTGTCGAAACTGTCATCCTCGGCACCGGAATATGACCGTCCCTGGGTGGCGACGCCGGCCGCCGCCCCGTTGGGCGACGTGCCCGAGATTGCGCCGATTGCGGCCCTGCGGGCGCTGATCGGCAGTCCGTCCTATTCGCACAAGGCCTGGGTCTGGGAGCAGTATGACAGTCAGGTGGGGGCCGATACGATGCGTGCCCCCGGCATGGGCGCGGGGGTGGTGCGGGTGCATGGGACGGGCAAGGCACTGGCCTTCACGTCGGATGTGACGCCGCGCTATGTCAAGGCGAACCCGGTCCAAGGCGGCAGGCAGGCGGTGGCCGAAGCCTGGCGCAACCTGATCGCCGTCGGGGCGACGCCGCTGGCCGCGACCGACAATCTGAACTTCGGCAACCCCGAAAAGCCCGAGATCATGGGGCAACTGGTCGGCGCGGTTCAGGGCATCGCCGAGGCGTGCCGGGCGCTGGACATGCCCATCGTGTCGGGGAATGTCAGTCTGTACAACGAGACCGACGGCGCGGCCATTCTTCCCACCCCGACCATCGGGGCGGTAGGTCTGCTGGCAACGCTCGACGATCTGATTGCCGGGCTGCCCTTGCCGGGCGATCTGGCCGTGGTGATCGGCGGAGCGGGGCGGCATCTGGGCCAGTCGGCCGTACTGGCCGAGGCGTTCGGGATCGAGGAGGGCGATGCGCCGCCGGTCGATCTGGCGGCAGAGCGGCGGCACGGGGCCTTCGTGCTGCAGGAGCGGGCGCAGATCAGGGCCTGCAGCGATCTGTCGGATGGCGGGCTGGCGCTGACCGCCTTCGAGATGGCCGAGGCGGCAGGCATGGGGGTAGCGCTGGACGACGGCACGATCGCGGCCCTGTTCGGCGAGGATCAGGCCCGCTATCTGGTCGCCTGCAGCGCCCGCGCCGCGACCGCGCTCCGCGACGCCGGTTCGGCAGCGGGGGTGCCAGTCGCCGTCGTCGGCAGGTTTGGCGGCGAGGTCGTGCAATTTGGCGCGGACGCGGCCCCCTTCGGCGAATTGTCGGCTTTGTACCGGACCGCGTTTGCCGCTGCGGTTGCCTGAGGTTTGCGGCGCCGGGCGGGGGGTTTCACACCCCCCGCACCCCCCGTGGGATATTTGTGCCAGGATGAAAGCAGGGCGTGGTTGCAGGTCGGGGTCTGCGGGCTTAGGTTGGCAGGCAACAGGCAGAGGAGTGTCGCCATGGCGATGGAAGCCCGCGATATCGAAGATCTGATCCGGGGCAGTTTCCCGCAGGCCCGGATCACGATCACCGATCTGGCCGGAGACGGCAACCATTGGGCGGCCGAGGTGATCGACGCCAGTTTCAGGGGGATGAACCGGGTGCAGCAGCAGCGCGCGGTCTATGCCAGTCTGAAGGGCAAGATGGACGGGGCGCAGGGCGAGTTGCACGCGCTGGCGCTGACCACGAAGGCGCCCGAGTGATGCCGGCCGCAGGGGCCGGCATGGCGGCGCTTGGGCTTATGAGCCTTGTGGGGATCGTGCGAGCCCGGCGCAAGCGGCGACGCGGCGAGGACACCGCCGTCAGCGAGGCAGACGAGCGGCGGGGCGTCGCATGGCGCGAGACGGAACGGCGGATGGCAGCCTATCTCGCGGCGAGGGAGGATGGTCGCGGGAGCGGGCAGGAACCCGGGCCAGAACGCAAAGATGCTGGCAATTCCTGATGGCATCGGACAATTCTGGTTACCCGGGGATGTCGGAGGACTTCTGAAACACGAAACAGGTGATGGGCGGCGGCTGCGTCGCCACGAACGGTGGCGCTACGAAAGGGCAAGACGATGAGTGCGCAGGATCAAATCCGCGAGACGGTTCAGAAAAACGACGTGGTGCTGTTCATGAAGGGCACCAAGATTATGCCGCAGTGCGGCTTCTCAAGCCGGGTGGCGGGGGTGCTGAATTACATGGGCGTCGAGTTTGCCGATGTGAACGTGCTGGCGGATGCCGAGGTTCGCCAAGGCATCAAGGAGTACAGCGACTGGCCGACCATTCCGCAGCTTTATGTCAAGGGCGAGTTCGTCGGCGGCTGTGACATCGTGACCGAGATGACCTTGTCGGGCGAACTGGACGCGTTGTTCGAGGCCAAGGGGGTGGTCTATGACAAGGCCGCTGCCGAAAAGATCCGCGAAGCGAACGGCTGAGCCGGTCGGGTCTGGCGACCCACCCGGGCGGGTTGCGGCCGGCGAGGCTGCCAGAGCGGCAAGACAGATCATGCGGGCGGCCGATCAGAGGCCGGTACAGTTGGCCAGAACCGGGGTTTCGTCGCCGGTCCGACCTTCTTGCCGCATCAGCCGGGCGGTGCTGCGCTTGGCCGATCACACATGTGACGCGCCATCCGACGGCCAGCCAAACCGGGCAACCGATGCCGCAGGTTCGCCGCAGAGCGGGATCTGGCGGGCTTCGAGCAGCAAGATGGCGATGGCCTGATCCGCGTCATGGGCCTGAATGACCGGCCCCTTTACGTCATGCTCGCACCGATAGCGCTGGTTCTGACCCTGCATCCCGGCGCTGGCGATCGCGGGTACGACCACAGAAGTGCGACGGCAGGCCCCCGGTGGATCATGTGGTTGCCTCGGCAGTCCGCTCGGCCAGCCGCTCATCCAGCCGGTCGGCCAACGCCTCGGCTCGGGCGGCGATCTCGGCCAGGGTTTCGGTGACATGCGGCGGGACCACGGCCACCTCGATCTTTTCGCGTTCCGGAGGCGGGCGCGCCTCGATCTCGGCCAGTTGGGCGCGCAGGCGGCGCAATTCGTCCTCGTTGCCGGCCGCCTTGTCGGCCAGCAGCAGCCCCGCCATCAGCAGCATCCGCGCTTCCGGCAGACGGCCCATCTGGGCCACGATCGGCTGCGCCTCGGTATCCAGCATCTGGGCGGCGGTGCGCAGGAAATGCTCCTCGCCGGGCTGACAGACGACATGGAACGTCCTCCCGCCGATCGAAACCTCAAGTTCTGGCATCGGGGCCTCCTTCATCGGCAAGCAGGTGGTCAAGGGCGGTCAGGATATCGTCGAGTTCCGCCACTTCGGCGGTGCGGGTGGCGCGCAGACCCTCAAGCTCGGCCAGCAGCGTGCGGTCGATCGCGGCCGGATCGGACAGGCCCGCCTCGGCGGTCTCGCGCAGGCTGCGCAACTGGCCGCCCTGCTGGACCATGGTGCGGTGCGCCCGGCTGAGTTCCAGCCCCTGGGCATCGACCTGCCGCATCAGCACGGCAATCTGTTCGTCCAGCCCGTTGCGCAGTTTGGCCTCCTTGTCGCGGACCACGCGCAGCCGTTCGGAAAGCTGGGCATTGGCCATGCGTTCCTCGTCCAGCTCCTCGGACAGCCGGGCGATCTCGCCCGCCTTGTCGGCGACGTCGCGACCCGGAGTGCCTGCGTCATCTGGCGACGGGGCGGGTTCGACCGGTTCGGGCGTGGAGACCTGCAACCCCTCGACCCCCCGCGCGATCCGTTCCAGCGCCGCGGTGATCCGCCGTTCCAGTTCTGTGATGTCTTGCATCCCCTGCCCTTCCGGCCCCGGCACCCGTGATGTCGGCACCCGTTGCGTGCCCGTTGCGTGTTCAGAGTGCGAATCGCAACTCATGGCGTCAAGTGCGATCTTAGCCTGCCCCGTTCGTCAAGGCTGCGCCTTTGGCGACAAGGCGTTGCGGGGCGCGCTTGATCTTGCCGACGGGGATGGTATGCATCATGCGACCAGTCAGCCAGGACCTTGCCGTGGACATCCAGACCCTGCGCACCCGCCATCCCGACCACTGGATGCAGGCGGCCGCCATCCGCACCCTGACGATGGACGCGGTGGCTGCTGCGAATTCCGGGCATTCGGGAATGCCGATGGGCATGGCCGATGTGGCCACGGTGCTGTTCGACCGGCATCTGAAGTTCGATCCTGCCGCCCCGCGCTGGCCCGACCGCGACCGGTTCATCCTGTCGGCGGGGCATGGATCGATGCTGCTCTACAGCCTGCTGCACCTGACCGGCTATGCGGATGTCACGCTTGACCAGATCAAGGCGTTCCGCCAATGGGGGGCGATCACGGCGGGCCATCCGGAATACGGCCATGTCGCGGGTGTGGAAACCACGACCGGGCCGCTGGGTCAGGGGCTGGCCAACGCGGTGGGGTTTGCTGTGGCCGAGGAATCGCTGCGGGCGCACTGGGGCCGGCGGATCGTGGAGCACCGGACCTGGGTGGTCGCGGGCGATGGCTGTCTGATGGAGGGGATCAGCCAGGAGGCGATTGCCCTGGCAGGCAGGCAGCAGTTGTCGCGGCTGATCGTGCTGTGGGATGACAACGGCATCACGATCGACGGCAAGGTGTCGATTGCCGATGTCACGGACCAGAGGGCGCGGTTTGCCGCGTCGGGCTGGGATGCGTTCGGCTGTGACGGGCATGATCCCGACGATATCGACCGAGCGCTTTCGGCGGCCAGTGCCAGCCCGAGGCCGGCCCTGGTGGCCTGCAAGACCCATATCGCCCTTGGGTCGGCGGCGCAGGACACCTCCAAGGGCCACGGGGCGCTGACCGACAAGGCAATGATCGCCGACACCCGCGCCGCCTATGGCTGGACCCATGGGCCGTTCGACATCCCGGCTGACATCCGGGCGGCATGGCAGGCCAAGGGCGCGCGCGGGGCTGCGGCACATGCCGACTGGCTGGCGCGGCTTGCCGCTCTGCCTGCCGCGCGGCGGGCGGCCTTTGCCCGGATGATGGCAGGTGAGGGTCCGGCGAAACTCGCAGCAACCATCCGGGCCGTCAAGAAACAGGCTGTGGCGGATGCCCCGAGAATCGCGACGCGCGCGGCGTCCGAGAAAGTGTTGACGGCTGTCAACCCGATCATGCCGGAAACCATCGGCGGGTCGGCCGACCTGACCGGCTCGAACAACACCAGGACCCCCGACCTGGGGGTGTTCTCGCCCCAGGACCGGAAGGGGCGCTACATCTATTATGGTATCCGCGAGCATGGGATGGCCGCTGCGATGAACGGCATGGCGCTGCACGGCGGGGTGCGGCCCTATGGAGGCACCTTCTTGTGCTTTACCGATTATGCCCGGCCAGCGATGCGGCTGTCGGCCCTGATGGGCGTACCGGTGATCTATGTGATGACGCATGACAGCATCGGACTGGGCGAGGATGGCCCGACCCACCAGCCGGTCGAGCATCTGGCGATGTCCCGCGCCACGCCCAACACTTACGTCATTCGCCCCGCCGATCTGGTTGAAACCGCCGAGGCGTGGGAAGTCGCCCTGAACGCGAAGACCACCCCCACCGTGCTGGCGCTCAGCCGCCAGAACCTGGCCGCCGTGCGCAAGACCCATACCAACGAAAACAAGGTCGCCAAAGGCGCCTATGTGCTGGCCGAAGCGCAGGCAAACCGGCAGGTGATCCTGATCGCCACCGGGTCCGAAGTGGAAATCGCGCTGAACGCCCGCGACCTGCTGGAGGCAGAGGGGATCGGCACGCGCGTCGTCTCGATGCCCTGCATGGAGTTGTTTGCGGCGCAGGATGACACCTATCGCCGTCGCATTCTGCCGGCAGGCCCGGTGCGCATCGCCATCGAGGCGGGTGTTCGGCAAGGCTGGGACCGCTGGCTGCTGGGCGAACGCGGCCGCGAGGCCAGGGCCGGATTCGTGGGGATGCACGGCTTTGGCGCATCGGCCCCGATCGACCGGCTCTATGCCGAGTTCGGGATCACCGCAGAGGCGGCGGTGGCTGCGGCAAAGGCCCGGTTGTAGCCGCCCGACCCTGCAACTGTTCCGGGCGGGGCCGCGCCTAGTGCGTGGCCTTCTGCTTGCCGGTCAGCGCGTTCCACATCGGCAACAGGGCCCGGGTCGCCACCGGGATCAACACCAACCCGAGCGCCAGCCCGAAGATCCCGTCGAACACCGCGGTCACCGACCATTCGACGAACCCGGTCAACCCGACCGGCAACGCCTGGGCAGCGGCCTCGGCAAGGTGGTGGATCTGGCCGTAAAGCCAGCCCCAGCCCAACGCGTCCGCACCGTGCAGGATGATCGAGCCACCGACCCACAGCATCGCGGCTGTGCCGACGGTAGACAGGATGACCATCAGCCAGGGCATTCCCAGCACCAACCCCCGGCCAAACGCCCGGGTCGGGGCAAGCCGCCCGTTTGCCGACATGTAAAGCCCGAGGTCGTCCATCTTCACGATCAGCGCCACCGTACCATAAACCGCCACGGTGATCAGCGTCCCGACCAGCGCCAGCGTCACGGCCTCGAGCCAGAAACTGCTGTCGGGGATCGCGGCAAGGGCAATGGTCATGATCTCGGCTGACAGGATGAAATCGGTCTTGATGGCGCCTGCCACCCGCTCCTCTTCCAGATGGGCAGGGTTCTTGGGGTCCAGATCCTCGGCCACCTGCCCGTCGCCATGCGGAAACAGCAGATGAAACACCTTTTCGGCACCCTCGAAGCACAGATAGGCCCCGCCGAGCATCAACAGCGGCGTGATGACCCACGGCGCGAAATTTGCCAGCAAAAGGGCAGCCGGCAACAGGATGAGCAGCTTGTTCTTCAGCGACCCCTTGGCAATCCGCCAGATGATCGGCAATTCGCGCTTGGCCTCGAACCCGTGGACGTATTTCGGCGTGACGGCGGCATCGTCGATCACCACTCCTGCGGCCTTGGCCCCCGCCTTGGCTGCCGCTGCCGCGATGTCGTCGACCGAGGCTGCGGCAACCTTGGCGATCGCCGCCACGTCGTCGAGCAGTGCCAGCAAGCCACTCATGGAGACTCCTTTTTGCCGAAGACGCGCCCGATGCGCCGGCGTACCCGGATCAGGCCATCATGACAGCGAATTTTCAGCAAGCGGATTTCTGCGGCGGAACTGTTCTTGGGCAGCCCGCCCAAGCCGGCCAGCAGTTGCGCGAGGCCGGGACCGTCATCGGCAAGCGCCAGCGAGATCAGCCGGTCCAGCAGGCCCACTTCGCGCAGATAATTGGCGACATGGTGGCTCGCCCCCGGCAACAGCCAGTGATCGACGCCCGGCCGATCGGCAATGCGGCGGTAATGGTGCCAGTCCGGCCCGCGCATCCCGTGCACGATCAGCCCGCGGTCCACCTGCGCAAGCCCCGGCGCCAGTGTCGGAAACACGAATGACCCCGACAACGGGTCGCGGGTGTCACGATAGCGCGCCTCGGGCACGATGGCGCTGTCGGGTGAGAAGAACGGGGCCAGCGAGGTAGCGCGGCGCACGGGCAGCCGGCTCGCAAATGCCAGTGCGGCGAACCCGCCCATCGAGAAACCCAACGTGTCGATGCGGGTCTGCCCCAGCCGGGCAGCCTCGGCGCGGACGGTATCGGTGATCAGGTCAGCCGCGCCCGGCGTGCCGTACCACGACTGGGTGTGGTCGATCACGAACACCGCAGGCCGCCCGCTGCGGGCGATCATCCCCACAAAGTTCGGCCAGCGCGCACGCCGGGCGATGCCGTTGAACACGACGATCAACGGTTGCCCGGTCGGCTGGCTCGGCTGGTTCGGCTGGCCCCGCAGGATCGTCAGGCCATGACCTTCCGCCAGCACGAACAGGTCGATCATGTCAGGGGTTTTGACCGGGGCCCGCGAGGGACGATAGGGTTTCAGAATGTCCATGGCCGCGCCTTCCCGAATCCTTGTGCACCCTATGCCATCACCGCCCGGCAGCAAAAGCCCCTGTGCCTCGGGCCGGCGGGGCACGGCTGGCGTCGCTTCTAAACCCGTCCGGCATCGGCTATGACGGGCAGGAACCATCGCGGGCCACGGCCCGACCGAGGCTGTATGACCGACCGCGCGGCGCTGATCCTGATCTTGCTTGTCCTGGCCCTGTTCGGGCTGGATGCGGTTGCCAATGGCGGCGAAGCGGGCCTGTTCTTGCTGCGCAAACTTGCCGATCTGGTGGAATATCTGGCATTCTGGCGCTAGGCGCGGCAGTGTCGCGCGGAACGCGGGGCTGTCAAAGCGATTACCAGCCCGGCGAGTCGCTGGTTCGGTAACAGGAGCATGTCATGACCGTCAAAGTCGCCATCAACGGGTTCGGTCGCATCGGCCGCAACGTGCTGCGCGCCATCATCGAATCGGGGCGCACCGATATCGAGGTCGTCGCGATCAACGATCTGGGCCCGGTGGAAACCAACGCGCATCTGCTGCGGTTTGATTCGGTGCATGGCCGGTTTCCGGGGGTGGTGACGACAACCGCGACCACGATCGACGCCGGGCGCGGGCCGATCGAGGTTTCGGCCGTTCGCAACCCGGCCGATCTGCCGTGGACCCATGTCGATATCGTGCTGGAATGCACGGGCATCTTCACCGACAAGGAAAAGGCGGTGGTGCATCTGGAAAACGGCGCTTCGCGCGTTCTGGTCTCGGCTCCGTCGAATGGCGCGGACAAGACCATCGTGTACGGTGTCAACCATGACACCCTGACCGCTGCCGACCTGATCGTGTCGAATGCGTCTTGCACCACCAACTGCCTGTCGCCGGTGGCGCAGGTGCTGCATCAGACCGTGGGCATCACGCGCGGGTTCATGACCACGATCCACAGCTATACCGGCGATCAGCCGACGCTGGATACCCTGCACAAGGACCTGTACCGCGGCCGGGCGGCGGCGCTGTCGATGATCCCTACGTCGACCGGCGCGGCCAAGGCGGTTGGGCTGGTGCTGCCCGAGTTGAAGGGCAAGCTGGACGGTGTGGCGATCCGGGTGCCGACGCCCAACGTTTCGGCAGTGGATCTTGTGTTCGAAGCCTCGCGGGCGACAAGCGTCGAGGAAATCAACACGGCGATCCGTACGGCGGCGGACGGCCGGCTGAAAGGCATTCTGGGGTGCACCGACCAGCCCAATGTCAGCGTGGATTTCAACCACGACCCGCATTCGTCGATCTTCCACATGGACCAGACCAAAGTGCTGGAGGGCACCATGGTGCGCATCCTGGCCTGGTATGACAACGAGTGGGGGTTCTCGAACCGGATGGCCGATACGGCCGTGGCGATGGGCAAGCTGATCTGAGACCGGCAGAAAGGGTGTCTGCGGGCACCCTTTTGATTTCTGACGAAGCCATGCGTCTGACGCATGGCCCGACGGCAGGTTCGGGCGTTGTTTGCAGGTGCAGCACGGCCATATCCTGATCTTGCGACACGGGAAACGCCATTCGGGCCGACCATCGCAACGGTAAAGGACACGACCATGAGAAAATTAATCAATTCCGTACGCGAGGCTGCCCGCAAGCAGGCGCTGTATGTGCGGACCCGTGACGAGATCGCTGCCATGCCGCGCGCCGTGGCGCTGGATCTGGGGTTGTTCCCCGAAGATGCCGAGATCATCGCGCGCAAGGCTGTCTGGGGCTGAGGCTTTGGGACAGGGCGTGACGTCGGGGGGCCGCATGGCCCCCTTTTTGTTGGGCGGTGATTGCGGCAAGGCGGGTGAAACCCGCGGGCCCGCCCCTGTCAGACCTCGATCAAGCCCGCCCGGAACCGTGCAGCAGTGGCGCGGTAGCCTTCCGCCGATCGAAGCAGACGGGCGCGGGCGGCATCATCCAGTGCGCGGACAACCTTGCCCGGGCTGCCCATCACGAGACTGCCGTCGGGGATCTGTTTGCCTTCGGTGATCAGCGCACAGGCGCCGATCAGGCACCCCCGGCCTGTTGTGGCACCGTTCAGCAAGGTGGAACCCATGCCGATCAGCGTTCCGTCCCCGATGGTGCAACCGTGCAGCATGGCCTTGTGCCCGATGGTGCAATCGGCCCCGATGGTCAGCGGAAAGCCCATGTCGGTATGCAGAACCGCGTTTTCCTGCACATTGGAGCCGGCACCAACCAAGATGTCCTCGTTGTCGCCCCGCAGCACCGCGCCGAACCAGATGTTCGCCCCCGCCCCCACAATCACCCGGCCGATCAGCACCGCCGTGGGGGCGATCCACGCGTCGGGGTGGATCCGAGGTACGAGTCCGTCAAGGGCATAGATCATCGCTGTTCAAACTCCCGGTTGAGGCGGCGTACCAACTCAGGCAAAGCCGGCTGGCGGGTGCGGCGCATCCGCTCTGCTTCAAGAATGGTGCGCAAGTCCTTGAAACATGTATCGAGATCGGAATTAACAAGAACATAGTCATACTCGGCCCAATGACTGATCTCGTCACGGCTGCGCGCCATGCGGGCCGCAATCACCGCCGCAGAGTCGGCGGCGCGCGCGTGCAGCCGCGCGTCCAGGTCGGCGATTGAGGGGGGCAGAAGGAACACCGACACCACATCATTGCCCAGGCTGGAGGTCCTGATCTGCTGGCCACCCTGCCAGTCGATGTCGAACAGCGTGTCGCGCCCCTCGTCCATCGCGGCGACGACCGGGGCGCGAGGGCTACCGTAAAGGTTTCCGAACACCTCGGCATGTTCCAGCATCTGACCGGTTTTCACCATGTGCTCGAACGCTTCCCGGTTGCGGAAGTGATAGTGCTGTCCGTCCACCTCGCCGGGGCGCGGGGTGCGGGTGGTGGCCGAGACCGAAAACTGCAGGCCGGCGTCCCAGTCCATCAGCCGCCTGGCCAGCGTCGATTTGCCCGCCCCGGACGGCGAGGACAGGATCAGCAGCAGGCCGCGACGGTGCATCGGTCATTCCACGTTCTGAACCTGTTCGCGCATCTGATCGATGACCGTCTTGAGGTCAAGCCCGATGCGCGTCAGGGTCAGCGCCTGCGATTTGGCGCACAAGGTGTTGGCCTCGCGCATGAATTCCTGCATCAGGAAATCGAACTTGCGCCCGACCGGACCTGCATCTGCCAGCAGGGCGCGGGCGGCGTCGGTGTGGGCGGCCAGCCGGTCCAGTTCTTCGGTCACGTCCTGTTTCACCGCCAGCAGTGCCAGTTCCTGCGCCAGGCGGGTCTGATCGACGCCCTCGGCCGAGGTCATGATCCGGGCCACCGCCTCGCGCAGGGTGACGGCGGCCGTGTCGCGGCGGGCGGCGGCCTCGGTCGCGGCGTTGGCCGTCAGGCTGGCGATGCTGTCGAGTTGGGCTGCGATCACCCGTGCGAGGGCTGCTCCTTCAGCGGCGCGGGCGCGGGTAAAGTCCGCCAGCACGGCCGGCAGATCTGCCAGCAGGGCGGCACGCAGCGGAGCGGTGTCCGGCTCGGGCGGTCCCGCCTCCAGGACCCCGCGCACCGCCAGCACATCGGCTGCGGTGGCCTGCCCCAGCGTCATCCCGCTGCCCATCGCCGCCGCTTCGACCTGTGCCAACCCCGCCAGAACGCTGCGCAGCACCGCATCGTTGACCCGCAGCGCCTCGGTATCGCCGGGGTCTGCGCTCGTATCGCGGACCACTTTCAGCGTCAGGCTGACATTGCCGCGCTGCAGCACGCGCGACAACTCGGTGCGCAGGGCAGGTTCCAGCCCGTCGATCCCGTCGGGAACCCGCAGCCGCAGATCCAGCCCCTTGCCGTTGACCGACCGGACGTCCCAGCCCCAGGTATGGCCAAGCCCATGGCCCTTGGCACTGGCAAAGCCGGTCATCGAAACGGTCATTGGCGGTCCTTCGGAAGCAGGGCGGGCCGTTCGGCAGCGGGAGCCCGGTGTTTACCATTTGCCAAGATTTCAGAGCAAAAGCCGGACAAACGGTGTAGGTTAAGGTTCTGGTAACACTGGTTGCGGCAGAGTTAACCTGGGTCAAAGGCGGGTGCTTTCCGTCAGAGGCCCGTTATGGCGGTTTAGCAGAGCGGGACCGGGCCGGCAACGGGCGGGGTTCAGGGGAGACGGAGATGGGTTTTTCGCTGACGGGACGCGGTAGCCGGGGGTCGGGCGGGGCGACGGGTGGGCCAGGCGGGCCGCGTTTTGCCCAGTTGGCCGAGGTCCGCGCCTATTGGGAGGGCTTGCGCCGGCCGGGCATCCTGCCCCGCCGCGACCAGATCGACCCGCGCGGGATCGCCGGAGCGCTGGAACAGGTGTTCCTGGTCGAGCGGATCGCCCCCGGCCTCGCACGGTTCCGCCTCGCAGGCATGGGGATTTCAGACCTGATGGGGATGGACGTGCGCGGCATGCCCTTGTCGGCGCTGTTTGATCCCGGTGCCCGCGACCGCCTTGCCCCGGCGCTGGAGACGGTGTTCAGCGAAGCGGGCGCGCTTGATCTATGGATGGAGGCCGAACGGGGCATCGGGCGCCCGGCCATCGAGGCGCGGATGCTGCTGTTGCCGCTGCTCAGCACGCGCGGGGTCACCGACCTGGCGCTTGGCTGTCTGGCGCTGGAAGGCCAGATCGGCCGGGTGCCGCGGCGGTTTGCCATTTCGGCGCTGCTGGGCGAAACCATGGGACAGCCCGCATTGCCCGCGGTCCGCCGCGCTGTGGTGGCCGGACTAGCCGAAGCGCCGGCGGTCTTTGTGCCGCAGCAGGCCCCGCGACCGCCCCGGGGGCGGCCGCAGTTGCGACTGGTCAAGTAGGGCGGTCAAAGCGCCACACGCCGGGCACCGACGCGCTGCGACGACAATTCCTCGGCCACCAGAAACGCGAGTTCCAGCGATTGCGATGCGTTCAGGCGCGGGTCGCAGGCGGTGTGATAGCGGCTGGACAGATCTTCATCGGTCACTGCCCGCAACCCGCCGGTGCATTCGGTCACGTCCTGCCCCGTCATCTCGAAATGCACGCCGCCCGGGATCGTGCCCTCGGCCTTGTGAATGTCGAAAAACTCGTGCACCTCGCGCAGCACCGCATCGAAGGGCCGAGTCTTGTAGCCCGACGGGGATTTGATCGTATTGCCGTGCATCGGGTCGCACGACCACAAGACGCGGGCACCTTCGGCCTGAACGCAGCGGATCAGGCGCGGCAGGTTTTCCCCCACCCGCCCCGCACCGAACCGCGCAATCAGGGTCAGGCGGCCGGGTTCATTGTCGGGGTTCAGCCGGGCCATCAACACCTTGAGGTCCTCGACAGTGGTCGTCGGCCCGCATTTCAACCCGATCGGGTTCAGAACCCCGCGGGCGAATTCGACATGCGCACCGTCCGGTTGCCGGGTGCGGTCGCCGATCCAGATCATGTGGCCGGACCCCGCGACATTCTGCCCGGTCAGACTGTCCACCCGGCACAGCGCCTCTTCGTACTCCAGCAGCAACGCCTCGTGGCTGGTGTAGAAATCGACCGTCGAGAGCGAATGCGCGGTGTCCGAGTTGATCCCGGCCGCGTTCATGAAATCGAGCGCGTCCGAAATGCGGTTGGACAGCGTGCGATAGCGTTCGGCCTTGTCATGCTCGGCAAATCCAAGGGTCCAGGCGTGGACCCGGTGGATATCGGCAAAGCCGCCGGTCGAGAATGCCCGCAAAAGGTTCAGCGAGGCTGCGGCCTGCGCGTAGGCTTGCAGCATCCTTGAAGGATCGGGGGTCCGGGCCTCGGGCGTGAAGTCGAAGCCGTTGATGATGTCGCCCTTGTAACTGGGGAGTTCGACGCCGCCGATAACCTCGGTCGGGATAGACCGCGGCTTGGCGAATTGCCCCGCCATCCGCCCGACCTTGATGACCGGAACCTTGGCGGCATAGGTCAGCACGACCGCCATTTGCAGCATCACCCGAAAGGTGTCGCGAATGTTGTCGGCGCTGAATTCGGCAAAGGATTCGGCGCAATCGCCACCCTGCAACAGGAAAGCCTTGCCTTCCGCGGCCAGCGCCAGCGCCTTTTTCAGCCGACGCGCCTCGCCCGCAAAGACCAGCGGCGGATATTTGGCCAGTTGCGCCTCGGCCGCGTTCAGGGCCGCGGTATCGGGATAGTCGGTCATCTGCGCCCGGGCTTTTGCGCGCCAGTCCGATTTCATCCAGGGCTTAGTCATGGCAGACATCCTCGTTTGCGGTCCCGCAGGCATATACGGAAACCCCCCGGCTTTGCAAAGGCCGAAAGGCTGCAGCCGCCGTCGGTTGGCCCTTGCAGGGGGGCAGATTTCCTGTTTCCTTGCGCCATTACCGACACAAACAGGTCGCACATGTCCAGCCCGCCGCGCAAAGCCACGCATATCGCCAAAGAGGCGACGCCGCGACGGTTTGTGTTCCTGCTGCTGGATCGCTTTACCATGATCAACTTTGCCGGCGCGATCGAGCCGCTGCGGCTGGCCAATCATGTGGTGGGCGCACCGCTGTATACCTGGAGGCTGGCGGGCGAGGGCGGCGCCGAGAAGACCTGTTCGAACGGGGCCACCTTCCGGCTGGACATGGGGCTTGACGAGGTGGAGCGCGACGACACGATCCTGGTCTGTGGCGGCATCGACATCCAGCGCACCACGACCAAGGCCGTCATCGGCTGGCTGCGGCGCGAAAGCCGGCGGGGTGTGGCGATCGGGGGCCTTTGCACCGGGGCCTATGCGCTGGCCAAGGCGGGGCTGCTGGACGGGCGGCGCGCCACGATCCACTGGGAAAATCAGGACGGATTTCTGGAGGAGTTTCAGGAGGTAAAGCTGACCAAATCGGTGTTCGTGATGGACGGCAACCGCTGGTCCACCGCAGGGGGGATCAGTTCCATCGACCTGATGCTGAAGATCATCGCGGCGGACCACGGCGAAGACATGGCCAACACGGTGGCCGACCTGATGATCTATTCGACGATCCGCACCGATCAGGACACCCAACGCCTGTCGATCCCGACCCGGATCGGGGTTCGGCATCCAAAGCTGAGCCAGGTCATCCAGATGATGGAAAACAACATCGAGGATCCGATGAGCCCCGCCGACCTGGCCGAGGAAGTCGGCATGTCAACCCGGCAACTGGAACGGCTGTTCCGCCGGTATCTCAACCGGTCGCCGAAACGCTATTACATGGAACTGCGGCTGCAGAAGGCCCGCAACCTGCTGATGCAGACCGAACTTTCGGTGATCAACGTGGCGCTTGCCTGCGGGTTTGCGTCACCCAGCCATTTCTCGAAATGCTATCGCAGCCACTACAATACCACCCCCTACCGCGAGCGGGGCGCGCAAGGGGCGACGGGCATGGGCGTGCGGTTGTCGATCTGACGACAGGGGCTTACGGCGGGGGCCGACGGCGGGGGCTTACGGCGGGGGCTTACGGCGGACGCTGACGGCGGGGGCCGACGGCGACGGCTGACAGCAGGCTTGCCGGTGCCGCGGCCCGGGTGCTAGCGTCGCCGGGGGCAAGGTCGTGGGGGGGGCAGGTGCGCGCGCTGTGGTTGGTAATCGGGGTGTGGCTGATCGCATCCCTGCCGATGCCTGCTGCAGCCGAGCGGCGGGCCCTGGTGATCGGCAACGACCTTTACGAAAGCCTGCCGGTGCTGCAAAAAGCCCGCAACGACGCGGAGGCGATTGCCGAGACGCTGGGACCGCTCGGCTTTGCCGTCACCCGTCTGGCGGACGCCGACCGTCGCACCATGACGCGGGCGCTGTCCGACCTCGCCGGGACCATCGCGCCGGGCGACGACGTGTTGTTTTACTTCGCCGGCCACGGGGTCGAGATCGGCGGGCGCAACTATCTGCTGCCGGCCGATGCACCGGCCGCGCGCCCGGGGGACGAGGCGTTTCTGACCGCGGAAAGCGTGGCGGTCGATGATGTCCTGCGCACGTTGCAGGCGCGGGGGGCGCGCGTGACGCTGCTGATCCTCGACGCCTGTCGCAACAACCCGTTTCCGCGCGAGGGTACCCGGTCGGCCGGGGGCGCGCAGGGTCTGGCGCCGATCGCGGCCCCCGAAGGCGCGTTCATCCTGTTTTCGGCGGGCACCGGGCAAACCGCGCTCGATGCGCTGTCGCCGCGCGACACCGACCGAAACTCGGTCTTTACCCGGGCGCTTCTGCCGCTGCTGCAGGCGCCGGGCTTGCCGGTGCAGGACATCGCCCGCGCCCTGAAGGCCGAGGTCGAGGCTTTGGCAGCCACGGTCAACCACAAGCAGCGCCCGGCCTATTACGACGAGTTGACCGGGGATTTCGTTCTGAACCCCGGCGGCAGTCGCAGTGCGGTGCCGTTGGCAGGCGTCGAGCCCGCTCCGGCGCTGGTGCTGCGGGCGGATCCCTGCGACGCTGCGGCGCGCGACTGGCAGACGGTGTCTGTGCTGTCGGATGCCGGTCTGCTGCGGTCCTTTGCGGCCACCCATGCCGGCTGCGAGGTGTTCTCGCGCGCCGCAACCCAGCGGGCGGGCGAACTTGCCCCCGAGCCTGTCACCCCCCAAGCCTTCGCCGCGCCTGACCCGGTGGTTGTGCCGCCGCCAGCCACGTGGCGGATCAAGATCGGCGTGTCGGACGGATACATGAACGCCCGGTCCGGTCCGGGGACGATGCATGCCGTCCTGTTCCGGGTGACCGAAGGCACCGGCGGCTTGCGGGCGCGGGATTGCCGCAAGGCAGATCCGGGTGGCGGCAAGTCGGAGTGGTGCCTCGTCACGGTCAACGGCCGCGAGGGCTGGATCGCCAAAACCGGTCTGGTGCACGAGTGATCCGCGCTGCGGCGGCGGCGATGCTGCTTTGCAGTCCCGCGCTGGCCGAGGTGCAGGCCCTGCCCGACGGCTATGTGCGGCTGTCGGCACTGGCCCCGGGCATCGCGCAAGACATCCGCTATGCCCGCAGTTTCAATTTCACCGGGGCGCCGGTGCCGGGCTATGAGGCCGCCGAATGCATTCTGACCGCCAGGACGGCCGCAGCGCTGATCCGGGTCGAGGCGCGGCTGAACGCCACAGGGTTGGGGCTGCTGGTGTTCGACTGCTATCGCCCGGTGCGGGCCGTGGTGCATTTCATGACCTGGGCGAAAGACGAAGGGGAACCCGCATCGGGTGCGGTGTTCTTCCCCGGTCTGACGCGGGCAGACCTGTTCGGCGCGGGCTATATCGCCCGCCGGTCCAGCCATTCGCTGGCCGTGACGGTGGATGCGGGGCTGCGCAAACTCGGCGAGCCGGTCTTGCGGCCGCACACGGCCACCGGGCCTTGCGATGCGGCCTTTGCGCAGCGGGCGCCGGAAAGCAGCGTGGACATGGGCACCGGGTTCGACTGCTTTTCGGCATTGTCGGCGGTCACGGCGGATGTCGGACCCACCGCGGGGTCAAACCGGGGGCTGCTGGCTGCGGCGATGCGCGCCGAAGGCTTCAGGGGGTATGCCGCGGAATGGTGGCACTTTCGCCAGACCGGTGACCCGGCAGGCATGGCGCAGGACTTTCCGGTGCGCTGACCCCGGTCGCGGACCACGGCACCGGGTCACTCCGCCGGCGCCAGCCGATAGATCGCCCCGTCGCTGACCGATACAAACCAGATCGCACCATCCGGACCTTCCGCCACATCGCGGACCCGGCCGGTTTGCGGCGCGGCCAGACGCTCTTCGGCAAAGCCCCGGTCAGGGTCGAGACGCGACAGGAAATCGCTGTTCAGACTGCCGGTGAACAGATCGCCCTGCCAGGCCGGAATCAGCCCGCCGGCATAGAACATCAGCCCCGACGGCGCGATCGACGGCACCCAGTAATGCAGCGGTTGTTCCATGTCGGGTGCGGAGGTTCCGACCCCGATCTGCCCGCCGCCGTAGTTCTCGCCATAGCTGATGACCGGCCAGCCATAATTCAGACCTTGCCCCACCCGGTTGACCTCGTCGCCGCCCTGCGCGCCGTGTTCCACCAGCCACAACGCGCCATCCGGACCGATGGCCGCTCCCTGGGCATTGCGGTGACCGCGCGAATACAACCCGGCGCGCCAGCCCGGCAGGCGGGTGGCGGCGGTTCCGTCGCGGTTGAGGTGGATCACCTTGCCTTCGACCCGGGCCTGGTCCTGCGCCTGCATCCCGTAGGGCCCGGTGCCCCGGTCCCCGGTGGTCACGAACACCGTGCCGTCCGGTGCCTCGATCACCCGGCTGCCGAAATGCCGCCCTCCCCGTGCCGGATCGCCGGTGTAGAGCGTGCGAAACCCCTCCAGCGCCGTGCCGTCCGCCGACAGACGCCCGGCGCCGACCGCCGTTGACGCGCCGTCCGGCTGCGGATCGGCGAAGGTCAGCCAGACCTCGCGGCTGGCGGCAAAGTCGCGGGGGATCATCACATCCAGCAGGCCTCCCTGCCCGACCTCCGCCACCTGCGGGCCACCCGCCACCGCCTGCTGAACCCCGTCGCGCACGAGGATCAGCCGTCCCGCGCGCTCGGTCACCAGAAAGCTGCCGTCGGGCAGAAAGGCCAGCGCCCACGGCTCGTCAAATCCGACGGCGACCGGGGTGATCTGCATCGGGCCGGCTGTGGTCCGGATCACGGATTGCGCCGAGGCGGCAAGCGGCAAGGTCAGGGCCGCAAGCAGAAACAAGGTGCGGTGCATGGATTTTCCTTTTGGTCTCTCGTTTCAGATGGGTCCGCCACGGCCTTTGCCAACCCGGCCGCACGCAAAGTTCAACGCCCGATTGCAGGTGGGCACCGCGCCCCGTTTCCGCGCCGGATTGCGGGCCGTGAAGACGCTTTTCTTTTGATCGGGTGCAGTTTAGGTTTCCCGGCAGGATCACGATCCAACATGGGAGACTTCAATGAAAAAACTGCTTCTGGCCACTGCGGTCACGGCTCTGTGCACAGGCCTTGCCGCTGCCGAAGACATCAAACTGGGGATTCTGATCGGCTTTACCGGCCCGATTGAATCGCTGACGCCCTCGATGGCGGCTGCTGCCGAGAACGCGATTGCCGAAGTGAACGCCTCGGGTCTGCTGCTGGGCGGATCGACCGTGACGAGCGTGCGCGGCGACACCACCTGCGCCATCGACACCGCAGCGGCCACCGCCGCCGCCGAGCGGATGATCACCGCCGAAAAGGTCAACGCCATCATCGGCGCCGACTGTTCGGGCGTGACCGGCGCGATCCTGCAGAACGTCGCGCGCCCGAACGGCATCGTGATGATCTCGCCCTCGGCCACGTCGCCGGCCCTGTCGACCGCCGAAGATGACGGGCTGTTCTTCCGCACGGCACCCTCCGATGCCCGCGAAGGCGAAGTTGCCGCCGACATCATGATTGCACGAGGCATCAAGTCGATCGCGATGACCTACACCAACAACGACTACGGCAAGGGTCTGTCCGAAGCCATCGTGACCTCGTTCAAGGCCAAGGGTGGTGAAGTGACCATCGTTGCGGCCCACGAAGACGGCAAGGCCGACTACACCGCCGAAGTGGGCGCGCTGGCTGCGGCTGGTGGCGACATTCTGGTGGTCGCAGGCTACCTCGATCAGGGCGGCAAGGGCATCATCAAGGCGGCCCTCGACACGGGCGCTTTCACCAAGTTCGAACTGCCGGGTGGCATGATCGGTGACAGCCTTGCTCCGGCCATCGGCCCCGGCCTGAACGGCTCGTTCGGTCAGGTCGCGGGGGCCGATACGGCCTCGGCGGGGATGATGGCGCTGAACGAAATCGGCAAGGCGGCCGGTTTCGACGTCAATTCGCCCTACACCACCGAAAGCTATGACGCGGCAGCGCTGATCATGCTGGCGATGCAGGCCGCCAAGTCGTCGAAGTCCGCCGATTTCGCCGGCAAGGTGATGGACGTCGCCAACGCTCCGGGCGAGCAGATCTTTCCCGGCGAGTTGGCCAAGGGTCTGCAACTGCTGGCCGACGGCATTGACATCGACTATGTCGGCGGATCGAACGTCGAACTGGTTGGCGGTGGTGAATCCGCAGGCAACTACAAGGAAATCGAGGTCATCGACGGCGTGCAGACCACTGTCGGCTTCCGTTGATCAGCAGGCTTGCGAGATTGGGCGCGGCCCGGGGTTGACCCGGGCCGTTGCACTGGGCAAACCCCCGCGACACGCCCCCCGGGCCAGAAGGGGGGCAGCAATGACGGGGGCGACAGGGGGAAACGGATGATCGAGGTCATTGACCTTCACCGGCATTTCGGCGGATTTCACGCTGTTGACGGGGCATCGCTGAAAATCGAAACCGGCTCGATCACGGGGCTGATCGGCCCCAATGGCGCGGGCAAGACCACGCTGTTCAACGTGATCGCAGGCCGCCTGCCGCCGACCAGCGGGCGGGTGGTGATGGATGGCGAGGACATCACCGGCCTGCCGCCGCACACCCTGTTTGCCAAGGGATTGCTGCGGACGTTCCAGATCGCCCATGAATTCGGCTCGATGACGGTGCGCGAGAACCTGATGATGGTGCCGGCAGCCCAGGCCGGGGAATCCCTGCTGAACGCCTGGTTCAACCGCCGCGCAGTGGCGGTCGAGGAAGCCCGCATCGGCGCCCGCGCCGAAGAGGTGCTGGAGTTCCTGACGATCGGCCATCTTGCCGACCAGAAGGCCTCGCGCATCTCGGGCGGACAGAAAAAGCTGCTGGAACTGGGGCGCACCATGATGGTCGACGCCAAGGTCGTGTTTCTGGACGAGGTCGGAGCCGGGGTGAACCGCACCTTGCTCAACACCATCGGCGATGCCATCGTGCGGCTGAACCGCGAGCGCGGCTATACGTTCTGCGTGATCGAGCATGACATGGATTTCATCGCGCGCCTGTGCAACCCGGTGATCGTGATGGCCGAAGGCCGGGTCCTGGCGGAAGGAAGCCCCGAGGAGGTGCGCGCCGACGACCGGGTGATCGAGGCCTATCTGGGCACCGGTCGAAAGACCGAGGTCAGGGAGGCGGCGCATGGCTGACCGCGCCCGATCCCAAAAATTTTCGTCCGAAAATTTTTGGGCCCCGACCTTCGGATGCCGGGAATGAACGACAGCTTTCTGATCGGCGAGAACTTGACCGGCGGCTATGGTTCGGTCGACATTCTGCAGGGCTGCACGATTGCGGTCGAAAAGGGCCAGATCGCGGTGATCGTCGGCCCGAACGGCGCGGGAAAATCGACCGCGATGAAAGCGGTGTTCGGGATGCTGCCGCTGCGTGGCGGGCGGGTGCTGCTGAACGGCGACGACATTACCGCGCTGTCGCCGCAGGCCCGGGTGGCAAGGGGCATGGCCTTCGTGCCGCAGACCCAGAACATCTTTACCACGATGACCGTCGAGGAAAATCTGGAGATGGGGGCCTTTCTGCGGCGCGACGGCATCGCGGGCACGCTGGAACAGGTCTATCATCTGTTCCCGATCCTGAAGGCCAAGCGGCGTCAGGCGGCGGGCGAGTTGTCGGGCGGCCAGCGGCAGCAGGTCGCCGTCGGGCGGGCGCTGATGACGCAGCCATCGGTCCTGATGCTGGACGAGCCGACCGCCGGGGTGTCGCCCATCGTGATGGACGAATTGTTCGACCGGATCATCGAGGTCGCCCGCTCGGGCATTTCCATCCTGATGGTCGAACAGAATGCCCGGCAGGCGCTGACCATTGCCGACAAGGGCTATGTGCTGGTGCAGGGTGCCAACCGGTTTACCGACACGGGAGCGGCGCTGATGGCCGACCCTGAAGTGCGCCGATCGTTTCTGGGGGGGTAGGGCTGTGCGGCATCTTGTGATCCTGGCGCTGTTGGCCCCGTTGCCCGCGGCCGCCGCCGAACTGTGGTGCATGCCGCAGGAAATCTGCGACGGCGGTGGCTGTCACCCGACGACCGACGAGGAAACCTCGGTGCGGCTGGCCGACTGGTCGGTTCCCGCCACGTCGATGCGCAGCAGTGCGCAGGATGTCCCGATGACCCGGATCCGGACCGGCAGGGTGTTGGAGTGGCAGGGGGTGAACCGCGACGGCGGGACCGAAACGCTGAAAGTGCGGCGGCGCGACCTGTCGTTTACCTATGTCCGGCGCCTTGTGGGCCGGGCAACGTCGGCCAAGGGCTGGTGCGAGGTGCAATGATGGACATCCTCAACGGCCTGATCACGTTTCTGAATTTCGTGTTTGTCCCTGGCCTCGCCTATGGCAGCCAACTGGCGCTTGGCGCGTTGGGCGTCACGCTGATCTATGGCATCTTGCGGTTCTCCAACTTCGCGCATGGCGACACGATGGCCTTTGGCACCATGGCGACCATCCTGTTTACCTGGTGGCTTCAGTCGATGGGGATCAATTTCGGCGTGCTGCCGACCGCGCTTCTGGCCCTGCCCTTCGGCATCGCGGTCACCGCCGTCTTCTTGCTGGCGACCGACCGGGTGATCTACCGGTTCTACCGCCGCCAGAAGGCCGCGTCGACGATCCTTGTGATCGTGTCGCTGGGGGTGATGTTCGTGATGAACGGCGTGGTCCGTCTGATCATCGGGGTGGACGATCAGAACTTTGCCGACGGCGCACGGTTCGTGATCTCGGCGGGCGATTTCAAGACGATGACCGGGCTGCCCGAGGGGCTGGCGATCAAATCGACGCAACTGATCACCGTGGTGACGGCGGTTCTGGTGGTGGTCTTCCTGTTCTGGTTCCTGCAAAAGACCCGCACCGGCAAATCCATGCGCGCGTTTTCCGACAACGAGGACCTGGCATTGCTGTCGGGGATCAATCCCGACCGGGTGGTGCAGGTGACCTGGATCCTTACCGCGGCGCTGGCCACGATTGCGGGGGTGCTCTACGGCCTCGACAAGTCCTTCAAACCCTACACCTATTACCTGCTGCTGCTGCCGATATTTGCCTCGGCCATTGTCGGCGGCCTCGGCTCGCCTCTGGGGGCCATCGCGGGCGGTTTTGTCATCGCGTTTTCCGAAGTGACCGTGACCTATGCCTGGAAAAAGGTTCTGGGCTACTGGCTGCCCGAAAACCTGGCTCCCGACAGCCTGGTGCAACTGTTGTCCACCGACTACAAGTTCGCCGTCAGTTTTTCGATCCTGATCCTCGTGCTGCTTTTCCTGCCCACCGGCCTGTTCAAGGGGAAGTCGGTATGACCCGCAATCTGGCGCTGTTTGCCGGCGTGGCCGCGCTGTTCGTCGTCACCGGGCTGTGGCAAAGCTGGAACCTGTCGCTGGCGATCCTGAACATGGGGCTGTTGTCGGCCGTCATGGCGATGGGGGTGAACATGCAATGGGGGTATGCCGGGCTTTTCAACACCGGGATCATGGGGTTCGCCGCCCTTGGCGGGCTGGCCGTGGTGCTGGTGTCGGGCAAGCCGGTGCCTGCGGGCTGGGCTGCGGGGGGCCCGGGCATCGCGCTGGCGCTGGTGCTGGGCGCGCTGAGCATCGGGGCCGCCATCGTGCTGTATCGACGCACGGAACCGGGGCGGGCGCGGACGTTGACGCTGCTGGCGGTGCTGGTGGGCGGCTTCTTTCTGTACCGCGCGGTATTCGATCCGGCGGCGCTGGCAGTGGAATCCAACAGCCCCGAGAATGCCGGAAACATCGGCGGGCTCGGCCTGCCGTCCTTGCTGGCCTGGCCGGTCGGCGGGGCGCTGGCGGCGCTGGCGGCCTGGGCGATCGGCAAGATCGCGCTTGGCCTGCGGTCGGACTACCTCGCCATCGCCACCCTGGGGATCGCCGAGATCATCGTGGCCGTCATCCGCAACGAGGATTGGCTCGCCCGCGGCGTCAAGAACCTGACCGAACTGCCGCGCCCCTGGCCGGTGCCCTATGAGGTCGAGTTGCAGCAGGTGCCGAGTTTTCTGTCCCGGGCCGCGAGCTGGGGGTTCGACCCGATCACTGCCAGCTCGATCCTCGTCAAGCTGATCTATGCGGGGCTGTTCGGCCTGGTGCTGCTGGCAGTGATCTGGATGTCGGAACGGGCGCTGAACTCGCCTTGGGGCCGCATGATGCGGGCGATCCGCGACAACGAAGTTTCGGCCGAAGCGATGGGCAAGGACGTGACCCGCCGGCATCTGCATATCTTCATCCTCGGCTCGGCTGTGGTCGGGATTGCGGGGGCGATGATGACCTCGATGGACGGGCTGATGGCACCGGGGGGCTACAACCCCTTGCGCTATACCTTTCTGATATGGGTCATGGTGATCGTCGGCGGATCGGGCAACAACTGGGGCTCGGTTCTCGGGGCGCTGCTGATCGGCTGGCTGTGGCTGATCGTCGAAAGCGTGGGGCCGGGGATCATGGGGGCCGTGACGGCCGGAATGGCCGACGGGCCGCTGAAAACCCATCTGGTCGACAGCGCGCAGCACATGCGGCTGTTAACGCTTGGCGTGATCCTGCTGGTGGTCCTGCGCTTCAGTCCGCGCGGGTTGATCCCCGAGAAGTGATCAGTAAAACCCAGGCTCGCCCGAAAAGAACCCCTTGCGCGCCAAACGATCCAGGACCTGCGGCACCGAGGCCGGGCTGTCCTCCAGACAGTTCTGCCGCAGAAACCACACCAGAAACTTCTCGTGCGGCCAGGCGCGCGCCAGTGCCGCGTCGATCGCTTGTGGCATCCGGGCGCGATCGGTCAGTGTGATGGCGTTCTGCCAGAAATCGGTCTGCCCGCCCAGAACGACCGGCTTTCGGTGCAGGAACGCCTCGAACCCCACTGCCGAGGTCACCGTCAGCACGCAATCCGCCGCCGCCAGCAGATCGTGGATCGAGGCGTGTGTGAGATGCACCCCCGCATTCGGATCGTGAAAGCGCCCCAGAACCTCCATCTCTTCCAAAGTCTGGTTGGGGTGCGGCTTGATGTACAGCGGCCGGATGCCTTTGGCGGCAATCGTGGCCGCGATCATCTCGGGCACCTGCAGGTGATGCCGGTGATGGCGGGGCGGCTTGAAATCCTGGGCAAAGAACGCCAGAGACCCGCGCTGCAGCGCCGTCGTGCCACGATCGGCCTGCAAGAACTTGGTCAGATTGCCATCGACGAACTTGCGCACGAGCTGCCCGTGAAACTCGCGGGCCCAATCCATCGACATCGGCCGCGGATCGAACTTGCGCAACCGCTGCAAGCTGTTGTTGCGGCTGCCGATTTCGTCGAAGTACCAATAGCCCTGCAGATAGCCCGGCACCGAATGCACGGCATTTCGCGCATAGACCGGACGGTCATCCATGAACACATGCAGATGCCGCGGGTTCGCTACCGCGTGGTCCTGCCCCTGCGGGGAAAAGGTCACGACCTCGATCCCCCAGCCCTGCGCTGCCGCGTGCGCCGCGAGACCGTCGAGCAGCTGGAAATATCCCTTCCCCAGCCCTGCAGCCAGCTTGTCTCTGGCATGAAAGAACAGCGTGTCGGGAAGGGATTGCAACCGGGCCGGCGTCAGCCAGTTTGCCGGACGCTCGGCCCCGAACACTGCCTGATCTGTCGCAAACGCCGCCAATCTGTCCCAAACCCTTTCATCTGGTCCTATGGTCCCGACCGGGATCGGCAGGAGTAGCCAACCCTGCCCCGCACCCTGCCCTAGCGGAACAGCACCAGCGCCCCCGGGCTCCACGCCACCCGGGCGCGGGTTTTGATATCCAGCACGGGGCGGCCAAACACGTTGCGCATCGACAGGCGCATCGGCAGGTCTGTGCCGTCCAGCCGCACGTCGTAATAGGTCATGTCGCCATAATAGACCACCTCGGTCACTGTCGCCATCGTCTCGCGATCCTGCGCGGTCTGGCCTTCGAACAGGATGGTCAGGGTTTCGGGACGAAACCCGACCATCGCACCGCCGGAGCTGGCAGGGCTGGCGGTGCCGGCAGGGCTGGCGGTGCTGACAGGGCTGGCGCATTGTTCGGCCGTCAGGGTCACCGCGCCAAACCCCTGCGCCTCGACCTCGACCTGACCCGCCGCCTCGGAAACGATGCGGGCGGGCAGAAAGTTCATCGTGCCGATGAAATCGGCGACCTTCTTCGAGTTCGGGCGGCGATACAGCGTCTCGGGGTCGGCCAGCTGCGCGATCTCGCCGTCGAACATCACGGCGATGCGGTCAGACATCACGAGCGCCTCTTCCTGATCATGCGTCACCAGAATGAAGGTGATGCCGACCTGCCGCTGCAGACGGATCAGCTCGACCTGCATCTGTTCGCGCATCTTCTTGTCCAGCGCCGACAGGGGTTCGTCCAGCAGCAGCACCTTGGGCTTCAGGATCAGGGCGCGGGCCAGGGCCACCCGCTGCCGCTGGCCGCCCGACAGGGCATGTGCGGCCCGCCCGCCAAAGCCTTTCAGCCCGACCATGTCCAGCGCCTCGGCCACGGCGCGGGCCTTGTCGGCGGCGGACCGGGGGTCCTTGCGCAGCCCGAACCCAACATTCTGCTCGACGCTCAGATGCGGAAAGATCGCATAGGACTGGAACACCATGTTGGTCGGACGCACGTTGGCCGCCACCCCGTCCATATCCTTGCCGTCGATCAGCACCATGCCCGACGAAATGCCCTCAAACCCGGCGATGGTGCGCAGAAGCGTGGTCTTGCCGCACCCCGACGGCCCGAGCAACGAAAAGAACTCGCCCGACCGGATGGTAGCGGTGATCCCGCGCAGCGCGTGGTAATCGCCATAGTATTTGTGAACATCGCGAAACTCGATCATGTCGGATCGGGCCTGCGGTTTGGGCATCGGGGATGTGTCGCTCACAGAAAGCCTCCGGTATCCTTGGCGCCGGTGCGGGCCAGGCCGCGCCGACGGAAATATTCCGCAATCGCCAGCAGCAAGATCGACACCAGCACCAGAATGGTGCCAAGCGCCAGCATCGCGGGCACCCGGGCCGGGAACCGGAACTGGCCGTAGATATAGGCCGACAGCGGCGTGTCGGTGCCGCCGAGGAAATAGGCGATGATGAATTCGTCCAGACTGATCGTGAAACAGATCAGCAGCGACGACACGACGCCCGGCATCACCAGCGGCAGAATGATCAGCCGGAAGGTGGACACCGCATTCTCGCCCAGATCATAGGCCGCCTCCTCCAGCGACTTGTCGAGGCTCTGGAACGCCGAGGTCAGGATGGCCACGGCAAACGGCGTGCAGATCAGCACATGGCCAAGGATGATGGTGAAGATCGACAGCGGCACGCCGATGGCCAGCAGCACCACCAGAAGCGACATCGCCGCAATCATTTCGGGCAGCACAAGCGGCAGCATGATCAGCCCCAGAGCCGCCGCCTTGCCCGGAAACCTGTAGCGTGTGCTGGCACGCGCCGCAAAGATGCCGAAGATCGTGGCGAAGATCGCGGTCGACGACGATACGATCAGCGAATTCTGCAACGACTTAAACAGTTGGGCATCCTCCCACATCACCACGAACCAGTTGGTGGTAAAGCCGCCAAGCGGGAAGGCGATGATCTTGCTGTCGTTGAACGCAAACAGCGGCAACAGCGCGATGGGGGCATACAGAAAGATCAGATAGCAGATCGCGTAGATCCGCAGACCAGGCCCCTGCTTCATCTCGGCCCCCCGAGGAAGCGGCGGTTCAGGAACAGAAAGATCAGGCTGACCACCGCCACGATGAACATCGCGCTGACCGCAATAGCCGAGCCCATGGCCTGCTTGTCCACCTTCAGCATCTGCACCTCGATCATGTTGGCGATCATCGGGAACTTGCCGGACCCGATCAGATCGGGCGTCACATAGTCGCCGACGGTCGGAATGAACACGATCAGCACCGCAGCGATCACCCCCGACATCGACAGCGGCAGCGTCACCCTCCAGAACGTCACCAGCCGGGATTCGCCCAGATCCTGCCCCGCTTCCAGCAGCGACCGGTCGATCTTTTCCAGCGCCACGAAGATCGGCAGGATCGCGAAGGGGGCATAGGCATGCGCCAGCGTGACGATCATGGCCGCGGCCCCGTTGGTCATGAACGACATCGGCTCCGACAGGATGCCGACGCTTTCCAGCCCGGAACTGATCACACCGTTATAGCCGAGGATCACCTTCCACAGGAACACCCGGATCAGGTAGCTGGTCCAGAACGGAATGGTGATCAGGAACAGCCACAGCGACTTTTTCGAGGCGGGCACATGAAAGCTGACGAAGTAGGCGATCGGATAGGCCACCAGAACCGTGACCAGCGTGACGGCAAGACTGACGGTCAACGACCGCAGCATGATCGACCGGTAGACCGGGCCGCTCCAGACTTCGGCGTAGTTCGACAGGTTGAACGGGCCGGAGACGACGCCATTGGTGTCCGTCAGCACCGAATAGATCAACACCGTGGCCAGCGGTGCGGCCAGCAGCAATACGGCATAGATCGCGGTCGGGCTGATCATCGCCAGACCGTTCGCAGCCTCGGACCCGGCAAACCGGCGCTTTGTGGTGGCTTGCCCCATGGTTTCCCCGTCACCCTTCCCCGATGGCTCTGAGAGGCCACCTTGGCATCAGCCTAGTCGCAGGCCTTTGGCCAAGGCAAGCGCGAAAGCCGCAGCATTCCGGGCCCGTGGCTCAGCTTCCGACGCGTTCGATGGCAATCGCCCGCTTTTTCAACTCGTCGTAAAGCCGGGGCACGACCCGGACCGATCCCACCGCAACCCTGAGCGCGTCGGCGATCCCGGCGTCGTTCGGCAGCGGCCCGGCGACCCGCCACACCATGCGCCGCGCCACGCCGTCGTCATAGACGATTTCGGTGCCACCGGCCTTGGTCCGGCGCAAGCCAAGGAAATCTGCCCCACCGTGGGGGGCGTGGAAACTGGTTTGAAGTCCCATGCGAGGGGCCTTTCTTTATTGCCATGCTCTGCAAAAAGGTTGCGCCGGATCAAGGCCTTCGGTCAATTCACGTCAGCGCGAGCGCCCTGCACATGCGCCCGGATCATGTCATGGCGGACACACAGTGCCGGGTTTTACCCGTGCCGCCGCAGCCCCGCCGTATTGCCGCCGAATTGTCGCCGCATTGCCGCCGCAATTCACCGGGGTTTCGTCAGACCGCCATGTCCGACGGCGGATTGGGCAACAGCCGGGCCAAGGCGGCAAGGCCGGTCGTCAGTTCGGCCAGGGGGGCCTGTCCGGGCACCGCAAGGCGCACCGCATGCGGCACCTGATCGTGGATCAGGGCGTACTGATCGGCTGACCGGATCAGAACCCCTGCCGTCTCGGCCGCCTTGGCAAAGCTCGACGCCCGCCAGCCCTGCGGCAGACGCAGCCAGACAAACGGGATGCCGGGTTGCCAGCACAGGTCGAACCGCCCCAGATGGCTGGTCACCATGGCCAGACGCCGCGCCATCTCGGCCTGCACGTCGGCGCGGATGGCATCGGCGGCACCACTGCGCAACAACGACAGGCACAGCGCGGCCAGCGGCAGCGGCAAGGCAAAGAAGTTGTGCTGTGCCGTCAGCCGGGCCGCCTCGCCCTGCCCCTGGGGGCAAAGCACATAACCAAACCGCAAGGCCGCCGATACCGCTTTCGACAGGCTGCCGACAAACCACGTCCGCTCGGGCGCCCGGTCGCGCAAGGTGGCATGGTCGTCATCCGGGGCGGCATAGCATTCATCTTCGATGATCTGCAGATTATGCCGCCGGGCGAGCGATACAATCTCGGCACGCCGGTCGTCTCCCATCCGGGCTGTGGTCGGGTTCTGGGCCTGCGGGGTCAGCATCACGACGTGCGGCATGTGGCGGCGGCAGGCGGCATCAAGCGCATCGGGGCGCATGCCCTCGCGGTCCATCTCGACCCCGACAACCTCGGCCCGGGCAAGGCGCGCGGCATAGCGAAAGCCGGGATAGGCCAGCGCCTCGGTCAGGACCACGGGGCGGTCGCCGGTCAGGCAGGTGTCCAGAACCAGCCGCAGGGCGTTCTGCCCGCCGAGCGCCAGCATCACGTCGTCCGGCCGCACCGGCCCCAGCCGCCGCCCCGCCAGCCAGTCGCAGACCGCAGCGCGCAACGGGGCTTCTTCGGCCTGACTGGTGTAATTCAGCCAATCCAGCCCGGTATGCAGGGCCATCCCGGTCAAAGCTGCCGCAATCGCCGCTGTCTGGCCCACTTCGGGCAGCCGCGGCGAGCGCAGGTCGAGCAAACCGTCGCCCGGTGGCGGGTCGACGGCAATTGACGGGTCGGACCGGTCAGAGGAATGCGCCGCGACAAACGTGCCGCGCCCGACGGTCGCCTGCAACAGGCCCTGCTGCGTCGCCATCTGATAGGCCCGCGCGACGGTTCCCGGCGTCACCGACAGCCGCCATGCCAGGTCGCGCACCGTGGGCAGGCGGCTGCCCTCGGGCAGTTCCCCGGCCGCAATCGCCGTGCGCAGGGCACGGGTCAGTGCGAGATACTTCGGGCCGTCAAGCTGCGACAGATCGGGATTCCAGATTGTATTCATCACAATAATCCACTGGCGAGTCGGGCTCAGGTTATTGTATCGTTAGATAAGAAGATTTGCAAACTTGTATCGCTACAATATGGAGCGCATCGTGCCGGGCACTTATACCACACACACCACTTTCGGCCCCTTTCGTCCGAGTGTATCGCGCGTCGTGGGAGGGCTGGAACAACTGCTGACGGCCTGGCGGTTTCGCCGCTCCAGCCGGCAAAGTCTGGCCCGGCTGGGCGAGCACCACCTGCGCGACATCGGCCTTGACCGTCTGACGGCGGGCACCGAATGCGCCAAGCCGTTCTGGCGGGACTGACTTTCCTGAGCGGTCCCCTGACTGAGGCCGGGTTCGCCCGGTCTTTTTTTTGGCCGAGGCAAACGAAAAGGCCCGCGGGATCGCGGGCCTTGCTGTGTTGCAGTCGCGCAATCAGCGCTTGGAGAACTGGAACGACCGGCGAGCCTTGCGCTTGCCGTATTTCTTGCGCTCCACCACCCGGCTGTCACGGGTCAGAAAGCCTGCGGCCTTGAGTGCCCCGCGCAGGGTGGGTTCATAAAGTTGCAGCGCTTTGGACACGCCGTGCTTGACCGCCCCCGCCTGCCCCGACAACCCGCCACCCGCGACGGTTGCCATCACATCGAACTGGCCTTCGACGCCCGCGACCGTGAAGGGTTGGCGCAAGATCATCTGCAGCACCGGGCGGGCGAAATACTCGGCCATCGTCTTGCCGTTGACCACGACCTTGCCGGAACCCGGACGAATCCAGACCCGGGCGACAGCGTTCTTGCGCTTGCCCGTAGCATAAGACCGACCCAGCTTGTCGCGCACCGCCACCCGCGGCGCACGCGCTTCGGCGATGACGGCAGCCGGCGAGGCCCCGGCGACGGCGGACTTCAGATCGTCCAGAGATTTGATGTCGGCCATGCTCATGCGCTCCGGGTGTTCTTCGGGTTCATCGACGCGAGGTCGAGGACGGTTGGCTGCTGTGCCTCGTGCGGATGCTCGGCCGATGCGTAAACCCGCAGGTTGGTCATCTGCACCCGGCCCAGACGGTTGCGGGTGATCATCCGTTCCACGGCCTTGACCACGACCCGCTCGGGATGCGCGCCTTCCAGCACCTGCTTGGCCGTGCGCTGCTTGATGCCGCCCGGATGGCCGGTGTGCCAGTAGTAGATCTTGTCGTTCCGCTTGTTGCCGGTCATCTGCACCTTGTCGGCGTTGATGACGATCACGTTGTCGCCCATGTCCATGTGCGGCGTGAAGGTCGGCTTGTTCTTGCCGCGCAGGATACTGGCGACGATGGTCGCAAGGCGGCCCAGAACGATGCCCTCGGCGTCGATCAGGATCCACTTCTTGTCGATATCCGCAGGCGTTGCGGTAAAAGTTTTCATTGTCAGGCCCATCAGGTGCGGCAGGGGAAGCGGCCCCCGGTTCTTGGATGGGCGTGTATCGCCGATTGACGTCGGCGGGTCAAGACACTGCGGTATAATTAAATTGTTCTGAATCAATGCTTTGAAACTGGGGTATCATTATACCCCAGATTCTGCTACCGCAGCTTCGGTGGGCGATCCGGGTCGCTGCCCGGGGCCGTGGGTATCTGAGCCGCTTCGGGCGTCGCTTCCGGCGGAAAGCGGAAACCGAGGCCGGTCCGCGCCAGTTCGGTTGCGGCGGCTGCGTCCTGCGACAGGAAGGTCACGTCGATCTCGGCGGCGTCCAGACCGCAGAACCGGATCGCCTCGGCCACAGCTTGCGCCAGTGCCGGCTCTGCCCCGGGATGTGCGCCGAGGATGGCAAGCATGTGAGCCTGCCGTCCGTCGTCATAACGCACCATGGCCAGAAACGCGCTGTGCGCCAGCCCCGGTGCCGCATCGAAGGTAAAAACCAGCGCATCGACCAGCGCCTGCGGCAGCCCCACCGGCGCGGCGAAGGCCGCCGGTCGGGCAAGCAGGGTCTGCGGCGCGGGCGCATCGACCATTCCGGCCAGCCAATCCACTGCCTCTGGCGGCAGCAGCGTTTCCGAGGCGGCCCCGGACCCGAAGTTCAACCCCAGCGACACCCCCTTGTCCGCCAGATGCCGCGCGATCACCCGGCCGGGCAGTTCGGCATAAGGCACCGGCCCCTGCCCCAAAGCCGCCAGCCGGTCCGCCGTGTCGAACGCAAGAATCACCGGCCCGGCGTCCAGATCGAACACCCGGGGGTCGATCCGGACGCCTTGCGCCTCACGCAGCAGCAGCACCAGCAGCGGGGTATCGGCCAGAACCCGGTAGAACCGCAGCGCCACCTGCTCGTTTGCGGGGTCGGCCTGCATCGCGGCATGCGCCTGATCCAAGAGCGTGCCCAGATCGGCAAGCGCCAAGGTCGCAGGTTCGTTGCCGGCAGCCTCGGCCCCGGCGGTGCTCTGCGGTCTTGCCGGAGTTGTGCCCGGGGCATTGGTGGTCGGGTCGTCCATTGCTCATCGTTCCTTGTGCGGGCCACGGTTGCCACCGGCGCAACCCAGCGTCGGCTTCGAACCACGGGTTCAGCCCCGACCGCCAGCAGACCGACATGCCGCACCCGTGTGAACAGTTAAGTTTCAATTGGCAATTTCCCGCCCGTTTCGACATAATATTGCCAGAGACGCCGCTATCATGGCCGGCAAGGCAACGGCTTTCACGTTTGACGGGTCGTGACAGGCGGCGGACGCATACCGGACGTTAACAATAATCCGGTAGACCGGCGGCATCGCGCCATCGGATCGAGGCATACGGCAAGGCGTCCTGCGGCACGCAGGTCTGTGGGAGCGGGCATGATCGGGTTTCCCGAATGATCGAGTTCATCAATGTCAGCAAGTCCTTCTGGACCGGCAAGACCCGCAAGATCATTCTTGACCGGGCCTCGTTCCGTGTCGAGCTTGGCAACTCGCTCGGCATTCTTGCGCCTAATGGGGCGGGCAAGACCACGATCGTCAACATGATGGCGGGGCTTGAGAAACCTGACGAAGGTCAGGTGATCCGCGCCTCGCGCATCTCGTTTCCGCTGGGGTTCATGGGCGGGATCGTCAACAAGCACACGGCGACCGAAAACTGCCGGTACATCGCCCGGCTTTACAGTCTGGACCCCGATTATGTCGAAAGCTTCTGCCGCTGGCTGACCAGTATCGCCGAGTATTTCGACATGCCGGTCGGCACCTATTCGTCGGGCATGCGCTCGCGGTTTTCGTTCGCGCTGATGCTGGCGCTTGAGTTCGACATCTATCTGATCGACGAAGGCATGCCCGCCACCACGGATGTCGAGTTCAACCGCAAGGCAGGACAGGTGCTGCGGCAAAGGCTGTCGCGGGCGACCGTGGTCGTGGTGTCGCATCAGGCCAAGACGCTGGAGAAGTTTTGCCGGTCGGCGGCGGTGCTGCGCAACGGGCAACTCTACATGTTTGAAACCCTGGAAGAAGCGAAACGTCTTTATGACTACCAAGCTTAAGGTTCAGCGCTTCCGCACCCGCCGCCCGGATCCGGTCGCGGCTCCCGATCCGGTTGTGCCGCCGCCGCGCCCCCCCGAAGACAGCTATTTCGCCGACACCGATGACGGTTTCGGTCCACAACGTTTTCCGACTGCCCAAGCCCCCCACGCGCAAGCCCCCCATGCGCAAGCCCTCCATGCGCCGGTCGCAACCCTGGCCGCCGCGACCCCCGCCGCCACCCCCGCCGCCGCCCGCATCGCCGCGCCTGCCGACGGCACCGCCCCGCAGGACATGGAGGCGATCCGGCGCGAGGGTCTGACGGGACGGCAGTTGCGGATGGCCCGCAGGCTGGCGCAGAAACACGGGTTGCCCGCCACCTCCGATTTCGACGCCGTGCGGTTGCTGCGCGCCGCCGGGATCGACCCGCTGCAGCGCTCGTCGGTGCTGGAACTGGTTGCCTCGGATGACGACGAGGATGCCCCGCCGTCGCGGGCGCTGACCGTGCCCGTGCGCGGCGACGGGGTGCAACTGCCGCAGACGATCAAGCCGATCAAGCTGCCCTCGACGGAAGTCCGCGTCGAAGAGGCGCATCTGGCCGAGGTCGGCCGCATTCAGCGCGACATGGTCGCCCGCCGCCGCCGCAAGATGACGCTGCTGATGGCGCGCCTGTTCTTCTTCGTGGGCCTGCCGACCCTGCTGGCCGGCTGGTATTACTACATCGTGGCCACGCCGCTGTATGCCAGCAATACCGAATTCGTGATCCAGCAGGCCGAACCTGCCGCAGCGGCGGGTCTGGGCAGCCTGTTGGGCGGTACCAGCTTTGCCACCTCGCAAGACAGCATCGCGGTGCAGGGCTATCTGCAATCGCCCGAGGCGATGGCCCGGCTTGACGCCGATCAGCGGTTCCGCGCGCATTTCTCCGACCCGACCGTCGATCCGATCCAGCGCCTGGCACCCGATGCGACAAACACCGCCGCCTACAAGATCTACAAGCGCAACATGAACATCTCGTACGACCCGACCGAAGGCATCATCAAGATGGAGGTCAGCGCAACCAGCCCCGACACTTCGGTCGCATTTTCGCGCGCGCTGATCGGTTATGCCGAAGAACAGGTCGATCAACTGACCCAACGCCTGCGCGAGGATCAGATGCAGGGCGCGCGCGAAAGCTATGACGAAGCCGAGGTCAAGATGCTCGAGGCTCAGCGCCGCTCGGTCGAGTTGCAGGAGAAATTCAAGGTGCTGTCGTCCGAGGCCGAGGTCGGCCTGATCACCGCCCAGATCGGCGGGCTGGAAAGCCAGTTGAGCGCCGACCGGCTGTCGCTCGCCCAGATGGAAAGCAACCAGAACCCCAACGCCGCGCGGATGGACCCGCTGATCCGCCGGATCGCCACGCTGGGAGCGCAGATCGCCGATTTGCGCGCCAGACTGACGCAGGACAGCGTCGATGGTCTGTCGCTGGCCAAGGTTCAGTCCGAACTGCTGGTGGCCCAAGCCGACATGACGACGCGACAGTTGATGCTGGCGCAATCGCTGCAGGCGATGGAATCCGCCCGGGTTGAAGCCAACCGGCAGACCCGCTATCTGTCGATCTCGGTCAATCCGGTGGTGCCCGACGAGCCGAGCTATCCGCGCGCCTTCGAAAACACGCTGGTGGTGATGCTGATCTTTCTGGGGATCTACCTGATGATCTCGATGACCGTGGCGATCCTGCAAGAGCAACTGACGGCGTAAGGCGATGATGAAGGATGTGGCGATCGGCGGGCTGACCGTCTCGAACGACCGGCCGCTCTTCGTCATTGCCGGGCCGTGCCAGTTGGAAAGTCTTGATCATGCCCAGATGATCGCGGGCGTGATGGCCGAGGCATGCCGGGCTGCGGGGGCGCAGTATGTGTTCAAGGCGAGCTATGACAAGGCCAACCGCACCGCACTCACCGGCCGGCGCGGCATGGGGATCTCGGCGGGTCTGGCCGTGCTGGCGGCGATCCGCGCCACCGGCCTGCCGGTCCTGACCGACGTCCACGATGCAGGGCAAGCCCGCGAAGCAGCTTCGGTGGTCGACGTGATCCAGATCCCGGCCTTTCTGTGCCGCCAGACCGATCTCTTGCTGGCGGCAGGCGAAACCGGGGCCGTGGTGAACATCAAGAAGGGCCAGTTTCTTGCTCCATGGGACATGGCGAATGTCGCCGATAAAGTCGCCTCGACCGGCAACGGCCGCATTCTGCTGACCGAACGCGGCGTCTCGTTCGGCTACAACACCCTGGTGGCCGACATGCGCAGCCTGCCGACGATGGCGCGCACCGGTTATCCGGTGATCATGGACGCCACCCATTCGGTGCAGCAGCCCGGCGGCATGGGCGCCGCCTCGGGCGGTCAGCGCGAGTTCGCCCCTGTCATGGCCCGCGCCGCGGTGTCGCTGGGCATCGCCGGCGTGTTCATTGAAACCCACGAAGCGCCCGACACCGCGCCCTCGGACGGCCCCAACATGATCCCGCTGTCCAGCATGGCCGCCCTGATTGCCAGCCTGATGGCCTTCGACCGCCTCGCCAAGGCCGACCCGATCCGCATCTGACCCCGCACCGAACCCCGGTTCCGGCCCGATCCTTCCGTGTCACCTGGCTCAAATATCCCGGGGGTCCGGGGGCTGGCCCCCGGTCTGCCGCTGCCGCGTCGGGCGAGCCCCGAAACCAAGGCCCGCCGGCGATGCCACTCGCAAAAGCCTCACACCACCTGCCCTGCCACCCATCCGCTCGACCAGGCCCACTGAAAGTTGTAGCCCCCCAACCAGCCGGTCACATCCACGACCTCGCCGATGAAATACAACCCCGGCACCGCCCGTACCTGCATGGTCCGGGCATCCAGCGCGTCAGTGTCCACCCCCCCCAGCGTCACCTCGGCCGTCCGGTAGCCTTCCGACCCCACCGGCATCAGCCGCCAGCCCGACAGCAGCCCCGCCACCTTGTCGAGCAGCGCCGCCGACAGCCCGGCCACCGGGCCCTGCACCCCGGCCACCGCCTCTAGATGCCGCGCCAGCTTCTCGGGCAGATGCTGTGCCAGCACGGTGCGCAACGCCGCCCGTCCGGATGCGGCCCGCGCCGCCCGCAAGATCGCTTGCGGATCGCGCCCCGGCATCAGGTCCAGCACGATCGCCTGGCCCTCGCGCCAGAAATTCGAGATCTGCAGCACCGCGGGCCCCGACAGCCCGCGATGGGTGAACAGCAGCGCCTCGTCGAACGCCGACCGGCCGCAAGCCACCCGCAAGCTGACCGCGGTTCCGGCGAGGGGAGCGATCCAGCCGAGTTCCTGAGTGGCAAAGGTCAGGGGCACCAGGCCGGGCCGGGTCTCGACCAACGGCAGACCGAATTCGCCGGCGACCTGATAGCCAAACCCGCTGGCCCCCATTTTCGGGATCGACTTGCCCCCGGTGGCGATCACCACTGCCGCCGTCTGCACCGGCCCGCGCGCCGTGTCGATCTCGAACCCCGGGCCGGTCCGCCGTACCCCGCCCACCGCGCAGCCGAGCCACAGCGCCGCCCCCGCCCGGTCCATCTCGCGGGTCAGCATTGCCACCACCTGCGTCGCCGGTCCGTCGCAGAACAACTGCCCCAACGTCCGCTCGTGCCAGGTGATCCCGGCGCGGTCCAGACGGGCGACAAAGTCGAGCGCGGTATAGCGGCTGAGCGCGGAATGGGCAAAATGCGGGTTGTTCGACAAGAACCGGTCTGCCGCCGTGCCCAGATTGGTGAAGTTGCACCGCCCGCCGCCCGAGATGCGGATCTTTTCGCCCGCCGCCCGGGCATGGTCGATCACCAGCACCCGCCGCCCGCGCAAGGCCGCCTCGACGGCGCAGAACATGCCTGCCGCCCCTGCCCCGATGATCGCCACATCCACCCGCTCCATGGCTCCGCATAGCCCGCCGGGGGGCCTTGGGCAATTCGCGAAATCCCTCTTGCAGGGTTGCAGTGCCTTCGCTAGATACCGCGCCAGTTGGGGCGTCGCCAAGCGGTAAGGCAGCGGTTTTTGGTACCGCCATACCCAGGTTCGAATCCTGGCGCCCCAGCCAGACACCCGAATTACTGCGCCGTTCCATGGATTTGCGCCGGCCGCTCGCCGCTTGCCGGCTGTCTGTCCGGCCCGCTCATGCGCTGGCCGGGTCAGGGGGCGAAACTGATGGGCAGGCTGAAGCCGGTCTGGCCAAGCCCCGCAGGGGCCTTGGCAAACCGTCCGGCCGCCGTGACCGCCTTGACCGCCGCCCGGTCAAGCGCCGCCACCCCCGACGACCGCGTCACCGCGACCGAGGCGAGGCGCCCGTCGGCCGCCACGACAAGGCGCAGGGTGACCTTGCCCGCCGCCCCGCCCGCCGCTGCCGGATACGTCTTGCGCCGTTCGATCCGGGCGCGGATGGCGGCCCCCCAGGCGGCCCTGGCCTCACCCGCGCCGTCCGCAGCGGTGGCAGATTTTCCGGTCCTGTTTTGCCCCGCGATGCCCTGCGCACCGGTTCCGACGGCCTTCTGGGCGGGGGCGGCCGGTTCGGCGCGGGGCTTGGGTTTGGGCGGGCCTTTCACGGTCCTGTCGGGTTCGGGCGCGGGCTTTACGGCCGGTTGCGGGGCAGCAGGGGTGTCGGCGACCACGGTCGGTGCACGGTCCGGGGTCGGGGCGCGGTCCGGGGTCGGGGCGCGGTCCACGGTCGGGGCGCGGTCCGGGGTCGGTGCACGGTCCGGGGTCGGGACCGACAGGGCTGCAGGCGGGCTTTGGGGCATCGTTAGGGCGTCTTGGGGCAGGACCGGCGGCTCGGACAGGGACGGCAGGGCGGGCAAGGCCACGGTCGGATGGTCCGGCGGACGGTCCCATTCGGCAACCAGTGCTGCGAGATCCGCGCCACCCGGCGCAAGGCTGATCAGCGCGGCCCCCGAGTCGCCGGCCCCCCTGGCCGCCGCCCCGCGCCCTGCCACGGCGGCAAAGGCGACCAGATGCAGCGTCAGGGCCAGACCCGCGGCGAGGACGACCCCGCCCCTCATCGCCCGACCGCCCCCAGATGCACCGTGCCAAAGCCCATCGCGGCAAGGCGCGGCAACAGCCGCGCGAGGTCCGGCCCCGGCAAGGCAGCATCCGCCTGCAGCCGCAAGACCGGCGGCATGGCCGCGCAATCGGTCGCTGCACACTGCGCGGCGCGTGCCCCGGCCAGCGCCGCAAGGGCCGCCTCACCGGTCATCACCCCCGGGGCAAGCAGACCGGCCCGCCCATCGGACGCCACGAACAGCGTGAAGATGCCCGCAGGGTCGGCGGCCATCGGGCCATCGGCCATCGGGCCATCGGTCAGCGTGCGCTCAGGCAGGGTGACCGCGAAGGGCCGGGCCTCTTTCAGGTTCGACAGCATCATGAAGGCGATGACCAGAAAGAACACCACGTCGATCATCGGCAGCAGGGTTTCAAACCGGGCACGGGGGGGCGGGTCCGGCAGCCGCATCACTCGACCACTGCCAGCCGGGTGATCCCTGCCCAGGCCAGCCGGTCGATCACCGCCATCAGGTCCTGGACATCCGATCCCTGCGCCAGACGCAGCACGACCGGATCGTCCGGATCGGTCATCAGCGGGCGCAGCGTCACTACCAGGACTGCGGCGGATACGAGCTGTCCGTTCAGCGCAAGACTGTCCGCCCGGATGTCGATCAGCCGGGGCGGGCCGGTCCATGCGGAGCCCGACGTTCCGGCGACGCTGACCGCCACGCCCTGTTCCGTGCCAAACCGCGACACCATCATGAAGAACACCAGCAGCAGAAACACCACGTCGATCATCGGTGTCAGGTTGATGCGGCGGCGAGGCCGGGCCGGGGCGGGTTCGATCCTCATGACGGGCTCTCTGGCTGGCCGTCTGGCTGGCCGTCTGGCTGGCCGTCTGGCTGGCCGTCTGGCTGGCCGTCTGGCTGGCTCTCTGGCAGCGTTTCTGGCCCTGCCGCAAGAAACACCCGGGTCGCGCCGTCTTCCATGTCGTGGCGCAATGCCTCGACCAGCCCGTCGAACCACGACAGGGCCACCATCGCCGGAATCGCCACGGCCATTCCGGCGGCCGTGGTCAACAGTGCCTCCCAGATCCCGCCGGCGAGCGTGGCGGTATCGGCCCGGACACCGGCCGCCTCCAGCCCCTGAAACGCCGCGATCATGCCGGTGACGGTGCCCAGAAGCCCCAGAAGCGGCCCGATGGCGGCGGCCAGTTCCAGCCCGCGCAGGCCGGTGCGGGCCTGCATCAACCCGGCCTTGGCCAGTTGCAGCGTCGCCGCTTCGGCCATCGCCCGGGGCAGCCCCGGTGTTCCGGCCGCCGTCATCGCCCGCGCCGCGACCCGCGCGCGCAGCGAGCGCCGGCCCGCCAGCAAGGCCCGGGCATTGGCACGCTCGCCCGCCTCCCACAGCGCCAACGCGCGGGCCGTGCGCCGCCCGCCGGAAAAACCGCCCAGAACCAGTACCTGCCCGACTTTCCACAAGATCAGGGTCAGCGTCGCCACCGACAGCGCGACAATGGCCACCATCGCAGGCCCGCCCATCGCGACAAACCCGAGCGCCCGCGTCAGCAGGTCATTCAGGGCGGCAAACGGGGCTGCAATCGGAAGCATGGCCCGTGTTAAGCCGCGCCGCACCACAGGGCAAGCCGGGGGGCGACGCATCGCCCCGCCTTACCGGCGCGCCAGGGCCCCGGCCAGCACATCGCCCACGATGGCAAGCGGCACATCTTCGGCGACAAAGGCCTGCCCGATCCCGCGCGCCAAGATGAAGCGCAGGCGCCCGGCCACAACCTTCTTGTCCTGCCCCATCAGGGCCAGCAACTCGCCCGGCCCTGGCAGATCGCCCGGAACGTCGGCCAGATCGGTTTTCATCCCCATTGCCCGCAGATGCGCGCGCACCCGGCTGGTGGCCTCCTGACCGCAGAGGCCCAGGCGTTGGCTGACCTCGAATGCCAGCGCGCAACCGATCGCCACCCCCTCGCCATGCAGCAGCCGGTCGCCATAGCCCGTCGCCTTTTCCAGCGCGTGACCGAAGGTGTGGCCGAGGTTCAGCAAGGCGCGCTCGCCTTCTTCGGTCTCGTCGCGGGCGACGATGGCGGCCTTCATCTCGACCGCGCGGGTCACCGCCGCCAGCCGTGCAACCCGGTCGCCCGCAGCCAGGGCCGGGCCCTGCGCTTCGAGCCAGTCAAAGAACCCGGCGTCCCCCAGAAGGCCGTATTTGACCACTTCGCCGTAACCCGCCAGAAAGTCGCGGGCAGGCAGGCTGTCCAGCACGTCGATATCGGCCAGCACAAGCGACGGCTGATGGAACGCACCGATCAGGTTCTTGCCCTGCGCGGTGTTGATGCCGGTCTTGCCGCCCACCGAACTGTCGACCTGGGCCAGCAGTGTGGTGGGGATCTGGACAAACCGCACACCGCGCCGCAGCACGGACGCCGCAAAGCCCACGAGATCGCCCACCACCCCGCCGCCAAACGCGACAACCATATCGCGCCGTTCGATCCGTTGTTCGAGCAGCCATTCGCAACAGCGGGCGAATTGCGGCCAGCCCTTGGTGGCCTCGCCCGCGGGCAGGGCCAGCGCGGTCATCGCGATGCCCTCAGTCTCGAACGACGCGGCCAGCCGCAGCAGGTGCAGCCCGGCCACGGTGTCATCGGTGATCACCGCCACCCTGCGCCGCGACAACAACGGCACGATCTCGGCTCCGGCGCGGTCGATCAGACCTTCGCCGATGCGCACCTCATAGCTGCGCGACCCCAGATCGACCCGCACCACGTTCTGCATGTCAGGCCCTTTCAAGAACATCGGCCCGCAGCGACAGGGCCGCAACCACCCGGCCCGCCATCGCCTCGACGCTGAGGTCGGCTGCCGAATCGACGGCCAGATCGGCAAGGCTGTAAAGCGGCACCCGCGCCTCATACAGCGTTTTCAGGGTATCGCGCGGATGGCCGGTGCGCAGCAAGGGGCGGGTCGTCTTGTGCCGCACCCTTTGCCACAGGATTTCGAGGTCAGCGCGCAGCCAGACCGCGACGCCGGTTTCGGTGATCAGGGCGCGGTTGGCAGCGGACAGAAACGCCCCGCCGCCGGTCGACAGCACGCAGGGGGCCGCGCGCAACAGCCGGCCCAGAACCTCGGTCTCGCGGGCGCGAAAGAACGGCTCGCCGTCACGCTCGAAGATCTCGGCGATGGAACGGTCGGCAGCGCGCACGATCTCTTCGTCCGAATCGAGGAAGGCAACCCCGAGTTGCCGGGCCACCGCAGTGCCGACCGCCGTTTTGCCCGCCCCCATCATGCCGACCATCACCACGGTCTTTTTCAGCCGCTGCATCTTTTGTCCCGCCTGGCCTGCCCATTCCGGCGCGGGCGTCATGAACTGGCGGCACTCCGCTGCCGACCCGCTGATCTTTCCTGCTTGAATGGCGTGAAGTCGCGGCCAATGCCATATACAATCGACACCACAGCGGGGGCGCGTGACAGCCCGCTGGCAGGATCGCCGGGTCAACCGGCAGGACAAAGGGGCAGCGGGCATGGGTCGGGTGTTGAAAGGGCTGGGTGTTCTGGCGGTTCTGGCCCTGGCGGGGTTGACCGGCTACGCCTATCTCGCCGATCTTGCCCCTGCTCCACGCGAAATCATTCTGCCGGTGACGCTTGATGCGGATTGACCCGCGGATGCTGCTGGTGGCGCTGACGGCGTGGGTTTCGGTGCCGGTCCTGTCGCCTCTTTGGGCGCAAGAGGCCCCCCTGTCGGCCATCGACTGGCTGTCGCAATCGGTGATGACCCCCCCGGCTGCGCTGCCCGAACCGGTGGAGCCTGCGGTGACCGACGGCTCTGCCCTTCCGGCGGATGTTTCGGTGTCGGTGCTGGGCGGGCTGTCGCCCGATGGGGTCGGCCTGCTGCCCGCACAGGTCACCGGATTGCCGCGCAACCTGTGGGGTCTGGGGCGAAGCGCCGATATCACAGTGGCGCTGTTCGCCCATGATCTGCAAGGCCTGCCCGCGCTGCAGGGTCTGCTGATCACCCTGTTGCTGGCCGAGGCCGAGCCGCCGTCCGATGCCGGGGTGCCGGGGCAGCTTCTGGTGGCCCGGCTCGACCGCCTTCTGGCGATCGGCGCGCTCGATCAGGCGCAGGCCCTGCTTGATGCGGCCGGCCCCGCAACTTCGGCCGACCTCTTTCGCCGCAGCTTCGATGTGGACCTGCTGACCGGGGCCGAGGATCGCGGCTGTGCGGCGATGCAGGCAAGTCCGGGGCTGGCCCCGACCTTTCCGGCGCGGATCTTCTGCATCGCCCGCACCGGCGACTGGGCTGCGGCGGCGCTGACCCTGCGCACCGCGCAGGCCCTCGGGCAGATTACCCCCGCCGAGGACGCCCTGCTGTCGCGGTTCCTCGACCCTGATCTGTATGAAGACGAGCCGATGCCCGCCCCGCAAAAGCCGATCACCCCGCTCGCCTGGCGGATGTTCGAGGCGGTGGGGGAACCCCTGCCCACCGGCGGGCTGCCGCTGGCCTTCGCCCATGCCGAATTGCGCGACACCGCCGGCTGGAAGGCGCAGATCGAGGCCGCCGAACGGCTCGCGCGCGCCGGGGCCATACCGCCGAACCTGCTGCTGGGTCTCTATACCGAACGGATGCCGGCCGCCTCGGGCGGGGTCTGGGACCGCGCCGACGCGTTTCAGGGCTTCGATCAGGCGTTGGCCCGGCGAGATCCGGCAGCGGTGGCGCAGGCGCTGCCTCCGGTCTGGGCCCAGATGCAGGCGATGGAGCTGGAAGTGCCGTTTGCCGCCCTTTATGCCGAACGCCTGGCCGCACTGCCGTTGACCGATGCTGCCGCGCGGCTGGGGTTCGAGATCGGCCTGCTGTCGCCCGACTATCAGCGGATCGCCACCGCCCCGGTGGCCGACGATGCCCGAGCCCGCTTTCTGATCGGGATTGCAACCGGCAAACTGACCGGTCTCGTGCCGCCCGACAGCATGGGCCGCGTCATCGCCCCGGCCTTTCTTGATGCTCCCGTCCCGCCGGAAGCCCAGAAGATGCTGGACGAGGCGCGGGTGGGCGAGGCGATCCTGTGGGGCATGGGGCGGATCGCCACCGGCGTGCAGGGCGATCTGCGCGGGGTGACCGACGGGTTGACGCTGCTGCGCGCGGCGGGGCTGGAGGATGTGGCGCGGCGCACGGCGCTGGAACTGATGCTCCTTGAACGGCGGGGATAGACTGTGCGCCCGGACGACCGCTGGATCTCGACCTTCCTCGATGCGATTGCCGCCGAACTCGATGCCGCGCGCAACACCAGGCTGGCCTACGGCCGCGATCTCAAGGATTTCGCCGACTGGCTGACCGGGCAGGCCTGCGACCTTGCGCGCGCCGACCGCACCGCCATCGAAGCCTATCTGATCTTCTGCGAGGCGCAGGGCCTGTCGCGCGCCACCCGCGCCCGCCGCCTGTCGTCCATCCGCCAGCTGTACCGCTTTGCGCACGACGAAGGCTGGCGCACCGACAATCCGGCGATCCGGCTCAAAGGCCCGGGCAAGCAGCAAAAGCTGCCGCACACGTTGAGCGTGGCCGAGGTTGACGCGATCCTGACCGCCGCGCGCCACCATGGCCGAACCGATGGCGACCGGCTGCGCAACACCGCACTGGTCGAGGTGCTCTATGCCACGGGCATGCGGGTCTCGGAACTGGTGGAACTGCCGATGGCTGCCGCGCGCGGCAATCCGGCGATGATTCTGGTGCGCGGCAAGGGCGACAAGGAGCGTCTGGTGCCCCTGTCGGCTCCGGCCCGCACGGCGCTGTACGCCTGGCTGCTGCACCGGGACAAGACCGACGAGGCGGCGCGCCAGACCGGCAAACCGGTGCACCGCGCCCTGTTTCCCGGCCCGGGTGCCGCGGGGCATCTGACGCGGCAGCATTTCTACCTGCTGATCAAGGACATTGCGGCGGCTGGCGCGGTTTCGCCCGCCCGCGTCACCCCCCACACCCTGCGCCATGCCTTTGCCACGCATCTACTGGCCGGCGGCGCCGACCTGCGGGTGATCCAGACCCTGCTCGGGCATGCCGACATCGGCACCACCGAAATCTACACGCATGTGCTCGAGGACAACCTGAAGGATCTGGTCCTGACCCGGCACCCTCTGGCCCCCCCCACCCCCCCCCCCCCCCCCCCCCCCCCCCCCCCCCCCCCCCCCCCCCCCCCCCCCCCCCC
>Ga0105044_10000279_pt1 | contig 61286 bp, 53 predicted proteins | sample MAT01_FD_78092 | JGI IMG/M metagenome (GOLD analysis project Ga0105044, IMG submission 78092) | Freshwater microbial communities from Lake Fryxell liftoff mats and glacier meltwater in Antarctica - MAT-01 | ecosystem: Environmental > Aquatic > Freshwater > Ice > Liftoff microbial mat | place...
GAGCTCTTTGGTCGAGCCATCGATGCGCGTCTGGGTCGCTGCGTCGATCGGCAGGCCCTTCACGATCTCGTACTTCCAGCCGCCGGTGACGCGCACCGGGAACGAGTACACGAGGCCTTCCGGGATCCCATACGAGCCGTCCGACGGCACGGCCATCGACACGACGCTATTGTCGCCCGAGCCGAGGAACCAGTCGTGGATGTGGTCGATCGCGGCCTGCGCGGCCGACGCCGCCGACGACTTGCCGCGCGCGTCGATGATCGCCTTGCCACGCGTGCGCACGGTCTTGTCGAAGTCACCCGCCAGCCACTCGGCCGAGACCGCCGCCGACACCGGCTTCCGCTCGCCGTTCACGTTCACGTAGCCGAGCGAGAAGTCTGGCACCATCGTATCCGAGTGATTGCCCCAGATGAACACGTCCTTGACAGCTTCCGGCGGGATCCCGAGCTTCTTCGCGAGCTGGCCGACCGCGCGGTTCTGGTCGAGCCGGGTCATCGCCGTGAAGTTCGCCTTGTGGGTGCGCTTGGCGCGCGACGCGGCGATGAGTGCGTTGGTGTTGCACGGGTTGCCGACCACGATGACCTTCACGTCGGGGGCCGCGTTCTGGTCGATCGCGTCGCCCTGGCCGGTGAAGATCGGGCCGTTCTCGCGGATGAGGTCGGCGCGGGTCTGACCCGGGCCACGCGGCTTGGCGCCGACGAGCATGACGACGTCCGCGTCCTTGAAGCCCTGCGCCGCGTTGTCGGCGATTTCGATGCCGTGCAGGAGCGGGTAGGCGCAGTCGTCGAGCTCCATCGCCACGCCGTTCAGGCCCTGGATCGCCATCGGCAGCTCGACGAGCTGGAGGATGACGGGCTGGTCCTTGCCGAGCATGTCGCCCGCCGCGATCGGGAAGGCGAGGCTGTAGCCGATGTTGCCTGCGGCGCCGGTGATGGCGACACGAATGGGTTTCTTCATCGCGGTTCTCCTGGGTGGGCGCGGCTGCGCCAATGCCGGCCTGCGGTCTAGCAGACCGCGCGCGGAGGCTCAATGCCTAAGCGGCGCATGCGTTGATGGGAAATGGCCACGCTCAGGTGAGCCTGTTCACTCGAGCCCGAGCAGCTCTATCACCGCCAACGACGGGCTCAGCACGAAGTCGCCATCGGCGATTGGGGTGGCGACGACGAGCCGCTCCTGGAACACCGTGAGCGTCATCAGATCGGCGGCCGCCTGCTGCCAGTCGTCATAGCCTTCGGCCAGTAACGCCACCGCGTGTGTCAACCGCGGTTCGTTCTCCGCCTCCCCGAGCGCGGCCGTCATCGCCTGCAACAACGCCTCGCCGTGGCGCGGCAGGAGCGCCAGCTGCAGCACCAGGTAGTCCTCCTGCCCGAGCTGGTAGCGCCGCGCGACCAGGTGCAGCGGGTACGCGATGTGCTGCGCATCGAGCGCGGCCATGGCGGCCGAGAGCTGCTCGTCGACGGCTTCGAGCGCGTCGTCTGCACCCGGCTCACGACCAAGCCGCGCGAGCTGCACCGTGCGCTCGGCCTCGAGCCGGAAGACCTTTCGCAACGTCTCGCCAGCGCTGTCGCCGCCATCGCCAGCCAAGGGCTCAGCCTTCCTTGATCTGCTGGGCGAGGTAGTTCGCCTCGCCGATCTGCGCGATGAGCTCGAGCTGCGCTTCGAGCCAGTCGATGTGGTGTTCTTCCGACGCGAGAATGCTCTCGAGCAGGAAGCGCGTGCCATTGTCGCCGCTCACGCGGAGCTGCTCTATGCCCGCGTTGAGGCGCGGAATGGCCTCGTTCTCGAGCGCGAGGTCGACCGTCAACTGTTCCTTCACGGTCTCGCCGATGTTGATCTTGCCGAGGCGCTGCACGTTCGGCACGCCGCCCAGGAACAGCACACGATCGATGAGCGCTTGCGAGTGCTTCATCTCGTCGATCGACTCCTTCTGGATGTGGGCGGCGAGGCGCGTGTAGCCCCAGCTCGCGCACATGCGCGCGTGGCAGAAGTACTGGTTGACGGCGGTCAGCTCGCCCGTCAGCACTTCGTTGAGGAGCTGGATCGTCGCCTTGTCGGGGTTCTTCGGCACAGAGGTCTCCGGAGCGGTGGGTTCCGGTAGCACCTCGTTCCTTCGATCTCAGGGGGTCGTCGAAGCGTCGACTGCTCAGGTCGCGCCAGGCGACGTCACGCAGTCCGGTGAGCCCGGGGATCGATGGGCGCGGCGCTCACCGAGCATGTCGCGCAGTTGTTCGCGACAGCGGCCGCAGTCTACGCCAGCACGGCATCGACGGCCAAGCTCGTTCACCGAGGTCGCCCCGTCCTGGATGGTCCGAGTGATCTCACGGTCCGACAGTCCCTCGCACACGCAAATGATCATCGTAGTCCCTGGTTCGAAGCCAGCTGCCGTCGCTGGCGAGCCACCGCTGACCGACCTGGGGAATCTGATATTCATTCTCAACTAAGGAGTCAAGCACTGACGCGGATCTCTGCGCATCTCTCTGGGAGGCGATCTCGGCGTTCGGCGCGGAGCTACTCGCCGACCGAGGGGGCGAAGACCCCGTCGCCAACGTACTCGGCGATGATCTCGTAGTGGCCTGGGATCTGGCGTTGCGGGATGGCGACGGCGACCGCGAAGCGCCCACCTTGGAGGGTGGCCGTGCCAAGGAGTGCGACCGCGTCCTTGCCGGGCCCGCTCGCGAGCAACAGCTGGACCGAGCCGCTCGGGATCGCTGCGCCGCGAAGGGCCGTGACCTGGCCGCTGATGCGAACGGCGTCACCTCGGAATACAAGTGACTCGCTGGCCGCGATGGTCGTGCGCGTCGGCTCGAGGGAAGGAGCTGGCCGTGCGCGCACGATCGGCCCTTCGAGCGGCATGAGCACCCCGCCGTTGCCCGGACCTGCCCGGCTGCCATCAGCCGTGTCAGCCGCGTCCGGCATGCCTTCGACGCGGGTCGCGCCAGCGGCTTCGCTGTCCGTGAAGGCCGGCGGCTTCTCGAACGGGTCGGTGGTCAGGGGCTTGTGCAGGCTCTTGCCCTCGGCGCCGTGCACCTGGAGCTCGTCGGCCCCGCCCCCGAGGTCGATCCGCAGCCAGCCCGCGTCCTCGCCCGGGATGTAGACCTCGACGAAGACGTGGGCCTCGTTGAAGACGTAGTGCGCAGGGATCCCGAGCGACTGGGCGGTCACGACGAAGGCGTGGCCACGGTGGCGGCAGATGCCCTTTTTGCCGAGCGCGATGTCGCGATAGACCGAGCCCTGCGCCGGTGGCGGCAGGCCCGGTTCGAACGCGCGGAACCAGGCGACGAGCTTCTCGAGCGCGGCGCTGTAGCCGGCCCCGGCGGGGATCCCGATGGCGGCGGCGACCTCGAGCGCCTCGCGTTGGATGGCGCGTGGCACCTTCGGACGCAGGGCCCGCGGGACCTGATCGAAGCGTGCACCAAGCGGCAGCGAGCGGCCGAACCAGTGGGCCGGGGCGTCGGTAACGAACACGAGGCGAAGGCGCCCATCGAACTCGGGGGTCGCGTAGAAATTGCCAGCCTGGTCGCGCTCGAAGCGGACCTCTTGCGGCGGGTTTGCCTGGTACGACAGGATCGATCCCTCGGGCGAGACCGACGGGATGGGGATGCGCTCGCCCGCCGAACCGGCCAGGAGGACCGAGCCCCAGAACACCTCACGCCCGCGCTCCAGGCGGTTGCCGACCGGCTCCATGCGCTCCATGCGACCCTCGCTGACCTGGAGCGTCAGGTCGCTACCGATGACATCGAGCGAACGGTTGCGCTTGAAGGGAACGACCGAGGGGTCGAAGACCTCGTTATAATGGAGCGTGCCCTCGCGCTCGGTGTCGCGGTCGGGTCGCGCCTCGTCGCCCAGACCCTGGCGTGGGTCATCGATCGGTGGGTCGCCAGCGGCGGGGGACGACCGGGTGCCACCATCTGCGCCATCAGCGCTCGGCCCGCCATCACCTTCGATGGCGTCGCCGCTTGGCGCGATGTCGTTGTCGACGACCGAGACCGCGTCGGCGCTAGGGTCCTGCGAGGCGTCCTGATCGGTGACCGAAGGTGGCGGCGCGACCGGGGCGAAGGGGGCGCTCGGGTCGTTGACGGTGCCCGGGCCCGGCGCCGGCAGCGGCTCTGGGTCAGGCGGAACCGCGGTCGGCGACTTCGCGAGGCCCTTGGCCGTGTGGATGGGCTCACCGTCGCTCGCTTCGGTCGAGGCCGACGGCCGCGGCAGCGACAGTCCGTCGCGCACGAGGTCCTTGGGCACCGCACGGTCGGAATCACCCGGCTCGTAGACGAAGACCGGCGTGTCGGCGACCGGCGCGTCGCCTGGTTCGGGCGAGCGGCGATGGAGGATGCGGCCATCGCTCGTGCGCGAGATTTCGTCAGTGCTCGACTGGGCAAAGAGCACCGTCGGGACGATCGCGAGCACACCGAACGCCAGGAGCGACGAGCGCAGCTTCATGCAACAGCCATAGAAGATGCCGCGTGCCGCGTAAAGCGTGGGCCGAGGGTGCGCGAGGGTGGGGCCGCCCGCGAGCCAGCCGTATCGCCTTCGGCTGCCGTTGCTGGCGAGTATGTGTGCGCGCCTTGCGGGCGGCTCAGGAGCAAGGGTGCACGCGCGCTGGGCGATCGCCCGCGATCGCTCAGGGGTCCTTGAACGATGCGACGGGCGGCAGTATGGGAGCCGTTCGGAGGTGCGGATGAGACTTGCGACGCTGAACGACGGAACCCGTGATGGCCGTCTGGTGGTGGTGGCGGCCGATGGGCAGAGCGTCGCGTGGGTCCCGGTGTATCGGAAGCTGCAGGCTGCGCTCGACGATTGGACGCGGGCCGAGCTGGAGTTGAGGGCGACGGCCGAGGCGCTCGATGCGGGCAGGGTGGTCGAGGCGATGCCGATCGCCAGCGTGCGCTTCATGGCGCCGTTGCCACGTGCCTATCAGTGGGTCGACGGCTCGGCCTACCTGCATCACGTGAGGCTCGTGCGAAAGGCGCGTGGAGCCGAGATGCCGCCGTCGTTCCTGGTCGATCCGCTGGTCTACCAGGGAGGCTCGGACACCATGCTCGGGCCGCGCGACGACATCGCGCACGCCACCGAAGAGTGGGGTATAGACTTCGAGGCGGAGGTCGGCGTCATCACCGGCGACGTGCCCTACGGGGTCGATGCCGAGGCCGCACTCGGGCACATCAAGCTGCTGGTGCTGTTGAACGACGTGTCGCTGCGCAACCTCATCCCGGCCGAGCTCGCGAAGGGTTTCGGCTTCCTCAACTCGAAGCCGCCGACCGCGTTCGCGCCGTTCGCGGTAACGCCCGATGAGGTCGGTGCCGCCTGGACGAAGGGTCGCCTGCATCTGCCGGTCGCGGTGCGCTGGAACGGCGAGCCCTTCGGGGCGCCGAACGCCGGCGTCGGCATGCAGTTCGGTTTCGGCGAGCTGATCGCGCACATCGCCAAGACGCGCCCGCTCGGGGCGGGCACGATCATCGGCTCGGGCACCATCTCGAACGATGTCGACGGTGTGGGGTCGTGCTGCATCGTGGAGCGGCGCACGCTCGAGACGCTCGAGAGGGGTGCGCCCGAGACGCGCTTCATGAGCTTCGGCGATACGGTGCACATCGACGTACAGCAGTCGGGGCGCTCGGTCTTCGGCGCGATCGACCAGCGCGTCGTGCGTCTCGGCGGGGGCTGAGTTGTACACGCTCTACGGGTACTGGCGGTCGAGCGCGGTCTATCGGGTGCGCTGCGCGCTCGAGCTCAAGGGCCTGCCTTATGAGGTGAGCCCGGTGAGCCTCATCGCGAATGGCGGTGAGCAGCTCGACGAGACGTATCGCGCGCTGAACCCGATGGCGGAGCTGCCGACACTGGCGTTCGTGGCACCCGATGGTGAGCCCGTGGCGCTCGCGCAGTCGGTCGCGATCCTTGAATATCTGGAGGAGGTCCGACCCGAGGTGCCGCTGCTGCCCGCGGATCCGGTAGCCCGCGCGCGGGTGCGCCAGATCGTGGAGGGCATCAACAGTGGCATACATCCGCTCCAGAACCTGAAGGTTCTAAAGGAGCTGACGGCGCGCTTTGGCACCGATTTGGCGGCCAACGAGGATTGGATCCGCCACTGGATCGGGCGCGGCTTCGCGGGTCTCGAGATTCTTCTCGGGCGCACGGTTGGACGACATGCCTTTGGCGATGTAGCGACGTTGGCGGACTGCGTGCTCGTGCCGCAGATCTACAATGCTCGGCGCTACCACCTCGACATGACGCCGTTTCCACGGCTGTGCGCCGTGTGGGATGCGGCCAACGCACTGCCGGCGTTCCAGCGCGCGGCCCCCGAGGCGCAGCGCGACGCCCCGAAGTAGCTGACGGCAGCCCACGCGTGCGGGCGCGCAGATGAGTAGATCCAACCAACGAGCGAAGCGTAAGATAGCCCTGTGAACCCGATGACCCGCCAGGAGATGGACGATCGGCTCCTCGATTACCTCTACGACGAGCTCGAGCTGAGCGCGCGCACCGCCTTCGAGCGGTCGTTGCCCGCACATCCCGAGGTCGCGCAGGAGGTCGAGGCGCATCGTGCGACGCGCCAAGCCTATCAGGCGTTGCCACGCGAGGTGGCACCCGCGGGGTTGCTCGCTGATGTGCTGGCCGAGGCCGACAGGGAGGCTGCGAGACGTGCGAAGGCGAAGGCGAACGCAGCGGCGGCGCCGGTCGGGATCTTGGAGCGCTTACGGCGTGTCATCTTCCAGCCGGCCTTCGCGATGGCGATGGTCGTGATGGTCGTGGCAGGTGTCTCGCTCGTCGGCACGCGCAAGGGCGCGCCGTTGAGCATCGCGCCTGCGTCGGACGCCCAGCACATCCCACCGGTCGCGGTGAATGAGGCGCGTGGAGCGAAGGCAGAAGCGCCGGCGGCTCCGGTCGCGGCGGCGCTCGCGGCGGCAGAGGATGAGGGCGGGGCCTTGGCCAAGGGAGCCGAAGGCGATACTGGGGCCCAGGGCCGCGTGCTGCGGGACGGATTGGTGGCACATCCGTCCGCGACCGCGCCGACCACGCCAGTAGCGCCGACTGGCGCGGCAGATACGATGTTCTCGCGCGAGGCGGCACGTGGTCCCGGACGCCTGCCTGAGCTGAAGCCCTCGCCCGACCCAGCCAGGTCGCCGGCGCCGATTGTGGCGACAACACCGAAGGCGGAGAACGCGTTCGGTGAGGGGTTCGACGACGAGACGAAGAAGACCCTCGGACCGATGCGGCCGGAGCTCGCGGCCGGCTCGGCGTACGATGGTGACGCCAACGGTGTGGCCGACAAGGAGAGTGTCGACGATCTGGCGCGCGACGACGCGGACCGTGGGCGGCGCAATACCAACACGGTCGAGCCGGCGCCGCGCGCCCCGCTCGAGAAGCCGCAGGCGAGCCCCGCGCCGAGCGAGGAAGACTACAAGTCGGTGCGTCCGACCGAGGTCGCGGAGCGCCCGGCGGACAAGGGGAAGGAGCCGAGCAAGTTCGCTGATGTCGCAAGCGCTCCGGCGCCGACTCCGCTAGAGCGCCGCGTCGACGCGCCGCGGGTCGCGACCAAGGACAGCGAGACAAACCGCGGTGGCGTGGTGGTGCCGAAGGACGCGTCCGACGCCGCCAAACGGGACGAGCCGGTCGAGGTCAAGCGCAACGAGAACATGCCGCCGCCGGTCGAGCCAGCGCGCGAGACTACCACCGTCGACCGGGGCGACTCGGGGGCGGACAAGCCGGCGACCCTGACGCCGCCCGCCCCGAGCTCGGACAAGCTGTGGGCGACGTATCAGCAGCAGACGGCGGCCGGCGCGTACGCTGACGCACTGCGCTCGATCGAGGCGCTGGCGAAGCTCGAAGGGGAGACGACCCGGGTGAAGGATGCGCGTGGCGGGCTCAAGAAGAAGCTCGAGGTGCAGCCGCAGCCGGCTGGCACCAACAAGCTGCCGCCCGATCCGCCGGTACAGGCGCCGAAGTAGATAGGCCTCGTTCACGTCGCGCGTTTACAGAGGATTTACCGCGCGCTCCTTCCTCGGGGGGCCGTGCATCGCGCATAAACGAGGCTCCCCCAGGAGGCCTCATGCGTTCGTGTCCTGCATCGCACATCGTTCTCGCCACGCTCGTTCTCGTGCCCGTGCTCGGCGTGTCATCGGCCCTTGCGGCGGATGCGACGCCACTGAGCACTAAGATATCCGCGGTCACGGTGTACGCGGACCGCGCGCAGGTGACGCGCACGGTGGTGGTCGACCTGCCGAGCGGCGGAGCCCGCTTCGCGATCGAGAGACTGCCGGGTTGGATCGATGCCGAGTCGGTGCGCGCGACGTTGACGCCAGCCAGCGCCGGGCGGATCCTCGATGTGTCGGTCGAGAAGAGCTTCCTCGTGCAGTCATCCGAGGACAGCGTGCGCAAGGCTGAAGCGGCCGTGCGCGACCTCCAGGATCAGCTCGCGGTGCTGGCCGACGAAGAGCGGGTCATCAACGCCGAGATAGCCCAGCTCGAGGCGATCCGCGCCTTCTCGCTCGACAAGCTGCCGCGCGAGATGGCGACGCGCGAGGTCAAGGTGAGCACCTTCGGCGAGACCATCGACTTCGTGAGCACCTCGCTCCGGAAGAATCGCAAGCTCCTGCGCGACGCGCAGAACAAGCGGCGCGACCTCGACCCGGAGCTGCAGGCGCGAACGCAGGCGCTAAACGAGCTGCGGGCGCGGGCCCAACTCGAGCAATGCACGGCGTTCATAGAGCTGAAAGGCGAGGGGCGCGCGACCCTGACGCTGAGCTACCTCACGCCGGGCGCGACCTGGGAGCCGGTCGGTGAGATGCGCGTCTCGGGCGGTGGCAAGACGGTGGCGCTGACGCAATTCGCGTCGGTCGTGCAGACGACGGGCGAAGACTGGGAGGGTGCGACAATGGCGTTTGCAACCCAGCGCCCGGACGAAACGCTGAATGTGCCGCAGGTGCAGGCGCTGTTGCTCGGGGCCGGCGGAGCCGGTTTGAACGAGGTCATGCAACGCATGGGCGAATCGTTCACGCGCGCGCAATCGAGCTACTGGAACCGCAACGACATCATCGGTAAGGGCAGCAACGAGTGGAAGATGAACTTCGACAACCAGATGGTCGTGCAGGAGCGGGCGCAGGTGATCTTCGCGCAGCTCGCGCAGCGCGGCACGACCGCGCACTTTGCCGCCTTGTCGCCGCGCACGGTGCGCGCTGACGGCAGGTCGGTGCGGATCCCGATCGCGACCTCCGACTTCGCGGCCGGAGTACGCGTGGTCGCGGTGCCCGAGGTCTCGCTGAACGCGGTGCGCACGGCCCAGATCAAGAATGGCGACATGCAGCCGATCCTACCGGGCAAGGTCGCGTTGTTCGTCGACGGCGCCTTCATCGGCACCAGCGAGTTCAGGTTCGTCGCGCCGGGCGAGAGCTTCTCGACGTTCCTCGGCGTTCACGACCGCATCAAGCTCGAGCGCGTGATCGACCGCAAGCGCTCGACCATCGACCGGAAAGGTAAGACCACACACGTCACCGTGTCGTTCAACGTGACGGCCGAAAACCTCTCTGACGAAACGGCCGAGCTCGACCTCGGGGATCGCGTGCCGGTCTCGCAGAGTGAGGAGATCGAGGTCGACGACATCAAGGTCCCGGACGGCGCCAAGCGCGACCGCGACGGCATCGTGAAGTGGACCGCTTCGCTGCCGGCGAAGAAGAAGATGAGCTGGCGCATCGAGTACAAGCTCGAGTACGCGACCGATCTGCTGACGCGCATGAAGAACAAACAACAGCCGGCGCCGGCCCCGCAGCAGCGCCTCTACGATGAGATCCAGCAGCTCGAGAACATGCTCTGAGATCAGGCGAGCGAGACGTTGTCGATGAGTCGCACGCCGCCGAAGAAGGCGGCGATCGCGAGCACCGCGGGCGCGACCAGGCGCTCGTCGGGCGCCATCGGCACGAGCGTGCGGTCGTCGGCGATATCCACGTAGTCGATCGTCGCGCCCGCCGCGGTGAGCGCCGCCCCGGCCGGCCCGAGCAGTGCCGCGACGCTCCGCTCGCCCGCGTCGTAGGCGGCCCGCGCGGCCTCGAGCGCACGCGGGATCGCGACCGCCTGGGCCCGTGCCGTGAGCGACAGGCGCGTATTGCGCGAGCTCATCGCGAGACCATCGGGCTCGCGTACCGTCGGTGCCGCGACGACGCGGATCGCCAGGTCCTGGTCGCGCACCATCTGCTCCAGGACGCGCCGCTGCTGGTAGTCCTTGTTGCCGAAGATCGCCACGTCGGGCTCGACCACGTTCAGGAACTTCGAGACGATCGTGGTCACGCCGCGGAAGTGCCCTGGCCGCGTGCGGCCGCACAGATGGTCCGTGAGCCCGTCGACGGTGACCCAGGTCGCGCTGCCCGGCAGGTACATCTCAGTCGGCGCGAACACCGCCTTGCACGACGTGCCCTCGAGCGCCTTCAGGTCGCTGTGCAGCGTGCGCGGGTACTTCGCAAGGTCCTCGGGCCGGTCGAACTGCGTCGGGTTGACATAGATCGAGACGACCACGCGATCGGTCTCGGCCGCCGCCAGCTCGACCAGGCGCAGGTGCCCCTCGTGCAGCGCACCCATCGTCGGCACAAGCGCCACCGTCTCGCCCGCGCGCCGCACGTCCCGCGACCAGCGCCGCATCAGCTCCTTGTCGGTGAAGACCTCCATCGCCCAGCCCTCACATCACTTGAACGAGGTCTCGTCGGTCGGGAACGTGCCCGCGCGGACCTCGTCGACATACGCCCGGGTCGCCTCGCGCACGCGTGTCGCGAGGTCGTCGTAGCGCTTCACGAACTTCGGCGCGATCTGATCATAGAGCCCGAGCAGGTCATAGCAGACCAGCACCTGCCCATCGCAGTGCACGCCCGCGCCGATGCCGATGGTCGGGATCTGCAGGCGCTCGGTGATCGCCTTGGCAAGGTCCATCGGGATCGTCTCGAGCACGATCGCGAACGCGCCCGCGTTCTCCAGGAGAAGCGCGTCTTCGATGATGCGCGCTGCCTGCTTGTCGCTGCGCCCCTGCACCCGGAACCCCGACAACGCGTGCACCGACTGCGGCGTCAGCCCGAGGTGGCCACACACCGGAATGCCCGCGTCGACGAGTGCGCGCACCGCCGGTGCCACCCGCTCCCCGCCCTCGAGCTTCACCGCTCCGGCGCCGCCTTCCGCCATGAGGCGCCCGCCGTTCATCAAAGCGAGCTCGACCGATGGCTGGTACGACATGAACGGCATGTCGGCCACGACCAGCGCTCGGTGCGACCCGCGCACGACCGCCTGCGTATGGTAGACCATCTGGTCCATCGTCACGCCGAGCGTGGAGTCGCGCCCCTGGATGACCATGCCGAGCGAGTCGCCGACGAGCAACAGCTCGGCCCCGGCAGCATCGAAGTGGCGCGCGAACGTCGCGTCGTAAGCGGTGACCATCGCGACCCGCTCGCCCTTGGTCTTGTAGTCGCGGATGTGCTGGATCGTAAGGCGCTGCACCATCTCTGCCTCCGGGGCCCAATCGGGCCTGTCGGGCCTGTCGAGCCTGTCGGCCTGTTGAGTAGCGGATTGTCCCGCGGGCCGCTACTGCCACGTTCGGCAGGGGGCAGCCGGATGCGCCTTGCCCGCTGGACGACCGACGCGGCGGTCCAGGTTGACGGCACGCCCCGCCGGCACTATCGACCGTGACATGGTCAAGGCCGCCTATATCGTCAGCCCGTTGCGCACACCGATCGGCAAGCTGGGGGGCGTGCTCGCCGCCGTCCGCCCCGACGATCTGTTGGCCGGTGTCTTCTCCGCCGTGCTTGCCCAGACGGGACTCGATCCCAGCGCGATCGACGAGGTCGTCGCGGGGTGCGCCAACCAGGCCGGCGAAGACAACCGCAACGTCGCGCGCATGGCCTGGCTCGCGGCCGGGCTCCCCTACGAGGTGCCAGCCTACACGGTCAATCGCCTGTGCGCCTCCGGCCTCTCGGCTGTCATCGCCGCCGCGCGGGCCGTGCACCTCGGCGACCACGAGCTCGTGCTCGCGGGCGGCGTCGAGTCGATGTCGCGTGCGCCCTACAGTCTCGCCAAGAACGCGACGGGCAAGCCCCAGTCCGGCAATGTCACGGCCTACGATACGGCGCTTGGTTGGCGCTACCCGAACCCACGTCACGAGGCGCGCTTCCCACTCGAAGCGATGGGCGAAACGGCCGAGAACCTCGTCGAGCAGTACGCGCTGAGCCGCGATGATCAGGATGCCTTTGCGGTCACGAGCCACCAGCGCGCCGTCGCCGCGCAGGCCGCGGGCGCGTTCGCGGCCGAGATTGCGCCGGTGACTAGCGCGGGGCGCAAAGGCGAGTCGACAACGGTCGCACAAGACGAAGGCCCCCGCGCCGACACGAGCCTCGCCGCGCTCGCGAAGCTCGGACCCGCGTTCCGGAAGGGCGGCACGGTCACGGCCGGCAACAGCTCGACCCTGAACGATGGTGCGGCAGCCCTGATCGTTGCCTCGGAAGCGGCCGTCGTGCGCCACGGTTTGCAGCCGATCCTGCGCATCGTCGCCAGTGGCGAGGCCGGCGTCGACCCACGCACGATGGGCATCGGGCCGGTCCCGGCCGCAAAGAAGGCGCTCGCCAAGGCCGGCTGGGGCATCGCCGATCTGGATCTGATCGAGCTCAACGAGGCCTTCGCCGCGCAGTCACTCGCGGTGATGCGCGGGCTCGAGCTCGACCCGGCGAAGGTCAACGTCCATGGAGGTGCCATCGCACTGGGGCACCCGCTCGGCATGTCGGGGGCGCGCCTCATCGCGACCCTCGGCCATGCGCTTCGCCAGCGTGGCGGCAAACGCGGCATGGCGGCCTTGTGCGTCGGCGTCGGCCAGGGCGTCGCCGCCTTGTTCGAAACGGTTTGAGTCGTCCGCGAGGGCCGCGCAGCGACTGCCCTCGACTCGTCCACGAAGGCCGCGCAGCGGCTGCCCTCGACCCGTCCACGAAGGCCGCGCAGCGGCTGCCCTCGACCCGTCCACGAAGGCCGCGCAGCGGCTGCCCTCGACTCGTCCACGAAGGCCGCGCAGCGGCTGCCCTCGACTCGTCCACGAAGGCCGCGCAGCGGCTGCCCTCGACTCGTCCACGAAGGCCGCGCAGCGGCTGCCCTCGACTCGTCACACCGGCACACTCGCCTTCGGGCTTGACGCTCCCGGAGCGGCCTGCTACCCATCGCGCCCCCTGGCACCAGCCGGGCAGCTGAACGTAACGAGAACGGAGTCCCAACGTGGCGACCCACAAGCAAGCAGAGAAGCGTCATCGCCAGTCCGTCGGCCGGAGCGAGCGCAATTCCTACTACGAAGCGACCCTCAAGAGCCTCGTCAAGAGCGCTCGCACCGCTCTCGCGAGCGCTCTACCGGGCGCCAAGGCGACCACTGCCGACAGCGTCAAGAAGGCTGTGAGCTGGATCGACCACATCGCCACCAAGGGTGTCATCCCGAAGCAGCGTGCGTCGCGGCTGAAGAGCCGCCTCGAGTCGCAGCTCGCCAAGCGCTGATCAGGACGCGGAGCGTCACCGGCACGAGCCCCGTTCACCTGTGCGACCCAAACGTGTGTCACCTGTGACAGGCTCAGGCCCCGGCTCTACCCAAGAACCGCCTTCGGGCGGTCCGCACAAAGTATCGCGCGTCACCGTGCTCGGGATGCTCGCAATGAGCGTACTGGGCGCGGTTTTGTGTTTTCTGCCGGGCCTCGATGCACCGAACTACCACGCGGCGTTCGTCACCGCGCTGGTCGGTTCGCTTATCGCAGGTCCCATTGGCATTGCGGCCGCGCATCGGGCCTTGCGCGCGCATCGGAATCCTTTCGCGGCGGCGCTGCGCTCGGGTCTCCTGGCGGCCTTGATGCCGCTCCTGCTGTTGCTTGCCAATGGCTTGCGCGTTCGCCAATGCGATGTCTTCGCGGGCGTCGCGTTCATGCTGGTCGCGCCCGTGTTCTCGATGCTCTGGGCGTCCGTGCTCGGCGCGGCGATCGCGACCTGGCGCCCGAAGAAGCGCCACGCGCTGCCGCTCTTCTACCTCGTGTTTGTCGTCTGGGCCGCGCTCGATGTGCTGCACATCTATCGGAACCCGGCGATCTTCGCCTACAACCCGTTCGCGGGCTTCTTCTCCGGTGCGCTCTACGACGCGGTGATCGTCATCGACGATCGACTGTTGCTCTACCGCCTGAACAACGTCGCCCAGCTCCTGCTGGTGATCGCGTTCTCGCGCGCGGCCTGGGATCGCGTGGCCGGTCGCCTCACGTTGACGGCACTTGCCCAGGCGCGCCCTCGCCGCCACATCGCGATCGTCCTCGCCGCAGCCGCCGCGTTCGCGTTCTGGGTCGCGCGCGGGCAAATCGGCTACGAGGTATCGCGCGCCAACGTTCAGGCCGAGCTCGGCAAGCGCCTCGAGGACGAGCGCATCGTGCTCATCTACGATCGGTCGATTCCCGATGCGGAAGCGCGCGCTCTCCTCGAAGCGCATCGCTTCCGGCTCGATCAGATCGAAGCCCGTCTCGGCCAGCGCTTCCCGCGTCGCATCACCAGCTACGTCTACGGCACGGCCGCCCAGAAGCGCCTCCTCATGGGGGCCGGGCAGGTCTACATCGCCAAGCCGTGGCTCGACGAGATCCACCTGAACCGGGTCGGCTTCGACCATCCCGTCATCCGCCACGAACTCGCGCACGTCGTGCTCGGGATCTTCGCCGGCCCGCCACTGCACATCCCGACCAGCGCGTGCGTCATCCCGCAGATGGCGCTCGTCGAGGGTGCGGCCGAAGCCTTCGAATGGGACACCGGCCAGCTGAGCCCGCACGAGTGGAGCGCCGCCATGCGCGCCGCCAAGCGCGCCCCGGATCTGCGCACGTTGCTAGGGCCCAGCGGCTTCTATAACCAGGGCTCGGACACCGCCTACACCTTGAGCGGCAGCTTCGTGCGCTGGATCATCGACAGCTATGGCATCGACAAGCTCAAAGCGATCTATCGCGAAGGCGACTTCGCCAGCGTGCTCGGTGTGCCGCTCGATACGCTCGTGACTTCCTGGGAAGCCTATCTCGACGCGTTGGTCATCCCCCAGGACGCGGCCGGGCTCGCGACCGGTCGCTTCAACACGCCCGCCATCCATCGTCGCCCCTGCGGCCTCGATGTCGCGCGCGTCGAAGCCGAGGCCACCAACAAGCGCCAGGCGGGCGACACCGCAGGCGCGCGAGAAGCGCTCGAGCAGGTCGTGAGCTGGATCCCCGAGGACGCGATGAAGCGTAAGCCGTTGGTCGAGCTCGCCGCGGCAAGCGGCGATCTGGCGGCGACGCGCACAGCTTGGTGGACCTATCTGGCGGTGCCCGGCAACCGCAACGCGGTCGACGACGCGAGCATCAGCGAACTCGTTGCCGATGCGATCGCGCGCGCCGCGCTGCGCGATGACGCTCGCAGCGCTTCCGAGGCAGCCGCACCCAGCGCGCTCGACGTGGTCGGTCTCGATGAGGCGCACACGCTGTATGCGAGCCTCGCCGAGGTGCCCCAGCCGGAGGACAGGCGCCGGAATTCACTCGTGAAAATCTATACCTCGGGCAACCCGAAGCTCGCCCGGACGCTCCTGCGCTACCTCCTCTCGAGCAAGGTCGAGATCCTCGACGAGGCCATTGCGACCCTCACGGACGAGCCGCTGGCCGTGTATCTCAAGGCGCGTCGCGAGCATGGGCTCGGCCACTACGAGGTGGCCCTGCCGCTCCTGCGCGAGACGGTCACAAAGCTCGCCCTGTCGCCTGCGACCGGCGATCGCGCGTGGGCCCCATGGGTACGGCGCGAAGCGGCACGTCTCATCGCGCATGCGCTCTGGGCACAGGCCGATTACTCCGCGGCGCGTGACGCGTTCCTGTTCGTCGCTGATCTGACCCCGTACGCTGGCGACCGCAATCGCTACCTCGACTGGGCCGAGCGCTGCGCCTGGAAGCTCGTTCACGCGCCTCCCAAAGCGCCCGCCCCGTAACAGTGCCGCGGGATCGGCCCGGTTTTTTGACGCGCTCGCGGTCGCGCCGCAGGCTCGCCGCATGACGCCGAACCTCGACCTTCCGACGATGCAGACCCGAGCCACCTTCGGTGCCCGTGTGGGCCGACCCGTCGTGCACAACGGCGTGGTCTGGATGCCGACCTCGCTCGCGTTGACCCCAGCCAACCTCGCCGCGCTCGAAGCCGCGTGGCAGTTCGAGCTGCCGTCGAATCACGACTCCCGCCGCTGAGCCCACGCGCTTGGTATTCGTTTCGCTAGACCGCGGTCTAACGCTTGCCTGGCGCGTCCGAGAGCAGCTTCCGCTTGTCTTTGACGTTGCGGAACTCCTCGGCGGTCGGGAGCGGTGACTGCTGCGTCGTGATGACCGGCCAACTGCCGGCGAGCTTCTCGTTGAGCGCGACGTACTCTTTGTACTGCGCCGGCACGTCGTCCTCTTCGTAGATCGCGTTGACGGGGCACTCGGGCTCGCAGGCGCCGCAGTCGATGCACTCGTCGGGGTTGATGACGAGCATGTTCTCGCCTTCGTAGAAGCAGTCCACGGGGCAGACCGCCACGCAATCAGTGAACTTGCACTTGATGCATGCTTCAGTGACGACGTAGGCCATGACACGTTCTCCCGGACGAGGGGTCCAGAGCTCACGAAGAAGCTTCGAAGGACCCAGAATTGCTAGAGAATCTCGCGGCCCTTGCCGCGCAAGGCGCGCACGATGCCACGATGATCACGGCCTAGCAAGCACAACGACGAGGCGCCCTCAGACCTCGACGAATGCCCGCCGCGCGACCGACCAACCGAACACCTTGTACCCGCGCACCTCGCCCTCCTGGGCATCGAGCACGACGTAGTCGACCCCCGGATACAAGGGCCCATCATCGAACGGCGAAAGAGCTGCCCGCACGTCCTCGTCGCTGAAGTACGCCCCGACCCGGCAATGCGAGTGCGCGATCGCCACGAGTGTCTTGCCATCGCCCTCGGCCCTCGCGATGAGTCGCGGGTCGAGCACGTAAGCGCGCTCCGCCGTGCGCGGAAATGTCTCGGGGTCGAGCGCGTGATACTTGTCGGCCAGGTTCTCGGCCAGCACGAGCTCGGGGCCAGCGGCACCATCGAGCAGCAGCGCACAGCACTCCTTTGGAAACCACGCGCCCGCATGCCGTGCGAGCGCCGCGGCAACACCCGGCACCGCCAGGATCTCGTGGGTCCGCTTGCCCTGAGCCGTCTCGTCTGCGTTCACGTCGTCGCCTCCCAAGGCGTCTCCTCCCAGTTGCGCACCGGGCCCGCGCCCGACAACGCGACCAGCGCAAGCAACGCCGCGCGCGCCCCATCCGCCCGTCGCTCCGGGTTGGTCGGCGACACCCAAAGTGCATCGAGCGCGCCCGCGACGAGCTGCACATCCGGATTCAGCTCGGCCAGCCGACCCGCCATGCGCGCGGCCAGAACGGGGTCGATCAGCAGCCGCCCAACTCCCGCGGCGCACAGATAGAGTGCCGCCTCCTCGGCCGCTGGCCCGTTCCCGCTGATCGCGACCGCCCCCGCCAGCAACCGCTCCTGGCCGCGTGCCCCGACCTCGGGCAGGCGCAGCTGCCGCGCATAACGTTCGGTCTGTCGTGGCTCGGCCATCAGATCCTGATCAGTACCAGCCGCCCGCGATGGCCGGGACGATCTGTAGTTCGGCCCCGTCGTTCAAGCGCGTGTCGAGGTTTTCGAGGAAGCGGATGTCCTCGGAGTTCGCGTAGATGTTGATGAAACGCCGGATGTTGCCCGAATCGTCACACAGCTTCGACTTGATGCCGGGGTGTGCCGATTCGAGCGCGTCGAGGGCCTGGCGCACGTCGACGCCGTCGACCGCTACGGTGTCCTGGTTCGCGACGAACTTGCGGAGGGATGCGGGGATCTTGATCTGAACTGACATGGTCATCCTGCATGCAATAGATGAGGGGTCGGGAGGTGCAGTTCACGCCGCCTGCGCAGCAGCGCCACGGCATGCATCGCAGCCGTCGGGTAGGGGCACATGGCGGGTGCGGGCCGTGAGCCCGTCGAGCGTGGTCACATAGCCGGTGGCGGCCAGAGCGTTGCCCGCGAGCAGTTGCAGCGCGCGTTCCGCCTGGAGGAACCCGACGAGGCCGGCCATCGCGCCGAGCACGCCGCCCGCGGCGCACGTCTCGATCGCTGGACCTTCCTCTTCGAACAGGCAACGCAAGCACGGGCCAGAACCCGCATGCGCGAGCACCATGCCCTGGAAGCGGTGCACGCCGCCGATGACAACCGGTACGCGCCGCACGAGGCCCCAGTCGTTTACGACGAAGCGTGCGCCAGGGTCGTCGCTTGCGTCGATCACGAGGTCGGCGCCCCCGAGCAACGCGTCGGCGTTGGCGGCGCTCAGGCGACCGTCACACGTCTCGATGGCGATTTCCGGATACGTTGCGCGCAGACGTTCGGCCGCGACCACGAGCTTCGAGCGGCCGAGGTCGGTCGTGCCGAACAGGACCTGGCGCTGGAGGTTCGAGAGCTCGACGCGGTCGTCGTCGATGAGACGCAGCGCGACGCCGGCATCCGCCAACGCGACTGCGACCGGGCACCCAAGCCCTCCCATCCCGACGATTGCGACCAGCGCCATGGGGCGGTCATAGCTAATGTTGACTAAGTAAGTCAACAATGTCCCGAATGCGCGCGCGTGCCCGATGTCAGCGGCTCAGCCGACCCAGCGGCCGGCCTCGACGACGACCTGGCCGGCGACCGTCGTGCGCTGGACGAGCCCCCGGTGGCCGCCGAGCAGGGCCGTCGAGAGCGCGTCGTTCTGGCCTTCGAAGACGCGATTCGACAGGTCGAGCTCGACCGTGTCGCCGCCTCCTTCGCATGCGCCTGCCCAGCCAAGGGACCCATAGCCGTTGGTGCTGCCGATCGCCGTCAGCGCCGGTGCGACCTCGCCGGCGGCATCGGTCAGGACGCAGCGCCGCTCGCCCGAGACGCGCGCGAGGTACTCGACGGTGCGGACCTCATAGAATGGATCGATGACCGCGTGCGAGTCGGTGCCGATGCACATGCGCACACCGGCCGCCTGCAGGTCGGCGATGCGTGGGATGCCGTCGCCGAGGTCGCCTTCGGTGCTCGGGCAGAGGCCGACCAACGTCCTATGGCGCGCGAGGAGCGCAATGTCCCCATCGTCGAGCCAGGTGCCATGCACAATCGTGGTCGTGTCTGCGAGCACGCCTTCAGCCGCGAGCAGCCCGACGGGCGAGAGCCCGGTGTGGGCGCGGCAGTCGGCGACCTCTTTGCGTTGCTCGGACGCGTGCACATGCAACGGCAGGCCGCGCTGCCGCGCCAATTCCGCGAGCGGCCCCAACCACTCGCGCGGCACCGCGCGCACCGAGTGGATTGCGAGCCCGAGGCGCGTGCGTCCGGTGAGGTCGTTCGCGCTGTCAGCCGCCAGGAGATCGAGCGCAGTCTCGACGTCGCCGAGCTCGCGCGTGACGAAGCGCCGCTGCCCATCGGTCGGTGCTCGCTCGAAGCCGCCACGCGCGTAGACGCACCACAACATCGTGAGCCGGATCCCCGCATCCCTGGCCGCTCTCAGGTGTACCTTCGCGGCCGCCACCGGGTCCGGCCAAGGGGCGCCCGTCGGGTCGTGGTGCAGGTAATGGAACTCGCCGATCGCGGTGTAGCCGCCCTCGAGGCACTCGCTGTAGACGAGCCGTGCCGCCGCTTCCAACGCTGCCAGGTCAAGCCGGTTCGCGTGTGCATACATGCGCTCACGCCAGGTCCAGAAGGTGTCGCTGCGGGCGGGATCGCGTCGCTGCACCTCGCCGCGCATGAGTCGTTGGAAGGCGTGCGAGTGCACGTTGGCGAACCCCGGTAGGACGAGCGTGGACATCCGCCCGACCTTGCCCGATCTTGCGCCGCATGATCCAGCGGAGCCTTTTGGCAGCCCTCGTCTTTGCGTTGTCCGCCCAGGCCGCCTGCGGCACGAGCTGTCCCGAGATCCGCGAGCAACGCCACGACTTCGAGGTGCGAAAGCGCTTTACGCGCGGCCCGGACGCCCGCCTGGCGCTGCCTTTCTCGCTGATGGATCGGGTCATTGCGGGCCAGCTCGCGCGTCGGCCGCCGGTCCCGGTGAAGCTGCCGACCGATAAGATCGGTATGCCGATGTCGCTGTCGATCTCGCTCGATCGGGTGACGACCCATGCCGCCACGGCGGGCCGGCTCGGCATGACACTACACCTCGCGCTGATCGATCCACGTGCCAACGCGCGCATCGTCGAGCTCGAGGTCGACACGACGATCGTGCCCAAGCTCGCGACCTCGCGCGAGCGTAACCCCGAGCTCCAACTCGTGCTGCGGCCCCAGGACCTCGGCGCGGTGCGGCCACACACGACGCCCGAGGGCACGCGTACGCTGGCGCGTTGGCTGCGCGAGAGCCTGCCCGCGTTCGCGCGTGCGCTGGCGACCGATGCGGTGGTCGACGCGCTCGCGCAGGAGTCGCTCGAGCTTCTAGCGACCGAGGTATGGCCCCACGCCAAGGAGCGTCTCCTCGGCAGTGAGCCGCTACTCGATACCCACTTCACGCTGCCGGACCTGCCGATTCGCGAGCTCACGCTGAGCTCGACCGAACGCGCTTTGGTCGCCCTGATAACGACCGACCTGGCGGATGCGGAGCCGGTCGCGCCGACCTTCGATCGCGTCACGGATCGCATGGTCCTGCGCCTCTCCGGCGGGACCGCGATGGGGCTCGTGAACCGGGCCATGGACCGGGGCGAGGTCCCTTCGCGCTTCGATGAAGACGGCAAGCCCAAAGCCGACGGCATCTGGGAAGCGCGCGTCGGTTGGCGCGGCGGCTCGAGCCCCCTGGTCGTGCACCTGTGGCGCACCCAGGGGGCCTGCAAGAGTGCCGAGGTCGCGGCCCGCCTGGGTCTCGCACTACAAGGGGACTCGGTGCGCGTCGACGTTCAAGATGGCCGCATTACGTCGGTCTCAGGCCCCGCGTTTGCCGAGGCCTTCGCCTGGCTCGAGGGCATCTTCGGCGATGCAATGGAGTACACCTTCGACACCGACGCCTTCGTTCGCTTCGAGACCGAGGACGCTCAGGTCCAGGTCCGGCTTGCGAGGATCGCGCTCGGCGAGAACGACCTGGTGCTCGACCTCGATCTCGGCGTCACGCAACGCTGACGCCCTCGCCCTCGCCCACGCTCCCTACTCGACCTTCTCCAGGTGCTGCTCGAGCAACACCGTGCGCGCCGCACGCTTGCCGCTCTCGACCTTGATCTTGAACGTGTACGAGCCCTTGAAGAAGTTGTTCGTCACCGTCACGGTGTGCATGCCGGCCTTCATTTCAGACTCGTAGGGCGCGCGACCGACGGGGCGCCCATCGACCGACAGGTTGCCCCACGGGTCGACCTGGACGAACAGTCGCCCCGGTCCGGCCGGTGCCTTCGGCTCTTCCACCGGCTTGGCCGGTCCGCTGTCATTCGTTAAGACCTTCTCGGGCGGCGCTTCCGCGACATCCTCGACCTTCGCGACGGCGACTGCCGCGGCGCTGACCACGTTTGGAACAGTCACCACCTCTGGAGCGGTCGCTATCGCGACGTCCGCGATCTTGCTGGGTGGCGGCCTATCGGTCTTGGGGTCCACCTTCCTGGTGCTCGGCGCTTCATCGTCGACCGCCTTGCCCACCGCGGCAACCACCGGTCTTTCCGCGACCTCCGGCCCACTCGTCGCGTCCGACGGATCAGCGACCAGCGCGACCGGGTCGTCTGCTCCGGCCTCCCTCCTGCCGCCCAGGATCGCCATCACCGTGCCGAAACCGATTCCAAGGAACACCACGAAGCCCGCGGTAAGCCACGCCCAATGCAGCTTCCGTGGCCCGCCCTCGGCCTCCTGCTGGCCCGTCTTCACGCGCGTATCGACCGGTCGCGGCCCCGTCAGTGGCACCGCCGGCAGGCGCGTTCGCGACGACGGCATGCCACTCTTCTGTGCCCGCTCCGACGCACGCTCGACACCGAAGGCCGGCGTCCCGGGACCGCCTCGCGCCGCCCGTGCCTTCGCGGCAGGTCGCGCCGGGGCCGTCACGGGCGCCTGCGCGAGCCCGACCGCCACCATCAACGCCTGCTGGAATGCGAGGATGTCGGCGTATCGATCGTCGGGATGCTTCTCCATCGCCTGGAGGATCACTTCCTGGACCTCCGGATACGTCGCCACCAACTGGGCGGCCGCCTCGAACGGCGGCGGCAGCTCCTGCACCTGTTGCCGCAAGAGCTCGAAGTGGGACTCCGCGTCGAACGGCCGATGCCCTTCGAGCGCCTCCCATAGCATGATGGCCAACGAGTATTGATCCGCCCGACCATCGATTGGCATCCCGCAGATCGCCTCGGGGCTCATGTACTCGGGCGTGCCGAGCAGCATGCCTGTACGGGTCAACGCGCGCTGGTCGCCGCTCGACCCGTCGGTCGCGACCTTCATGATGCCGAAGTCGATGAGCTTGGCGAAGAACGGGTCGTGCGACTGTGGGCAGATCATCACGTTCGACCACTTGAGGTCACGGTGGATGATGCCCTTCAAGTGCGCCTCGTGCAACGCCGAGCAGACCTGTACGACCACACGTACGAGATCGAGCAACCCTGGTCGCCGCTCGCCGTACACGAGCTTCGTGCCGGGATAGCCAGCGAGGTACTCCATCACGAGGTAAGGGTGCCCGTCGTCGTCGCGACCGTAATCGTGATACGTGATGATATTCGGGTGCTTGAGCTGGCACACCGCACGCGCTTCGACATCGAAGCGCTTGACCAGCTCCGGGTCCGAGCCGCGTTCGAGCATCACCTTGAGCGCCACGTCGCGCCCGAGCGACACTTGCTGGGCCAGATAGACTGCACCCATGCCGCCTTGCGATAGTGGGCTCGTGATGCGGTAGCGGCCAGCGATGACGCGACCGGTGCGATAGATGGGCTCGTTGTCTGACATGGCCATCGCGGATTGTAAGCGGAGGTGAAGCGCGGAGTCGAGATCACTTTCGGGCTCGGCTCGCCAATGTTGCAGGAGTTTCTCCAGCAATCGGTTAGCTTGCGCGCGTGCTGTTGCTGCTCCTCGCCCTCTTCGCCCTGCCACTTCTGCCGCCCGGCCCGTCGGCGCCCGCGCCGCCAGAGCCGCTGGCGCTGGACGGCGCGTTGGTCGTGGCGTGGCACGAGGGCGACGTGACGCGCGCCCCGGTCGATGCGAGCGCCGCGCCGACCCCGCCCTTGCTCGGCGAGCAGTTGGTCCAAGACACCCGCCTCGAAGCACGCGCTGGTGGTCGTCTACGGATCCTGGTCGCGGGCGATCGCCTCCTCGCGCTCGAAGGGCCGGGTGCCTGGATCGTCGGGTCAGGCCAGGTGCTGACGTTGTCCGATCCACCGGAGCTCGCCGGCGGACGTGCCCCCAGCGTCGAGACGCTCGCGACGTATCGCGAGGGGCCTTTGCCGACGCTCGAAGCGGGCTCATCGCAGCCGCTGCTCGAAGACATGACCCTGCCGCCGACGCTGCTCGTGACCCACCCGATAGTCCCCGTCACGCGCCACGATCGGCCTGAAATCCGATGGCATTGGCCGTATCTCGGGGGCCGCTTCGACCTCGTCCTCGAAGAGGTCGGAGGTGATGGCCAGTCCGTGCGCGTCATCGAGCGCTGGCGCAACCTCGCCGGACGATCGCATACGCTGTGGGCCGCTCTCGAGCGCGGCCAGAGCTACCGCCTCCGCATCTCACATCGGGCGGAGGACGGTGCCAGCCCGATCGCCGACGAACGCGTCTTCCACGTGCTCGCCCCGTCCGAAATCGCCGCGGTCGATGGCGCCGTCGCGAGCCTCGACGAGCTCCAGCGCGCCGCACCCGCCTATCGCCCCGAGGTCGACGTCTTGCGGGCGCGTCTCCTCGAGAGCCACGGCCTCTGGGACGAGGCCGAGCTGGTCTGGACCGGCTTGACGCTCCTCTATCCGGGCCGCGACGAGCTCCTCCATCAGGCACTGCGCCTGCGTGCGAAGAGCCTCAACCGTTCGCCCTAACCTAGCTCACGCTGGCTACAGCAGCCGCCGCATGTGCTCGGCCAGAATCTCTGGATCGGCTGCCCCGCTGAAGTCGTGCACGACCCGCCCCTGGGCGTCGATTATCACATGCGTCGGCAGGCTCTCGATCTTGTATGCCGCGCTAGCCTGACCACCCGGGTCATGCGCGAGCGGCACCGACTGCGGGTGGTCCGCGGCCCAGCGTCGCAACACCGCCGGGCGCTCGCGGCTCACTGCGAGCACGTTGTAGCGCCCCTGTGCTGCCGCGGCGAAGCGCTCGAGGTCAGGCATCTCCGCTTGGCAGACCCCACACCACGTCGCCCAGAACACCAGGACCGTGGGCTTGCCGCGCAGCTCCGACGAGGCTAGCGGCCGCCCATCGAGATGCTGCACCGCGAAGCTCGGCGCGTCACTTGCGACCGGCAGCTCACCGCCACCACCGCGCTGCCGCTCGCGCTGCAACCATCCGACGGTCACCAGCACCACGGCCGCGATGGCCGCCATCACGACGAGCTCACGGAGCCATCCACGCAGCGCCGACCAGCGCTTCGCAGTGCCTGCGCCCGCCGACAGTGCCGGGGTGCGAGGCGTTGCCGCCGACCCCTCCGCTAGGTCCGACGGAACAGCCGCCGCGTCTCGATTGTCCGGTGCATCGCTCATCGGGCGATGTTATGCGCGATGGCGACCAATGGTCACGTGCGGAGTTTCTCATGTCGCTCGTCCTCGGCTTCGTCGTCCTCCTGCTCGGCCCCGCGTTCGGCGAATCCGGGGGCAGCCGCTCCTCGAACGAGCTCCCGTCGCCGATCGTCGGTCCCGCCACGGCGCCCATCGAAAGACTCGCCTCCGACAAAGCCCTGAAGGGTCTCGACCTCGGCGCGAGCGTGCGCTGCACGACCGATGGCGTGCTCTGGGGTGGCCACCGCGGCAACACCCGGATGAATCCGGCGAGCGGCGCCAAGCTCTTGTCGACCGCCAGCGCGCTCGACCTGCTCGGACCCGAGCATACGGTTGCAACGCATCTCCACGGCCGCCTCTTGGACGGCGTCGCACAGGACGTCGTGCTCGTCGCGGGCGCGGATCCTTCGCTCACCCAGGCCGATATCGAGCGCCTCGCCAAGCTCACCGCGGCCGCCGGCGTGACGCGCATCGATGGCGGAATCACCATCGATATCAGCTATTTTTCAGGATCTTCGACCCCGCCCGCGTTCGCCACGAAGAAGACCGATGCCGGCTATCGGCCCGAGGTGCCCGCGTTCGCGATCGGCTCCGGCGTGTTCATCGCGACCGTCTCGCCCGCGAAGAAGCCGGGCGATCCCGTGCGCGTCACGACCAGCCTCGTCGCGGCCTCGCTCGAGATCGACAACAGCGCCACCACGGTCCCCGGCAAGGCCCTCGACAAGCTCGTCGTCGAGGCGCGCGCCGGCGCCAACGGCAAGACACGCCTCGTCGTGAGCGGCACGCTCGGCAAGGACGCGCCCGCCCAGGGCGTGAAGAAGCGCCTCGCCGATCCGGCCCGCATCGCAGCCGAGCTGTTCGTGCGCGCGCTCGCCAAAGAAGGTGTCGTGCTCGACGGGGCGCTCCGCATCGCCACCACCGCGCGCCCCGCCAACGAGCCGCTCGCGGCGGAGCTCGCGCGCATCACGAGTGACCCGCTCGCCGCCGACGTGAAGGAGACCAACACCACCTCCAACAACTTCATGGCCGAGACGATCTTCAAGCACCTCGGCGCCGATGGCAGCCCGACCTCCCCAACCGGGCCCGCCACCTGGGAGCGCGCCGTCGAGCGCACGACGGCCGCCTTGAAGGGGCTCGGCGTCGCGCCCGAAGGCTTCCAGATCATCAATGGATCCGGGCTCTATGACGGCACGAAGGTCAGCCCGGAAGCGATGACCCGGCTGCTCACGGCCGAGACCGCGGAGACGCCACCCGCCCTGAGCTTTCGCGACAGCCTCGCCGTTGCGGGCGTCATCGGCACCCTCAAAGGGCGCCTCATCAAGCTCAAGGGCAAGGTGCAGGGCAAGACCGGCACGCTCGACAACGCGGTCTCGCTGTCTGGCTACGTGCCCTCCAAGCGCTGCCTGCTCGCGTTCTCGGTGCTCGTCAATGGCGACATCGGCGCCCGCGCGGTGGGCGTGAACCGCCGTATCGACGCGTTCGTGCTCGAGCTGGCCAGGCTCTGAGGGCGCGTGTCCAAGGCCAACGAAGCAGCGACGAAGCCGCCTCCGTCGGGCGCGCCGCAATCGGTCCAGAGCGCGAGCGGCGAATCGCACCGCTTGGCTGATGCAGCCCGCGAGGGACGACGGATCGCAGCCGTCATCGGCACCGCGGGTCACGTCGATCACGGCAAGACCGCGCTCGTGCGCGCGCTCACCGGCATGGAGACCGACCGCCTGCCCGAGGAGCAGGCGCGCGGCATCTCGATCGAGCTCGGTTTTGCCTGGCTCGACCGCCCGCTCGGCCGCGTCGCGATCATCGACGTGCCGGGCCATGAACGCTTCGTGCGCCAGATGGTCGCGGGCGCCACGGGCATCGACGCCATCCTGCTGGTCGTCGCGGCAGACGAAGGTGTGATGCCGCAGACGCGTGAGCACCTGGCGATTTGCCACCTGCTCGGGGTGCGGCAGGGGCTCGTCGTCATGTCACGGGCGGACCTGGTCGAGCCCGATTTCCTCGAGCTCGCGCGCGAAGACATCGCCGCGACGGTGGCCGGCACGTTCCTCGAAAACGCCCCGATCGTGCCGTTCTCGATCCACGATCCGCTGGCGCCGGAGCGCTTGAGAGTCGCGCTCGACGCGGTCATCGCCGCTGTCCATCGAGACGACGAAGGCGATCGGCCCTTCCTCCTGGCGCTCGATCGGAGCTTCTCGCGCCCGGGCTTCGGCACGATCGTCACCGGCACGAGCCGCTCAGGCGCCGTCGCGGTCGGCGACGAGGTCATCATCTACCAGCCACGCTCGGGCCCGTTCTTTGCGCGCGTGCGCGGGCTCGAGCTCCACGGCGAGAGCGTCACGCGCGCGGCCTTCGGGCAGCGCGTCGCGATGAATCTGGCAGGTGTTGCGGCCACCGATCTCGAGCGCGGCGCGCGCATCTGTCACACGGGCCTCGCTGCGCCCGCGCCGGGCTCGATGTGGGACGTCGAGTTCGAGGCGCTCGCCGCGTTGCCGATCGCAATCCCCGACAACGAGAAGGGCCTCGCCTGCTTTGGTGCGACTGTGGTCGAGGCGTCCCTTGGTATCGTCACAAGCGATGCGTCTGGCGGCGGTGGTCCGGCCGAAGTCCAACCGGGAGAGCGGGTGCTGGCGCAGCTGCGGCTTAGCGAGCCGCTCGCGCTGTTGCCGGGCGAACGATGGATCTTTCGTGGCTTCAGAGACTTTCCGGGCGTAGCGGCGACGCTCGGCGGGGGGCGCGTGCTCGCCCCATCCGTACGGCGTCGCAGGCGTGGTGCGGGCGTCAGCGAGCTGGCAGCCATCGCCGGCAGCGATGTCGCGCTCGCGCTCGTGGCCCAGGTCGCCGCCTATGGCGAGGCAGGGGTGCCGTGGCGCCGGTTGCACGCGACATTGCCGTTTCCACAGGGCGCGATCGATGCAGCGGTTGCTGCCAGCACCTTGATCCGCAGCCAGCTCGCCGCATCGCCTTCGGCTGCCGTTGCTGGCGATCCCGATGAGTCCGCGGTGCTCGTATCGCGACTGGCGCTCGACCCGCTCACGGACGCGATCGATCGAGTGCTCAGTGCGTTCCACCAGGCCTCACCGACCGCCGCGGGTCTGGCTCCGGACGAGGTCCGCACGCGCGTCCGGCCCAACGCGGACCCGGTGGTCTTCCGGGCCATCCTTGATGCCCTCGTCAGCGCCGGACACCTCGTCGCGAACGGCGGCACGCTCGCCTGCACAGGCTTCGAGCCGCGCGTTACCGCGCTCGACGACGCACTCGACGAGGCTGTGCTCGCGCATTTGACCGAGGCCGGCATGATGCCGCCGCGCAACGACGGGCTCGCTGTCCTGCTCGGCGCGTCGTCGGCCGGTGCTCGGCCGGTGCCGACCCAGGCCTCTATCGACGCCGCAATCACGCGCCTCGTGACACGCAATAAGCTCGTGCGCGTGCAGAAGGATATGGTCTTCGCCACGATCACATTGTCGGCCCTCGAAGCCAGCGTGCGCAGCTGGTTTGCCCGCAACGAGTGGCTCGACGCCCAGGCCCTGAAGGAGCTGACCGGCGCCACCCGCAAATGGTCAATACCACTCGGCGAATGGCTCGATCGGGCGCGTATCACCGTGCGTGTGCAGGACCGACGGCGGCTGCGCGGCTAGCCCAGACGCGGTCAGTATTCGGGCACCGGTAGCCAGGCGTCCCAGCTGCCGTCGCCGTTCTTGACCCGATACTTCACCGGCACGAAGCCTCGGTGAAGGAGCTGCTGGGCGAACATCTCGATCACGTTGTCGAGGTCGCTCGCGTCGCGGATCACGAACTGGATCATATGCTGGAGCGGGTCATAGCACTGCGTCTCCGCATACAGCCGCGACTTGTTGCGCTCCTTCTTCTCGAAGACCGTGACCTGGAAGACCACGTTGCGTCCGAGCTTCGTTGCCTCCAACTGGAAGCGATTGAATTCGCGGATGTTCAAGCTAACCCGTTGAATCGTCTATGGTTTAGGCGATCATTTCCAAAGCTTCGCCATCATAGTCGTCGCACCCAAGGTGTCAACCCGTCCCCGGCCAACTCGTCGAAGTCTACGTCGCTACGTCGATTCCGTGCGGTACTCCGTCGGCATTGGCCCAGGGTCCAACGTGCGTCGGGGTCGCCCCAGCATCCTCGAGTTGGTGCATCCAACGATAGAACGTCGAACGGCTGACGCCCAGTGCGGTCGCCGTGCGCCTACGATTCCCACGATAGTGCCGCAGGGTCGCAGCGATGATTTCGCGCGATCGATGTTCCGAGCTTCGCAGGGGCAAAGCCTCGATCGCGACCCGTATGCGTTCCCGTGGGAGCAGATCCTGCGGATCACGCGAGGCGACCGCGCGCTGCACACCGTTGCGCAGCTCGCGCACATTGCCGCGCCAGGGCGCCTGCCGCAGCCGCCATGCCGTCACCGGGTCGGGCATGAGGTCGATCGCGTCGTGCCGCCGCAACAGGTCTTCGAGCAGCGGCAGCACGTCCTCCGGCCGTTCGCGAAGCGGCAGCAGGTCGACCCGCAGCACGCAGAGGCGATGCAGCAGATCGTGGCGGAAGCGCCCGGCCTCGGCCTCGAGATCGAGGTCGCGCCAGCTCGCCGCGACGATCCGTACGTCGAGCTTCACAGCGCGCGCCCCACCGACCGGTTGGACCTCGCCAGACTCCAGCGTTCTCAAGAGCTTGGCCTGAATCATCGGCGACAGCTCGCCGATCTCGTCGAGGAACAGCGTGCCGCCCTGAGCCTGGGCAAAGGCCCCAGCGCGCGTCCGGGTGGCGCCGGTGTAGGCGCCGCGCTCGACCCCGAAGAGCTCGGACTCGGCCAAGGTTTCGGGCAAGGCGGCGCAGTTCAACGCGATGAAGGGTCTGCCCTGGCGCTCGCCGGCCTCGTGCACCGCTCTCGCCGCAAGCTCCTTACCGGTCCCCGACTCGCCCGCGATGAACACGGGAGCGCGTGAGCCTGCGGCGCGAGCGATGTCGGCCAACTGCCTCAAGGAGCCTGGCGCCGTCGCGAGCATGTCCTGCCACCGCACCGTGCCCGCCCGAGCGAGCGACGCCACGAGCACCTGGGATCGCCCGATCGCGACGGTGTCGTTGACCCCGACGACCAGCCTCGTCCGCCGCGCGCCCCGCAGATGCAGGGGCTCGCCATCGAGGTCGCGCATTTCGATGCCGTCCTGGGTGCGGGCGACCCTCACGCAGCGCGGCCGGACCGCCGCTTCCAGCACGAGATCAACGCCCTCGCGGCCGGCCGGTCCGAGCAACCAGGGGCCACTACCATCGAGCACGAGCACGCGATCCGAGACGACGAGACAGTCGATCGTTCCCATCAGCACCCCAGCGGAATCGAGAGGCCGTTGAAGTACCGTCGGGCGCGCCAACTGATCCGCAAGAAGTGTTGCGACCGGTCGTTTTCTTTCTTTCAGGCTGGGGCGGTCGCCGCATCCGGCCGCTCTAGGGCGGCCCACCAGCGCCCAAGCTCGACCAGATCCGAGGTGCGGCGCGCGGGTGGCAGGCTCTTGAGAAAGATCTCCCCGTAGCGCGCGGTCTCGAGGCGGGGATCCAGAATGGCGATCACCCCGCGGTCGGTGCGATGCCGGATGAGCCGCCCCACGCCCTGCTTGAGCGCCAGGATCGCAGTCGGCACCTGGTAGTCGATGAACGCGTTCTTGCCCTCGGACGCGAGCCGCGCGACCCGCGCATCGACCAGCGGATCACCGGGCGGCTGGAACGGCAGCTTGTCGATGACGACCAGTGACAGCGCGTCGCCGACGATGTCGACGCCCTCCCAGAAGGTCGCTGTCGCGAACAACACTGCGCCGGGTAGCTCCTTGAAGCGCGTGAGCAGCGCCTCCTTGCTGCCCTGTCCCTGCAAGAGCGTCGGGTGCTCCCAACGCGCGTGCAGCGCCGCGTGGGCCTCGTTCATGCGCTCACGCGATGTGAACAGCAGCAGCGCCCGGCCCCGCGTCATGCGCACCAGCGCCTCGATCGTCGCGAACGCCCGCGCTGCATGGCTCGGGTGGCGTGGGTCGGGCAGGTCGCGCGCGACATACATAAGCGCCTGCGACGCGTAGTCGAAAGGCGAGGGGAGGTGAAGCTCGGCCGTGTCCTCCGGCAGCCCGAGCCGGTCGCGGAAGTGCGCGAAGCTCGCCTGGGTCGACAACGTCGCCGAGGTGAAGACGAGCGAGCGGAAGCGCGGGAACAGGGTGCGCGCCAGCCGCTGACCGACGTGCACCGGCGCCGAACGAACGAACGTCGCGCGTGGCCCACGCTCGACCCAGCGCACTTCGTCGTCACCATCGCCGAGCTCTTCTGGCCCGAGCAGCGCCAGCAGATCCGCGCGCAGCTCCTCGACCCGGGCGGCGAGCCGCAGCATGCCCTCGTCGGCGTGCGCCTGGGCGCCGGCCAACAAACCAAGTCCAATCAATGTGTTGTCAAGCTTGTACCAGGCCTCGCGGAAGGCGTCCGGCAGCCGCGACGGCACGAGCCGGGCACGGTTCATGTGCTCGCCCAGCTCGGCAAAGAGCCGGTCGCGGTCGCGCTCGAGCTCGCTCAACTGCGGCTCGAGTGGGCCCAGCTCGCGGTCCGCCGCGCGAAAGCCGCGTTGGAAGTCGCTCGCAAGCCGGCGCAGGCGTGCGTCCGAGACCGAGCGTCCAAAGGCCATCGCCGCGACGTTCTCGAGATGATGGGCTTCGTCGAAGATGACCGCATGCGCCTCGGGCAAGAGCGAGAACAGGGCATCTTCGCGTAGTTGCAGGTCGGCAAGAACAGGTGGTGGTTGACGATAACGACATCGGCGGCTTCCGCCCGCCGGCGCGCGGCCATGAGGAAGCATTCCGAGAAGTGTGGGCAGCTTCGTCCCAGGCACTGCTCGGCGTCGGCAGCAACGACCCGCCATGCCAGGGACGCGTCCGGCAGATCGGCCAGCTCGGCCCGGTCGCCGAACTGGGTCTTCTCGCTCCAGGCGCGAATGCGCTCGAGATCGCGATACTCGTCGAGGGCGACCGCCGGGTTGTCGCGTGCGTTGCCGAGCAGGTAGAGGCACAGATAATTCGTGCGGCCCTTCAAGACGGTGGCCTCGATGGCGACCCCGAGCTCGTCCCGCACAAACGGCACCTGCCGCTCCCAGAGCTGGTCCTGGAGCGTGCGTGTGCCGGTCGACAGGATCACGCGCTGCCCCGATAGGGCGGCCGGCACCAGATATCCGAGCGACTTGCCGATGCCGGTGCCGGCCTCGACCACGAGGCTCCCGCCCCGCTCGAGGGTCGTCGCGACCGAACGCATCATGAGCTCTTGCCCGGCGCGCCGCTCGTAGCCCTCGAGGCGCTTGCCGAGCGCACCGCCAGGACCGATGAGCGCCTCCAACTCGGGCCAGCTCACGAGCGATTGCGGCGCCGCTGCGTGAGGCTCAGGCCGCTCGCCGACCCCAGGCGGTGCCGAGGCCGCGCCCGATACGACCGATACGACACCGATGCTATCGGCGCTTGGAGGGTCTGTGCTATATGCGCGCGCCACGCAAGGCCCCGGTAGGCTCCGGGCCGCGTGTTCCGTCATTGCGACGGAGGGAGCATGCCCGATTCGGACCCCTCGCATACCGCGTCTACGGACCCACGCAAAGAAGAGCTGGCAACGCTCTTCCGACAGTGGGACGCCGGCGATGACGGTGCTGGTCAGCGCGCTCGCGTCGAAGTGCAGGGCATCTGGCTGCGCATCGGCGTCACGCTCGCGCTCGCCGTGGCCGCGGCGTCGGTCATGCTCGTGACCGCGTCGAGCTTCACCTTCTGGTCGGAGCCCAGCGAACCGCGAGCGCTCGGCAACGTACGCGACCAGCCAGAGGTGGCGCTCGCACCTGGCCACATTGCCATGAGCGGGCTCGTACCGACCCGCCTCGTGGCGGTTGCCGACGGGCCCGGGGCGGCGCCGCGTGGCTACCTGTTCTTCTGCCCGCTGCGTCGGATCGTGGTGCTCACGCCGACGGCGATTGCGGCCTCGTCGGCGCTCGCCGATCCGCGCGTGGCCAGGCTCGTCGAGGCAGGGCTCGCGCTGCCGGAGGAGACGGCCCTCTCTGTTGCGGCGCAGGGCCGCCTGTTGCGCGGTGACGCGGCCCCGAGCGAGCTCGAGCCATTCGTGCAGAGCTTCGCCCAACGCACACAACAGTCGCCCTCCGATCTATGGGTGCTTCTCGATGGGGCGCGACCGAGCGACGCGAGCTGGGTGCCGGTTGTCTGGGGACTCGCGGCGCTGGCGCCACTGCTCTCGCTCGTCTTCCTCGTACGGGCCGTTCGCCGCCGCCGGCCCGCTGGAGCCAACGCATGACCGCCTCCGACGGCACTTCGATCTCCGAGCCCGATGGCGTCTCCGCGTCCGAAGCCGCGTCGCAATCTCCCGGCGAGCTCGCGGCCAGCCTTGCGATCGCCGCCAAGAAGGCATCGCATGCGCTCGCGGCCGCCTCCGGAGCGGTGAAGAATGACGCGCTACGGCGCCTCGCGGACAAGCTGCGTGCGCACGCGGCCGACCTTCAGGTGGCCAACGAGAAGGACCTGGCACTCGCCGAAGCCGCTGGCATCACGGCCGCCAACCTCGATCGCCTGAAGCTCACGCCGGCCCGCATCGAAGCGATGGCCAAGGGCGTAGAGGAGATCATCGCGCTGCCCGACCCAGTCGGCTCCATCCAGAACCTCGAGGTGCGGCCCAACGGCCTCCAGGTTGGCCGCATGCGCGTGCCGCTCGGGGTGATCTGCATCATCTACGAGTCGCGCCCGAATGTGACGATCGATGCCGGCGCGCTGTGCGTGAAGAGCGGCAACGCGCCGATACTGAAGGGTGGCAAGGAGGCGTTCAACTCGAACCTCGCGTTGGTCGCCCTGATGCGCGCAGCGCTTGGCGAGGCGGGTCTCCCGGCGGATGCCGTGCAAGCGGTCGCGACCGCGGATCGCGCAGTCCTGACGGCCCTCATCCGGCGTAATCAGGAGATCGACCTCGTCATCCCGCGCGGCGGTGAGAGCCTCATCCGCTACGTCACCGAGCACGCGACCGTGCCCGTCATCCAGCACTACAAGGGTGTCTGCCACGTCTACGTGCACGGCGACGCGGACATCGCGATGGCGACCGCGATCGCGTTCAACGCCAAGGTCCAGCGCCCGGGTGTGTGCAATGCGCTCGAGACGCTGCTCGTGCACCGCGACGCGGCGCCGGCCCTGTTCGCCGAGCTCGGGCCCAAGCTCGAAGCCGCCGGGGTCGAAGTCCGCGGCGATGCGCGGGCCCGTGCGCTATGGCCCGCGAAAGGCAAGATGAAGGTCGCGACAGACGAGGACTGGGTGACCGAGTATCTCGAGCTGATCCTCGCCGTACGCGTCGTCGATGACTTCGACGTGGCGATCGAGCATATCCTCCGCTACGGTTCCAACCACACCGAGGCGATCGTCACGCGAGACTACGCGGCGAGCCTCCGTTTCCTGCGCGAAGTGCCGTCGAGCTGTGTGCTCGTCAACGCTTCGACGCGCTTCAACGACGGTTTCGAGCTCGGGCTCGGAGCCGAGATCGGGATCTCGACATCGAAGCTCCACGCCTACGGCCCAATGGGCCTCGAGGAGCTCACCACGCGCAAGTTCGTCGTGCTCGGTTCCGGCCACATCCGGGCCTGACACGACGACCTGCGGAGGTATTGATTTGAAAGCTGTTTCTTCCGTTCAAGAGCACGACGCCAACGAAGGCGCCGTGCAGCCCCTCCCGGCCCTCGAGACCGAGCCGCTCGCGCGTGACATCGCGGCCATCGCCTCCACCGCTAAAGCGATCGACATCGAAGTGCTGCGCGTGCTGGAGCTCGTCGAGTACACCGACTACTTCGTCATCTGCAGCGCGCGCTCGGACCGCCACGCTCGCGCAATCTACGATCTCATCTGGGACGAGCTCTCGCTCGAGGGGCAGAAGCCCCTTTCAGCCGAAGGCGTCGAAGCGGGCCAGTGGATTCTGGCCGACTACGGCAGCGTGGTCGTGCACATCTTCTACGAGCCGGTGCGTGAGTTCTACGCGCTCGAGCGCCTGTGGGCGGACGCGCCGCGCCTGACGGACTTGAAGCTCGAGTGATCCTTCGGCTGGTGCACCCGGGCAGCGCGCCGAAAGGCCCGCTCGAGGACGCTGCGCGCGACTATCGCCAGCGGCTCGAGCGGAGCTTCCGGGTCGAGGAAACGTGGGTGCGCGCGGCGAAAGGAGGCGACCGGGCGGTCGCGCTGGCCGAGGAGGGCGAGCGCATCCTCGGGACCGTACGCGAGCGTGATCGGCTCGTGGCGCTCGATCGGACGGGTCGCGCGTTGTCGAGCGAGGCGCTTTCAGAGCGGCTCGCGGCCTGGATGCAGGCGCGCCATACGGCGGTTGTGTTTGCGCTCGGCAGCGCCTCGGGGCTTGGCGACGCGGTCGTCGCAAAGGCGCATGAACGCTGGTCGTTCGGACCGCTGACCCTGCCGCACGACCTTGCACGGGTCGTGCTCTGGGAGCAGCTTTATCGTGCGCAGACCCTCTTGAGCGGCGTGCCGTACCACAAGTAGCCATAGCCCGAGCGGGTACGCCTCGTGTCCCATGACACATCCGGTGGGACACTTCGTGGGACACATGGGACACTTGGCGTTTCCTGGGAGTGGCTCTGGAGGCCGTTCGCGAGCACGGCGCCCGATGGCATGGGGCGTGCTCTGGACTCAGCCATGTTCAGCCTTCTCGCTACCCTCTGGTCCTCGCTCCTCGCTGTCGCCTTCCCCTCGCGTTGCCTCGCCTGTCGGGCCTCGGTTGGCCCCTGTGCGGGCTGGTGTGAGACGTGCGCCGAGACGCTCGTCCTGGCCACCGACGCGGCGTGCCCGCGTTGTGGCGTGGTCTGGCTCGATCCGCCGCCGGGCGGTGGTCGACATCTGTGTGGTGCCTGTGCCCGCTCACCACCGCCGTACCGTCGGGCGCGTGGGCTGTTCGTCTACGGCGCGGCGATACAGGACGCGATCAGCATCTGGAAGAACCAGCCCGAGGAAGCGCACGGCCGGGTGCTTGGTGCGCTCGTCGGGCAGGGCGCTGCGCGTCTCGAGCTCGAGGTCGAGCGGGCGGTCGTCGTGCCCATCCCGAGCACGCCAAAGGCGCTCGCACGACGGGGCTTCAACCCTGCGGCGGCACTGGCGCGCCCTCTCGCGAGACAGCTCGGCGCCGACTACGGACCAACCGCGATCGACTTCCGCAAGGTGCCTCCGTCGAGCCGTGGCCTCGGGCGTGAGGCGCGTGCCGAGCGCATGCAGGGCGTCTTCCGCGCGCACTCGTGTGTGGTGCGTGGTCGCCAGGTTGTGCTCGTCGACGACGTGATGACAACCGGCGCGACCGTTCGCGAGGCCACACGGGCCTGCCTGCAGGCAGGCGCTGCGGTCGTCGATGTCGTCGTCCTGGCACGGGTGCCGAGTTGATGGAGGCCGTGGCGAGCCTCGTTGGCGCTCGCGTCAGGGCGACGCGGGTGCCGGCGTGGTGCCTTTCGGGGACGCTTCGACCCAGTCGAACTTGTCCAGCGCCGCCTGCACCTCGGGCTCGTCGAGGTAGTCCCAGAGCGCATCGTTCCTGAGCAGCGTCACGTAGTCCTGGTTCTGGATAGCCGAGAGCACCTCCGGCGTGTAGAGGCCCTTCGCTTTGGGGTGCGTGATGAGCGGCTGCGAGCGCGGATCCTTCGCGAGCTGGGCCAGATCGCGGGTGCTCACGAGCCACACGAGCTTCGTCAGCGCACCGAGCTCGCCTCGGTCGAGGAAGTTGTGCTTGGCGACGAAGCTCGCGATGGCGCTCGATTGCCAGGGGAACGGGGTCTTCGTGGCGATCTTCTGCACCTGGAGGAGCAGCACGATCACGAGGTACGCGATGAGGGTACCTTTCGCGAGGCTGACGACCGCCCCCAGGACGCGATTGACCCCCGAGAGTGAGCTCGTATCCGGAATGAGGTCCTTCGTGATCGAGCGCACGAAGACAGCCCCGACGATCCCGAGCACGAAGAACAGCGCGAAGAAGGTCACCGTGCCGGCCACCAACGGCGAGCTGCCGAGCAGCTTCGCGACCGGCTTCTCGAGAAGCGCCGCGAGCCCGCGCGACGCGAAGTACGCGACCACGAGGAAGGCCAGGATCCCGAGCTGATACAGAAACCCCATCCGCCAACCGCGGATGAGCGACCAGAGGAGGAACAAGATGACGAGGATGTCGATCGCGATGCCCACCGCGAGACGCTATCAGCAGCGCGGCCCATCGTCGACTCGCGTCGTGCCCGGGTTGCCCAGGTCGGCCCCCAGAACGACAAAAGGCGAGGCGCCTATGCACGCCTCGCCTCGTGGTGTCAGGGGCTTCCGGTCAGAAGTGGAACTTGATGTCGCCGCCGTAGGTGAACGCGCTGAGCCAGGTGCTCTCGGTCGGGAAGGTCGGATACGCGTCGCTTGCATTGTCGAGGTGGGCCCCCCGGTAGAGGAGCTTGCCGCCGATCGAAACGTAGCGCGAAAGGTAGATGTCCACGCCGCCGCCGAGCTGGAAGCCTACGCCGGTCAGGGTGTCGTAGTCCCAGCTATCGCGACCGAGGATGTACGCTCCGATACCGGCCTGGAGGTAGGGCTGCACCTGGCGGCTCTCGTCGGTCAGGAAGAAGCGACCGTCGACCGAGAAGTGCGAGAGCGCGGCCTCGCTACCACTGGCCGAGCCGCCCGCGTCGTGGAAGCTCATCATCCAGTTGAGGTCGAGCGAGAAGGTCGGGGCGAGGCGCCAGCCGAAGCTCAGGTCAAAGCCCGCGCCGCTGCCGAGGCCTTCCGTGATCTCCGAGTTCGAGCTCAGGACCGAGGTGCCGTTCACGCCGATACCGAAGTGGAACATTGGGTCGTAGATCGGCTCGACCTCGCGCCGGGGGCGCGGGTAGTAGGTCGGCGCGACGTAGACGCGGCGCGGGGCTGGGCGGTAGTAGGGGCGCCGCGGGGCTGGGCGTCCCGGTCGATAATACGGCGGCGGTCGACGATCGCTCACCTCGATCGAGGTCTCCTCGCCCGACTCGGCCGCGGCCGGCGTCGCGTGGATGGCCAACACAGGCACGGCCAACAGGGCTGCAAGGGCGCCAACCAGAGTTCGTGGGAGGAAGCGAAGGCCTTCGCAAGGAGGGCGGAGCCTGGACTCAAGGCCAATGGGATTCTGCTGCGAGGTCATGTGATTCTCCTGGGGCGGCCGATTCACGGCGGCCCTGACGCGGCCTTGTGGAGCATATTCACGCCCCGCCCCGGAGGCGACCCTGCCCACCTTTCGCGGTATGGATGTTCCGGGACGCATGCCACGGCATGACACTCCTACGGAGGGGGCATGGGCCGCTACTTTCTTCTGTCGCTCTTCGTGGCGCTCGGCGCCGTTGCCTGCCGCTCGGAGGAGCCGTCCGCGCCTGTACCCGTCGTGACTGGCGGTCCGGCCTGGCGCCCGGGTTACGTGCGCCCGCCAGTCATCGACATCCATGGTCACATCTATCCTCGCTCGCTCGACCTGCTCGAGCGCACGATGGTCGACAATGGGCTCGCGCTGATGGTCAACCTGTCGGGTGGCGACAGCGAGACCGCGGCACAGATGGCGCAGATCACCGCGTCTTTCCCCCGCATGGCCGGCTTCTTCAACGTCGATTGGCAACGTCGGGGGGAGCCGGGCTTTGGCAAGGCGATGGCGGCCGACCTCGAGATCGCGGTGAAGAAGCTCGGCTTTCGTGGCCTCAAGATCCCCAAGGTGCTTGGGCTCTATCTGAAGGACCTCGAGGGCAAGCGCGTGCCCGTCGACTGGCCGGAGCTCGACCCCCTCTGGGACAAGGCCGGCGAGCTCGGGGTGCCGGTCGCCATCCACACCGCCGATCCGAAGGCCTTCTGGCTGCCGCCGACCCCCGACAACGAGCGCTACGAAGAACTGGCGGTGCATCCGCGCTGGTCCTTCTACGGGCCCGAATGGCCGGACCGGATGGCACTCCTGGGCGAGCTCGAGAGTGTCTTCAAGAAGCACCCGGGCACGACCTTCATCTCGGTACATTTCGGCAACAATGCCGAGGATCTCGACTACGTCGAGCGCATCCTCGACACCTATCCAAACGTTGTCATCGACACCGCTGCGCGCCTTGGCGAGATCGGTCGGCACCCACCCGACAAGGTCCGTGCGTTCTTCATCAAGTACATGACGCGGATCGTCTTTGGCACCGACATCGGCCTGTCCGACCGCGGCATCATGCTCGGCTCGCAAGGCGCCGAAGACCCGACCGAGGCCGACATCCATCCGTTCTACGGAGCCCATTGGCGCTTCTTCGAGGGGCACGAGCGCGGCATCGCACACCCGACTCCCATCCAGGGTCGGTGGACGATCGACGCGATCGATCTGCCCGACGAGGTGCTCGAGCACCTCTACTGGAAGAACGCCGCGCGCCTCCTGAAGATCGACCCGAAGACGCTCGGGCGCTAGTGCCGCGACTGAGGCACGGTGAACCATGCCACGCCGCCGTCCTTCGGACGTCGACCGCTTCGCGGGTCGCGGCTCCAGCCCGATCGGACAGGGGACTTCCGCCCCCTTCGACCCCCGCGCCGCTTCGCGTCGCCCTCGTGCCGCGGGAGAGACTTGCGGATCGAAACACCCTGGTCGCGGCACTAGCACGCGCGCCGGCTCGGGTTGTCCCGAGCCGCACGCGTTGCCTACTTCTTGGCGGGTGTCTGGTTCGTATCGCCGACGCGTCGCTGGCCCGAGATGAGCAGCGTCTCCTGCAGCGTCGCGCGACGGGTCGCGTCGTTCTGCCAGTCGCCCCGCTCGACCATCAGCTTCAAGCTGTCGATCGCCTGCACGTCCAGCGCGTTCGTAGCGGCAGCCTGACCCTTGGCCGCGCCAAGGTTCTCGAGCGCGCTCCCGAAGTCGTTGCGCCACACCGCATCCGACGCCTTCTGCAGGTTCTCGGCGAGTTGGAAGCCCCGCACGTTGCGGGTAATCAGGATCTGCTCCTGGGTCGGAGGTTGGGGGCGCGCGCCAAGGCGCACGCTCGTGCGCGCGGTCGCGTTGTCGAGGTTGACCATGTCTTTATAGCGCACCGTCACGTCCGCGATCGTGCCTGGGCCTTCGACCCACAGCTCGATCAAGATCACGTGCGAGTCGTCGCCGTAGAAGTACGGGATCACGGTCTGGATCCCATCATCGTCCTCGCCGCGATCGGACGTGATGCCCATCGTCTTCGACAGGTTGATGTCGGTCGCCAGCTCGCGTGCCTTGACCTCCTCGACCTCGCGCTGTTCGAGCACCCGGGTGCCGAGCACGCGGATCGCCTTGGCCTCCTTGCCAAGGCGCACGTTGACCCGGACGAGGCGCGCGACGACCCGGGCGAGGCTCTGCATCTCCTCGTCGATGGCCGGCGCGAACTGGCTGTCGGTGATGCGATGCAGGTTGCCGAAGCCCGCGTTCGCCACCTGCCACCACTCGCTCTCCTCGGCGTCGAGCGCAAACACCGACGTGACGCAGCCCTGCACCGTGAGCCCATGCGCCATCTGCGCCGCTTCCGCGATGCGGGCCTGGTCGTGCTCGCCCGACAGCACCAACAACGTCTTCGTGCCGGGCACGGTCGCCTCGTCGTCCGACGCGGCGTCCAACATGCTACCGGCCTTGCCCATCGCCTCGGCGAGATCGCGCGGACCCTGCGAGGTCGGCGGCGCCAGCTGGTCGATGCGATTGGCGAGGTGCTGTTGCGCGGTGTTGAGCCGCGACAGGTCGAGGAACGTCGGCGTCGCCGCGCCTGCCAGCACGATGCCGAGCCGATCCGCCGGGCCGAGCTGGCGCAACAGGTCGACCACGAAGCCGGTCACGAACGCCGCGCCGCGTGCGAACGCCGGCTGGTCCACGACCAGCACGATATCGAGCGGCGGACGCCGCCACCCGTAGCGCGAGCTCCCGCGCAGGCCCACCTGCAGGAAGACGCGCCGCGTCTTCTCGAAGTGGGTCGCGTCGATGCTGGCGGTGACGCCGAGACCTTCGCTGCGCGGCGGGTCGAACGGCTGCACCTCGGCCTGTACGATCTCATACGGACGCGCCTGCCCTTGAAGCGCACGATCGAGGCGCCGCAAGCGCTCGGCGTAGGCCGCCGAGCCACCCAGGTAGGTGTTCTCGAAGTAGAACATGCGCGGCAGCGTCGTCGCGGGGGGCACGAATATCTCGGGGTCGTCGCCCGCGAAAACCACGGTGTGGGCACCCCGCGCAAGGCCGCTGTCGCGCCCAGCGCCATCGCTGTCGCCCAGCCGGAGGTCATCGACCACCTCCCGTTCTTCTTTTCTATTCTTTTCGAGCGGTTCTGCTTCTTCGTCGACAGCCGCGACGGTCTTGTCCGTTCCGTCGTCCGCGTCCATGCCCTTGCCGTCGCGCGCTGGCTTCGGCTTGGCCAGGTCGTCGAGCTTGTCCGCGTAGCGCGCCTTCGACGGATCTGGACGTCCGACGATTTCGCCTGCGAGGCCTTCGAATGTCCCAACATCGGGCTTCGCCTCGGGCTCCGGCTTGGCGCCGCGCCAGCCGCCGGCGAGCGCCGTCGCCAACGGGTCGGTCCGCGTCGACAGTGTTGTCGCGGCCGGTCCATTGATCCGCCCCGCGAGCCCATTGCCAACGCCAGCACCATTCATCCCGATGTTGCCGTCCTTGCGTCGCGTTGCCTCATTCCCATTGCCGACCTCGGTCACGACCGGCTGCGCGAAGACGGCACCCGGCGGAGTGGCCACGGGTGATGGTTCGGGCGGCGGTGGCGGTTCGGATGGCTTGTTCTCGGAAGGTGCTTCGGGCGCGAAGTCGGCTGCGCTCGTCGGGTTCTGAGCGACCTTGCCGCCTTCCTTCTCCTCATCCGACATCGGGCCTCCGGTTGGGGCGCGCGCGTTCAACGTCGGTGCCTCGGAGTTCTGGGCGCAGCTCGAGGTCGCGAGCACGATCGACAGGAGGCACAGTGATGGCGCCCTCATGCGACCTCCTTCGACTTCGCCTGCAGCCAGGACACGAACCCGACGATCGCCAGTACCAGGACGAAGACGACGCCTTCGCCACCGCTCACGCCCCAGGCGATCCCTTTCAGGATGAACAGCGCGCCGCCGGCCGTAAGCGCCAGGACCAGCGCCCGCCCGCCCGCCTCGCGCCGCGCCCGCTTCCAGACGACGAACGACAAGAGCACCAGCGCCAAGAGCGACACGACCGTGCCGACCGACTGCGGCGCGCTGAACGTGCGCACCGTGACGGTCAGCTCCTTGTCGCCGTCACTCGGTCCGGCCGCGGACGCGACGCCCGCGTCGAGCACATCGAGCGCGAAGTACCGCAGCGTGTAGTCGCCGGTCGGCGGCAGCCGCACCGTGATCGCGTGGCTGCCGGGGCGCTCGCCGGGGGCGCGCCAGCGTTCAGCCGGCAGCTCCTGGAGGTCGCTCGATACGCTGAAGATGCTGAGCTTGGTCGGCACCTTCACGAGCCACTGGAAGTCGGTCTGGAAGACATCGGGTCGGGGTGCATCGAGCGCGATGCTCGACAACAGCCCCAGCGGGTCGCGGCGCGTCATGTAGGCGACCTCGACGATCATCACGAGCTGCTTGGGCAGCTGGATCTTCAAGGCGCCGCTCTCATCGGCGATCGGGTCGACGCGCTCGCCCGACACCGTCACGCCGAGGAGGCGCGCGTCCTTGGGCAACGTCAGCCGCAGGTAGGGGCGGTCCTTGTTCTCGAGCTTGTAGGTCGCCTGATGCACGACCTCGCCCTCTTCGAAGATGGTCGACTCGATCCAGGCCTGTTGGATCTGCGCCGTCAGCGTCTCGACCGTGCGATGGCGGCGCACATCGAGCTCGAGCTTCCACGGCTCGTCGACGTAGCTGTAGTTGTAGCCGAGCTGCACCTCGCGCCGCGAACGCAGCTTGACCGAGTTCGGCAGCTCCGCGCTGTCGAGCTTGCGCAGGCCAACGAGCGCGGCCTGCGTTATCTCCATGCCGGCGTCAGCGGTGATGCCGAAGTCCCCCTTCTTCACGTCGGCACCGGGGATCTGGATGTCCGGCAGTGTCAGCTTCGTGAGTTCGCTGCCGAGGATCACCTCGAGCGAGAGCTCGATTCGGAACGTGCCTTCGAGTGCGCGCGTCAGCAGGACCTCGTAGTCCTGACGGGTCGACGGGGGCGTTGCCGGATCCGGGGCTGCTGTCTCTTCGACCCAGTCGGCCTTCTTCAGGCTCGGCGCCGACACGTCGCTGCCGACCTTCACCCCGCGCGGCAGCGAGAGCACGATGCGGTCGGTGCGCCCCGACTTCACGTCGATCGTGACCGAGCTGTGCACCGTCAGCGTGTTCTGTTGGAACGTGTAGAGGCTCTCGATCTCCGCGTCGAAGCGCGTCTCTCGCGTCTTCGCCGCCGCCACCTGCGACTTCATTGGGCCCGGTGCGCCGATGTGCTTGAACGCCTGCGACACGATGTCACCCGCCAGCTTCTGACGCACATCGATCGGCAGCGCGTCCTCGCCCGACTTCACGTAGCCCGCGGCAACGGCAGGCGCAGGTGATCCGGCACCCGTCGTCTGCGCCTCGGCGAAGCCGACCTTGTCGCCATCGAACAACGCCACGACGCCCATCTCACGCGCCGCGCCGAGCGGCCGCACGATCGGGATGTCGAGCGGCTGGCCGACGGTCTGCGGCGCGACCTGCTCCAGCTCGAGCTCGAGCTTGTAGGTGCCTTCACGCTCATTGCCGAGGAATATGCGCGCCTGCCGTGGCTCGGTTTCAGTCGCTGCGAACGTGCGCCAGTCTTCGATGCCCTCGCCCGACACCTTGTAGAGCACGGCCTGGTCGGGCAGCTGGATCGGCAGCTCCTTCAGCGTGCCGCGGATGATCTCGTAGCGGATCTCGACCTTGCTGCGGAGCACGCCCTCTTCGATCTTCACGAGCTGGTAGGTCTCGGTGTTGACGCTGGTGATCTGCTCGGGTGCGGTACGCGGCTCGGTCCACGAGATGACGACGGACTCCGAAGGCGGCAAGTAGCCGACCGCGGTCGTGGTCCCGCCCGGATCCTCACCGACGGTCGTCACCTTGAGCGGCACCGGTGGCTCGAACGTGACCGAACGATTGCCGGGCACGATCGCCTCGACCCGCAGGATCGGTGCGGGCGCCAGCGGCAGCGTGACCTGCGGCTGGCCCTGGCTGCGATCGATGCCCATCCGGAACTCGGCGCTCAGCACATGTCGTCCGGCCCCCGTGACGGTCGCCTGATGCCAGCCACCGACGACGCCCGACGGCAGGGGCTTGCCGCCTTCGCTGACGTCGGTCAGCGCGACGCTCGACGGCAGCAGCGGGATCTGCGCGCGCGCCCCGTCGAGATGGACTTCGATCTCGGCGCGGATGGTCGCACCGTCACTGCCGGGATCGATCACCAGCTTGTAGTCGACCTTGCGCACGAGGTTCGAGCTCGCGCCCCAGCGCAGCACGACCGCGGGCGAGGCCGGCAGTTGCACGACCAGGTTCGGGCCCGGTGTGATGACGTTGCCGCTCGGCCACACCTCGGGCATCGCCGTGACCGCGCCCGGGCTCACCTGGAGGCGCGCGCCCGGCACCGGCGGCAGCGGCACGACGGCCAGGGTCGCGCCGTCCGACGCGGGCTGGGTCGGCACCTGATAGCGTAGCGTCACGCTGTGGCGGCCACTGCCCGCCTCGAGCATCGCGACGTGGGCGCCGCCGACGCGCACGAGCGCCGCGCTGGAACCGTCGATCTGCGCGTCCTCGAGCACGACGTGGCCCGGCAAGAGCACCACCTCGGTCAGGCCGCTCGTGCCTTGCACCTGGACCTCAGCCGTGAGCTCGAGCGACACGAACGCGCCGCCCGCCTCGGGCAACCGGGCCGTGAGGTTGCCAGTGGTCCAGGTCGCCTGCGCGCCTGCGCGGTCGCGATGTGCGGCCATCAGCGCCTCGTATTGTGCGAGCGTAATGCGGACCTCGGACGGCGGCCCATCTTCCTGGGCATGGGCGCTAGGGGTCGCGATCGCGAGTGCGATAGCCAGAGCGCCTATTCGAAAGGGCATCGTCATGTGGGTTCCCCGGAGGAGTGGTGCGCGGACGCGGTGGCTGAGCGCGCAGGTGAAGTGAGGCGGATGAGCCGCCGATGGTGCGTCAGGCGCTTCGTAAGGATGGCGAAGCCTGGTAAGGATGGCGAAGCCTGGTAAGGATGGCGAAGCCTGGTAAGGATGGCGAAGCCTGGTAAGGATGGCGAAGCCTGGTAAGGATGGCGAAGCCTGGACTTGGGCATTACGGCGCGCGCGAGGGTTCGGTCTGCGAAGGTGCGAAAATTTGTTCGCACCTTGACCTCGCCGTGTCTAGTCGATACAGATGTTCAGCATGAACGCCCAAGCAGGACAAGCGTTTGTGTCAGTCCCAACCCGCCCGGTTTTCTCCGTGCATCAGCGGGCTTGCGGGACTCCCGTGTGGCGGGTCGAGACGGGTTTGGTCGGGGTTGGTGCCGCGGCCTGGTGTCCCGATCGGTCACGGATCCGTTCACTCGGCCGGACCGCGGATGTACCGACGGCGATCACCGAAGCGGACCTGGAGATCGCTATCGAACGTGCGCGCCGCGTGCGACTGCCGCCGTGGGTGGTGGTTGCCCCGCACGAGGATGCGTTTGCCGCGACTGGCACGCGCGAGCGGCGCGAGGTCGTAGTGGCGATGATGCGGCGCCTCGTGCGCGAGGGCATCGGCGTCGCACTGACAACGCGTTCGGACCTCCAGGATGGCGAGGGCCTGGTGCGGCTCGCGAAGGATGTCGGCCACGCGCTCACAGTGCGGGTCGGGGTGTTCGCCTTGGAGGCAACGCTCGAGGCGAAGTGGGAAAGGGGCCTCGCCCCGAGCATGCGCCGCTTCGCGTTGGCGCGTGCGCTCAAGGAGGCGGGCGCCAGGGTCGAGCTGGAGCTAGGGCCGATCGTCCCGTTTGCCAACGACGACGACAAGCAGCTCAAGGACATGGTCCGGGTCGCGGCGCGATTCGGGCTCGATGTGATAGCACCGCGTTGGATCGAAGACGCGCCGGGCCTCGACAAGCAGATCGAAGCCGAGGTCTCGCCGAGCACTGCGCGCCTCGTGACGGGCTGGTTCCGGCAACCCGGCTCGAGCGTCGGGTCGGCCGTCCGCAGGATCATCCCGCTCCAGGTGCGCAAGGCGCGGCTCGTGCACATCGAGGCAGCGGCGCGCGCGACCGGGATCCGGGTTGCGGCCTGCACCTGTCTCGCGGCCGGGGCGTGCGGCGCGTGCTTGGAGGCGAGCACGATTGCGGAAGAGCCGCAGTTGGATCTGTTCGGGACCTGAGGGCGTGGGGCGGGCACCCAGCGCTAGTCGTGCCCACCCCGGGATGACGCGGGTCGCGAGTGCAGCCATCGATCCGGGGAGTGCGGTCCCCGAGGTCGGATGCCATCCTCGCGCTCGGGAGCGCTGAGCGGTAATAGGCGTGGGCGCGTTCGCGGGCGCGTTTGCGGGCGTGGGCGCGTGCGCGTTTGCGGGCGCGTGGGCGTGGGCGTGGGCGCGTTCGCGGGTGCTTAGCGGCGGGCGCGGCCGAGTGCGATTGCGGCGCGGGTGGTGTCGAGCATCGGGCTGAGGTCGGCGACCTCCGAGTCGGTGAGCCAGCGGGCGGCGTCGACTTCGTCGATCTGGAGGGTGAGGGGCGGGGGACCGATCAGCGTCGCTGCGAAGTAGGTCATGTCGTAGCGGCCGTCGCTGGTCGGGCCCGCGTGGAAGATCGCGCCGAGCGCGATCGTGAGGCCGACCTCTTCGAGGACTTCGCGGTGGGCGGCGGCCTCGAGGGTCTCGCCCGCTTCGACGCGGCCGGTGACGGGGGTCCAGTAGCCGGGCAGGGGGCGCGAGGAGGCGCGGCGTACCAATAGAATGCGGTCGTCGTGGGCTATCACGACGGCGACGGCCCTGGGCCTTCCCAAGGAGGGCGCAGGCGCGTCGGGATCACTCAACTCGCGAGGCCCTTGAAGGTGCGGCGGGCGATGAGGCGCACGTCGGCGACGAGCGACTCGGCACGGTCGGTCGCGCCGCGTGGGTCGGGTGGGGTGCTGCCGCCGAGGACCTCGACCGACGCGCGCACGCTGCGGGCGAGGCCGTCGAGGTCGTAGCCGCCCTCCATCAGCATCACGAGCTTGCCGCCGCAGTGGGCTCTTGCGATGGCTAAAACCGCCCCCGTCAAGGCTGCGAAGCCCTCTTCCGTCACCGTCTGATCGCCCAGCGGATCGTCGCGGTGGGCGTCGTAGCCGGCGGACACGAGGACGATGTCCGGCTTGAACTCGGCGGCGATTGGGATCAGCGCCTCCTGGAAGAGCAGGTGGTAGTCTGGATCGCCGAGGCCCGCGGGCATCGGGGCGTTGATCGTTCGGCCCTGGCCGGCACCGCGGCCGGTCTCATGCAAGGCGCCCGAGCCCGGGTAGAACGGGTAGCGGTGGGCGTCGAAGAAGAGCACGTCAGAGCGCTCGTAGAAGTGGGACTGGGTGCCATTGCCGTGGTGTACGTCCCAGTCCGCTATCAACACGCGCTTCGCGCCAAGAGACAACGCGTGCTCGGCCGCGATGGCGACGTTGTTGAAGACGCAGAAGCCCATCGCCAAGCCGGGCAACGCGTGATGACCGGGGGGCCGGACGGCCGCGAACGCGTTGTCGATAGCACCAGACATCACTGCCTCGACGGCGTCGCAGCCGGCGCCGGCGGCCATGAACGCGGCGTCGACGCTCAGCTCGGAGAGGTGGGTATCCGGGTCGAGCGAGACGCGCTGGCCGCGGATGCCACGCACCTGCGCCAGGTAGCGTGGGTCGTGCACGCGGCCGATCTCGGCGTCAGAGGCGATCCGCGGCGAGCGCTGCACGAGGCCCGGGTGGTCGACCGTTTCCATGGCGGCGAGGACCGCACGCAGACGCTCGGGCGACTCGGCGTGATGCGGTCCGGTGAGGTGCTGTTGCATCAGCGGGTCGTGCAGGAACAAGGTGCGTGGCGCGCTCATGGCGTGCCTCCGGTGCCTTCTGGAACCGATTGGGGCGGGGCGCTGGGCGGCACTATCGTGATCGCTTCGTGACACCATGCGGCCCCGCCGCGACCATCGCGCAGCACGACCCACAGCTCGGCCGGGCCGACGTCGTCGCTGGCGAACGACCACTGGTTCTGTGGCTGCCCAGGCGCCTTGGAGATCGGCTTCTTCAGCGAGCCCTTCGTCGCGAAGAACGAGTAGAAGCTCGTCTCCTCGAGGGTCTGGATGTCGAACGCCGCATCCGTGGTCGTGCCGGCCAGGAGCACGACGTACTTCGGTTGCGGATCGGGGATGTTGAGCGGTGTCAGCGCGTACTTGCCGCCGGACTCGAAGGCCACGCTGTTGGCGACAAAGCAGCGGCCAGCGGCCGGGGCGGGTGCCGTGGTCGGGGCGGCCGTCGCGTCGGCCCTGGCGGTGACGTGAAGTGCCAACCCGGCAGGGTTCAGGTTGGGGGCGTTGTCGGGCAGGAGGCTCGGCACGGACACGTTCACGCGCTTCTGTGCCTCGATGCGGCGACCGTCGCTGGCGACGATGAGGCTCACCGTGTAGTTGATGCCCGCGATGCCGAGGAAGCCGGCCTTCACCTCCGCGGGGATCGTCAGGGCCTCGGGGAGCGCATAGGCGAGCTTGAGCGCCACGTCGTCGGCGAAGAGGTCGGCCGGGATCGTCAGGCTCGCGGTCGGCGCCGTGCCGAGCGACTGGGCGAAGCGCTCGCCGGCGGCAAAGCGACGCTCGCACGAGCCGCCGTAAGGGTCGCTCGATAGTGGGGTGCCGCCGCCGCCGCTGGTCGTGGTCTCGGAGCCGCCCCCAAAGAAGCCCTGGCCCTGTTCGACGACGATGCAGGCGTACCACGCGAACGTCGCCGCGCGCGCCTCGGGATCGATGACCAAGGCGTCGAGCGCGACCGTCGCGCCGGGGCCGACTTCGGGCGGCTCGGACTGGACCGCGAGGATGCGCAGGTCGTCGACGAGGCTCGGGTTCGGGAGGGTGTCGAGGCACGCGCCGAGCGTGCCGGCGCAGGCGATGCCAAGGAGCAGAGTGATTCTTGCGAATGGAGCAGAGCCGGGCGTCTTCATCAGAACACCATCCGGAAGCCGAAGGACGGGAGGAACGGGAGCGAGATGCCGTCCGTCTTGATGCGGTAGTCGTACGAGTAGCGCGGGGTCTCGGGGTTCTGCGCGTTGTAGACGTTCTGGATGTCGAGGAAGAGCTGGAACATCCAGTCCTCGAAGCGCCAGGTCTTGTCGAGGCGCAGGTCGAGCCGGTGATAGACCGGGATGCGGCTCGGTTGTGCCGCGTAGATCGGCACGAACTCGTCGCGGTCTGCGTCGTAGCGGGCGTCGATGATCGGGTAATACGGATTGCCGCTCGCGAGCTGGAAGCGCGTGCCGAGCGACCACTCGTTGCCGAGCCGCACCGTCCAGGCGAGGTTCAGGACGTGGGTCTGGTCGAACTCGAAAGTGCCCCAGCCTTTTGGCGGACGGAGGCGCTCCGAGCGCGAGAGCGTGTACGACAGCCAGCCGTAGACCCACTCGCCGAACTCCTTACGGATGAGGACCTCCATGCCGAAGGCGCGGCCCTCCAGGTCGGCGTCGAAGAAGGTGCGCCCGACGCTGTCGCCGTCGCCGGCGATCGCGTCCGAGGGGCGCACGAGGTTGTCGAGGTACTGGACAAAACCTTCGACCGATACGAGCCAACCGTCGCTCGGCGTCCACTCGACTCCGAGGCTGCCCTGGGTGCCGCGCACGGGGTCGATCGACGGGTCGCCGAACGGCTCGCCCACCTGGAACACCTGCGGCGGCTGATGCGCGAGCGCGGCCATGCCCTTGAGGGTCCAGTGCGGGTCGATCGTCCAGCGCACGGCGAGCTTTGGGTCGAACGTCGCGACCGTGCGACCGCGGTAGTTGTCGAGGTTCAGGCGAAACCCCGGCAGGAGGCGCAGGCCGGGTGCGACCTCGAGGTCAGCGGAGACATAGGGGGCTATCCCGAGGTAGGGCGCCGCCAGCTTGGCCGATATGAGGATCGGATCGAACACCGGCGCGCGCGGGTCACCGAGCGGGGGCGCCGCCGGGATCGTCAGGTCGGCGGTGAAGTCGAGGTGCAGGATGTCGAGGCCACCTTCGACCTGGTAGCCTTTGCTTGGCTTCCAGCGGAGGTAGGTCAGGAGCTGGGTCGCGAAGCCGTCGGTGCTCGCGTCGATCGGCTGATCGCCTTCGGCGACGCGGCGATTGGCGATGTAGTCGTATTCGAGCACGGCGCTGGTCGTGAGCGTGAGGTCTGGCTGGAGGTCGAAGTCGAACGCGACGTTCACGCGGTGGAAGCCGAGCCCGATGGTGGTCGATGAGGTGCCGGCGCCGTCGCCCGTCTCGACGTCCTTGGTCGACAAGGTGTCGACCGCGCCGAGGGCCACGAAGCGGCCGCGGATGCACGGCGTGAACTGGTAGCTCACGCGGGCCTGGTAGTCGGTGTAGGCGAGGTCGATGCTGTCGGTGATGAGCGGCAGGATGAGGTCGTAGTAGCTCCTGCGCACCGACACTGTCGCGATGCCCTTCTCGTCGTCGAACGGCACACTGAAGACGAAGCCCGCCTTGAAGATGTCGAACTCGAGGTCGAGGTGCCAGCGGTCCTTCGGCGGGTCTTTGGTCTCGATGGCGATGACGCTCGACGCGTAGCGGCCGTACATCGCGGGGTAGCCGCCCGGGTAGAACGAGAGGCTGCCGACGAGCTCGGGGTGGATGACGCCGGGGCCGCCGAGGAGGTGATAGAGGAACACCGCCGGGTGTCCGTCGATGAAGAAGCCGGTGTTGTCGAACTCGGCGCCGCGCACGACGTAGTAGCCGAGGCCGAACGGCGAGCGGGCCACGCCGGGGAGGGAAGCGACGACGCGGGTCGGGTCGCCAAACGTGCCCGCGACCTGCGTGAGCTCGTCCTCGGTGAGGTCGATGACGCTCGCGGCCTTGGGCGGGCGATCTTCTTTGACGACCGTGCGGTAGGCGCCAAGCCCATTGGGGGCCAGGAAGTAGCGCTCGGGATTGGCGGTCGCTTCGGCTTCGGTTCTCGCCGTGACTTTGATCGGCGCGTCGAGCGGCTCGAAGCCGCCCGTGAAAATGTCGACTGCCAGGCGCCCTTTCGGCAGGCCGTAGACGATGAAGATACCCCGGTCATCGGTGAGCACCTCCCACGTTTCGCCGCTCGCCTTGTCGCGCACGACGACCGGCACGCCGGCCTGCGGGGTGCGTGTGCCTTTTTCGACAACCTCGCCTGCGAAGACGAAGCCTGGGGCCGGCTCGATCTCGCGGCGCGCGTTCCGTTCAGGGATGCTGCGGCCGCGGCGCGCGGCCTTGCGGAAGCGATAGGTGAACGGCACCGTGACGGCTATCGGCACGCCGTCGGAGGTCGCCGGGTTGAACGTGAAGCGGCGCGCGACGGCCAGGGCAGCGGCGTCCCAGGGGGCGCCGGCGCCCGCGTCGAGGGTGACGTCGCGGACGCTGCCATCGGGGGCGATGGTCAGGATCAAGACGACGTCGTGGTTCTCCATCGGCGTGCCGGGCGGCAGCGTCGCGGTCGGAAGGTCGCGCGGCGAGGGCGGCACGATCGTCGGCTGGGCGTGGGCGGGAAGCGCCAGGAGGGCGTGGACCAACACGACGGCGAAGACGCGAGCGGACTGGGTCACGTGTTCCTCGGACTGGGGCGGATTCCGTAAGTTTGAGCGTACATTCGGGGCGGTTCCGCTGGCCGAGTCCGCAGCGAACGCTATAGGTTCATGCGATGCACGAACGGGTCAAGAGGCATGTGCTCGCGTGGACGTTGCTCGCGTTGGCGCTCGGCGGCTGCGGCGGCACCCGCCACACGGGAGAGGTGGTCGTGACGGAGCGGGTGAGCCCCAACTACACGGTGTTCGTGATCGAAGACGCGGAGGGCGTCAGGCGCTTGCGCTTCGAGCGCGACGGGGTCGACCAGAGCGCGGTCGTCATCGGTGACCCGGACCAGCTGATCTTTCAGTACATGCGCGGGCTGGCGGCCGCGTTCGCGCTGCGGCCGGACCCGGAGCGGGTGTTGATCGTGGGCCTGGGTGGCGGAACGTTGCCGATGTTTCTGCGTCATCATCTGCCGCATGCGCGCATCGACGTGGTCGAGATCGACCCGGTCGTGCTCGACGTGGCGAAGATGGACCTCGGCTTTCGTGAAGACGCCGAGCTGGTCGTGCACATCGCGGACGGGCGCAAGTTCATCGAGGAGTCGAACACGCAATGGGATGTGATCGTGCTCGATGCGTATGGCGCCGATGACATACCGGCGCATCTCGCGACGCGGCCGTTCTACGAGGCGGTGCGGCGGCGCCTCGCCCCGGGTGGGCTGGTCGCGGCGAACGTCTGGAGTGAGCGGGCGAACCCGAAGTACAAGCCGATGTTGCGCACCTTCGAGGCGGTGTTCCCCGAGGTGCATGTCATCGCACCAGCGCGCAGCGAGAGCCGGATCGTGTTGGCCCTGGGCGCGACGGAGCACCTGAGCGGAGAGGACCTGGTCGCGCGTGCGGTTGTGCTGCGCAAGATATGGGGGCTGCGCTTCGACCTGCCGGTGCTCGTGCGCCGGGGACACATGGGTCCCGAGGACCTGCCGCCGGGCGGTGCGGTGCTCGCGGATTGACGACTTCTTGAGGTGATCTGGCCGCCTTCGGAGAAACCTGAGAGGGTCGCTTGATGCACGAAGCGCAGTTGCTGGAGCACGTCGCGGCCGAGCACCGCGCTAAAGTGAGCGGGCTCTACGCCGCGTTCTTGGCGACGATCGGCGGGCGCGACGGCGATGACATCGACCACTTCGCACGCGCGCGCCCGCCTACGCGATGAAGTTCGTGCGTGGCATCACGCTCACGCGCATTCTCGAGGAGGCGAAGGAACAGAGACGGTCGATCCCGATCGCGGGCATTGGATTGGCCACCATCGCGGGCTCGCGGCGGCGCTCGCGGCGGCGGTGGTCGTGGTGCTCGCGTTCGCGCTCGTGATGCTGTTCATCTAGCAGGGGAGAGCGGGCGCTTGGCGAGGAGCGTCAGGCGGCGCGGCGACACGATTCGCCGGGCGGCGCCGGCTACGACCACCGGCGCGAGCACGGGTATCGCCTGGCGCTGGCAGCGCGTCCGCCGATCTGGATCGCATCGGCCGACGCGAGCCTGTTCGGGCTCACGGTGAGCTGCCTCGAGACGGTGCGCGACGCGGCCGGCCGGGTGGTCGGGGTTGCCGGCGTCGACGTCTGGTTGGACCGCTTCATCGCGGAGCTGCCCGAGATCCCGGCCTTGGCGTCGCTCGGCGCCGAGGCGCTGCTAATCGATGCGCAGTGGGCGGTCATCGTGCGTTCGAGCGAGCGGCAGGCCGAGAAGCTGACGGCGTAAGTGCCCGTGCCCTACGAAGACCCAGGCGTACGCGCTGCGTTGGTAGGTGCGCCGTCCGGCCATCGCGTGGTCGACGGGCGCCGCCTGGCGTTGTGGACGCGCCTTGGCAGCACCGGGCTCACCTATCTCGTGGTCGGTCCCGAGGACGCGATGCTCGCGGCCGTCGGCAACGACGCACCGCTCAGCGAAGGTTCTCGATGATGACCTTCGGGCCGGTGCGCTCGAGGTAGCCGTCGAGGTCCTCGGCCGCGATCGGGCGCGCGAAGATGTAGCCCTGGGCCGCCTGGCAGCCCATCTTGCGGAGCCGCAGCGCGTGCTCGACGGTTTCGACGCCCTCGACGATGACGCCGATCCCGAGGATCGTCGCGAGCGAGCGGATGGTCTCGATGATCGCCCACGAATCTTCGGCATCGGCGTCCTTCGCGAGGAAGGCGCGGTCGATCTTGAGCGTCTCGATCGGGAAGCGGCGCAGGTAGGCAAGCGACGAGTAGCCGGTGCCGAAGTCGTCGATCGACAGCTCCACCCCGAGTGCGCGCAGGCTCGCGAGGATGTCGCGCGAGGCCTCCGCGTTCTCCATCAACACGCTCTCGGTGATCTCGAGATGCAAGCGCGCTGGCGGCAGGCCGGTCTGCAAAAGCACCTCGCGCACCTCGTCGACGTAGCCCGGGTGCGAGAGCTGGCGACCGCTGACGTTGACGGCCACCCAATGCTGGCAGCCAACGCCGCCACTCCATTGCAGCGCGTCTTCGCAGGCGGTCTGCAGGGCCCAGCGCCCGATCGGCACGATTTGCCCGCTCTCCTCGGCGAGCGGGATGAACTCGGCGGGACCGATGAGGCCGTGCTTGTTGTGGTGCCAGCGGCAGAGCGCCTCGAAGCCCTGGATTTCGCCGGTCTGCAACGAGATGATCGGCTGGTAGGCGAGGCGCAGCTCGGCCCGTTCCAGCGCGCGGCGCAGATCGGTCTCGAGCATGAGCCGGCGAATCGTGTCGGTGCGCATGCTCTGGTTGAAGTACACGCGCTTGGCCCGCCCACCCTTCTTCGCGCGCACGAGCGCGATGTTCGCGTCGCGCAGAACCTCCTCGGGCTCGCCGTAGGTCTCGGTCGCGGGCACGATGCCCATCGAGACCGACGTGTAGACCGCGTAGCCGCGAAGATCGAAGGATTGTGCCAGGTCCTTGGCGATGCGGTCGGCGACGACCCCGACCTGGTCAGGCGATTCGAGGCCTTCGAGGAGCAGCGCAAACTCGTCGCCGCCGATGCGTGCGACCGTGTCCACCGAGCGCACCGAGCGCGCGATGCGGGCTGCGACCGCGCGCAGCAGCATGTCGCCGAGCGAAGGCCCGAAGCTGTCGTTTATCAACTTGAAGCCGTCGACGCCGACCAACACGATTGCGAAGTGGTCACTGTCGCCCGCGGCCTGGTCCCCGGCGTCGGCGGGTGGTGCTTCGCGGCCATCGCGCGTCAGCCTCGGCACCCCGCCGGCAGGCGGCTGCGGCTCGGGTCGGTGAGTGAGGAACCCATGGGCCTGTTGCAGCGTGTCCTGCAGCCGATGGATCAGCCAGGCGCGGTTCGCAAGCCCGGTCAGCGGGTCGTGGAAGGCCTCGTAACGCAGGCGCTCCTCGGCGTTCTTGCGGTGCGTGATGTCGCTCGTCGAGCCGGCGACGCGCACCAGGTTGCCATCGACATTGCGCTCCGCCAGGGCGCGCACCAGCACCCAACGCCAGATACCGCTGCGATGTTCGACCCGATGCTCGTTCTCGAAGACCTCCGACAGGCCATCGAGGTGGAAGCCGAGCGCCTCGTCCACCGCGGGGCGATCGGCGGGGTGGATGTGCTCGAGCCACATGTCGATGGTGCCGATGAGGCGCGCCTCCGAGAGGCCCATGAGGGAGGCCCAGCGCGGCGAATACTCGACCTCGCCGTTGCCGAGATCCCAGAGCCAGAGGCCGTCATTGGCGGCCTGGGACACGAGGTCGTAGCGCGCCTGGAGATCCTCGTAGGCCGAGCGCAGCGCCCGCTCCGAGCGCACGTCGCGCACGAGCTCAATCACGTAGTGCTTGCCGCCGACCTCGCGCAGAGAGGCCGCGACCTCGATTTCGATCATTGCCCCGTCGGCCCGCGTTATGCGCGTGAAGAAGCGTAGCGGACCTTCACCGAGGCGCCGCACGCGCTCGTTCCAATCCTGGCTCGACAGCCCGAGCTCGAGCTCGACAATCCAACCGCCGGGCCAGGTCCGTGTACCCATGCCGAGAAGGCGGGTGCCCGCCTGATCGATGCCGATGATCTCGCCATGCACACCGATCCAGAGCGCACCGGATAACGTGAAGCCGGGCTCAGCCGCACGCGCCGCGTCCGCCTCGGCCTCGAAAGCCGCGACGTGATGCTCATGCTCGACACGACCACTGCGTGCAAGTGGGCTTGGATTTGCCGACAAGGCCTGACCTCTGGCCGAAGTTTAGGCCAGGAGTCACCGCGAAGCGAGCCTCTAGCGAATTTAGAACTGGACGAGCTCCACCAGGAGACCAAAGGGCATGCCGAAGAGCACGCCGCCCTTGCCGTTGTTGCCGAAGGTCCCGCCGTAGCCGAGGTTCAGGCCAATCTCGAACGAGACGGGCGCGATGTCGTTCACCCAGCGCAGCTGGGCCTTGCCGATGACATCGAAGTTCAAGCCGCCGCCATCGGTGATGCGCAGGTCGAGCTGCCCAAGGACCGCGCCACGCAGCTCGAGCGGCTCGTCCTTGAACGTGTAGAGGAGTGCGCCGACGCCACCGGTGAACGAGAGGAAGGTCGTCAGGCCGTCGCCACCGACGCTGACTCCGCCTTCGAAGCCGAGGTTCTTCTGCACGAGGCGTTGCAGATAGAGCGAGATCGTCCACGCGTGGTCGTCCGGTCGTACGAAGGAGAGCCGCGCACCGGGCCCGATCGAGAGGGCCCAGCCATCGTCCTGGTCCTGCTTGACGCCGCCCGCCCGATGGAACCAGGGGCGCTCGCGACGGAGCTCGAACGCGCCCGTCGTGCGGTCGCGCAGATCACGTGCGCGCACCGCGAGGAACGTGCCAGCATATCGCACGAGCACCATGCGATCGGTCTCGCTGCCCTGCTGCGCGCCACCGACGAAGATCGGTTCGCACGAGGGCACGCCTGGGATCGTCTTGCCGCCGACCTCGGCGCCATCCTGGCAGAGCTGGAGGAGCTGCGTGCCCATCGGGATCTCGAGCCAGAGTCCATTGAGCTCGGCCCCTGGCGTGTCCTGCGAGACCTTGAACGCCTGCGCGTTGGACTTCAACGCCTTCCATTGGCCGCGCGCGACCGGGCACAGACCGCCATCGAGTTCGAGCGCGTCGGGCGCCGGCCCGGACGGCATCGCGACCGATGAAGCCGGAGCTCCTACGATGCGCATCTTGCCGTCGACCATGCCGCGAACGAGCGCCCAGGTCTCGCGATAGTCGAGCAGCGTCACGGTCGCACCCCCGTCGATGGCACCGGCCGCGCCCGCGTCGCCCGGCAGGTTCTGGCGCCAGTCGCCCGAAGGCATGAGCTCCCAGAGGCCGGCCAGCGGGATCTCGGTCAGCACCGAGGTGGTCCACGTCGGTTGTCGGCAGACGTGATAGCCGCCGAGCGGGCGCTGCACCGTGTAGCGGCGGCCGGGCACGATCTCACCAGGTGCAGGCGGCGTCGCCGGCTCGCGATCGAGCAGCCGCAGCTTCGACTGGCGCGCAATGAGCAGCCACGTCACCTCACTCTCGTCAGGTGCCGCGGTCGCCGGGCGCGCCACCGCGAGCAGCGTTGTGTCGAGCGCCAGCCCCTCGCAGCGCGATACCTTGGTGCCGGCTGCAAGTCGCAATGGCTCGATGCCACGCGCGGTGACCTTGTTGGTGCGCGGCTCGTAGTTGCCGAAGCTCGCCATGATCGCTTCCTCCATGACGGCCGGCTGGCAGGGCTCCTCGAAGCGTTGGGTGGTGGCGATGGCGCGAAAGATCTCGGGCGGCGGCGGGCCTTCGCCATCGCCCATGAGACCGCGCGTGACCCGCCCGGGGAACTCGACCGGGCGGACCGACTGGTAGGTGAGCGTGCCGTCGCGCAGCGTCCACTGCTCCGCGAGCCCGATGATTTCGATCGTCACTTCGCTGAGGTAGGGGCTCTCGGGGGTGATGACCAGCTCGGCGGTCGCCGGGCGATGCACGTTGCCGGAGACCACCGTGCGCTCGAAGACGAGGGTCTCGGCCGGCAGCTCGCCGTCGCCGAGGCGCACGACCGTCGGCACACAGACGCGGCCGGATGTGCCGGGCCCCGTCGGCTCGATGTAGAGGCGCGCTTTCGGCACCCAAATCGACAGGCTCGGCGCGTCCTTGTTGAAGGCCGAGACCTGGGTCACGCCGACGTCGCTGACGTTCATACAGAGCCAGCCGAGCTCGTGCGCACGCTCGGCAGGGTCGGCCGCGCGCGCGCCGGAAGTGACCAGCGACAACGGTGCGACGAGTATCAGGAGTGCGGCGCAAAAACGGAACATCGGCAGGTTCTTAGTAGCTTCAAGGGATCCGGGCAACATTGGCAGGCCTCCGGGGCGGGACGCGACCGTCGCCGTCGCGGCGCCACCGAGGCCCAACGCCGCGTGGTGGCACCGAGGCCCAACGCCGCGTGGTGGCACCGAGGCCCAACGCCGCGTGGTGGCGTGGCATTCAATGCATGGTAGGGGTGGCGGCGATGAAGGGTGCTCGCATCATGGCCGCAGGGCTCATCCTCGGAGGGGGCATGCAGCCCGTCTGGGCGGACGGCGTGGACGACACCCCGCGCAATGTCATCACCCTCGAGCCGTTGGCGGTCGTCTATGCGCGCACGATCGCGGTCGAATACGAGCATGGATTCGAGCACATCGGCGTGCATCTCGGCACCGCGCTGACGCTCGGCGGTTTCGACAGCAGCGAGAGCAGCGGCAACTACCTGGCGGTCGGCGTGACGCTCGGCGTGCGCTTCTACCCCTGGAGCGACGCGCCCGAAGGTCCGTTCGCGGGGCCCTTCGGCAGCGTCGCCTGGGTCGACGCCGATGACGGCACCTCGCAATCGCAAGGGCTTGGCTGGTCTGTCGGCGGGCTCGTCGGCTGGACCTGGGTGCTGGGCTCCGTGTTTGCGTTGTCGCTCGGGGCCGGAGCTGCGTGGTATGCCTACGATGTCGATGGGGCAGGCGGCACGACGGTGGGTCGCAGCGGTCTCCTGCCGGCGTTGCGCCTTGCGGTTGGCGCCGCGTTTTGATGCGACCATGAAGACGCGGGTGGCGCGATGGAACAGACGAGGGCACAGGCGGTGAAGAAGGCACTCGAAGGCACCCCCTTCGCGTCTCTCGCGGACGATCTTCGGGGCCGCTGGCAGGAGATCCGAAAGCGCGTCGGAGGCGGCGTGATGGACGCGGGGCTGCGTGGGGTGAGCCGCATCGCCGCGCTGCATCCGCTCGCGAAGCCCGAACGATACGGCATCGAGATCACGCGCGACATCGGGTACGGGGGCGAGCAGCGCATGGACATCTACCGGCCGCGCAGCGCGGTCGGCAACGCCGCGCCGATCCTTTACCTGCATGGTGGCGGCTTTCGCATCCTCTCAAAAGATACCCACTGGGGCATGGCGCTCTCGTTTGCGCACCGCGGCCACGTCGTGTTCGTGCCGAACTATCGATTGGCCCCGGCCCACCCGTTCCCGGCGGGGGCTGAAGACGCGTGCCGCGCGGCGCTGTGGGTTGCGAGCCATGCGCGCGAGTACGGCGCGGATCCGGCGCGGCTTGTGCTGGCGGGTGAGTCGGCCGGCGCCAATCTGTCGCTCGTCGTCGCCATCGCGCGTTCGTGGCAGCGGCCCGAGCCGTGGGCGCGCGAGCTGTTCGACGCCGACCTCGCGATCAAGGGGCTCCTGCCGGCGTGTGGCATGCTGCAGGTCTCGGACCCGCCGCACCGCGGCACACCCACTGGGTTCGTGCTCGATCGGATGAATGTCATCGCCAATGACTACCTGCCACCGGGGCTCGATGCGCGCTCGCGCGAGCTCGTCGATGTGGTCAGCTACCTCGAGTGTGCACCACCTCCGGAACGTCCGCTGCCGCCGCTTTTCGCGATCTGTGGTGGCGGCGACCCGGTGGGGCGCGATACCAAGCGCGTCGTGCCCGCTTGGCAGCGCCACGGGGCCGAGGCCGCCAATCAGTTCTACGGCGACGCGATCCACGCGTTCCACGCGTTCGTCTGGACCCCGCTGGCGCGCGCGGCGTGGGCGGACCAGCATGCCTTCCTCGTTCGCGTCCTGACCTGAAGGAGGCGGGCTTCAGGCGCTCGGGGCGGTCGCGCCGTTCGCCTCGGCCTGGGCTTCTTCTGCGGTCGGGCGTGGCACGAACGTGAGCGACAAGATCCGGAAGCCTTGCGCGCCCTCGACGACGGCGGTCCATTCGCCGATCGCTACCCGGTCGCCACGCGCGGGCTGGCGGGCCAGGGCTTTCAGCACGAGGCCGCCGATGGTGTCGACGTCCTGGTGATCGTCGAGGTCGGTGAGGCCCAACGCATCACCCGCCTGCTCGAGCAACAACGCGCCGTCGACGCGCACGGTGCCATCCGGGCGTCGTTCGACCGATGGGGCCTGGAGGTCGTCGGTCTCGTCGTAGACCTCACCGACGATCTGCTCGATCACATCCTCGGCCGTGAGCAGGCCCGAGAAGCTGTCGTGCTCGTCGTAGCACGCCACCATCGGCGTGCCCTTGAAGAGGTTCAGGAGCATCAGCGGTGCCGTCTCGGGCCGCCGTTCGATCGGGCGCAGCAGGCGCTCGAGATCGCGCCGACCCTGGAGCTCCGACTTCAACATCTCGGCCCGACGCACGTAGCCGATGACGTCGTGCGGGTTGCCGGCGATGACCGGGAAGCGCGAGAAGCCGTGCTCCTCGGCGATGCGGAAGTTGTCCTCCCACGGGCGCTTCGTATCGAGGCAGACCACGAGCCGCGCCGGCGTCATGACTTCGCGCGCCGTGCGGTCGGCGAAGTTGAGCACGTTCTCCATGAGCTGGAGCTGGCGACGCCCGATGCGGCCCTGGGCGTTGGCCATCAGCAGCGCCTCGCCGACCTCTACCTTCTGTTCGTGATGGGAGTCGGTGTCGGGGTTCTTGCCGGTGAGCCCGCGCACGGCCACGTTCGCGATCGCGTTGCAGGTCTTGATGAACGGCACAGCGATGAGCCGGAAGATGCGCATGAAAGGCGCTGTCATGTCGAGGACTTTGCGCGGCACGACCAGCGCCAGCCCCTTCGGGATGAGCTCACCGAACGTCACGTGGAAGAACGCGCCGAGCGCTAACGCGATGGCCTCCGACGCCTCCGCCAGCGCGGTCCAGCCCGACTTCTCGAGGAGATCGTGGATCGCCGGCTCGAGCGCCAGCGTGAGGCCGAGGCTCGTCAACGTGATGCCGAACTGGCAGGCCGCCAGCATCGCGTTGATTTCCTTCTTCATCGTGAGCAGCGAGGCCGCGCCGGGCACGCCGCTGTCGGCGTCCTTCTCGAGCTCACGCATCGATACCGTGACCAGCGCGAACTCGAACGAGACGTAGATCCCGCACAGCACGATCAATACGATGGACAGGATCCACGGCGAGATCAGCACGAGCGGGATCAGCAGGCCGAGCGCGATGAGTGTCGCGACGATGCCCGTCGTGTTCGAACGGGGCGGGGAAGGGCTCAAAGTGGGGCAGCCCCCCAGATACCAGCGCCTTGCGCCGTGCCGGTGATGAACGTCTGGTTCGTCCCGGTCGACGCACCTTCCCAGGTGCCGTCGAACTCTCCATCTTCCTTCAGCTCACCGAGGAAGTCGCCTTCGAAGTAGACCTCGACGAGCCCGTAGATGTTGACGGAGCCCTCGATCATCTTCGCCTGCATCTGCTTGTTCAACGGGGAGTAATAGCCTTGGATCTTCATCACGAATGGGAACGAGCCGGCCTGACCTTCGATGGTGGCCGTCCCGTCCATCGTGCCCTTTACGACGAATTTTGATTCGATGCACTCGATGTCGAAGGCAAGCCTGCCTTCGACCGGCAGGAAGCCGTCTGACGGGGTCAACGGGTTGTCGGTCACGTGGAATTCAATGAGCCCTTCGAACGGGCCCGCCCAGTTCTCGCTCACGCCGAGCGCGCCACAGCCCTCGAACAGCTCGGCGTCGATGTGTGAATCGGGTGTCGTGTCGGGCGCGGTGTCTGCGAGGAATTCC
>Ga0105044_10000283_pt1 | contig 60955 bp, 48 predicted proteins | sample MAT01_FD_78092 | JGI IMG/M metagenome (GOLD analysis project Ga0105044, IMG submission 78092) | Freshwater microbial communities from Lake Fryxell liftoff mats and glacier meltwater in Antarctica - MAT-01 | ecosystem: Environmental > Aquatic > Freshwater > Ice > Liftoff microbial mat | place...
AGTTTTCTAATTCCATTGTTGCTTTATCGGTTTCTACCTCAGCGAGAATGTCTCCGGATTTTACGGTATCGCCCACTTTTTTATGCCATTCCACGAAGGTTCCTTCGGTCATGGTGTCGCTCATGCGGGGCATACGTACTACTTCAGCCATAGTTTACTAATATTTGAGTGCGAAAATAGGAAGAAAAGCGTTAATGCGGTATGATGTGGTGTTGAGAGTGGTGGAAATTTGATATAAAATGCGAATGATTGAACCAAACTAACGCCCGTATGGGGCTGCAAAACTGGCGCTCTTGCAGGGCTGGGAACTGGCAACTATGAAGGGATGACTAACTGGTGGCCATTTGGTAATGAGGGTTGTGCGGGGTTGAGCAGGTGGAGTACAGGTTGGTTAAATAAATGTGAGGTGGAATAGAGTGAATTGGTTGTATTGGATTTGGATGATTTGGGATGGGAATGGATGCAGGAGTGCTAATGTGGTGGGGAATATTTTTTAAAAAAAGCGGTGCTACTTTTTGAGTGGCACCGCTGGTTTTGAGTTGTGTTATATTTTTTTATTAATAGCCGAAGAGCTCTTCGAGGGTTAATTCTTTAAATTCGCCAATGGATTGTAGATAGGCGATGTCTATTTTAGTTTTGTCGCCCATTACAAGGATAGTGTAAGTTTGGTCGGCAATGTATTCGTCGAAAAACTTTTGCATATCATCCATCGACATACCTCTAACATTCATATAGATATCGCGACGGTAGTCGTAATTTAAACCTTTACGTTTTACGTTTTCGTAATTCCAGAAAATGTTTGAACGAATAATACGCTCACTTTCAATTTGTTTGGTTACCGACTCTATACTGTTATTAAATTGCTCTTGTGCTTGTGGCATGTTATTCATAATTTCTAACATTGCTTCTATGGCCATTTGCATTTTATCGGCTTGCGTGCCAACAAATGCACGCACATAATGTGCTTCATCTTTATTGGCAGGTGTGGTAAAATTTACATAAGCGGAATAGGCTAAAGCTTTAGTTTCGCGAATTTCTTGAAATACGATACTTGACAAACCGCTTCCAAAATATTCGTTAAATAAACGTGCTTGCGGCAAAACTGCTTTTGAGAAATTATTCTCTTTTGCCATGAACATAATTTGAGCTTGCACCATGTTATAATTCACAAAGTACACGGTATTCTTTTTTGTTTCTTGCTCCGTATATTTTTTTGGAGCAGGATAGGCTGCTAATTCTGGTGTTGTTTTGTGATACTTTGCTAATACCGATTTAACATCATCTGCAGTGCGTTGTCCATAATAAAATATGCGATGCTGATAGCTTGATAATGATTTTATTTTATCGGTAAGCATTGTTGGCAACGTGTTATTTAATTCCTTATCTGTTAAGATATCTGTAACTGGCGAATAAGAACCATAGCGTGCATAATTAACCATTGCGTTATTAAAAATACTTGACTTACTTGTTTTAGCATCACTGCGTTCTTTCAATATTCCTTGCACTAATTCTTTATAGGCTTTGTTGTCGGGCTGCACTGAGCTCAATAAATTTTCAAAAAGCTCAACCCCTTTATCTAGGCTAGTTTCGAGACCAGACAAAGAAACGTATAATCGGTCAGCCGAAGTAAAAACACTAAAGCTCAAACCATATTTAAAAAACTCTTTTTGTAATTGTGCTGCTGTATATTTATCGGTTCCTAAATAAGGTAAGTAATTTATTGCTAAAGGCAAATACAGGTCGTTATTGGTACCCATATCTAAAATATAATACAATTCGAATAACTGATTTTCTTCATTCTTAATATAAGAAAAAGGCACAGTTGCTCCAGCAGCGCTAACTAATGATTGGTTGAGTATTTTTTTATCGAAATCGATAAACTCTGGTGAAACGCGTGAAGAAGGTAAATCTATAAACTTCTTAATAAATTCGCTTTGAGCATCGCGATTAGCTTCTAGCGGCGTGATGGCTGGCTTGTCAACTTTCAAGTTCGTTTTATCTTCACCCTTGCGTTTATAAATGGCAACATAATTATTATTACCGAGGTAGGTATTAGCAAATTCGACAATATCTTCTTTGGTAATTCCTTTCATTAATTCAAATTCATTTAAATAGGCTCCCCAATCCATTCTTTTAATAAATACATTTACAAAAGCACTTGCTCTGCCTGAATTAGATTCAAATGATTTGGTTCTTGCTAATTCAAAATCTTTAATTACGGCATCTAATAACCATTCGTCGAATTCGCCGCGTTTTAATTTTTCTATTTCGGCTAATAATAATGTTTCACATTCTTGAAGTGTTTGTCCTTCGCGCGGGTCGGCGGCTAGTGTTAATACACTATATTCTCTCCATTCTGAAATATAGGCAGCTGCAGCTAAAACTTTTTGTTCCTGATTTAAATCAAGGTCGATTAAACCTGCTTGTTGGTTATACAATATTGCTGCAACTAATTTAGCCAATGTGCTTTCTTCGCTGCCTGCTCCAGGAAAGCGATAACCTAACATCATTGTTTCAGATTCTTGTCCATAAACCTCACGGCGCTGCACTTCAATGAGTGGTTTTTCAGGTGCGAATTTTTGCTCTCCAATTGGCTTATTTACGTAATTGCCAAAATATTTATCTACTAATGCAATTGTTTTATCATAATCGATATCACCACTCAAACAAAGTGCCATATTACCTGGAACGTAGTAGGTATAAAAATACCCCATGATATTAACCATAGAAGGATTTTTAAGGTGTTCGCCCTCTCCTATTGTTGTTTGTGTGCCATAAGGATGTGTTGGGAACAAAGCTTTATAAAACGCTTCCGACATTTTTCTACCATCGTTATCTTTTCCTATATTATATTCTTCGTAAACGGTTTCCAATTCAGTATGGAATAAGCGCAAAACGCAAGTGCTGAAACGCTCGCTTTCAACTACCAACCATTTTTCAATTTCATTTGCTGGTATATCATTAACATAAACTGTTTGTTCTTTGCTGGTATAGGCATTGGTTCCTTTTGCACCTAGTGAGTTAATCATTTTATCGTATTCGTTTGGCACGGCATATTTCGCTGCTTCCTGACTCAACATATCAATTTCATGATAAATTTGTTTTTTCTTTTCAGGGTCAGTTTCGGCCCGATGTTTTTCATATAAACGAGAAATACCATCTAAAACTAATTTTTCACGTTCCCAATTTGTGGTACCAATATCGTTAGTTCCTTTAAACATCATGTGTTCAAGGTAATGTGCTAAACCTGTTGTTTCTTTAGGGTCGTTTTTTGAACCAGCGCGCACAGCAATATATGTTTGCACGCGAGGCTCTGCTTTATTGGCTGATAAATAAACGGTGAATCCATTTTTTAATTTGTATATCCGCGTTCTTGTTGGATCATTAGGAATGGTCACAAAATCATATTTTCCAGATTTTACAGCATTTGGTCCACCTTGAGAAACATTTGATGTTGTAAAAATCGTGATAGGATCTGGCGTTCCGGGCTCAACACGAATTGGTCCATTGCTGCCTTGCTGCGCAGATGATGATGAACCTGTTCCAGCCGAACCGGTTGTTGTGCCTGGCTTGTCTGTATTGCCAGTTGTTCCTTGAGAACTGGATGATGACGAAGACGATGATGACGAACCTGTTTGTGCAAAAGCAGTGTGACTCATTAAGAGCGCTGCAATAAACAAACTAAAAATGCTAAAACGTTTTTTCATATTTACGGTTTTTCTATTTGCTAAATTAATAATCCAACTCAAACCCGAGCGTTTCTTTTAACTCTTTAACAAGTGGATTCAGCTCTTCCATTTTTTTATATTTTTCTTGAGCTGTATATGGCCTTTTAATTTTGTCGTTTTTTGAAACACCAATAACAAACGAAATATCAAACTGATTATTTTCCAGCGCTTCCTTAATAAATTCGCGGAGGTCTGTTTGCATTTCTTTCATTATACTTACTTCCACAGAATTATCAAGTGTAACTAAAATATTATTGGTTTCGTTAATAGTTGCCGCAGCATGGTCCATAATTATTGCTACGCGGTGATGATCTTTTCTGATGAAATCGGCATATTGTTTCCAAACCACGAAAAACATTTCGGGTGAAATAACTTGCATAGGTTCTTCCACCTGCTTGCTCGATAATATTGATTGCTTATCTTCCTCTTCCTGCTTTATTGCCTGGCGAATTGCGGTCTTTTTCGGAATCATTACCGTTTCAACTTCCTCTACTTGCGCTGAAATAATAGTGTTATTTTCAACTCTTACTTTCTTGACAAGCTCATTACTAACGGTATCGGTAGTTGTGGTTTTGATAACTGTATTTTCAACAAATGCTGATTTTACAGCTGTTTCAGTCGTTTTTTTTTGTGCTAAAGTGGGGAATTCGTTGCGGTCAGCCGTTTTTTTTTCAGTACTGCCAATCGACAATGTAGTAACTGCGTTGTGCATATAACACAATTTCATTAATACCAACTCAACGTGCAATCGTTTGTTTTTGCTTGCGCGATAATTTACATCAGCTGCATTAAGCAAATTTAATCCACTCAATAAAAATGATGCACTTATTAAACTACTTTGGTTCTTATATCGTTCTATAACTGTTTCGCTAGTGTCGAGCAGCTTAAGCGTATTTTCATCTTTACACACTAAAATATTGCGAAAATGTTCTGCCAATCCATTTATAAAAATATCTCCATCAAAACCATTATTAATTACTTCATCAAATAATAATAATGTTCCTGCAATATCTTCAGCAGCGAATGCATCGGTAATTTTGAAAAAATATTCGTAATCTAGAATGTTTAAATTTTCTATTACATCTTTAGCAGTAATCGACTTACCCGAAAATGAAGTAATTCTATCGAAAATACTCAATGCATCACGCATAGCGCCATCAGCTTTTTGCGCAATTAAGTGCATGGCTTCATCGGTGCAATCTATACCTTCGTTTTTACATATTATTTCCAATTGCTGGGTCATGTGTTTGATTTTGATTCTATTAAAATCAAAAATCTGACAGCGACTTAAAATTGTTGGAATAATTTTATGTTTTTCGGTGGTTGCTAAAATAAATTTCACAAAAGCAGGTGGCTCTTCCAATGTTTTTAAAAATGCATTGAACGCACTTGAAGAAAGCATATGCACCTCATCTACAATATAAATTTTAAACTTACCTGATGCTGGAGCATAACGCACTTGCTCAACCAAACTCCGAATATCCTCTACCGAATTATTAGAAGCCGCATCTATTTCATGAATGTTAAACGATGCATTTTCGTTAAATGAAGTGCAGCTAATACAAGTGTTGCAGGCTTCTCCGCTTTCTTGAATATTTTCGCAGTTGATGGTTTTTGCTAAAATTCTTGCGCACGTAGTTTTGCCTACTCCCCTAGGGCCGCAAAAAAGAAACGACTGCGCTAAATGATTGTTTTTGATGGCATTTTTTAATGTCCCCACTACTTGATCCTGCCCAATCACATCTTGCCACGACGATGGCCTATATTTTCTTGCTGAAACTACAAAACTCTGCACGGTGTAAAGATAGCAAATTTGGGGAGGAATAAAACCTTGAAAGTGACACAATTTTTACGCTGAAAAAGCTCACATTCGTTAATAACTTTGAAATTAACTTTACATTTACATTTCACATTTACCTCATTCGGTATCCGCTATTTACTTAGCATAAAAATCAGATTTCGATGCCTCAAATTGGCTTTGCTGTTAATGGTTTTATGCCTTTACCCGCTTAGCATTAGCGCCCAGAACTATTTACCAAATGGCGATTTTGAGCTTTTCTCCGAATGTCCAAACGCTGTTTCACAAATAAATAGAGTTGCTCCATGGTTCAATCCGACAATTTCCACTGCCGATTACTTCAACATTTGCGATACCACGGGAATCGTATCAATTCCCGAAAATTTTATTGGTAGTCAATGGCCTCAATCCGGTGAAGCCTATGCTGGCATTTACGTTGCGCAAACTGGTGGCGAGGTTTATCGCGAATACCTAGAAATTGCATTAAGTGAAACATTAACTTCAAATTATCCCTACAAAATATCTTGGTATGTAAATCTTGCCGATTATAGCAGCTGTGCTCCTTCTAACGTTTGTGTTTGGCTTTTAAATGAGCAAATGGTAGACTATTCAACATCAGGCTTCCTTTTGCAACCAACCTTGATAGAACAAAATTTTTGCAACCTTCCAGGCTCAGTTATAGATAATAAAAATGAATGGCTTAAAATTGAAAATTATTTTTATGCTAGTGGTGATGAAAAATATTTAATAATAGGCAACAATCTTACCGATGAATTTGCCGGATGTTTTGGTGCTGGAGGTGAATATAATGCCGCTTATTTATATGTCGACAATTTTGCAATTACTCCGTTAGCAGTGCAAACTGTTTTTTTTGATACGGCAGTGTGCAAAGGACAAATTGTAGATATTGATATCCTAAACTTAATCGACGAACCTGATAATGTTACACCAGGTTTTTTTTGGCAAGATGGCTATAATGGGAGAACAAGAAAAATTACTGATGATGGATTATATACCGTATTAATAGCAAATGGATTTGTTACTGATACTGTTTATATTCAGTTAAATTATTTAGCCGATTGCCCTGATGTATTTATTGTTCCGAATGCATTTTCGCCGAACAACGATGGCATTAACGACAAGTTTAGAATCACTGCACAAAATATCGACATTTTACAATTCGATATTTACGATAGATGGGGGATAAAAATATTTGAAATTAGCAACTACAACAACGGCTGGGATGGCAGTATAAACGGTATTCCCGCAGACATAGGCGTATATTTATACTACTTAAGATATTACGTTTACGAAAGTGAAAAATACTATGAAAAAACAGGATACATTACCCTTTTAAAATAGCTATTTTACAAATGTTTCATGTTGCCAATTACCTTGATCGTTTAATACACTAATTACATATGTTCCTGATAAAAACGAGGCTATAGAAATTAGGTGCTGTCCATTTTCGTTGTTATAAATTATTCGCCCTGCTATATCTCGGATTGTTACATTTAACCATGTTCTATCTCCATTAATTATTAGGGTTTCATTTTGATAATCGATACCAATATTCAGCGCTGCAATTGTGCTATTATTAATTTGAATTGGTTCATCACAATTTATTATAGTTGCATTTGTGGTAACCTGAAAATTACCATCTTCCACCCACCAATTTTCCCATGAATAATCTTCGCCGTCAACAGTTTTCCAGTCGTTTAAATCAACTGTTCCTGTTCCGTTATCGTTACCGCCAATTTTAATTACTTTTAAAGCCATGCTGTCGCGATTCCATGTTAACTTTTCACCATCTTCACAAACTTCTGGACCACTAGGTTCATAACAATTTGCTTGTAAAAAGTAGGCGTAATCTTCATAGTCCGGGTAAGACCCAAAAACTTGGGCAATATTATTTTCATCAATGCAAACAGCAGTATATTCCTCAACACCAATTCCATAAAATGGTATCCCATAATCTGTTTGTAATCTAGCTAAAAACACCATGTGTCTGCCACGGCGATCGGGGTTATCGTAATGCGTATCGGAAATAATATTTGCTGTTGCTGTATTGTTTAAAAAATCATTGTAGCCTAAGTCCATTAGGGCATGGAATGGGTCGTTTAAAGCTTGAGTTGTTGTTATAGTGCCTGATTCGGCGGAAAAATATGCTTGGCCTTGAATTGCACAACCTGCGCTGGTGCCACCTATTGGAATTTTTTTCACGTTTATCAGTTCATTGAAAGCATCTTCCATTGGTGTATTTCGCCAAAACGAAATATAATCCCATTGATCTCCACCCGCAAACCACAAGGCATCAGCTTCGGCAACGCGGCGCAATACATAGCTGTCGGCTGATGCATCTGCATTTAAGCATACAATAGTTTCTACTGAATTAACTTCTACACCTAAATCAGTATAAAAGTAATCATTATAGCCATCGTCGCCTGTTGTGCGCAGCACTAGTACATCACCACCATCAGCACGTTCTAAAAGCCAGCGAATAGCATTGTCGTTTTCACCCGCTCCGCCCATAAGCAATGTGCCTTTTATAGGATTAGTTTCAACATTGGCAGTGTCGCCAACAAAATAACTCACGTAGTCTTGTCCAAAAGCTGATTGCATCAAACACACGAAAAAAATTACTTGAAAAAACCGCATACTTTATAATTTGTTGCAAATATAAGCACCAATATCATTTTTACATTTACCACAACCCCGTATATTTGCAAAAACCGTTACAACTTTGGAACTTTCGCCGAAAATCGATTTTAACGATACCGAAATAGCCTTTTCTGGTAAAAATAATAGAGAATTAAAATGGGAGCATTGGTTGTTCAAGTTGATGAACAATCCAACCTTGACCAACTCGCTAACAACTTTAGCGAATTTAACTTTAAAATTACATTTGCCATTTAAATGGGCAATAAAAGGAAGTGTTTATCAGCAATTTTGTGGCGGCGAAACACTCGAAGAAACTATTAAGGTTTTAAATAAGCTTGAAAAATTTAATATCGGTGCCATCATAGATTACGGTGTTGAAGGCAAAGAGTCGGAAGCAGAATTTGAGCGAACTAAGAATGAATTAATTCGCATCATAAAATTCGCTTCGGGGAAAAAAAATATCCCGTTTATTAGCAGTAAAGTTACAGGCGTTACCAGTTTTGCATTATTAGAAAAGCTGAATTCAAAAGCACCGCTAACAGCCGAAGAGGAAGTAGAAAAGGAAAAACTTTATTCGCGGATGGATCAAATCGCATCGGCTGCAGCCACTGGAAACATTGGTTTATTTATAGATGCTGAAGAAAGTTGGATTCAAGATGCTGTTGATGATTTAACTTTTGCACTCATGCGCAAGTACAATAAATCAAAAGCAGTAATTTATTCAACGCCACAAATGTATCGTCACGACCGCTTAGCATTTTCGAAGCGTTCGTTAACAGATGCTATAACGCATAATTATATTTTAGGATTAAAGCCCGTGCGCGGTGCTTATATGGATAAAGAGCGAAAACGAGCTGAAGCAATGAATTACCCTTCGCCAATACAACCCGATAAAAATGCAACCGACCGCGATTACGACGCTGTGCTTTTATTCTGTTTAGATAATTTAGATAAAATTGCACTTTGCGCTGCTACGCACAACGAAAAAAGTAGTCTTTTGCTTGCATCCGAAATGCAAAGTCGGAACATACCTTCCAATCACCCTCATTTTTGGTTTTCGCAGTTGTATGGTATGAGTGATCAAATAACATACAACCTTGCAAAAGCTGGATTCAATGCGACTAAATATTTACCGTATGGTCCCGTTAAAGATGTTATTCCATATTTGATTCGTCGCGCTCAGGAAAACAAATCGGTAAGCGGTCAAATGAGTAGGGAGTTGAATCTAATTGCCAAAGAAATTAAGCGCAGAGGATTATAATATTTGTTCAAGCTAATGTTTTTTGGGCGTGCCAAAGGAATCTGCTATGTTTTTGACGTCAAAAACATAGCAGATTCCTTTGGCCGGGCTTTTTGCTGCAATCTTTTTTTCGTTCCTCTAAAAAGGATTTCCGCTACAATCCCTCACGCGAGCAACGTACAGCATAAAACCAAGATTAAGCAATGGAATTACTACCATCCTTTACTTGGCAATTAAATCAGATGTTTTGTTACAATAACAGGCACTTTTCAAATTGTTTGCTATTCGGGTTAAACCCCACTAAATCAATAGTTTGATTGATTTGCTAATGTCTATTGCACAATTTGGGTTAAAATGCACTCGCTGCAATTACAATTCCAATTTAGCCGCAACACCTTCTTAATTTGCATTAGTTGTAACCTGTCCATTAAGTAATGTCTAATCTATACTATTATACTAACAGTTTAAACTAGGTGCTCAATTAATTGATATTAACAGATAAAAATCACCTTTTAAAGTATAATTTCCTTTGTATTTTTGCTTTAGGATACTCAAATAGGGATATATTATGCCATTTTACAATCAAGCAGGGAAGATACCCGAGAAGCGACATACCCAATTCCGCAAGCCGGATGGGACACTTTACCACGAAGAATTATTTTCTACAGAAGGGTTTAGCAATACCTATAGTTTGCTGTATCATTTATATCCACCAACAAAAATTAAGCAAGTTGGCGAAGCTTATAGTGTTGAGCCAAAAGTGGTTTTATCAAAGCAGCTAAAGCACCGTTCACTTAAAGGTTTTAAAATTAAACCGGTTGACGATTATTTAGAAAGTCGCAAAGCAGTTTTAGTAAACAGCGATTTACATATTACGTTAGCAGCGCCTCGCAAAAGCATGACCGATTATTTTTACAAAAATGTAGATGCTGATGAAATGCTTTTTATTCATGAAGGAACAGGAACATTAAAAACCATGTATGGCGAAATTCCATTTGAATATGGTGATTATGTTATTATTCCGAGAGGAACATTATACCAGATTCATTTTAACGACGAAAACAATCGTTTATTAATAGTAGAATCATTTTCGCCAATTGAATTTCCGAAGCGCTATATGAATCGTGTTGGACAATTAATGGAACATTCGCCATTTTGTGAAAGAGATATTAAAACGCCTCAAAACTTAAAAACGCATGATGAGCAAGGCGACTTCTTTTTCAAAATAAAAAAACAAGGAATTATTTATCCTTACCACTATGCTAATCACCCATTCGATTTAATTGGATGGGATGGCTACGTTTACCCTTGGGCGTTTTCGATTCATAATTTCGAACCCATAACTGGTCGCGTGCATCAACCACCTCCGGTTCACCAAACATTTGAAGCACGCAATTTTGTAGTTTGCAGTTTTGTGCCAAGATTGTATGATTATCATCCCTTGGCAATTCCAGCACCATATAATCACAGCAATATCGACAGCGATGAAATTCTATATTATGTTGATGGTGATTTTATGAGTAGAAAAAGTGTTGAGCGCGGACAAATCACCTTGCATCCTGGAGGCATCCCTCATGGGCCGCACCCCGGAACATACGAAGGCAGCATTGGCAAAAAAGAAACCAAAGAACTCGCCGTAATGATAGATCCATTCAAACCACTTCAGTTAACCGAAAATGCATTGGAGATTGAGGATACGGAGTATTATTTGAGTTGGCTGAACTGATTTGCTAATGTACTAATGAAGGTAGTGTAAATTATTTTCTATGTGAGAATAAATTTAATTTTGATAAATGAATAAAAAGAATTAAAGATGTATTAAAACATATTTAATATTAGGTATTTAAAAGTTTACAATTTTGTTTAACCCTTAAAAATATTGTATGACGAGTAAGTTTGAAGACAATTTAATTGTGCAGCTAACTTTTCAATTTTCAATATTAATAATTGATTGCACTGAAATGCTTGAAAGTCGTGGAAAGAAAAATTTAGCTTGGCAACTTTTTGATGCGGGCACTTTAATTGGAGCAAATGTTAATGAATCACAAAATGCAGAAAGTAAAGCTGATTTTATTCACAAAATGAAAATCACTGCTAAAGAGGAGAAGAATCTGCGTATTGGTTGCGTTTATGTAAATATTCGAAATCTTATCCGAATTGCGATTCACTCTTAGAACGAATAAGCGTAATAAACAAAGTAATTGGAAAAATAATCTCAACCTCAAAAGGCAAGCTTTAAATTATTTTTAATATTTTCACCAATCAATAAACGCTATTAAAGAAAATAAAAAATTAACAACTGAATCTTAACATAGCTCGATATTCCAATTGATACATTCGCACATTGGCACATCGGTACATTAAAATCAAATTATATGGATACGCTAGAACTAACCACCACCCCAACCACCGCCGACTTTCTTCCATTAAATGGAACTGACCACATTGAATTTTATGTGGGCAATGCAAAGCAATCTGCTTATTATTATCAAAGTGCATGGGGATACGAACTTGTAGCTTATGCTGGTTTAGAGACTGGTGTGAAGGACCGCGCATCTTATGTATTACAGCAGGATAAAATTAGAATTGTATTAACAACTTCGTTTGACCCGAATAGTGAAATATCGGAGCACGTGCGCAAGCATGGCGATGGTGTTAAGGTGTTAGCTTTATGGGTTGATGATGCTCGAAAAAGTTATGAAGAAACAGTAAAACGCGGGGCGAAGGGAATTATTGAGCCTACTGTGTTTACAGATGCATTTGGCGAAGTAGTAATTTCTGCCATTCAAACTTATGGTGATACTATTCACAAATTTGTTGAGCGCAAAAATTATACAGGACTGTTTATGCCTGGATATGTTGCCAAAAAATCGAATGTGCCAGTTAAATCTGTTGGTTTAAAATATGTTGACCATTGTGTAGGTAACGTGGAGCTAGGTAAAATGAATGAATGGGTGAAATTTTATGAAGATGTAATGGGATTCAAACTACTGATTACATTCGACGACAGTGATATATCTACAGAATATTCAGCATTAATGAGTAAAGTGGTAAGCAATGGCAACGGCTTTGTGAAATTTCCAATAAACGAGCCAGCTGAAGGCAAACGAAAATCACAAATTGAAGAGTATATTGACTTTTACGGAGGCGCAGGCGTGCAGCATATTGCCATTGCAACTGATAATATTATTGAAACTGTAACTGAATTGCGCGCTCGCGGTGTCGAATTCTTATATGTGCCTGAGGTTTATTACGAAGATGTTTTAGATCGTGTTGGCCATATAGACGAGGATTTTGACGAATTGAAAAAACTCAATATCTTAATTGACCGCGACGACGAAGGGTATTTACTACAATTATTTACCAAACCCGTTGAAGACAGACCGACTGTATTTTTTGAAATAATTCAGCGACATGGTGCCAGAAGCTTTGGCAAAGGCAATTTCAAAGCCCTATTTGAAGCTATTGAGCGCGAGCAAGAATTACGAGGAACTTTATAATTCAAATAATTTTTATAAGTAGCTGATAGTCAATAAATTATTTATTGATTATCGGCTATTTAATATTTCAAGTGTTACAATCGCAAATATCATTTTACATTTGCAGTCTTCTGCTTACCGCATTCGAATTAAATGCTTTAATCACCTTTCCTCATAAAAGGTGATTAAAGTCAGCCTTTTACAAGACCGCTGTCACATAATATGGTCGTAAAAAGCAATCTATTTGTATAGACATATAATTTGAATATTTATGATAAAAATACGTGTATTAGTTGCGCTGCTATTTGGAATAGTGGGCACAGTTTCAGGCCAGGTCACGGAAGACTGGGTTGCTCCTGATTTTAACTATGGATTAGATGGAAGTGTTGTGGTTACTGACCCAGGAGATAATTCATATGTACTAAGTGACATTTTTTATCAGGATATTTTCTTAACAAAACGCAGCCTTGATGGCACCATTTTGTGGACTGCTACTTACGACAATACCACTCCCTCGCAATGGGAAATGGCCGGCGACGTAATTATAGATATTAACGGCGATGCCATTGTAACTGGTTACACAAATACAGGATTTGGTTCTGATTGGTATCCGGTTCAAATGGTTACAATGAAATTTAATGGTGAAGATGGCGTATTAATTTGGCGCGAAACTTATAACACTGGTGTTGCTTATCGTGGCAGAAAATTATTAACAGATGGCTTGGGCAATATTTATGTTGGGGGCGATGTAAATGCGTGGATGATTTACCATGGTGAAGTTGGTAACATGATGGTGAAAAAATATGATACCAACGGAAATGATATTTGGACAATTATTGCTGATAATTTAGGGAACGCTTATCCAGGCACACTTAATAGTTTACAATACGATCCTGCTGGCAATATAGTAATTGCTTCAAACAGTGGTAGTTTATCAAAAATTAACACAGCAGGAACAGCATTATGGCATGTAACTAGCATAACATATGGAATTACGGATATTGATATCGACCTAACAGGAAATATTTTTGTTGTTTCAAGTGGCACATTTGTTACACCTCCGTTTATTACTACTGATGTTACTGTGAAAAAATTTAATACCTCTGGTATAGAACTTTGGACTCAGCATTATGATTTCGGTAATGAAGAATTCAGTCGCCAAATTGTTTGCGACAATAGTGGCGGTGCATACATAATAAGCTATGGCGACTTATATTTCGATTGGTATACATTTAAAATTAATAGTGTTGGAACATTGCAATGGTCACAAATATATAATGAACACACTGGCAACGATGAAATTCCAAAAATGATGGTGAAAGATGCTGATGATAATATTTATGTAACCGGACAAGGCGGACCATGGCCTGGATATTTTTGGCTTAGTTTAGTACAAATGGTTACTATTAAATATACAGCTGACGGCGTTGAAGAATGGATTGCCCTGCATACCACATATTCCAATACAGGTTCTGCAATTTGTTTAGCATCTGATAATTCCATTTACGCATTGGGACAGCAATATGCAGTTTTAATTCATTACAATCAAGTGTTACCTGCAGTTTGTGAAACACCAATAGGCTTATTTACGAATAATATCACCAACAGTAAAGCTCGACTTAATTGGACATTAGTTCCTAGTGCGATACAATATGAAGTTTGGTATAAAAAAGCAACAGCAGCCACGTGGAAGAAAAAATTTGTTCCTGGAATTAATAATAAATTGAATCTTAAAAACCTCCAGTGCAATAAAGAATATGTTTGGCAAATAAGAACTATTTGTGATACAGTTGGTGTTGATGTTTTTTCAGATTTTTCTATTACTCAAAATTTCACAACGCTTATATGCAGAGAGGGTGAAAATATAATGGAAGATAATATATCCGTATATCCAAATCCGGCAACAGACTTATTATTTGTTAATAGTGATGAGCAAATTAATCGCATTACAGTAATAGACATGTCAGGTAAAACAATTATAGAAATTGATAATAGCAATTTATTTCTTGGTGGGATTGATGTATCTCAACTTTCAGCCGGAATATACATTGTAAGATTTGAAACATTAAATGCTATTAATAACCAACAAATAATTATAACAAAATAAACATTATGAAAAAGACTCTATCAATTTTGCTTGTGGTAATACCTATTTTTATCCAAGCGCAGGTAACTTTAAATTGGCAGCAATTTTTAGGCGGTTTATCTATTGCTACAGATGCGGTAGATAATGTGTACACAGTAAATTGGGACTATAATCCCGCAGGTGATATTTATTTGTCGAAACATGATGCAGCTGGTAATTTCCAATGGACAGTTTCATTTGACAATACCGATGCAACACGCCATGAAGTAGCAACTTGGGTTGAAACTGATAACGATAATAATATAATAGTTACTGGCACCATCCGCTCAGGCTTTGCGTCTCCAGTTGATGCAGCAAGTGTAATTATGAAATTTAATGCTGCTGGAACTCTACTTTGGCGAAATGTATATGAATCGTCATTTGATGGCTCGTCAACCAAAAAATGCTTAGTAGATGCAGATAATAATATTTATGTATTAGGCATGGGAAGCGGTGTTCCAGGGTATGTTACAAAAGTTAAAAAAATTGCTCCCGACGGTACAGCATTATGGTCATATTTTAATGCTGCAGGAATTGGTGCTGCAATGAACTTTAAGTTTACACCAGATAATAAAATACTAATTTCTGGCCGCGGAATTATTGGAAGTGTAAATGGATATGCTAAAATAGATTTAGATGGTAACGAAATATGGAGTTATGCTGGTGTAAATAGTTTAACTGCTGGTGATGCAGCTGGTGATTTAGCTGGTAATACCTATATCATAAACGGTGAATATGTTGTAGTAGGCGTACAGGGCAGCATTATTACAAAACTGTCTCCAACTGGATTTGCATTATGGACTACCACTAACGATATTACGGCAACCAAGGTTGAGGTTGGCACTGATAGTAACCCAGTTGTTGCAGGACTTCCTACACCAGGTGCACCCGGTGTTGCAATGATTAAATACAATACCTTAGGAATTGTAATATGGCAAAACCTGAATGCTGACGGACCACTATATAATTTACTTTTGCATAATATAATGAAATTAGATGCTGCCAATAATATTTACTTTGCTGCAGGCACTTTATTTCAACAAGCAGTAACGAAGGTTAATGCTGACGGAACAAATGATTGGATTGCATTAGCATCGGGTGGATATAATAATGACTTTGATTTTGGAAATGATTATAGCATATTCATGGTTAGTGGATTATCGATTGCCCATTTTACACAAGCACCAATAGTAATATGCGAAGCACCAATTGGATTATTTACAGATAACATTACAACCGTTAAGGCTCGCTTAAATTGGACTTTTGAACCAGGTGCAATACAGTATGAAGTTTGGTATAAAAAAGCAACAGCTATTAATTGGAAGAAGAAATTTGTTCCTGGAATTAACAACAAATTGAATCTTAAAAACCTCCAGTGCAATAAAGAATATGTTTGGCAAATAAGAACTATTTGTGATACAGTTGGTGTTGATGAAATTTCCGCTTTCAGCCCAGTTCAATCGTTTACCACTTTAATTTGCAGAGAAGCAATGGAAGGAACTATTAGCAATAGCTTGGCAATTCATCCAAATCCTGCTGCATTAAATGTTGAAATAGTAATTGAACCAGAAAATGCTATTCAACTCACTATATACGACATAAACGGAAGAAATGTATATCAACTAAATTCATTTACTGATTCCAATACGCTACTGGATGTAAGTAATTGGAACGCTGGTATATACATTGTCCAAATTCAAACAGATGAAGGAATATTCAACGAAAAATTAGTTGTGCAACACTAATTACAATTAAAAAAAGAGATGAAGTTAATTTCATCTCTTTTTTTTCTCCTAAATCAAAAATGATTTAATGTAACTAATTAATTGCTCTGGCTGATCGGCATGCACCCAATGTCCTGCATCTTCTACAGTTTTTAATTTTGCGGCTGGAAATAATGTTTGAATTGAATCCCAATCTGTATTCAAAATATAATCTGATTTACTGCCTCTTAAAAAAAGTGTATCGCCTTCAAACTGAATTTCAGCGGTAATGCCATCCAAGATGTTATTCTCATAATTAATACTTAATGCGCTGAGATTAAATTTCCAATTATAATTTCCATCAGCACTTCGTGAAAGGTTCTTCAATAAAAATTGCCTAATACTGTTGTTTTGTATAAATAAAGATAATTGCTTTTCGGCATCGCTTCGCGAGTGAATTAACGCAGGTTTTATTGACTGCAGGGCGTCAAAAATCGTATCATGACCACCGGAATATCTTTTAATTCCCATATCAACCACAATTAATTTATCTACCATTTCGGGATCATCTAATGCGAATTGCATAGCGGTTTTTCCACCCATAGAATGACCCATGATATTTGACTGCGAAATTCCCTGTTGCATCATAAATTCTTTCAAATCCGCTGCCATCAGTTTATAGGAATGTTCATTAAAATGTGGCGATTTACCATGATTGCGCTGATCAACTAAATATAAAGTGAAATCAGTTTCCAGTGATTTAGCAATTGATTGCCAATTATCAAGCATTCCAAAAAGTCCATGTAATATAATCAGCGGTTTACCCTGTCCGATTATTTTATAATTTAATTGCATTATGTACAAATATATTAAAGTTGAATCTAGGTTTTTGATAGCTGCTATTTTGGCAGATGCTCTAAGACTTGGCAGGTGTATTTTTAATCGCTTTCCACCCCATCATCAAAAGCTTTGCATTAAATCTACATCAAAATATCGCAACAAGCCGATTTGTCACAAATAAAAAAATGAAAATTAATTAAAAAAGAAAATTAAATAAGTAAACAAGTTAATGCACCTTCTGTCGCTTAACAAGGTAGGGTAATAAAACATCCTTAAACCCCTCATTCATATCTGCTTCAATAAAATCTATATGATACTGATGACATCTCAGTTTCAAGGTTTTTATATACTTCTCCATTTGCTCAGTATAAATTGATTTAACATCGTTACTGCGAATCTTTACTTTTTCCCCAGATTCCATATCAACAAAAACATACGGCCTATTGTCATAAGCGAAATCAAGTTCATGCTTTTTATCCGTTACATGAAACACGATTACTTCGTGCTTATTATGTTTAAGATGTTGTAATGCTGCAAATAATTCCTCAGTTTTTTCAGAGTCTTCAAACATATCACTAAAAATAACTACTAAACTTCTTCGATGAATATTTTCTGCTATAAGATGTAAGCATTTTCCAGCATCGGTTTTTACATCTCGCGAAGCCTTTCCGATAAAACTTTCCAGTTGCGTTTGTAACAATTTGTGATGCACATTGCTGCTCGCTGCTTTAGTATGCAACAATAAATTGTCGGTAAAAATAGTTAAGCCTGCTGCATCACGCTGCATTTTTAATAAATGAATAATTGAACTTGCACATATAGCAGAAAAAATTAATTTATTTAGATGCATTCCCACGTCCTTTTTATCAGGTTCTGGGAAATACATGCTAGATGAAGCATCAATTACTATCTGGCAGCGTAAATTGGTTTCCTCTTCATATTTTTTTGTAAATAATTTATCGCTGCGCCCGTAAACTTTCCAGTCAATGTGACGTGTAGATTCACCTGGATTATATATGCGATGCTCAGCAAATTCTACCGAAAAACCATGAAATGGACTCTTATGCAATCCCAAAATAAACCCTTCAACCACTTGCTTAGCAATAAGTTCCAGGTTATCTACCTGACGAATATCCTTTAGTGAAATAAGCTTGCCATTCATAATTATAATGCAAATTAAAACTAAAAAAGCCTTCCATCAAACGAAGGAAGGCTTTAATTAAGTATGTTTAACTATTACATATGCTGCTTTACCTTAGCATCAAGTACACTTTTAGGTACGGCACCAACCTGTTTATCCACTACCTGGCCACCTTTCACAAACAGGATGGTTGGGATGTTGCGGATGCCATACATCATAGAAATTTCTGGGTTGAAGTCCACATTCACTTTTCCAATGTTTACTTTTCCATCATAATCTTTCGCTAAATCTTCGATTACTGGCCCCACAACGCGGCAAGGACCGCACCATTCTGCCCAAAAGTCGATTACTGAAAGCTTCTCGCTGTCAAGCACTGTCTGCTTGAAATTCGCATCGGTAAATTCTAATGCCATAGTATTAAATTGTTTAAATCGGTTTGTATAGTTTAAAACAAAAGGTGCCAAATAAAGTTCCTTTGCCTCCAAAAATCGCTAATAATTCACAAAATTAACCCCCTACTTTTAAAGTAACTTCCCCAAATTTCCCCAAGGTGTTTAAAACAAGCTTATCTGCCTTCACACAGGCAGTTTGCGTCCTTAATAACACTTCAAAACTTTCTGTTTCCTCAACTATTTTCAGCACGATTCGGTCTTTACCAGGGTTGGCTTTTATAACCTGGCTCACCATGTTCAAAAATTCTTTGTTTACTGACGAAAGCGACATACTCAACGTTATCTTCATCGATCGCTTTTCCCGCATTTCACTCAGCAATTGAATATCACTCACCCAAAAGCGTTTTCGTTCAGGATCGTTACGGTCGGTTTGGTAATTTCCCTTTACATATAAAACGTTACCAGTTTGATCAACATAATTTTTGAACTTAATATAATTATTTTTAAACAACCCCAGTTCAATATGTCCTGTGAAATCTTCTAACGAAAAAATAGTGTATTTATCGCCTGACTTTCCAATTTTGGTATCTGTAAATGCTACATAACCAACTACCACAACTTCACCTTTATCGGTATGTTTTTCCAACTCATTAATATTGCTAGTTTTAAAAGCATCTACTTCTATTTTATAATCATCTAAAGGATGACCACTCAAATAAATACCAATAACCTCAAACTCCTTTTTTAATTTTTCAATAGTATTCCATTCAGGATGTTCAGGAATTTTTGGCTCCGTAATTTCTATATCATTGCTGTCGCCAAATAAAGTATTTTGCGATGTTACCACATTGCCGCTGAAATTATTACCATATTTAATTGCATTTTCAATCACATTGGCTGTTTCATTTTTACCAGCAGCAAAATATTGCGCTCGGTTTAAGCCGAAACTATCCACTGCTCCAGCGAAAATTAGCGACTCCAATGTTTTTTTATTCACGCTACGCAAACTTACCCTTCTGGCCAAATCGTATAAGCCTGTAAAAATACCTCCATCGTTACGTTCCCTAATTAATTCGATAACAGCAGCCTCGCCAACGCCCTTAATTGCGGTTAAACCAAATCGAATTTGACCACTTTTATTAACTGCGAAAGTAACTGCACTTTCATTAACATCAGGCGGTAAAACTGGAACACCCATCCTACGACATTCATCCATAAAGAAGCTAACCTTATCGATATTGCCTTGGTTATGTGTTAACACAGCACTCATATATTCTGCTGGATAATGTGCCTTTAAATAGGCTGTTTGATATGCAACCAATGCATAGCAAGTTGAATGCGATTTATTAAATGCATATTGTGCAAATGCTTCCCAGTCTGTCCAAATTTTTTCGCAAACTTTTGCAGCAAAATTATTTGCCTCACAACCTGCAATAAATTTAGATTTCATTTTATCCAAAACATCCTTCTGCTTTTTTCCCATTGCTTTACGCAACGTATCGGCATCACCTTTTGTGAAATTTCCCAATCGTTGGGATAACAACATCACCTGTTCCTGATAAACAGTAACACCATAAGTTTCCTTCAAAATTTCTTCCATTTCAATCAAATCGTATTCTATGGTTTCGCGACCATGCTTGCGTTTGATATATAGAGGAATATATTCTAAAGGACCAGGACGATAAAGCGCATTCATCGCAATAAGGTCCTCAAATTTATCGGGCTTTAATTCTTTGAGATATTTTTGCATGCCAGGACTTTCAAATTGAAAAGTACCGTTTGTTTCCCCATGCTGATAGAGTTCAAATGTTTTGGCATCGTTGAGCGGGATTGTATCAATATCAATTACTACCCCGTAATTCTGTTTGATTAAATTGAGGGCAGTTTTAATTATCGACAAAGTTCTAAGCCCTAAGAAGTCCATTTTAATTACGCCAGCATTCTCAATTACTTCACCTTCAAACTGGGTAACATAAAGTGACGAATCTTTTGCAACAGCAATGGGTATTAAATCGGTTAAATCGGTGGGTGCAATAATTAAACCTGCTGCGTGCACTCCTGTATTTCTTACGCTGCCTTCTAATACCAATGCCTCTTTTAAAATATCGCTACGCACATCTTTTTTATCTTCAAGTATCGACCTTAGCATTTTAGCATTTGCCATTTCATCGGCGGTAAGATTTTCTTTGTCGACCAAACTTCCCTCTCCACTTAATGGAGCATAAATTAACCTATTTAGCGAAATACCAGGACGTTCCGGAACGTATTTCGACAAGGCATTGCTTTCCGAAATTGGCAAGTCCATAACGCGTGCAACATCTTTTATACTTGTTTTGGCTGCCATGGTACCATAAGTAATTAATTGCGCGACTTGATTTTTTCCGTATTTTTCTACAACATAATTAATTACCTTTTGTCGGCCATCATCATCAAAATCTGTATCAATATCGGGCATCGACTTTCTATCCGGATTTAGGAAACGCTCAAAGAGCAAATTGTACTTCATCGGGTCTATATTGGTAATCGAAATACAATAGGCTACAACTGAGCCTGCAGCAGATCCGCGACCTGGCCCAACAAATACACCCATATCGCGTCCAGCTCGAATAAAATCCATTACAATTAAAAAATAACCGGCAAAGCCCATTGTTTTAATTGTAAATAATTCAAAATTAATACGCTCTTCATGTTCCGCATCAATATCGCCATAGCGCCTTTTTGCGCCTTCAAAAGTGAGATGTTTCAAATATTCCCATTGATTCAATACGTCATCACTATGAATTTTAAATTCAGGAGGAATAGGGAATGCAGGTAATAAAATATCTCGCTTTAAATCAAGCAATTTTACTTTATCTACAATTTCATTTGTGTAATCAATTGCCTGAGGAACATCCTCAAACAAATCAGTCATTTCTTTTTGCGTTTTGAAATAAAACTGATCATTATAAAAAGCAAACCGTTTGCCTTTTATCATCATATCATCATCACCAAAATCTTTCATTTTGGGTGTGGCTTGCTTTTCGCCAGTATTAATACACAACAAAATATCATGTGCATTAGCGTCAGCTTGATCTACATAATGGGCATCGTTTGTTGCAATAACTTTTACATTATATTTTTTAGCATACTGCAACAGTGTATCGTTCACATATATTTGATCAGGAATATCATGGCGCTGTAATTCAATATAATAATCTTCACCAAAAATATTTAACCACCACTTAAATGTTGCTTCAGCTTCCTCCTTGCTTTTTTTCATTATGGCACGCGGAACTTCTGCAGCAAGACAACAAGTAGTAGCAATTAAACCTTCATGATATTTTTCGATTAATGTGCGATCTATTCTGGGATATTTGCTATACATCCCTTCCATATAACCCAATGAGCACATTTTTACTAAATTTTTGTACCCAATATCATTTTTCGCCAACAGCACTTGATGATATCGAACATCTTTTTCCTCACGTGAAAATTGTTTGCGATGTCGATCCGCTACCAAATAAAATTCGCAGCCAACAATAGGCTTTACCTTGAGTGTGCCATCTTCATTTTTGTGCTTGTAGGCTTCCGCTACAAACTGAAATGCTCCAAACATGTTACCATGGTCGGTTATGGCCAAGGCAGGCATTTCATCTTTTATGGCCTTTTTGTACAAACGAGAGATATCACTTGCTCCGTCGAGCAGTGAATACATAGTATGATTATGAAGATGTGAGAATTTTGGCATTGCTGAATGCGAAAATAAATTTTTCAACCCTTAAGTTACGCTAAAACGCGAAGATAATTTACCAACGTATGTGAATAAGAAATAAACAAATTTGACACACCGTTGTACCAACCATGAAAAGCGCTTACAAATGAAATTACCTTACCAAAATAACGTTGCCTTGCACAAATCCGCTCTCGCCCGTTGGCCTTGAGTATGCGATGGTATAAACATAGGTGCCAAGGTCGGCGGCTGAGCCATTGTAATCGCCTTTCCAAGCTCCGTCCAATTGGTTGGTTGTAAAAACAATTTCTCCCCAGCGATTATAAACTACTAATTCATAAAAATTTAGCTCGAAGCAGTCAAGCTGACGGAATTCATCGTTAATATTATCTCCATTAGGAGAAAACACATTTGGTGCTGTAATAACACAAACACAAGGGTCTGCTACAATTTCAATTACGTCGGTAGCTGTACATCCATTAATAGTAATTTCAACCGAATAGTATCCAGCTGTTGTAACTAAATAGGAGTTGCCTACAGCACCATCCTGCCACTCATAATCAAATCCATCTACGCCAGCAATTATTAATAAAGTAGCGCCTAGACAAAGACTTTGATCGGGACCTAAATCAACTAATGGTTGCGCAGCGTAATTAACTAATATAGAATCCTTATCGCTGCAACCGCCAACGCTAACAGTAACAAAATATAATCCATCTTCGGTTACTGTATAGGATGATTCGGTTGAACCATCTTGCCAAAGATATGATGCACCATCAGCGGAAACATTAATGATATAAGTATTTTCCAATCCACAAATTACAGTGTCTGCTGGCAAAGTAATATTCGGAGCAGGAACATAAGCAACATTTATCGTATCGCTATCTATACAATTCCCATCGGTAACAGTTACTAAATATGTTCCCTCTTCATCAACTGTTAAGGTTGGCAAAGTTGAACCATCTTGCCATAAATAAGTAGCACCAGGTGTAAGCACATTGAATGTCCATAATTGACCATCGCACAGCGTTAAATCGTCACCTAAGTCAACAAAATCTGGTGTATTTATAAATACGTTAACGGTGTCAAAAATTTGAGTGCCACACTCATCAGTAATTATTACCGTAAAAGTGGAATTCTCGATTGGGGTTGCCCATGGGTTGTGAATATCTGCTGCACTTAAAACATCGGTTGGCGACCATTCGTAAGATGCAAACCCGTCGGGCACAATTAATTGCACACTATCGCCTGGACAAATAGTTACATCTTCCATGGCATCAATTTCGGAGGTGTATTTAAAACATATATACTGATTATTAAACAACGAACCGGTTCCTGCTGTAAATCCAAAATAAACTTCGGGGTCACCTGCGAAAACAGTTTCAATAATATCAAATACCTCCGCAATAAATTCCACGCGCAAGTCACAATCTACAAATACTTGAAAATGTTGTGCTGCTGCATCCCACATAATTTTAGCATTATGGTATTCGCCATCTTCAATATTGTTTACACCTGAAATAATTTGCACGGGGCCATCTAAATTGTAGATAGAACCATGATCTAGCACTCCGTTATATTGAATGGCAATATGGTCGTAAGCGGGGTCATCATAATCGCCGTTTTGATAGGTATCAAACTCAACGCCAAGAGAAGGTGAAATACCGAGATATCCCATACCACCGCCTGCATCTCCCAAACCGGTTCCAACAGGCTGAAGTACGAAATACATTCCATCGGCACCAGAAGCATCTAAATTGCCTAGATTTAATGAAAAATTAATTTCGAAATTTAAATTAAGGTTAATTAAGGTTTCATACCAAATAGACCCTGCGCTAAAGGTAGTTTCTTCAGTTAGCTGATAACAATTATCACCAAGACTAACTGCATCGCCATTGAGCACAAATTGTGCATGCGCGGAAAGTCCAGTTATAACTAATAAAACCGTAAGTTGAAATTTCATGAATACCATTTAGTAACTTAATATACTAATTCTAAAACCGATTCCGTTTAAGCAATATAGCAATCAAAAATACATTAAAACTCTAATTCACATGCACTTAAGTGCCATTAATGAGTAAATATGCATTCGAATCATGATTTATTTTGTGTTAAGGCACCTATTATCACACACTTTTAAAGTAGTTCGAAAGTATCATTATTAATTGCAGGTGCGTTAGGCTTGGAAAATGTATAATAATTTATTTGGTATCAACAACAAATATTCAGTATTTTAGACTAACTAAATTATAACAATGTCGAACATTAATTACACGGAATTTGAAAAAGTAGAAATTAGAACTGGCACTATAACTGCTGTTTTAGATTTCCCAAATGCAAAAAAGCCAGCTTATCAATTAACAATAGATTTTGGTGCCTTGGGTATTAAAAAAAGTAGTGCGCAAATAACAACGCATTATACTAAAGAGGCACTCATAGGAAAGCAAATTGTGGCCGTTGTTAATTTCCCTGTAAAACAAATTGCCAATTTCTTTTCGGAATGTTTGGTGCTAGGCGCAATAAATGAAGATGGCAGCATCATATTGCTTCAAACAACTCAGGCAGTTAGCAATGGGTTGCGAATAGCCTAAAATAATTTCAAGTATGAAAAGTAGAAATGTATTTTTAAAAATGATTCCTATATTAAGCTTAAGTATTTTAGGATTTAATTCTTGTTCAAAATCAACATCTAGTTGCGGAAACAATGTCGACTGTAATTCAATAACCTATTCGGGTACAATTCAACCATTGGTGGCAACTAAATGTGCCACCAGCGGATGTCATGCAGGAACTTATGACAGTTATTCTGGGCTAAAAACAATTGCCGACAACGGTAATTTATATAGCCAGGTAGTAAGCAGCGAAAACATGCCTACAGATGGCATTACAATGTCTTGTGAACAGCGCGCTCAAATAGAATGTTGGATTAATGCCGGAGCACCTAATAATTGACATTATCCTCCTGCCATTTTGAATTTATAACCGAGCTTGGTTAATAATTCACCAATTTTTTTTCGATGGTCGCCTTGTATAATTATTTCTCCATCTTTAGCGCTACCGCCGGTGCCGCATTTTGTTTTTAATTCGCGACATAGGTTTTCCAGGTCTTCATCTTTACCAATAAAATTTTTAATTACGCTAGCTGTTTTACCACCGCGGTGATTTTTTTCGAGCCATATACGCAAGTCTTGCTGCTTTGGTTCAAGTGGGATTGAATCGTTATTACTTTCCGGAACTTTAAAATTCGGGTCTGTTGAAAATACAAGTCCTGATAAATTTAGCTTGTGTTTTGCCATACTATTTTTAATTATTCGGATGCATTAGCACACGTAGTGCATTAGGCAACATGGTAATAGAAAATTTTTTATCCTTTGGCATTGTTTCACCATCAATTTGCAGATGTGCATAGTTAGTTACATTAATAGTTAAGGCATCTGTCTTAAATGATTGAAAATGGCGATTCATTAAATGGGTTTGGGTAAAAACCTGCATTACAGCGAAAGGCACTTTCCATTTAGGAATATCATCAACTATAATTACATCCATTAATCCATCACTTAAATTAGCATTCGGAGCTACTTTTACATTATAGCCGTACTGATTTGAATTACAAACATTAATCATAAATGCTTTCCCGGAAATCTTCTTTTCTTTAGCAATAAGTTCGAAATTAAACGAATCGAAAGCCGATAAACTTTTAATGGCACTCCATGCATAAGTTAAAAACCCGCGTGTTTCTTCGCGACTAAACACTTTGGCGGTAAATGCATCGAATCCAATTCCTACTAAACTAAAAAAATACTCATCATTTATTTTGCAAACATCAATTTGCTTACAATTAAAAGCATTAATTATTTCCAGTGTTGATTTAATATTGATTGAATACCCTAAATGCCGCGCCAATCCATTACCAGAACCACTTGGAATAATGGCCAAGCATGTTAATGAACCGACCAAGCCTTTCGCAACTTCATTAACGCTCCCATCGCCTCCTGCAACTGCAACAATGTCTATTTTGTTTTTTACAGCTTCTGTGGCTAATTCAGTTGCATGTCCGCGCGATTCCGTGTAAATTACTTCGTACTCATACTTATTATGATCGAGGTATTTGTTTATGAGCAGAGGTATTTTATTTTTTCGTTTAACTCCGGCAACAGGATTAATAATAAATAAGATACGCTTTTTCAATCTGCGACTAATTTATTATTAATTATAGCATGGTGGTGAGTTTGTATAATTGCTTTTATTTTTTCTTCCATAGCATTTGTTATATCAGGATATTCATAAAGCAGATTATTATTCATTGCACTGTCCATTTTATACTCATACAATCCAATTGCGTTTCCACCGTTAAATTGAAGCGCAAAATGATTGTTTACCAATAAGTAATCTGGTGTATGAAAATTATATGCATATCGTTCTGCAGATTCGTCGAAAACAGAATTGCCGAATGCCATAAAATTACCATTATAGCCGATATAATCTAAAACTGTAGGCATGATGTCGGTTTGCTGAACAACCATATCAGTAGCTCCCTTAAATTGCCCATTTGGTTTGTATAAAATCATCCATGTAGCATGTGCGCCAATTTGTTCTTGATAGTATTCAGCATTAGGCAGCGGTGGTCCGGGATGGTCTGCAGTTAAAATGAATAACGTATTATTATACCAAGGTTGCTTTTTTGCTTCTTCAAAAAATTGTTGCAAAGCATAGTCGGCATACCCAACAACTTCGAGCATAGGAATTTCCCCCTTAGGAAATTCACCAATATGTTCTTTAGGAACAGTAAATGGATGGTGTGATGAAATAGTGAAAATTTCGGTAAAGAATGGCTTTGGCAGATTGCTCATTTGATTTGCAGTCCATTTTAAAAAGGGCTCATCAAATATCCCCCAATTACCATCAAAATCTTTATCGTTCCCATATTCATTTCTCCCGAAATAGCCTGTAAAACCGGCTTGTTTAGCAAATCGGTCAAATTGCATAGAACCATTATTAGCACCATGAAAGAAAGAAGAGCTATAACCTGCTTTGCCAATTAAAGTGCCTATCCCTTCAAACTTATTATTCTGGTAAATGGATGAAATAAATGGTTCGCCCATTAAAACGGGTATTCCACTAGTAACTGCAATAATTCCTTGATTTGAGGATTTTCCATTTGAATAGGCATTCGTAAATGCCATGCTAACATTTAAAAGTGAATCAAGAAATGGTGTATATCCATTCCCATGATTAAAGTAGCCGATATATTCTTTAGAAAAACTTTCTAGCACTATTACACAAACGTTTTCAGGTTCGGTTGGTTTCGGAATGGTGTCGGGCCATTTATAATAAGATTTATTTTCGTGGAAGATATTAAACTTTTTAGCTAACTCAGCTTCTTCAAAATATTTTGGCTCATGTAATTCGCGATGTCCAAATGCATAAATAACAGAAAAAGGTGTATTAATAATTAAGGAACTAAATCTGCCATCCTCAATAACTGTTGCGGCTGTATTTGGAGAAATCACTTCTGGTTGAACGCCTCCCCTTGCACCAACAAGAAGAAATCCGCTCATTAATAACATGATACCAATTTGCTTGGGATAATGCACCAAGCGTGGCGTAGAAAAGTGCATCTTTTTTATACGATGCAAATCTGTTTTTCTATATAAATATTCAACACCTAAAATTAGAATAAAGGCAATAACAAAAATCATCCAATAATCTTTAACAACCTGTGGCAGAATATTGGTATCGCCAGTTAACCCGAGTTCATGCGCATCGGTTCTCTTTAAACCGTATTCAAAATAAATCCAATCCCCGCTTTCCAATAAAAGTGCAAAACCATTAAAAGAGTAAAATAAAATTTTAAGTATGCGCTGGTATCTTGAGCTATCGAACCAAGGATTAGGTATAACATGTAAAACAATAAAAATGACATTTACATAAATAATCGATGAAACATCATACCGCAAACCATAAACTAAAATTTGTAAAAACTCACTCGGGGCAATAGGTGGAAATAAATCCATGTTAAATAGAAAAAACAAAATTCGGCAAACGAAGTAGAGTATTAAAATAATACCCAGTCGTTTTAATAATAACTCTATATGAAATAATTGTTCTTTCACTTGGCCGTTTTCAGGCTACAAAGGTAATAAATAATTATAGTGAAAATAGCAAGTAAATTGCGGAAAATCTACACTTTAAGTGTGCTTAACATTTATTTATGCTTTCACAGCCTTAAAACTGAGGTCTAAACTTTTAACCGAATGGGTTAATTCACCTACAGAAATAAAATCGACACCCGTTTCGGCTATTGCTTTAACCGTTTGAATATTAACCCCGCCAGAAGCTTCTGTTTCAAATTGTTTACCAATAACTTTTACAGCTTCATGTAGGTCGTTTAATTGAAAATTATCCAACATAATTCTGTCTATTTTCCCAGCTCTTAGCACTTGCCACACTTCATCGATATTGCGGGTTTCAACTTCAATAGGGAGTTTCAATTCATTAGCGTCCAAATATTGTAAAACACGATTGATGGCATTTTCAATTCCGCCACAAAAATCAATATGATTATCTTTTATCATAATCATATCATATAATCCAAAACGCTGATTATGACCACCTCCAATGCGCACTGCCCATTTCTCGAAAGTTCTGAGTCCAGGGGTTGTTTTTCTGGTATCTAATATTTTAGCATCGGTATGTCTTACTTCTTGTACAAATCGATTGGTATTTGTTGCAATTCCGCTCATTCGCTGCATAAAATTGAGCATAGTACGTTCTGCAACTAACAATGCCTGTATGCGTCCTGTTACATTAAATGCAATATCTCCAGGACTTACCCTTGCACCATCAGGAATAAAAATGTCAACCTCTAATTCAGGGTTCACATGTTTAAGTATTTGTTCTGCGAGTTCTACTCCAGCTATAACTCCTGGTGCTTTTACGAGCAGTTTTGCAGTTCCAGCTGCTTCGTGATTGATGGTGGCCAATGTAGTATGGTCACCTTCCTGTATATCTTCGATGAGGGCTTCATCAATTATGTCAAGCAAATCCCAAATAAATACACTTTCACTCATTTTCGAAGCTTAACTCTTGAATCAAGAATTTGTCGCCAATCTTTTTCATGTAAACATAGGTGCGGAAATTGCCTTTGTCTGTTTTCAATGAACCGATAGCATAATGTGCATTATTGCCGCCTGAGGGGCCATCATGCTTAAATACAAATGTAATAGGAGGGTTTTTGGCAAAAAAGTCTTTAACAATGGCTTCTGCCTGGCTTTTGCTGTAAGCGCCTTCTTTATTTGCAATTTTTACTTCTACTGTATTGTCGAAATAAGCTGCAAGCGATTTCGAGTTACCTGTTTTAATTGCGGTAGCAATATTGTCTAAATCGCCGGTTACTGTAGCAAAAATCATCAACGGCACTAAAAGCATCGTGATAATAAAACCGGTTTTTGAATTCTTTGTCATGGCTGTATAAATTTGGTCAATGCATAGGTAGTTGCTAAAACCATACCAAAATTAGGGATTTTTAACAAATCTTATGCTATGGCTAGTGAATAACTTCTACGAACACACTTGAAACGCTAAACTCGCTAATCTCCGCTAACTTTGTACTATGGAAAGCGGAAAAAAAGCGATGCTCATTATTATGGATGGGTGGGGACATGGCAAAAATGCGGCTGCCAGCGCAATTGCTCAAGCTAAAACACCAAATGTTAATCATTATTATGCGCAGTATCCAAATGCCGAATTACGCACTGACGGCGAATTTGTTGGACTTCCCGAAGGGCAAATGGGCAATAGCGAAGTTGGACATTTGAATTTGGGAGCTGGACGAATTGTATATCAAGAACTTCAGCGAATTGCTTTAGCCATAAAAAATGGAACATTAGCTAATAATTCTACGCTTTTAAGTGCGCTGAATTATGCCAAAATCAATAAAAAGAATATTCATTTAATTGGTTTAGTAAGCGATGGTGGCGTGCATTCACATATTAATCATTTAATGGCGCTTTGTGATATTGCTAAAAATAATGGTATAGCGCACAATCAATTATTTATTCATGCCTTTACAGATGGACGTGATTGCGACCCAAAAAGCGGGCTCGGATTTTTAAAAACATTACAACATCATTTGGATAATTCTATTGGTTCCATTGCTAATGTAATAGGCAGATATTATGCAATGGATAGAGATAAACGCTGGGAACGCATAAAACTTGCTTACGATTTATTGGTTAATGGAATTGGCAAAAAAACAAATGACATTTTTGCCGCTGTTGAAGCAAGTTATGCTGAAAATATTACTGATGAATTTATTTTGCCAATAGTAAAAACAGATTTAGCAGGCAATCCAGTTACAACCATCAAAGCTGATGATGTTGTTATTTGTTTTAACTTCAGGACTGACCGTTGCCGTCAAATTACTACTGTATTAAATCAACACGATTTTACTGTGCTTGACATGCATAAAATGCCATTGCATTTTGTTACAATGACACGTTATGATGCCTTGTTTAATAATGTAAATATTATTTTCGAAAACGATGATTTAACTAAAACCCTTGGTGAAATATTATCGCTAAATAATAAAAAACAGCTACGTATTGCTGAAACAGAAAAATACCCGCATGTAACATTTTTCTTTAGTGGTGGACGCGAAAAAGAATTTGAAGGGGAAACCAGAATAATGGCAGCTTCGCCAAAGGTTGCCACGTACGACTTGCAGCCTGAAATGAGCGCATTTGAAGTGAAAGATAAAATTGTTGCCGCAATAAATAACCAAGAAGCTGATTTTATTTGCTTGAATTTAGCTAATGCAGATATGGTTGGCCATACTGGTGTTTTTTCGGCATGTATTAAAGCGTGTGAAGCTGTTGATACTTGTGTTGGAGAAGTAATTAACGCGGCGTTAAATAATAATTTTGCTATACTATTAACTGCAGACCATGGCAATTCCGATTTTGAAATAAATGCTGATGGTACACCAAATACGCAACATAGCACCAATCCGGTTCCAGTATTTTATATAGATGCACACCCCAAATTTAAATCAATAAAAAATGGTAAACTTGGAGATATTGCGCCTACAATTTTAACGTTGATGGGACTTGCAATTCCAGAAACAATGACTGGGGATGTTTTAGTTGATTAAGTTGGGTTAAAACATCATTAGAACCTACAGTGTAACACCTAGCCCGGATAGCAATGGAAATGCCGCCAATTTTTTAGCACAATATTGTTGGAAATATTTAATGCGTGGAAATGCATGAATGTAATTTTATAAATTAATCAGGCATTGAAATGAATAGCCGGTGAGTAGGTTGATTAAAAATTAGATGTTGCTGCTCCAAAATAAATAGGTAAATTAGGTTTACATCAACCTAGATACGTGAATTAAAAAAGGCCGGTTATTCCGACCTTTTTTAATTACAAATTATTTCATTTCGGTATAATATTTAAAAAACCATGGTAAGGTTTCAATTCCTTTATAGTAATTAAATATTCCGTATTTTTCGTTTGGCGAATGGATGTTATCACTATTTAATCCAAAGCCCATTAATATACTTTTTGCGCCTAATACGCGTTCAAACAGAGCAACAATTGGAATACTTCCACCTTCGCGCGTTGGGATAGGTTTTTTTCCGAATGTTTTTTCCATTGCTTTAATTGCAGCTTGCATTGGAGGGAAATCTAATGGCACAACAACCGGCTCACCACCGTGATGATGTGTTACTTTTACTTTAACATAAGCAGGTGCAATTTTATTAAAATGCGCTTCAAATAAATTAGCAATTGTATGCGAATCTTGATGTGGAACTAAACGCATAGAAATTTTAGCAAATGCTTTTGAAGGCAAAACGGTTTTACTTCCCTCGCCGGTATATCCACCCCAAATTCCATTTACATCTAATGTTGGGCGAATGGAAACGCGTTCCAAAGTTGTATAGCCGTTTTCTCCTTTTACTTCATTAACGCCAAGGTCTGCTTTATACTCAGCTAAATTAAAAGGCGTTTTAGCCATTTCAGCGCGTTCTGCATCAGTAACTAATTCTACTGCATCGTAAAATCCTTCAACTGTAATATGTCCATTTTTATCAATTAATGAAGCAATCATGTCGCACAAAGTATTAATTGGATTTGCAACACTTCCACCATAAACGCCTGAATGCAAATCGCGATTAGGGCCAACTACTTCAACTTCCATATATGATAATCCGCGCAAGCCGACAGTAACGGAAGGAACATCATTTGCAATTATTGAGGTGTCAGAAATAAGAATAACATCACAACTCAGTAATTCGGTATTTTTGTTAATAAAAGTGGCGAGATTTGGCGAACCTACTTCTTCCTCGCCTTCAATAATGAATTTTACATTGCAAGGCAACGCATTATTTTTCATCATGGCTTCAAAAGCTTTTATGTGCATGTAAACCTGACCTTTATCGTCGCAGGCACCGCGTGCATAAATATTACCATCTTTAATAACTGGTTCAAACGGTGGTGAATGCCATAAGTCGATTGGATCGGCTGGTTGAACGTCGTAATGACCATAGCATAGGATGGTTGGTTTTGCTGCATCAATTATTTTTTCTGCCGTAACTATTGGATGTCCTGGTGTTGTATTTACCACAACATTATCGGCACCGGCTTTGCGCAAACTTTCTGCAACGGCTTCTGCCATGCGTGCTACATCTGCCTTGTATTTTGGATCAGCACTAACGCTAGGAATACGCAATATTTCAAGTAACTCATTTAACAATTGGTCCTTGTTGGTTTCGATGTAATTATTTATAAATTCCATAAGTAAGTTTTACGCTACAAAATTAAATCAAAATCAGTTAACATACCATTTGTAATAGGTTACAGTGCCAACTGAATACAATTTTTCCATTTTAAATTTTTCTATAATATCTGGCCCTTCCTTAATTACAGATGCTGCAGGTTCCAGATTACTAAATTCTTTAATTTTAGAATTATAAACAACCAAAATGGGCTTGTTGTTCAACGTGTTTTTCAATGCATCGGAAAGGGTATCAGCAAGAAAAATGGAAAACATATCCTCAGCGTAAATCGGCGGTATTCTTGATAGGCGAACCGACATTAATGGCAGTTTAGATTTTAGTTGTAGCTGATAGGTGAACATCGACCAATAAACATCATCATCAATGGTATAAGCATATCGTTCGGAGCCAACCGAATAATAGGGAATAGGCAATATTGCCTGAAACTCGCTGTATTTCAAATTGGGTAAAGCAGCTAATTTTTCTGATGAAAAAACATTTTCATTAACTCTTGTTTGATGAAATTTACGATAGTCGTTTATATCAACAGCAATTAATACAAAACCAATAATTATCAGGTACACGAACAACTTTTTAAATCGACTGAGTATATATTTTTCCAGTAACCATAACATACCAATTTGTGCAAGATAAAAGCACCACCAAGAGATTCTGCCCAAGCAACGAAAATGAGTAATAGAGGGGTAAACTTTGCCGATATAATACAAAGGACTAAATATGTTATCCATTCCCAAAAAACCGAGTTTGGGACCCAATGCCGAAAAAAAAGTAAATAAAACAGTAAGACCACAAATAACTGCGCGTGTTGACAATTTGGGCTTGTACCACTTTCTACTTTTTACTTTATCGATAATAAAAACAATTAAAATAATTGAACCGATATACCAAAAAAAACTACCGAGGTAAGGTGCATTTTCGGGTTCAAATGTCCTATATCCACCTAAAAAAGGAAGTGAATTAATATCTTCCTTCGCCTTATAAAAATGAAAGAATCGAGCTTCCCATGCTGCGTATGACTTGCCGTCGGGCTCGGCTACGCGCAAATTGAAATATCCATCGGTTACATGTATAATTGAAAAAACAGTAGCTGCAACAACAAGCATGGTAATTATTGGAAAAACAATTTTTCGCCAATTAAAATTAAACTGTTTAATATGTGCAAAGGTTGCAATGGCAATAAAAAGGCCCAACGGAATGCCAAGCAATAAAAGATAATACAAATGAATGGTTGCACTAAAAAACAATAAGCAAAATAGCCCAATAATTAATTGATAGGGTATGTTTTGTTTGTTAGATTTAAGTGCATCGTACCACGAGAGTGTCCAATTAATTGCAATGAAATAAAAAATTGATAGTGATAAATTGTAATGCCCTACAAATAATCTGAAAAATTGCGGTGAGGTCCATACTAGTAAAAATGTTCCTGCAATTATTAATAATTGATTGCTAAGCAATCGCTTAAGCAGTTTACGCACAAAAATTGGCGCCAATAATACATTGAGCAACATTACAGCATGCATTATTGGCAATGCATTATTTACAGGATAAATGTTTACGTGCACAAAGCGCAATATCAGCGATAGCAACGGGCTATTGTCGGTATACCAAATGTAATCGCCAAAGGGATAATGCATGGCGTCGTATTTAAAATACCCTGATTCAGGCGGTTGTGTAATATAAGATTGTAAAGTAAAATAATTTTTTAACCCGTCGCCTGTATTGGAATACATATAGTCGAAGGGATGAAACAGAAAGCTATGAAATACAAAAACAAACAAGACTAGGTGTAGACACCAGAAAATATTGCGGTATGTGAAAACAGTTTTATTCATTTCAGCAATCTGCTAGTTATACATTTTTTTGCTCAGGGAATCGGTAATTCCATCCATCCCAACCTTGCAACCCGCCAGTATGAATACATAGCATAGCGGAATTAGCACCCAATTTGTTTTTATGAATTAAATCAAACACGCCGAACATCATTTTTCCGGTATAAACTGGATCCAATAATATATTATTCTTTGTGTTAAACTGTTTAATAAATGATAATAAATCAGGATTGAACTTCGCATAACCACCCATGTGGTAATTGGTATTGATATGCCAATTTGAATTGTTATTCGGGGCCAATAAATGGACAGCCTGTGTTAACTGTATTCCAGTTTTTAATGATGAAATGCCGATTATATATGCATTGATTTCGGGGGTTGTTAATAATCCAGCCAATGTTCCACCTGTTCCTACTGGGCAAAATATAAATTGGTATTGCTTAGTGAGTCCCGACAAAATTTCAGTGCATCCTTTAATTGCGAGGGCATTAGTACCACCTTCAGGAAGCAAATAAAAATTACCAAATAATTCTTTTAGTGTTAATTGGAGGGTGTGATTAATTCTTGCATCGCGATAGCTTTCCCGTGAAATAAAATGCAAATGCATTCCTTTACTTCTTGCATAAATTAATGTTGGGTTATTGGGGTCATCTTCTCCTCTCACAACGCCAATTGTTTTAAAGCCATACATGGCTCCGGCAGTTGCAACTGCATGCAAATGATTAGAAAAAGCGCCACCATAAGTCAGCAAAGTAGTATGGTTTTGTGCTTTAGCTTCAGCTATATTGTACTTTAATTTATAATATTTATTTCCTTGAATTTCGGGATAGGCCTTGTCTAACCTCAATATATCAATATCGTGGCCTTTATAATTTAAAGTATCTAAAGGAATGTTGCTCATTAGCTTACAAAGATGCTGAAAAATATTATCTTTGGCGCGCTTTGGGGGTATAGCTCAGTTGGCTAGAGCGCTTGCATGGCATGCAAGAGGTCGTGAGTTCGACTCTCACTATCTCCACTAGAACATTGTGTAAATTGCACAATGTTTTTTTATTTTGATGGATTACCCATTAACAGAATAATTTCTTTAGCAGTTATTTCCGATGCTCCTTCTCCACCTAAGTTATCGCGCACTTGCTGGTATTCAGCGCGCATTTTTTGTCGGTAGTCGTTGTTATAGATTAAGCGTTCGAAATTTGCTTTGAGGTTTTTCTCGTTGAATTTAAGTTGAATTAATTCAGGCACCACTTCTTTATTTGCAATTAAATTAACCAATGAAATAAATTTTACTTTAATTAATTGCCTTGCAATAAAATACGAAATTAAACTCCCTTTATAACAAACTATTTGCGGAACATCGAACAAAGCTGTTTCAAGGGTTGCCGTTCCGCTTGTTACTAATGCAGCTTCGCTATGGTGTAAAATATCGTACGTTTGATTAAACAGATAAAAAACATTTTGCTCTCGGGTAAATTGCTCGTAGTAACTTTTATCAATTCCTGGTGCGCAAGCTACTACAAATTGTAATTTTGGAAAATATTTTGCCATCGACAACATTACAGGTAACTTAACTGCAATTTCTTGTTTCCTACTACCCGGTAAAATACCAATTATGGGTTCCGCAGATAGGTTATTAATTTTATAAAAAAGCGGATTTTTTACTTTGTTACTAATTTCATCTAGCAAAGGGTGTCCAACATAAGTTACATCGTAATCGTGTTGTTTATACCAATCTTTTTCGAAGGGTAGAATTGCGAATAGTCGATTAACATATTTTTTAATTATCTCAACACGTCCGCCTTTCCATGCCCAAAGTTGCGGAGAAATATAATAGAATACTTTAAATCCTGCTGTTTTAGCAAATGGCGCAATGCGCAAATTAAAGCCAGGATAATCAACTAAAATAACGGCATCTGGCTGGTATGCTTTGATATCTTTTTTACATAAATCAATATTCTTTAAAATTGCGCGCAAATGCATGAGCACTTCTACAAAACCCATGTAAGCCGTTTCTTTGTAATGCTTAAAAAGTGTGGTACCCTCGTCCCTCATTTTATCACCACCAAAGCCCCTAAATTCCGCATGAGTATCAAGCTGCTTAAGCGCCTTAATTAAATTGGCAGCATGTAAGTCGCCCGATGCCTCACCGGCAATAATATAATACTTCAAGGCTTAGTTATTATTTTATTAAATAATTATTATGCAGAATATAATAATAAATTAGCATAAATATTGCCAAAAGAATTGTTACAATACCTACACCGCGCAAGCAATTATCACGCTTGGTTCTGATATAAATAACGAAAGGAATAATATTAAAAAAAACGGCAAGGGTTGCAATAAATCTTTCTTGCACGCCGGTAAAAAGTTTACCGTTTACATAAAATCCGCCGGTGCTAAAACTATGGTCAATTTGATATAACACATAAAACATTGTTACTGTAAATATTATTGAAACCAACATGCCTACAAAAACATTATCTTCTTGCATTTTATTCATAACACTATAATTTTATCCAAGGTCGTTAAATGATTTAGTGGTATCGATATGTACTTCATGAAGTGGAATAGCATTGTTACTAACGTTCCAGTTTTTATTAAAGTATGCAATAGCATGGTGAGCGGTTAAATCGTATTGCACAGGCACAACAGATACAAATCCATTAGTAAGTGCCCACTCATCGGTATCTTCTCCCTTATCGTAGTTTACAAACTTACCAGTAAGCCAATAATAAGGTCTGCCGTGCGGATCGTTGCGTTCATCATATTCCTCTTCCCATTTTGCAGCAGCCTGTCGGCAAATTTTAATACCATTAAGCTGCGCAACTGGTAGGTCAGGAATATTTACGTTGAGTAATGTATTTTGCGGTAATCCATTTTGTAAAATTTGCTCTGCAATAATACGTGCAAAATGTTGCGCACCACTAAAGTCCGCATCGTGCGCATAGTTTAATAGTGAAAATCCAACAGCCGGAATTCCTTCGATACCTGCTTCCATAGCAGCACTCATAGTACCTGAATAGATAATATTTATAGATGAATTACTACCATGGTTAATGCCTGAAACACATAGCTCCGGTTTTTTATGCAGTATTTTATCCTTTGCAATTTTTACACAATCAACTGGGGTTCCAGAACATTCATATGCTTCAATATCGCCAAATACATTCGACTTTTTTAATCGCAATGGCTCATTCAATGTAATAGCATGGCCCATTCCGCTTTGTGGCTTATTGGGCGCTACAACAACAATTTTTCCTAATCCACGTATCGCATTAACCAATGCATGAATACCTGGGGCTGTAATGCCATCGTCGTTGGTAACTAAAATTGTTGGCATGTTATGCTCTAACATAAAATATAAATTAAGTGAGTTTCCATTTGTGAAATTAAATGGGTAGTAAATTAATACCTCAAATTCCCATAAACACTGTTTAATTATTCATTAACACCTAAAAGCGGTTGCAGTTCAATTGGTATTATACCGTTGCTTGATCTAAGGCTACTGAGGTCATAAATTATTTTATCTAGAAATCCTTCTCTAGAAATTTTAATCGCCAGCGTAGCTCCTGCCAATGTGCTGATATCTCCAAAGCCGTTAGCATCCGTTTCACAAATTACCTGCATATTAGGACTTTCGATAAACGTAACTCTTGCTTTATAAATTGGCTTTAAATTAGGGTCATATACATATACTTTGGCAAGTGGCAACATTTGCGTTACCTGATAAATATCATCGTTACCTTGTCCTCCTACCCTATTAGATGTAAAATAGCCTGTTCCATTCTTTATTATCATAGCATAATCATCCTGAGGCGAATTAACTGGCATACCAAGATTCTCAGGAACTGTCCAATATTGCTCAATGCGTGTTGATTTAAATACATCAAATCCACCGAAACCTGGATGATAATTGCTGGCAAAATACAATTCGCCTTCAGCACTTAAATAGGGATATAATTCGTCGCCAGCAGTATTAATCGATTGCCCTAAGTTTTTTGCAGTCGCCCAATTGCTGCCTCGCTTAATAGTGTAATACAAGTCAGTTCCGCCATAACCGCCTGGCTTGTCAGAAGCAAAAATTAATATATCGCCATCAGCAGAAACTGTTGGCTGACCAACTGAATAAGTTTTTGAATTTACTACTAATGGTCTTGGGCTATTAAATTTATTCTCCATGTAGGTTGAGAAAAACAATTCCAGCTTTACTTCACCATCTTTTGCTTTAATTGTTCTACCTCGATAATAATTGTTACGTGTGAAATACAATTTCTTATCTGTTGCATCATAAAATGGCGCCGCCTCATTCAATTCAGAATTAACTTGCTCCAATTGCGATATCAACCAAAGTGAATCGTTCTTTAATTCAGTAAAAAACAAATTATAAAATGATGTTGCTGTTGTAGGATTAATTTCATCGCCACTGCTTCTTGCATAAATTATTCCTTTCTTAAAAAAAGCGGGTGAAATTTCAGAATCCGAAGTATTAAATCCTAAAGCGCCGATATAATATTTCGGTAATTTATCTTTATTAGTCAACGCCCAATCGCATGCCGATGCTAAATAATAACCGTCTTCCTCGTATGCTGCATACTTTAAGTAATAAATTTTTGCTGATTTATATTTTCCATTTCCTTTTAATAAATCGGCATATCGACGTAAAATAATAGGATCTGCTGTATTTTGTGAAACTATAACGCCATACCAATATTCAGCGTCAATGTTTCTATGTAACTTATAATAAGCATCGGCAAGTTTTAAGTTTACCTCGAAATTATAAGTTTGCTGCAAATACGTAAGATACATATCGGCTGCTTCCTCATATATCTGATTCTTGTATAACTTATCTGCACCTTGCAAAAATTCATCTTGTGCCTTTAATTGCTGAACTGCAATTAATCCAATAAATAATATCCAAATTTTACAACGATTCATCATAAGGGTTTTCAGAAAAATCTAGGGTTTTTAATATTGTTATTATGCTTATTAAATCGATAAATGAAATAAACTTCGTGCGAAGGACTAAGGAACACAGCATCATCAATAAGCATGGCATTGTACGAATAGCCAAAGCCAGCCTCATGCGCTGTTATTTTATTGTCGGTTTCAAAAATATACTGCGCAGTAACAGAATAACTGCCATTTGTTCTATAGCCTGTGCCAAACAAGAAAGTATTATTAAATATAAAATTCAAATTAATATCCAATTGTGTCGGTAATCCTGAAGCTACCTTAAGCATGGCATCTGGCTTTAAAGCAAAAAAATCGGATATGTCAATAAGTGTTCCAACAGTTGCATAAACTGCATTAGTTTGATCAAACTTATCATCATAACTAACAATATCTCCATTGTTGCTATCGTCACCGGCGCCAAGCAAAGAAATGGTAGAAAGGCCAACATAATAATTATCGCTATGTAAATAAACTCCCACTCCTGCGTTTGGCGACCAATATGTATCTGATGCATCTGTAAAAGCAGGATCTCCATCAGCGTATGCATCAAGCTTTTGATAATCGATCTTATAATTTGCAATAGAAGCTTCAATACCAAACGATGCTGTTAAATTATTATTTACATGAACCCTATACGCATAATCAATTGCCAAATAATTAGTATTGGTTACACCAAGCTTATCATGAAAAAATTTAACCCCTAATCCAATTTTATCATTTGCTAAAGGAGTGTGTGCGGTGAAGGATTCAGAACCAGGTGCACCTTCAATATTAACAGCATGGCGATGTAGAAAAAAATTTGTTTCCAACATTCCTTTGCTTCCAGCATACGCTGGATTAAATACCAATTGATTAAAATGGTATTGGTCAAATAAAGGCTGTAATTGAGCAAAAGCATTTTGTGAAAATACCATGCAAACCACTAAGCATAAAGTTGTATATAATTTCTTCATCGTTTTATTACAATAAACCCTGCTAAAGGATCAGGGAATCCGTTAATTCTCAATACATAATAATACGTTCCTTCGGGCACATCGCCTGAGCTGGAAAAAAATTCAACATTCGACTTGCCATTCCACGTTTTCGATTGGTCGCGATTTTCGTAAACTAAATTACTCCAACGATCATATATGTTTAAGCTAAATCTTGAAATCTCAGTAAGCCCTTCAATTTCTAATATATCGTTAATGCCATCACCATTTGGTGAAAATGAATTAGGCACATGCACAGTTAGTTCACCTACAGGTATATTCGTAACTGTAACATTAACATAAGCTGTATCACAAAGTGAAGGTGTGTTATTATCACAAACAATGTATCCGAAATTATCTGCTCCTAATTCTAGTGCAGCATAAAAAATGGAATCGCCTGCAATTACTGCCGAACCTGTTGCACCATCCATTAAAAGTGCTGTTATAGCTAAATCATCCCCATCGCCATCAAAATCGTTGATTAGTGCTGGAATGTAAAAAGTAAAATCTAAAAATGTTGTAGCGGTATCATTAATTGCTGATGGTGCATTAAAATTGGTCGACAAAACATTGATAGCAATTGTTGCTGTATCGCAATAAATTGAAGAACCGATTTTACAAACTGAATAAATAATTTCATCGGTACCCAAATAACTTTCGGTTGGGTCTAATTCATAATATACAATGTCGCCAAACAAAATAGTAGTTGCTGCGTGATCGGCATCACTCAATATTTCAAATTCTAAACCTTCATCATCAATATCAATATCATTTAAAAGAGGTTCAATATTGATAACTGTATTGATGAAAATATCTATAAAATCGTCGTTTGCAATTGGCTTATCGGGCAATTGATTTACTGTAATAATTACAGATGCTGAACCGCAAATATCTGGGTCAGTATCTGCACAACCTGTATATTCAAAATTATCAGTCCCAAAAAAGTCGGGATTCGGGGTATAAACAAGTAAATCGTTAACCTCATCAACCGTAACACTGCCATTTGCAGGTGGTGTTAAAATGGTGAGATAAACATTCGTTTCGCCAGTTGTATTCAAATCGTTGGCCATAACATCAAACACAGCCCCAGCAAAATCTTCGTTTACAACATAAAAATCAGGTGCCGCACTATAAGTTTGCGCCTTTGCACTTGCCGAAATGCTCAACAGCACTAAAAATATGATCACATATCTCAAATCAATAGATTTAATCATTTTCCAAAAATAGAAATTTATTCTGCATTTAAAAACGGATATCGATAATCTGTTGGTGGATTAAACGTTTCTTTAATTGTTCTGGCCGAAACCCAACGCAACAAATTAAGTATACTTCCCGCTTTGTCGTTGGTTCCTGAAGCCCTAGCACCACCAAAAGGTTGCTGTCCAACCACTGCTCCAGTCGGCTTATCATTAATATAAAAATTACCTGCCGCGTGACGCAAAACTTGGGTTGCCTTCACAATTTCATATCTATCTTGCGAAAAAATAGCTCCAGTAAGCGCGTAAGGTGATGTGGAATTAAGAATTTCAAGCGTTTCATCCCATTTTTCAGCATCGTAAACATGAATGGTAAGCACCGGACCGAATATCTCTTCACACATAGTGCGATATTTTGGGTCTTTGGCCACAATTACTGTTGGCTCAATAAAATACCCTTTCGATTTATCAAAATTACCTCCAGCAATAATCTCTTGACCATCAGCTTTTGCTTTCGCAATGTAGCCTGAAATGGTATCAAATGCCTTTTCATCAATAACCGCATTAATAAAATTACCAAAATCTTCAACGGTGCCCATCTTCATGCTGCCAAGATCTTCCTGCATATATTTTTTAACATCAGGCCATAAATTTGAAGGCACATAAGCACGTGAAGCTGCTGAACATTTTTGTCCCTGAAACTCAAACGCGCCGCGACTTAACGCTGTTGCCACTGCTTTTGCATTAGCACTTTTATGCGCAATAACAAAATCTTTCCCCCCTGTTTCACCAACAATGCGCGGATAAGTTTTAAATGTGGCAATATTGTTGCCAATTGTTTTCCAAATAGTTCTAAACACTTCTGTAGAACCTGTAAAATGAATTCCTGTAAAATCGGGGTGACTAAAAACCACTTTTCCAGCTTCGCTTCCGCTAACATGAACGAGGTTAATTACGCCATCGGGTAAACCAGCTTCGCGCAAAATTTCCATAATTACCCATGCCGAATAAATTTGCGTGTTCGAAGTTTTCCAAACTACTGTGTTACCCATCATAGCCGGTGCTGTGGGCAGATTACCGCCAATTGAGGTGAAGTTGAATGGCGACAAAGCAAATACAAATCCTTCTAAAGCACGGTGCTCCATACGGTTCCACATGCCAGGCAAACTTTCAGGCTGGTCGCTATAAACTTGCGTCATAAATTCCACATTAAACCGCCAGAAGTCAATTAATTCACAAGCAGCGTCAATTTCCGCTTGAAACGCATTCTTGCTTTGTCCCAGCATAGTGGCAGCATTCATTTTATATCGGTATGGGCCCGTTAGTAAATCGGCAGCCTTTAAAAAAATGGCAGCACGTTCCTCCCAACTCGTATTTTCCCATTGTTGCTTTGCCTTCAAAGCCGCGTCAATCGCCATTTTAACGTGACTCGCATCCCCCTGATGATAGTGGCCAAGTGTGTGGCTTAATTCATGTGGCGGACGTATAGCAACAGTTTTACCCGTGCGCACTTCTTTACCATCAATAAACATCGGAATATCCACCTGTGTAGCCTTTAACTCGGCAATAGCATCTTTCAACAATTTGCGCTCAGCACTGCCCGGTGCGTAAGCCTTAACCGGTTCGTTAATAGCTTTTGGAACACGAAAAATAGCGTTTGACATATAAGTAGGAATTTTAGTGCAAAGATAGGCAGCCAATTCGTAAAAACCGGGAGCAAATACCGTTCATGTCACAATTGCGCAGAATTTGTAGCAGCAACATCGCGTATGCCAATACATTAAGTACCGGCCTTACGCTACAAGCTCTCCGCAAAAGCTCCGAGGCTTTTCGCTGCAGTCCGGGCTAGGTTTTACTTAAAGCTTTTTATCAACTCCAGTTTGAGTTAGGATAAAATATTTTTAACCCCAAATTAATTCTTCATTATCGCAGCGTTTCCAACTTGCAACTTCGTAAACGAAAATAATGATTTGTCCAAACAGGTCTCCTGCCTTCATTAACAATTAAAATATCGTGATAATCCTGCGCCCAGCGGAGTGGAAATTTTAGGTGCAATCGAATTATTGTATCCTAATTATCGCAGGGTTTTGCATGATGCAATATTTATTTCAGTTTCATGAACCCTGCCCGAACAAAAACTACTAAGGAGGATGCTGCTGCAAAAACCCATTTTTCCATTTTTGGAAACTTTTTATATTTTTTAGATGGCTAAAAAGGGATTGTGAGATGAGATATTTTGAGGCGCAATTTTTTGAAGAAGCGGACGAGTTCATTTCGGGACTTTACCATAAAACAATTAATAAATACTTTACAATATTGCGCTATCTGAACAGACGAATGATCCAAAATTATTTAAGAAACTACAAAATGACATTTGGGAGTTTCGTACAAGGTATGCGGTACTCCAAATCAGGCTTCTTGCTTTTTGGGACAAAACAGATAATAAATAAACGTTGGTAATAGCAACTCATAGATTTATATAGAAAGTTGACAAAGTACATTCAAACAAGATAAAAAAGGCACTTAAATTAAAAGACTAATATTTCGGCATTAACAAACTAAAATAATTATATGGCAACAAAAAATTAAAGACTTACACACTTACAGAAATGAAGGATGAATATATCGTAGCAGTTGTTACAAAAAGTCGTGATGTATTTGAATATGACCTTTGCATCTGCGTTTTGGGGAAGCTGATTAAAGCTGCAAGACTAGAAACAAACTTAACTCAAGAAGAACTTGGGCGGCTAATTGGCGTTCAGAAAGCGCAAATTTCAACACTTGAAAGTAGCGGTAACAGTGCAACAATAGACATTATAATAAAGGTGTTTAAAGCATTGAAAGCAGAAATTAACATTAATGTGAAACTCGAAAACAACTTTATCAAACTTGTGTAACATTGAAAAAAATGTCAATATTGTTTACCTTCGATTAATTATGAAACATATATTTTTACTAGCGCTAGTGTAACTTAGCATTCTATTTAAAGGACAAAATTATAATTGGAACACATTATTATAGCTCAACAAATGGCTCAAATGTTAAACTAACTATCGGGAAACAATTTAAATTTACTACTATAGTAGAACCTTCAAAATAGTTATTTTTTATTAGCAAATTTTAAAAAAAAACCATGAAACACGCTAAATTAAATGCCTATTCGCTAATGGCAAGTACGTTTTTATTATTAAAAGGTAATTTGAATGCCGAAATAGTTTACGTAGATATAAGTCCTGATATCGTTATGGATGCGGATTCTGAAGTTTATTTGGACATTGATGAGAATGGAACATCCGATTTTCGATTTGTGATGCATTCGGGATTTTTTGCCGTGTGGGGCGGATATTACAGCTCCTATTCATTTTCTTCCATTGAGCGGTCATTAAAATCGTTCCGTGCAAATGGAATTGGTAGTAACGAAATAGTTTCCGAATCAGTTACTTCAACATCTAAAGGTACCATTTACTATTTTGCGGGTATGGCGCCATTATCTTCTGACTATCCGATTAATAATTACGCGCATTTTAATGCAAGTGAAAGCATAAAACATATTGCTTCAAAACAACGGCAGGTTACAGCTACTTCGCATGTGTCTGTCGGCGATTGGCTTTATGTAGGCATTATTAATCCGTGGAACTATAATGTATTACACGGTGAAGACCGATATGCGGGAATAAGATTTACTGACGAAGATGATTGTTTACATTATGGCTGGATTCGCTGCGCAGTTGTGGATTCAAATGAACAATTGATCATTAAAGATTTTGCTTTTGAAACTTTCTGTGATTGGGCTATTGAAACTGGCGATACAGTTGGTGGACATGTATCAACCAACGAAAATGTGCTTCCTAGTGCTACTATTTACGCTGCTCAATCTACTGTTTTTATTGAACTGCTGCAGTTGACAGAAAATACTAGCCTTCAAATAATTGACATTAGTGGTAAAGAAATTTATTCAGGAATTATAAAACAGCAACAGACCTTTGTTGATGTGCGAAAGGGTGGTGTTTATTTAGTTAATATTAATGACAGCAATCAAATATTTACAAAAAAAATACTGATAATTTAACACTCGCGTGTTATCAAGTTTAAATTTTAACCCATTTAACCACATGCTTTGCTGTATTAGTGTAAATTTCTGTAAAATAAATACCATTTTTTAATTGAGTAACATCCGCATTTAAATTATCATCGAAATACACATGCATTTTTTCTCCTAATAACGACCATGTATTTATTTCTTGAATGACTGATCCTTGTTGTGTTTGAATTTGTATTGCGTTTTGAGCTAAAGTTGGTGAAATTGTAAAGTCTAAACTATTCGTATTGCTGTGTATGGCGGTAGTTGTGTCTATGCCGCCGCCGTTGGTGGTTTTGTAGATTTTCCCCTTGCTTACTGAGTAGCAAGTGTCTTCACTAGCGCAGAAGAAGCCACTCATACCTGTTAATTCTGGATCATTTACTAGCATTGGATACCAGCTAGCACCACCATTAATAGTGCGCAAAATTTCTGTTCTTTCAGTATCATAATACCTTGCTAACATGTACCCAATGGTATCATTATAAAAATAAACACCAAATATGCCCAAATTCATGTCGTTGAAAACATATCCACCAAAATCATAGGGAAGCATAAACCAACTTTCGCCATAATCTATTGTTTTCCAAACACGGCTTTCATAGCCCAGTCCATATCCAACAGAATCGGATGGGAAAGTAATGCTATATAACGGACCATACATATTATCATTGACATACCACGTAAACCCACCGTCAATCGTTTTATATACAGTTGCATAAGCGTCCGCATTAACCAATTCACCAGTTAAATATCCTGTATCTGCATTTAAAAAGGTTAACGTATAAATGCGTTCGCCAGGATCTACAATTGTAGAATAAATGTTATAGCTATAGTAATCTTTTGCAATAAAGGAGTAGGCAAAAGAACCAGTCACATTGGCAAAAACCACATCTCCACCTGGCAATAACTCAATAACTTCTTGGGTTGCACCATTATTCAGGCCAGGGTCAAACCATGATACCCCACCGTCGAACGTTATTAATACATCACCAGCCCCGCTAAAGGGGTGGCAACAAATTAAGCCAGTGTCAGGATTTATAAAATCAACATCCCTAAAATCACTTCCTTCGTAAGAAGAATCAATAGTCCATGTTATACCCGCATTTTTGGTGGTTATTATTAAATTCTGACCATTAACGATATAGCCATTATTAGAATTGGTAAATATAAGGTCATATAATAAACCTACATTTTCGTTCTCATAAATTAATTCCCATTGAGCAAAACAAATTAACTGCGCAAAGAATAAACTCAAAAACCCAATACACTTTTTCATAAATATTATTCTACAATGATTAATTGCTTACTAGAACCCTTCTGCGTGTCTACGTGCACCAAATAAACACCTGAATTAAAATTACTAATGTCCACAAGGCATGATTCATTTTGAATATTTAATGAAAGCACTTTATTGCCAAGCAAATCATAAATTATTAATGTTTCCATTTTAGAATCTGCAATAATATTAATTACATCGTTAGCAGGATTCGGGTAAATTACTATGTTGTTTGTTTCGATTTCAATATTTGATATTGGCACATAAGATTCAAACATTAAAATATCAAAGCCTAAAATATAACCATCGTTGTTTTTATACAACTCGTTTACTTCCGTTTCAATACTCAATGGTCCATTTTGATAAAAAGCGGCTCCTCCTGGATCACACAGCGGTTTAAAATCATATAAAACATCACTAAAACCAATATTCCCAACCATATACAATTCCGGGTGCGAATTATCAGTTGTAAGCGCAATACCTGCATTACCTGCATTATCGCCTAAAAATGTAGACCAAACTAATTCTGTAGACTTGTTAAACATAGAGATGTAAGATGTTGCGTTCTCATTTACATCATCAAAATATACATCTGGAACTTCAACGAGTGGAAAATCTAACATATTTAATGTAGAAATGCCTGTAATCGTAACATAATCACCAAATTGTGTGATATCTGTTATGTTTGTTGTTTCTGTACCCCCAAAATAAGTTGCCCATAAACGGTTGCCATCTTGATCTAACTTTATTAAAAACCCTTCTGATTCAAACTCCCCAGTTGGCGAATACACATCATCGTAAAAACATGCAGGACAACCACCTGCAAAATATCTTGGAAAAGCATCTGCATCTGGCACACCATAATCGTTTACCGAACCAACTATAAAAATATTATTATCATTATCTGCAATAAGTGCCGTTGGATCTTCCGAGCCCTCACCTCCATAATAAGTGCACCAAACCTTATTTCTGATTGCCCCGTCTGGGTGAATTTTTAACATATAGGCATCCTGTCCTCCAGAAAACGCTTCTTGGAATGCACCTGTAGTGGTGGGTAACCCACTAGAATATGTTTGACCACAAATTATATAATCTCTATTCTGGTCTAAAGCAACATCTATTGGCCAATCATAATAAATATCTGAAGCACCAAATAATGTTCCCCAAACAGGTTGTAAATCTTCATTCAATTCCAAAATGAAACCAGATTTACCTGAAGTGTAATATGGGCTTCCTCCACCAGGATTTACAAATGGAAAATCAGCACCCCCTTGTGACCTACCAACCATTAACAAACCGTTATCAAGTGTAGTTGTAATTCCGTTTACTATGTTAATACACTCGTCGCCTCCAAGGTAGGTAAGCCAGCTTAAGTTTCCGCTAAAGTCCAATTTACCTAGAATACCATCATGAGATGCATTTGCATCATCATCATAAAATGCATCTAAAAATGCAACAACAGGTAAATCACTGCTATAGGTATCACCTCCAAATACAATATCAGATTGCAAATCTGTTAAGTTTAATGTTTCACCATCATTTGATGTTCCACCAACATACGTGCTCCAATTTGGTTGATATTTATCCATACCACCAGCATTATCCAAATTAAATTTTTGAATAAAAATATCGCGATAAGGACTTAAATCGTTTACATAAAACAATTCTGCAGGAAAATCGTTTGAGCGTGTATTTCCAGCTGTAAATAATTTAGTGTAGGCTGGATGCACATATCCCGTTTTAATATCTTTCATAAATTCATCACCTGTTCCACCATCCCATGTGCCCCAAATAACATTATCCTCGCAAGTTCCACCGCCTAAAATACCCTCTAATTTCATTTCAATAACTAATGGCAAATCGACATCATAAACACCTAAATCGAATCCGATTTCAAAATCATCAACAATAACATATTCGGCATTCCAACCAAGCGTTACAATATCGCCATCAACATCTATTTGATATGCATCTGCTATTGCATGGGATAATTTCCCAATTGGCGTTTTCACTTCTAACTCACCTTCTGCAAGTATGTTTACCTCATCTGCTCCTTCATACAATATTGATATTGGATCATTTTGAGCACTCCAACCTGGTTTAATTATAATATAATATTTAAGTCCTGCGCCATCAAAATAATATTCCAAATCTATATTATCATATAATTCTTGTACAATTAATCGGTCACTACTTCTTACATTCGTTGCACCAGTTGGGCAATGTGCCAAATAATAATTTAAATATTCACCGCCCTGACTTGCTGCTCTTTGAATTGTTTTTGCAGTGTTACTTCCAGGGAAAGTTAGCGCAATTCGAGTTAGCGTATAGTTTGTGGCAGTATTGGTGTCAATATGACTCCATACATAACTCAAAGTATCGTCTGAAAAATAAAGTGATGGATTATGCCTATGGGTATAATATTTTATATCGCTTCTAATTTCATTCTCTGTATCAATTATCTGTCCCTTATTCTCAAAAAAAGTAATTGCACTTGGATGTGCCATGTCATCATCAGGTGGCAATATAAAACTGTTCCAACTATATTTTATTAAGCGATTTGTCGATGTTGAAATAGCATAACTTTTACCGCCGACGTAAAATGTATTATTCACATCTGTCTTTACAAAATTTATTTTATCGTCATCTTTTAGGACTATCATATTGCTCCATCCAGAGTCTGTCGCCCGCTGTATTGTAAATTACAGATAAAAAATCTAGACTCGAACCATTGTTTACATTGCCAGCTACAATAATTTCACTTGTAATGGTTGCACTAATTTTTAATGCATATGCATCTAATCCACTGTTTTGCGCAAATTCTTCTTTGTGCCACTGTGGTGTGCCGACACTATTATATTTTATAGTTTCAAATGCTTTTGTTCCATCCTCAATGGTAACCCATCCTGTTATATATACATTGTTATCAGTATCTACTAGTAAAGCATGTGATTCGTCATTTAACCCTGCATAGTCATAATTACGAGACCAAATAACATTTAAAGCAGTATCTACCTTAACTGTTTTCATATTAAACCCTTCATCAACTACCGCACCTCTTCCTGTTAAATAAATATTACCTGATGCATCAACATCGGCACCATATACTTGGTCAAAACCAGTTCCAGATGCTGTGTTCCGATTTGATGTAAGCTGTGCACCAGAATTTTGATTGTATTTTACCATTGCAAAATCATAACTGCCAGGGGCATTTTCACTGGCACCTATTACTACAATCCTGCCTAAAGTAGATTGTTTTATAATTGCTGCAATGTCTTGGTCATTAGCATAATCATAGCGCGCTACCCATTGTTGTGTTCCTGTCGCGTTATATTTTATTGTACAAAAATCGCTGAGGGTTCCGCTGCCATAATTTGCCCCTGTTGCATACACATTTCCGGATCCATCTACTAAAATATCGGTTGGGATATCATAAAAATCACCAGCGCCATTATAGGTTGCTGTCCATTGTTGCGTTCTTGAACTATTATATTTTATAATCAAATAGTCATATTTATTAGTTGAGTTTACAAAAGAAGCCGCGGCTACATAAACATTGCCAGAGCCATCCACTTCAATGGCTGCACCATAATCATTTTCATCCGCATTATCTTTTTCAACTTCCCATTGCAGCACTCCTGAAGAATTATATTTTGTAGTTAAAACATTAGCCTTTTCAGTCGCTGAAATTGTATTTGTTGTTACATACACATTACCTGAGCCATCCACCTCTGAAGCACTGTAATCAATGGTATCAGGTATGCCCGCAGTCTGCACCCAGTTTTCTACCAAAAAATGTTGTGCTTTAATTGGATAAGTTATTGATAACAAGGCAATTGTGAGTAAAAATAGGGGAGGGTAATTTGATTTTTCATAGTAGTGGATTTAGGTAGTTAATTGTGTTTAATGCGTTTGATATGTTAAAACTATCAAATAATTTTTACATTTCAAAATGTTTTTTATTGCTATTTCATATTGGACGACAAATCAACTTTATTGCTTCCTGAATATTTTAGCGAATTAAATGCGTTATTTCCTAAAACTTAAATAATATATCGATTGCCAAACAGTTATGATTTATCATCGCAGAAATTAAATTTATTTTCGAAACAAAATCACAATTTGTAATTGCTTATGATTTAATTTTAAAATCTCCTCAGCGAAAAATAATGTCACCCCGCTGGGGGTGGTGTGGTATGGTGTGGTGTGGTGTGGTGTTACAATAATGTCACCCCGCTGGGGTTGGGGTGGAGTGGTATGGTGTGATGCTGTAATAATGTTACCAAAACTCAAAACGGTGTCTGAGGCAAAAATTTGAAAAATCGCCTTCGGAAAAAAAATAGTATGCGCAATTTAAACTTCTATAAAAGATAAGATTGTTGTCAGCAGTGCGAGACTCCATAACAATTACCAACATGTTCATTTACTCGACGAAAATAAGTGCATCGAAAGGTGTTTTTTTTTGCGCGTTAAAATTTTAATCGTAATATTACGATTAATATGGGAGTTACCAAATCAGAAGAGTTTTCAGTAAAGGACAATCGTGTTGCTAATTATGCCAAGGCGTTGGGTCATCCAGCCCGAGTGGCCATATTGCGCATTTTATTGAAAAAAGAAAGCTGTTATTGTGGCGATATTGTAGGCGAGCTGCCACTTTCACAGTCAACAGTATCGCAGCATCTAAAGGAATTAAAAGAGGCTGGCATTATTAAGGGAACCATTGCAGGAGCCAAAATTTGTTATTGTATTGATGCTGCAACTTGGGAGCAAATGCAATTTATTTTTGGCAATTTGCTTACTAGACCTATTGCAGACAACGAATGTTGTTAAATAAGTTATTGTTATCGATATATTACGATTAAATAAAATTTATATGAATAAACTTCGTGTATTGTTTTTATGTATTCACAATTCGGCAAGAAGTCAGATGGCTGAAGCCTATTTGAAACATTTTGGTGGCAATCAGTTTGAAGTTGAAAGTGCCGGACTTGAGCCTGGTGTATTAAATCCACTGGCAATTGCTGTAATGGCAGATGAAGGTATCGATATATCAAAAAACCAAACGAAAGATGTTTTTACCTTACATGAACAAGGCAAATCATTTAATTACGTTGTTACGGTTTGTGATGCCAAAAATTCGGAGCGCTGTCCTGTGTTTCCAGGCATGCACAGTAAACTCGCTTGGGATTTTGAAGACCCTTCCGATTTAGGTGGAACACAAGAAGAAAAATTGGCGAAAACAAGTGTAATTCGCGATATAATTAAATCGTCGGTTATTGCTTTTGTAGATAAATATGGTATTACTGCAGACGAGCACAACGATTAATGCGCATGCTATTCAGAAATAAGTTATTATTGCTCATGTCCGCATTATTTGCAGCAGCCATAAGCTGTTTCATTATTTGTACCGAAGGTACCTTTGTTCATGACGCGTTACCTTATATTTTAGGTGTAATTGGCTGGGTTGTTATATTTTATATTTTTATTATCGTTAGCAAAAACGGTGGCAGTGAATTTGAGCCTTACGAGCGCGAAGACAAATTAAACCCAGCATAACCATAACACTCATCACATCACATAGTTTGTAATAAAATGAGCTATTTCCTACCAATAACATGCTCTTTTCAAATTGTTTGCTATTCACATTAAACCCACCTAAGTAAATGGCTTAGTGTTTTGCAAATGCCTACTGATTTAAATGGGTTAAAACTATTTGACATCGATACTGTTATGCTTTAAACTACTGCGCAAAATGAAACGACCTTGGAATATAGTAGACCACCCTGTTTACAGCCTTGCCACTTATAGTACGAATTCATTTAACATGAATATTTGCACTTATGTTACTGCGGTAAGCATGAAGCCAAAATTATATACTGTATCTATTTACAAGGGGACAAAAACACTATCAAACATTTTAAATTCAGATATTGCCATTTTACAACTATTATCGCTTAAACAGATTAATCTTGTAAAAATACTGGGGAAAAAATCGGGGCATACTTTTAATAAATCTGACTATTTAATTAAAAAGAATTTGCTATCTACATGGCAAAATAAAATTGTGCTAAAAGAAACTGCCGCATTACTGCAATTAAATAAAATAAACAGCTTGGTTTCTGGCGACCACACCACTTTTTTATTTGAAGTAATAAAATATAAAGTTCAGCAAACCGACCCAATTTTGATGTTTCAGGATTTAGTTGATGCTCAAATAATATTATAACAAAATTGCATTTTACACAGCCTAAAACAGCTTACATTTAAAATTAAACTTACATTATTTCCAATAAAATATTAAATTTACATTCTATCGACTCAAACTATGAAAAAGTTATATTTAATTATTGTTTTGTTTTTAACAGCTTTTAGCAGTATAAAAGCGCAGGAAACCATTATTGATAGTATATTTTCAGGCGGAATATATCGCAATTACAGAATTTATATTCCTATTGCATATTCGGACGATACGCCCGCTCCACTGCTTTTTAATTTACACGGTTACACATCCGACGCCTTTGGCCAATCATTATATGCCAATTTTAACAATATTGCTGATACCGCAGGTTTTATAACTGTAATTCCAAATGGCACCATTGATGTTTATGGCAATCGATACTGGAATTGTTTTGTTGCTCCAGGAACAGGGGTTAACGATGTGGCTTTTTTAAGTGATTTAATTGATAGTTTAAATCTTGCATACAATATTGATTTGAATCGCGTGTACTCAACCGGAATGAGTAATGGCGGGTTTATGAGTCATGCGTTAGCATGTGAATTAAGCAACCGGATTGCTGCCATTGCAAGTGTTACCGGAAGCATTGATGAAGATAGAATTGCATATTGCGACCCAATGCATACTACACCAGTAATGCAAATTCACGGCACTGCTGATGCCACAGTGCCCTACGATGGCGACTTCGGGTTTATGCCTGTTGATTCGGTGGTAGCATATTGGGTTAATCAAAATAATTGTTTTGGCGAACCTGCGTTTACTGCTGTACCCAACATTGTTACAACCGATTTATGCACGGCAGAACATTATGTTTACAGCAGCTGCAATAATGATATTAATATTGAATTATTTAAAATTATCGGTGGTGGACACACTTGGCCAGGAACCGCTTTAACATTTTTAGGCGTTACTAATTTAGATATTAATGCTTGTCGCGAAATATGGCGCTTTTTAAGTCAATACCGTCTTGATGAATTAACAGGAGTAGAAACCAATCCGTTAATTAAAAATGACATTAATGTATATCCGAATCCATTTACTGAAAATACATTTATTAATAGCGCAAATGCTTTAATTAGTTCATGGACACTATATGACCATCAAGGTAAATTAGTAGCAGCAGACTACAGCGTAACAAACAATTTAATTACCATTTCTGGAAAGAATTTACTTGCAGGAATGTATTGTCTAATTGTAAATAACACCGCAGGCTTACAGCTTGTTAAGCTTGATTGACAAACCAAAACAACCATAAATTTTACCATTAAAATTGAATTACCAATTTAAATTTTACGTCTTTTTTTATTGCTTCATTCTGGTGGGCATAATCCTAACCAGGTTCAATCATTTTTGTGAGTGGTAAATTATTTGGCACAAATTTTCTTATTCAAGCTCTTTGTTCTTCACTATTCCATCCACCAATTATAATTAGATCTACTTTTGAAAGAGATTTTATTTTTAGCAACCCTATTCTTCACTTAATGTGCCGTAAACAGTAATATCGCCCAATGTTTGTAAAAGTATTATAATTCCTTCTGTGTGGGCTTCCACCAAATAGAACAACATCTGGTGCTTGATTGCTAGGGCTTAATATTTCGCTTATCAATTGAATTTAATTAAATATTTATTCCTTTCGTCATCGGCACCTCTGCAAAAATTAATTCAGTGTCTTCGTTAGCTTTGATTAAACCCAGAATAAGCAATGGAATTCATAACATCTTACATTTTGTTGTGAAATCAACTATTTCAAGTAAATGACATGCACTTTTCAAATAGCTTGCTATTCGTGTTAAACCCAACTAAAACAATAGTTGGGTTGATTTGCGAATGTCTATTTATTAATTTGGGTTAAATTAATAAAGTAAGTCAATTCCATAGCATTTTCCAATTTAGATAAGTTAAAAAAGGCATTTTTATTAATGCTTGTAGAATTTTTCTTGCCATCGGGTGAAATGGTCAACTGAACTTTATTTAATTTTTGGGCTGCCGAGTAATTAAACTTTTCGTGTCGAGGCTAAACATTCATAATTGGGGGATACACCCATATTTGAAAACTGTGAAAAGGTTCTGTTTCAGCGGCATTAAACTCACCGTGCATGATGCCCGTTCCTGCACTCATAGTTTGAACACTGAACGCATCAATTTCGCACTCGCTTCAAGTATCGTCTTTATGAGCTTGTTTACCAGATAAAACGATAGTGGTTATTTCCTTGTTTTAATGTGGGTGCATGCCAAAACCTTTGCCAGCATTTACAACATCATCAGCAAAACCGCATAACTCACCAAAGTTGTTTTGATAGGGTACAAAAGCGTACGCACTTTTTTCCCAAGCATCTTTCTTCAGTATTCTATCCTTATCAGGTCTATATAAGCAGTTTATTTTATACTCACGCTTATCCATTTGCGATTGTTCAACAGTTACAAACTTTTTTGTAATCAATTTCTTAATGATGAGCGTAACGTTTGAGTTTGGGGCTAACATTCTAGATAAAACATCCTTTTGACACATACTTTCGGGATGCTTTTCTTTCAATATTCTTAGCACATTAAACTGCTCGTGGGTTACTTTAAATGGTTTTAAATTGTTCGCAATTTTATTGTTCAGCCAATTGGCAGTGTATAAAACATTCAGGTTAGCCTTGATAATCTGATTAGGGAACTTAGCCTGTTTAATCGCCTCTTCTAAGGTTGCCATAAAATGGAATTATAGTGAAAAGATAAGTTAATTAGTTATACATACAACTAAATTTCAAAATTATTTTCTTCCAATACCATTCTGTTTTAAAATTGATTGTTTACCAAGTTAAGCCCAACTGAAGAGGTTTTACAACTTTCTATTGATTAATTTGGGTTAAGGCGTGCAGCTATTTTTATATTAGTTACCCTACTGGTTTGTATTACCTAATTTAATTGCAGGAAGAAAAATGCTGAAAGATGCGCCTTTGCCTTCTTCTCCATCAGCTTCAATAAATCCACCATGCACTTCAGCAATTTTTTGGCAAATGGCTAGGCCAATTCCAGAGCCTTTGTATAGCCGGCCATGAAAACGCTGAAAAATTTTGAACAGATCTTTTTTATAGGCCGGGTCAAAGCCGACGCCGTTATCTGCCACAGTAATTTTATAATAGTCGTGTTCCCTATCGTGCCCCATTTCTTTCATGGTTTTTTTATCAACCAACTTGCTGCTGATGATTATAACTGGTGGTATATCTTCTTTGGCGAATTTCAGCGAATTATTTATCAGGTTTTCGAATAATTGTGTCATTAGAAACTGGATGCCTTGTAACACTGGCAGATTTTTCCATTGGAGGCTTCCTCCTTTTTCTGATATGCTTTCATTGAGGTAGGATTGTATTTCGTCAATTACTGCATTCAAATCAATATCTACCAATTGTTTTTCTTCATTTATAATTTTTGTGTATGAGAGCAGCGAATCAACCAAAGTTTGCATACGTGCTGCCGAGGCTTGCATTCGAAGAATATTTGTTACAACCGATTCTGGTATTTCGTCTTTATGTTTTTGTAAAATGATAGAAGCATAAATCTGAATTTTTCGAAGCGGTTCTTTTAAATCATGCGTGCTTATCCAGTTCATATTTGCAAGTTCCTCGTTTGCTTTATACAGCCTTTCGTTTAGGTTCAGGTAGCGACGTTCTTCCTCCTCCATATCGGCTAAGTGGAACTGATTTTGAATGTAGGTACGGATTACAGTAGCTGCTTTGATTTCGGGATTTTGCCATGCTGAACTTTGGCCTTTTACGGCCTCTTTCCAAAGTGCAAAAGATTGGCGAGGGGTAAGGCTTTGGTTTTCCGCATCAATATTCATTGGTTTTGTTGGATCGCCGCCCCAATTAATTGTTTTTTCTAACTCCTGTCTTGTCCAGGCTATACCATTTTTAGATTGCTTGCCAATTGGTAAATAAACTACGCCAGCAACTTGGCTGCCTAAGCCTGCAGTGTCGTGATAGCTGTCGGCAAGTTTCGAGGTTTGAAAAATGCCTTCCTCAATTGAAGTGTCGAGCCATTTCATTAGCTCAATTAATTTTTCATCTTGCGGCAATAAACCATTTTTATAAAATGTTTCTTTGAAAACAATTACCACAGCATCAGCGTTCAACAGGTTTTTTAATTGAACAAGGGTTTGTTCTTGCGCTAGACTTTGCTCGTTGCCTGTCAATAATGCATGCAGGCTATCCATTTTTTTCTCTGTTGCTTTTACAAGCTCAAATTCATCCGCCATCTGGCGCACTTCAATTTGAGAGGAAAGAAAAACGCCCTGCAGGTGGGCAGCCAGCCTAACGTGGTAAGGAATATGTTTTGCTGCATAATGATGGCAGGCAATTAAGCCCCATAGCTTTCCTTGATTAATTAGGGCAATAGTGAAAGTGGCGCCAACACCCATGTTTTTTAAATATTGTATATGTATGGGCGAAAAGCTACGCAACATTGAAAGACTGAGGTCTATACTTTTATTATCTGAATTTTCATCTAAAGCAAAAAGCGGCACATTTGTATCCTGTACATTGACAAGCATCCGTATGCGGTTAAGTAAAAAAAGTTCTCTTGCCTGCACAGGAATGTCGCTTGCAGGATAATATAATCCTAAGAAAGACTCAATATCGTTTATCTTGCTCTCGGCAAACACATGCCCAAAGTTATCCTTGTCAAAGCGGTAAATCATTACCCTATCGTACCCCGTAATCTTTCTTGTAGCATCTGCCACATCCTGACAAAGCATTTGAAGGTTGTTGGCTTTTTCCGTGTGATATGCAAATCGTTTAGTTTGAAAAAAAAGATCCGGTAATTCAAGTCCTTCTTGGTTGAAGGGTTCAAACTCCATCACTATGTTTTGTTTTGTAGCAAATACCGTTGTGTGGAAGCTTTGATTACCCACGCTAAAAGCAAAAGGTTTTACTGCTTCTTCTGTTTCTGCGGAAAAGGCAGCAACAGATTCGGCATCTTCTTTATTAAAAAACTCGGTAATTGGCTTGCCCAAAATTTGGCTCAGTGGCTTGTTAAAAAGCGCAATGCAATTTTCGCTGCAATACTGAATGCTATTATCGGTTTTATTCAAAGCCATCAAATAACCACAAGGTTGTATGCTACCTGGAATGTGAATGGGTTCCGCTTCGCAATTGGTAATGTTTATAGTGTCTTTGTTGGTAAGATCTTTAAGATTCATGTTGTATAAGTTTAAATGTTTTCTTGTCGAACCACTGATGCATTATGCTGAAAGTTTGTGAGGCGCTTTCAATAACGTCTTCTTCTAAACCGGATGATGCAAGGCAAAATGATTGTAAAAAAAGTTTCCAACGGGTACCCGTTTCAGGCCCATACGCAGTAAAATATCTTGTCTTCCCAGCAATGGCATCAATACCCAATGTTGCATGTAGATGTTTGTTAATGTAGGCACCCCCTAATACCGAGCCTTCAAGCACGTACATGCCGCCAAGTGCTGTTGCATTTGAATGATAAACTGCTGCAAAAAAATCGTCAGGTATAGCAGCTATAAGTGCTTCATCTATGCCGAGCAAATTAAGATCGGAAATAAGTAAATGAGTTTTACGTCTTTCGTTTATGTCAGTAATACTTGTTTGAAGCTGTGGGAATACTTTTTTTTCAAACCCTTTTACAAAGCCATAAAGCGAAGCAAGATAAGTAGCATAATGATTAGCAGTTACTTGCGGACCAAGCAAATTTTTGGATGCCGTATCTTGTTCAAGCAAGCTGTGTTGATGGGCTGTGCGGCTCCGTAGACTTTGTAAAAATACGTTCATATAATCTCATTATTTGTCAATAGTTTATTTTAGGTTGACTACCTGCTTTTATCAGGCAAGCAGCAATTGAGTTTTTAAAATCAGAATAGTTGGATAATTTCACTATGTAAAAATCTGCTCCTTTATCATAAGCAGCTTTTTTTTGGTCTTGGTGAGAAGAAGTGGATAGTATAATTATTTTAATATCTTTCCAACGCTGGTTTGCCTTAATTTCCTCGAGACAAAGCATGCCATTTTTTAAAGGCATATTTAGGTCTAAAAAAATGAGCTCTGGTAAAACTGCTGATGTCTCCAACATTTTCATAAGCTCCATGCCATTGGCAGCCACTTCTAGGGTAAAATTACAAGCAAGATCAGTTAATACATCTTTGAACAAATCCACATCTTCCTCATCATCTTCAGCTATTAATATTTTTTCTTTAAACATCTTATATTAGATTTTTCGAAATTTAACTTCACTTTTTTCAATTTTATTTTTTGTTAGGATATGAATTCTATGCTTTAAGAGTGATTAATGTTTACTTTTTACGTCGTGCTAAATTACTTTCATAGCTTTTTAATTGCTATCAGCTTTAAGTCACTATTCGCAAAAGAGTGCTTGTAAAGTTTTGCAGCAATCCGAAGAGTGGGACTTAACTACAAAACTTGACCCGATACCAACTATCGGGATTAAAAATTAAACTTACTTCTACAACAAAACTGCCCTAGAACACAGTCTGTTCCAATTTTCATCGGGAACACCTTGCCTTTTTGAGTAGGTGCAATGCAATTTGCATAACACTCAAATATAAGCATAATCGATTACAAATGCACCATTTCATGCTGAATTAAGATATATTACTTAGATTGAGCAAGGCAAAGACCATACGTCAAAAACTATATATGCTTTTTCAACTAATTGAAGGTATAAAGAAAGTTATTTTTTTGCTGGTTGGTGGCTAACGGGTTAGCTGGAAGCGAACGTTGCATAGTTGATAACAAAGCGTTCTAATTCATAAAAAGATATAAATTGTTAAATG
>Ga0105044_10000286_pt1 | contig 60448 bp, 49 predicted proteins | sample MAT01_FD_78092 | JGI IMG/M metagenome (GOLD analysis project Ga0105044, IMG submission 78092) | Freshwater microbial communities from Lake Fryxell liftoff mats and glacier meltwater in Antarctica - MAT-01 | ecosystem: Environmental > Aquatic > Freshwater > Ice > Liftoff microbial mat | place...
CATCGCCATACGTGCCGCCGAACTTCGCGACACGTTGGCCCAAGCCCAGATCGAATACTACGTCCTCGATCGGCCCTCCCTGTCAGACCACGAATACGATCAACTGTTCCGTGAGCTGCAGGCAATTGAGGCAGAGCACGCCGCATTGCGCACGCCGGACTCGCCGACGCACCGCATAGGCGCCCCGTTGCAAGGTGCGTTCCAGCCGCACAAGCATCTTGTCAGGATGATGTCGCTGGACAACGCTTTTGACGACGACGAGTTGCGCGAATTTGAGGACTCGATTGCGCGGATTGTCGGCGTCGGGGTGCGGACGAGTGGCTATACCGTCGAACTGAAGATCGATGGTGCGGCAGTCGCTCTGACGTACCGGGATGGTGTGCTGGTCACTGGTGCCACGCGGGGCGACGGAACGGAAGGTGAAGATGTGACGCCGAATATCCGGACCATCAAAGGCATTCCGCTCCGACTCCGCAGCACCGGACATCCGCCGCTGCTCGAGATTCGGGGCGAGGTGTATTTGCCGTATGCCGATTTTGAGAAGATGAACGAGGCGCGCGTCGCGGCCGGCGAACCGGTGTTTTCGAATCCTCGCAACTCTGCGGCCGGTTCGCTGCGCCAACTGGATTCGTCGGTCAGCGCATCGCGTCCGTTGCACTTCTATGGCTACGCCGTGGTGTTGCCCAATGGCCAATCCGTCGCACCAACGCAGTGGGATCTGTTGGATTTATTGACCACGTGGGGCGTCCCGACGGCGCCGCATCGCCGGTTGTGTCAGACGATCGATGAAGTCATGACGTGGGCGCACAGCGTCGAACATGAAACGCGCGCGCGGTTGGGCTTCGCGATCGACGGTGGCGTGGTGAAGGTGAACGCTGTCGCGTTGCAGGACGAACTGGGTGTGCGCAACGATCGCACACCGCGTTGGGCGATTGCGCGCAAGTTCGCGCCGGATATGGCGGTGACCAAGCTGATCAGGATCGATGTGAATGTCGGTCGTACCGGAGTGCTCACACCATTTGCCGTTCTCAATCCTGTGGACGTCGGTGGAGCGACCGTGACATTTGCGTCGCTGCACAATGCGGATCAGATCGCCAAAAAAGATTTGCGGGACGGCGATTTTGTGCAGGTGGTGCGCGCAGGCGATGTCATTCCGTACGTCCTCGGTCCGGTTCCTGAAAAGCGCGACGGGACCGAGCAGCCTTGGACGATGCCCGAGTTGTGTCCGCGTTGTCAGACCAAGACCGTGCAATACGGGGACGATGTCGCGATTTACTGTCCGAACGTGGCCTGTCCCGGTCGGCAGCTTGAGGGGCTGGTTCACTTCGCATCGAAGGATGCGATGGACATCGATGGCCTGTCATACGCGCGCATTCAGCAGCTGCTCGAGGCAGGGCTTGTTCATGACTTCTCGGATCTGTTCGGTGTGACGGTCGAGCAGCTCGTTTCGCTCGAACGGTTTGCCAAGAAGAGTGCTGAGAATCTTGTGGCGGCGCTGGGCGCCGCGAAGACGCAGCCGCTGTCGCGTCTGCTCTTTGGTCTTGGCATTCGCCATGTCGGAGCTCAGGCCGCGCAGCTGCTTGCGCGACAGTTTGGCAACATCGCTACTCTGATCGCTGCGACACCGGAGCAGTTTGGTGCAGTGCGTGGCATTGGCGACGTCATCGCTGCGTCAGTTGTCTCGTATTTCGCCGACGCAACCTCGCTCCAGCTCGTTGACCGCCTGCGCGCGCACGGGGTCAATCTGACGGAGCCGAACGCGGTTCAGGCCGATGGTCCACTGACTGGCGCGACCGTGGTACTGACGGGGAGCATGCCGACGCTTTCCCGAGGCGACGCGACCGCGCTGGTGGAGGCGGCGGGCGGACGGGTGACGAGTAGTGTGTCGAAAAAGACGACCTTCGTCGTGGCTGGCGCCGAAGCGGGGAGTAAGCTCGATAAGGCGACCGAACTTGGTGTCGAGGTCATCGACGAAGCAGAACTGTTACGCCGTGTGCACATGGGCCAAGGTCGTGAAGCGCCTTGACGTGACGCGCCCCGCGCGCGAGCGTCGTATTCATACATGAGCTCTTCGCTGCCTTTTCTGAATGCGCGGACCGTCGCGATGCCGGTGGAATTCCTCACGGCACTGCATGGTGCCGTGAGTGACCCGCAATCGGCCGTCCCGCCCGACGCCGTGCGCGATGCCGGCTTTCACGCCGGTTCAGCGATGTACGACGCGTTTTCCGCTTGGCTGTCCTACGGGGGTGAGTACGGCCCCGAGTCCCTCGAGGACAGTCGGTTCGCTGCACTCGTGAGCGAGTACTTCGCAGCCGCGGGATGGGGAGAAATCGCGTTCACGTCGCTGAGCGATGCCGTTATTGCTCTCGATTCCGACCAATGGAGCGAGGCCGACGCGGCCGGCGGGGGTTGCCTGGTCTCGACCGGGATTTTTTCGGGGTTCTTCGGCCGACTGGCGGAAGCGCCGATTGCCGTGCTCGAAGTCGAATGCCGATCGACTGGAGACAGTCGCTGCCGGTTTTTGCTCGGCTCGGGCGACGTGCTGAGCTACGTGCACGAGGCGATGGTGCGCGGGATCCCGTACGAGCGGGCGGCGGCGTCGGCCTAAGGGTAACGGCGAGGTAGTGGGCCGACGGTGCCAGGTACTGAGTATTCTGTACCCGGCACCGAATACTGAAGACCCAGCAGTTATCAGTCGGACATCATTCCGGCGTACTTCGGGTTCGGTCGGAGCTCCTGGCCAATAAGGATTTCCCGGTCCCAGGGCAGGACGATGTTCGCTTCGGTCGCGAGGCCGTGGAAATCCGGCTCGAACGAACCGGTTTTGAATGACACGGCGGTCTGCACTTCCTTGGCGCCCGCATTGATGATGGAGGCCACGGCGAGCCGGAGCGTGTCACCCGAACCGCAGGTTTCGTCGACGATGAGTGCGAGCTTGCCGCGGACCTCAGTTGGTGCCGCGCCAAAGACCGCCGGTGTGGCTCTGACCCGTTCGGCACTGTAGCGGCGCGAGACGAGAATCGAGTAGAACGGCAGGTCGAGAATGGCCGCGACCGCCGCACCGGGCACGACGCCGGCGGTCGCGATGCCGACCACGATTTCCGGCGTCCAGTTGCGGGCGACCTTGAGCGCGAGCGCGCGCGACAGCTCACCAAAGAGCGGCCAGTCGACGATCAACACGCCCTTGGAAAGATCTGGTGCGTACGGCGGCTGTTGGGACATGGTCGGCTCCGGTCGAAGGTCCGCTGTCGTGGATGACGCAGAGTGTAGCGCCGCGCGTCGTGCGATGCCAGCGCCGTACTCGCGCGTGCCTTGTTGAGCGTGTGACGCGCCGATAGCTTTGCGCGGTCGGCTCTGCTCTCTTCACTCTCTTCGATCCAACGCGAGCGCATGACTTTTTGGCGCCGCCTCGTAGGCGGTACGTCCGGGCGTGAATCGCGCCCCACGGACTATCTCGCTGAGGCGCTCGAACTCGAAGCGCGCGGCGATTTTCCGAGCGCCCTGACGTCGTATCGTCTCGCGCTGCGCGAGCACCCCGATGATCTGCGCGTATTGCAGAACATCGCGATCGCCTTCTCAAAAACCGGGCAACCGGAAGAGGCGATTCGGGCGTATCGCAAAGCGCTGCAGATCGATCCCGATCTGGCCGGCGCGCACTATGGTTTGGCGTTCCTGCTGCTCAAGCGCAGCGACACCGCGCATGCGGGCATGCACCTCGAGGCGTTTCTGCGAAACAGCACCGGCACCGATGATTCGTCACAACGTTTTCGCGCGCATGCGCAACGCACCCTCGATCGCCTTCGCGGCGTGTCGTCCGAGTCCGCAGGCGCGGCCGATGCATCGGCGGGCGAGAGTGTGACGCACGACGACGGCTCTATGCACTCCGCCGAGGACTGACGTGGGCCGCGTTCTTTCGATAGTCAGCCAGAAGGGTGGCGTTGGGAAAACGACAACGGCTGTGAACCTTGCCGCTGCGTTTGCTCGGCGCGGACTCAAGACGTTGCTCGTGGATGCCGATCCGCAGGGTGCCGTGCGCTACGGTGTTGGCCTGCGTCGCGGACATGCCACCGTTGGGTTTGACGACTACCTGCGCGGCGAGCGATCGTTGCGCGAGGTGATTCTGCCGACGGCGTTGCCCTGGCTTCGCGTGATTCTCGCGGGCAGCGTCAGCGAGCAGGCCGATCATTCGGGCTTTCAGCGGCGCATTGGTGAGAGCACCGTGCTCGCGGAGCTGCTGCAGACCGCGCGCGAGCGGTGTCATGTGGTCATTGTCGATACACCGCCCGGGCTTGGCGCAATCACACGGCGTGTGCTTGCCGCCAGTCAGCATGTCGTGGTGCCACTGCAGTGTGAGCCGCTGGCCTTGCAGACCACGCCGCAGATTCTGCGCGCCATTCAGGACATGATCTCCGAGAACGCAGAGCTGACGCTCGAGGGGATTCTGCTCACGATGTACGAGGCGGGAAATCCGGCGACGGAGCGCGTGGTGCACTACGTGCGCGAGCATCTGCCACGCCATCTCGTGTTTGACGTCCCGATCCCTCGCACACCGGCGACGGCCGACGCATTCGCTGCCGGACAGCCGGTCGTGTTACGCAACCCTGCCGATCCAGCGAGCCAAGCGTACGTCAACCTGGCGATGCGCCTGGCCGAGCGATTCGCTTGATCGGCGGGATCGTCAGCTGCTGGTTGGGGTAGTCGGTTTCGTGAGAATATTTCCGAATACTGATCGCGTGTGGTTGCTGGCTGCGTTGTGTGGCGTATCGCTGGTTGCCTGCGCCGAAGTGGGGACTGGCCCCGATACCCCTGCGGCAATTGAGCTGCCGGCGTACCCGTCACCGTCAGTCGTGATTGGCGATACACTGCGCGACATCAACGGCAAGGTCACCGGCATCCGCGCCATCGTGCGGAACGTGCGCGGTGACATCATTGCCGACGCGCCAACGCGCTATCTCTACGCCGATGCGTTGCGTGACAGTGCGCTTGCGGTCGATACGATCTCGGGCATTGTGCGCGCCCTTCGCCTGCCGAGAGGCACCGCCCGTCTTGCAGCGCGCGTGGGGACAACGCTGCAGGTGCTGCGTGAAATCATCGTTACCACGCGTCCGGATTCGGTGGATCGTGGGGGGCAAACCAACTTCGGGTTGTTCACCACGACGTTGCCTGATACCAGCCGAGCGCAGGCTACGACAAACACGTCGCTCTCATTCAATGTGTCGGTGCGCCACATCGACTCGCTCAAAACACTGAGCACCGTGAACGGATGGCCCGTACGATTCGAGCTCGTGTCGCCGGCAAACGCAAACAACGATACGACGCTCGCGGTGTATCTCGTCGACGACAACGGTCGCGCGTCGGTGTTGGACACCACTGACGGTGGTGGCACAGCCGGGCGAAAAGTGCGAATCCGTGCACAGCGGTTCCCGACCGGTACGGCCATCGACTCAGTGATCGTCCGCGCGGTGATTTCGTACCGCGGCGTTGCGGTGAAAGGGTCGCCCATTCGGATGGCGCTCCCGGTGAAACGCGGAAGCTGATCGGCCGAAGGTCAGGGCTCGGCGAGTCTGCCGGGGCTGGGACTCCCGCGATCGACTGCGGGAGCGCAATTTCTCTGTATCCTACCGAGCCGTCGGCATGCTGCGTCAGTTTGCACGAGCGCCGTTCGCCTCTGCCCCACCTGCCTGCCTTCCCGCCCTCCTCGGAGGAAGCGATGTCTATCGCTACCGTATCTTCTGTCCCTTCGCTCGCAGTGACGCTGGGCGCCGTGCCGTCGCCAACGCGCTACGCCACTGGTGGCCCGCGCCCCGCGCCCGGCACGATCAACCGCCTGTTCTTTGAGGCGACTGAAAAGGTTGATCGGCCTGACGCGCTCGTCCATAAAGTGCGCGGCGTCTGGGAGCCCATCTCACACAAAACAATCCTTGAGCGTGTCCGTCGCACGGCACTTGGCCTCGCACGACTCGGCATTTTGCCGCAGGATCGGGTCGCCATCCTGTCGGAGAATCGCCCCGAATGGGTCATTGCCGACTATGCGTGCCTTTGTTCGTCGATCACGGATGTGCCAATCTATCCGACGTTGCCCGCCGAGCAGATCCCGTATTTGCTGAATGACTCCGGTGCGCGCGCGATTTTTGTGTCGACGCCACAGCAGGCGCAGAAGATCGCGTCGGTGCGCAGCCAAGCGCCGGCGTTGCAATGGATCATTGGCTTTGCCGCGACCAAGGGCGACGGCTGCGACCTCACACTCGCCGACATCGAAGCACTCGGTGCGCAGGACGATACGCCCGCGCGCGCTGAGCAGTTCAAACGCGATGCCTTGGCCGTGAGCCCCGATCAGCTGATCACGTTGATTTATACATCGGGCACCACGGGCAATCCGAAGGGTGTGATGCTGACGCAGGACAACCTGTATTCGAACTGCGTTGCGACCGTCAACTCGATGGCGGTGGGTCCGAAGGATTCCGCGCTCAGCTTTCTGCCGCTGAGTCATATCTTCGAGCGGATGGGTGACTACTACCTGTTCGCGAACGGCGTGAAGATCATGTATGCCGAGTCGATTGATACCGTGCCGGTGAACATGAGTGAACTGAAGCCGACGATGATGATGTCGGTGCCGCGTTTGTATGAAAAGATTTATGCGCGCGTGGTGGAGAACGCGGTGAGTGGCGGTGGTCTCAAGAAGCGGATTTTCTTCTGGGCCAAAAATGTTGGCGAGCGGTGGGCGGATGTGAAGCTTGCCAGGCGCGAACCGGCGGGGCTGCTCGCGTGGCAGTACGGCATCGCGAAGAAGCTTGTCTTCTCGAAGTTGCAGGAGCGCACCGGTGGCAATCTCCGCTTTTTTGTGTCCGGTGGCGCGCCGCTTTCGCCCGACATCGCGAAGTTTTTCTATTCGGCGGGGCTGATCATTCTCGAAGGGTACGGATTGACGGAAACGTCTCCCGTCATCTCATCGAATAACCTCGAACATTTCCGCATCGGTACCGTCGGTCGCCCCATCGATGGCGTGGAAGTCATGATTGCCAGTGACGGTGAGATTCTGTCGCGCGGTCCGCACATCATGAAAGGGTACTACAACAACGACGTCGCGACGAAAGAGAACATCGACGAGGCCGGTTGGTTTCACACCGGCGACATTGGTGAATTGCAGGACGGTTTTCTGCGCATTACCGATCGCAAGAAGGACATCATCGTCACGGCTGGCGGGAAGAACATCGCGCCGCAGCCGATCGAGAATAAGCTCAAGACGAACAAGTACGTGAGTCAGGCCGTGATGATCGGCGACAAGCGGAAGTTCCCGGTGGTGTTGATCGTGCCGAACTGGGATCAGCTTGAGGGGTGGGCGGGGCGGCAAGGGATTGTGTGGACGTCACGGGCGGAGTTGCTCGTGATGCCGACGATTCATGCGAAGATGGAGAAGGAAGTGGCGAAGCAGATGGAAGGGTTGGCGCATTTCGAGACGCCAAAGAAGGTTGCCTTGCTGGAGCATGATTTCACGATCGAGCGGGGGGAACTGACGCCGACGTTGAAGGTGAAGAGAAGGGTGATCGATCAGCAGTACAAAGCGATGATTGATGGGTTGTATGTGGACGGTGGACACGGGGAATAGGTGATACAAAAAGCGCCCCGCGATCAGCGGGGCGCTTTCGCATTGCCGATTGCGCTTTTCAGTTAATCGCGAAGCAATAGTACAACCCCGCCCCGCCACTCCCCTTCAAATTCTCCTGACTGCACCCTCGGCTCGGATGCGCGTTATTCCACGCCGTTGGATTGGCACCACCACCCTGCCGATCGTGATGCCCGACCGACGCTGAACCCGTCGCGTTGCTGCTCCAGTTCTTGCACGTCGTGTCGGTCGTATCCGACGACACCGTCCCATCGAGATTCGCGCCCGTTATGACATCGTGCGTGTTCGGCGTGTCACCGCGGCCGTTCACGACGGCGCCTTTCTCGGTTAAACTGTTTTCCTTGCTCAACTTGTTGTTGTCGCTGTGCAGGTCGGCAACACTTGTCGCAACGACAACGCCCTTCGCGTTGCGCCATGGACCTGCCCCGACGCGATCGCGCGCGTTCACGGCCTTCGCGCCGCCAACCGCTTGCTGGCTGAGATAGGCGTGCCACGTCTTGCCGCGAACGCCTGCCGCTTCGGCGAGCTGCTGGCAGTGCGCGTCGGCGCCAGCGAGTCCGCCAAGCTTCGCGCCATCGCCGAGTCCTACGCTGGTGATGAAGAAACTCATTGGCTCAGCCTGCGCGCTCGCGACCGAAGGTGCGGCGAACAACATCGCCGTGGCGGCGACGGCGAGACGAACAGCTACAGTGTTTCGGCGGGCCGAGACAGTCATGGCTGACCTCCTGAGTTTGAAGACTGCGTCGATGTGACCTTCACGGCGCCAGCTTTGTCTGGTGTCTTGAGATACTTGTCATACCACCCAAGCAGGCGCGTATGCCAATCGGTGAACTCGGCGGCGTTGGTCATCGGAATGCCATGCCCACCGTGCGTGTAGTTCACCCACTCGACGGTGCGACCGAGACGACGCAGCGCGAAATACATCTCGCGGGTGTTCAGTGCTGGCACATTGTGATCTTCGCCACCGGTCATGAGCAACAGCGGCGTGCGGATACGATCAGCAAACATGATCGCGCTATGGGCAACGTACTTCTGCGGCTGCTCCCACATCGTGGCGCCGATGCGATCCTGCGTCTTTTCGGCCGCATTGACGTTGCGTACGCCAAGTCGCGGTGAGTCGGTATAAAACGAAATGAGATCGACTTTGCCGGAGATGTTGATGGCCGCTTTGAAGCGATTGGTTTGCGTCACCAACAGATTGGTCGCGTAACCGCCGTAGCTGGTGCCGTGCACGCCGAGTTTTGCGCTGTCGGCAATGCCCAGCTCGATCAACTTGTTGGCCGACGCCGTCACGCCCTTGAGCCATGCTTCGCCCGGGTAACCAGTCTCGAAGGTCACCGACGGCTTCATCACCGCATAGCCGTTGCTCGCGAGATACATCGTGGTGGCGTCGAAGCCGTCGTCAAAAAAGTCTTCGTATACGCTGAACACGGTCGGCAACGCCTTCGCGTCACCCGGCGGCAATGTGAGCACGCCAAACTGCGAGCGACCGTCGGCGTCGAGATACTTCACCAACTGCGTGCGCGGCAGTGCGCGCGATGCCAACTGCGGATTGGATTCGACCACACGCTTGGGGGAATCGAACTTCCCGCCGGCAATCCACAGGTCAGACGGACGACCGTTCGCGCCAATCGTAATCGCCATACGCGAGCCGTCAGCACTCAGCCTCGGCGCACCATACAGCCGTCCGTCGCGCACGAGTGTATCCGCAACGCCACTCGCGCGGTCAACGCGAATGAGTGCGCGATCCCACGACGTGCGCGACGCATACGTGAGATAGAGCGTGCGCCCATCGTCAGTCCACTCAGCGACAGACACTCGCGGCCCGGTGATCGTGTCGGTCACCGTGGAGATCGCGCGACGTGCACCAGATGCCAGGTCCACCAACCACAGCCCGGCACGCGTTGAAGCCACGACGGCGTCGCCTGCGGGCGCAATCCGCACAAGCGTGTAGCGCTCTTGCGCGTTGCGCGCGCTGCTGTCTGCGCCTGACGCACGCGCCGAATCGCCAGCGGCGCGCGGCGCAGGGCCAATGACCTTGCGTGCCACACTGTCGCTCAACGTCGCGGCATAGAGCGCACCGTCCTTCGCGTACGCGTAGTGCTCGCCGTCTTCAGCCACCTGCAACGTCACGCCGCGCAGGGATGCCATGACCACCCGAGGCGATGCACCAACTACGCGCGTAAGAAAGCGCGATTCGTTGGTGAGGCCACCTTCGTAGTTGGTCTTGGCGTTCATGTCTTCACGCCACGCGATCGTGTGCGCGTTGCGCGAGACGGTGTAGCTAGCGAGCTGCGTGGCGCCGAGTAGTGTGTCGAGTTTGCCTGTCGCAGGGGTGAGAGCGACGACGAGTGAACGATTGCCAAGTCGACGGAGGGCATCCCACGCGAGAAACGGATCGCCGCCGACCTGCACCGTGATCGGGCCGCGCACGAGCGTGTCGAAGCGCGCCGACACCTGTGGCAACCAGTTCTTTTCGCGCACCGAGAGCACGAGTCGATCGTCGTCGGTCCAGCGCAATTCCGTGTTTTCGGCGATACGTGCCGCGGTGAGTGAAATCACGCGCGCTTTTCTGGTCGTCGCTTCCCAGAGATACAGCGCCGGTATTGAATCGCGGGTCGTGATGGCGAGGCGTGCACTGTTGCGTGACCAGGCTGTCGCACCGATGGTGTGCGGGGTGCCGAATATGACAGTCGTGTCGCCGGTTTTCGTATCCAGCAAGAGCAGGCGCGCTCCCGATGGCCGCGTGTAGCTCGGGTCGCCTTCGCGCGAGGCGTCGTAGGCAAGCCCGTCGCTGCGTTTGCCGATGCGCACAATCAGCCAGCGTCCGTCTGGCGAAAATTCTCCCGCCGTGACTGAGATGACCCCGAGCAGGTCGGCCGTAGACAGTGGCGCCGTAGTCGTCGAACGCGCTGACGGCGGGTTTGGCGACTGGGCATGCACGCGACCGGCGGGCACCGCGATCGTTGCAAGCAGCACGGCAACCATCACGGCAGTCACTGTGGAGCCCGCGGATGCCGCGGCTGGGGTTCTGATCATCGGCAAGGCTCGGCGGGTGTTCGGGTCAGCGTTGTATTGGAATGCATGAGAATGCATCGCGATTGGCGTTCGCGATACCAAGCCCGTGCGTTGGATTGCGCCGGGCGGCGCGGTTATGGTCACGCCTGTTGCGACCGCGAGCGTCATAGTGTTGCATGCCCCCTGTCGTACCATCCTCGCCGAGCGTACCGTATGGTCATGCTGTTGGAACCGACGTACTACACGGCGGAAATGGTCCGCGCGCTCCCGGACGACGGGCAGCGCTATGAACTCGTGTGGGGCGAACTGCTGGTGAGTCCGTCGCCCAGGGGGCGGCACCAGCGCGTCGTCGGTCGGCTGTTTCTGAAGATCGCACCCTATTGCAGCGCGATCGGTACGTGCGAAGCTTGGCTGAGCCCGGCTGACATTTCGTGGGGTGATGACACGCTCGTGCAGCCTGACATCTTCGTCGTGCCGACCCATGAATCAGAGGCGGGCGATTGGACGGCGATGCAGCACCTGATGCTCGTGGTTGAGGTGTTGAGTCCTTCCACGGCGCGGCACGATCGCTTTGCCAAGCGCGCGCTATATCAGCACCAAAACATTCCGGTTGTCTGGCTGGTCGACATCGATCGTTTACAGGTCGAAGTGTGGACGCCTGACGACCAGCGACCAACGAATGTACGTGACCAGCTCACCTGGCGCGCTGACGCCAATCACGAGCCACTGGTGATCGATCTCGCGGAGCTGTTCGAGGGGGTGTAGGCGCTATGAGTCGCGGACATTCAGCGACCTCATGCGTGCTTTTCGTGGGGTGGATTTGACAGCGGGGCCAGAAGTCCTAGGTTCGGTTGGCATCCCGCCGCATTCACTTTTGAAGAGAGAGGCTCCCATGATCAGTCGTAACCGAGTCGCGGTCAGCAGCGTAATGATGGCGATGTTGGCTGCTTGCGCTGCACCGTCGGAGAAATCGGATCAGCCGGCCGCTGCCACATCGATGTCAGCGGGTACTCTCACTGAGCCGAATGTTGGTGAGATCCGCACGAACATCGAAGCGGCGAACGAGAAGGCGGTGTCGGCAATGCAGGCCGGCGATCTCACCGGATCGCTCGCGAGCTACGCCGACAGTACCGTCGTGATGATGCCGGGAATGCCGGCCATGCGCGGCCGGATGGAATACGAGAAAGGCTTCAAGGGGATGATGGACGCGATGAAAGTCACCGCCGCCAGCTCCCACACCGACGAGGTGATGGTCTCCGGCGATCTCGCGATCGAGACAGGCACCTTCGCGATGACCGTCGTCCCCAACGGTGGAAAGCCGATTGAGGACAAGGGCAAATACATCTCTGTCTGGAAGAAGCAGATGGACGGATCATGGAAAATCATCCGCGACATCAACAATTCCGACGGCACGCCGATGGGTTCTAAGTAGTTGCGCGTTTCAGCGAAACCGGTGCGCTCAACGCAACTTCAACTTCCGCAACCCACTCGTACTCATCGCGTGCCAGTTCCCGACAACCTGGCGGCAGCGTCGCTGAAAGTGGCGCCAACACCCGACCGCCGCGTTGCACGACGCGCGCGGCATCGGCAAGGAGCGACACATGGCGTTCGTCCACAGCGAACCCCTGCAGTGACGCTGTCGCCAGTGGAATCATGGCGCCAGGCGTCAAGCGGATCACGTCGACGAGTTCGTGCGTGAGCATCGACTCGGCCGGCGCGTTCACGCCCGCGACCCGCGCACCCGTCAGCGACTCGATTTCGCTCGACACTGACGCTGCAGCGCCGCACAACAGCGCACGCGCCGACGCATCGGTCAGCGACAACAGCGCGGCAATGCGCATTGGGTCGATTGCGTCGATAAGGTCGGTTGTTGCAACCGACGCTTCATCGGTGAGGTACGCCACGCCATCACGCATCTCGTACTCGGCGCCGCACACGACGCAACCAAGCATCGCATCGAGCAGGTGATCACCCGCGCGCTTACTCGCGACCGTAATCAGCGGCGACAGTTCGTGATTGGCCGGACAGCGGAGCAGTTCAATGAATTCGATGCGCATGCGGCAAACTAACTGCTCGACAGCCGCAGTTCATCGATGTTGACATGGTTCGGCCGAGTCAACGCCCACAGAACCGCGTCGGAAACGTCATCAGCGCGAAGCATGCTGGCCCGCGTGGGGAATCCGGGCGTATTGTCGGGGTCGATCGCATCCCAGATTGGCGTATCGGTCGCAGCTGGTGAAATCAGCGTACTCCGCACACCCGTGCCGCGCAGCTCAGCGCGCAACACTTCCTGCATCGCGCGCTGCCCGTATTTGCTTGCCGAGTACGCACCGTTTCTTGGGAAGATGCTCCGATCGGCGACGGATCCGAGGGTAATGACGTGGCCGCCTCCGCGCGTGCGCATGGCGGGCAGAAACGAGCGCAACACGCGGAAAGGCGCGACGAGGTTCACATTGATGGTCTGAGCGAAATCTTCGACGGTCATGCTGTCGAGTGCGCCAAGCGGAAAGAGCCCAGCGTTGTTGATGATAATGTCGGGGGTATTGCCGTGGAGCGCTGCACCAATCTCGACGGCGACCCGCTCAACATCGTTTGGCTGACTGACGTCGCACCGCATCGGTGTTGCGCGCGGGCCGATAGCCTGCGCGGCGGCCATCAGATCTTGCGGGCCGCGCGCGAGCATGAACACACGCGCACCAGCCTCGGCCAACGCTACGGCAATCGCGCGGCCAATGCCACGCGATGCGCCGGTCACCACTGCGCTCCGTCCTGCGAGTGTCAAACTCATGCCCGTCAGAACTGGTCCGACCGGCCGTGCGCCAAGCGCAGGAACTCGCTGCGCGTCTTCGCATCGTCGCGGAACTGCCCACGCAATGACGAGGTGATGGTGCGTGAACTCTGCTTCTCGACACCGCGCATCATCATGCACAAATGCACCGCCTCGATCACTACCCCCACGCCCTTCGGCTGCAACACTTCGTCGAGTGCGTTCGCGATCTGCTCGCCAAGTCGCTCCTGCACCTGCAGCCGACGGGCAAACACCTCGACGACGCGCGGAAGCTTGGAAAGGCCGACGATCTTTCCGTTCGGAATGTAGGCGATATGCACCTTCCCGAAAAACGGAAGCATATGATGCTCGCACATGGAGTACATCTCGATGTCGCGGACCATCACCATGTTCTCGTGGGCTTCTTCGAAGAGCGCGTCGCCGATGACTTCTTTAGGATCGAGCTCGTAGCCGCGCGTGAGCCAAGACAGGGCTTTGGCGACCCGACTAGGCGTCTTCAGCAAGCCTTCACGTTGCGGGTCTTCGCCAATCAGTTCGAGCTGGCGACGGATGACGTTCTCAAACTCCACCATGCGCGTGCCGTTGGCGATCATATCGTCAGAGTCTTCCCCGAGGCCCGCCTTGGTGGGCGACCGCAGAACGATTCTATTCCCCTTCATAGTCGACATAGTTGTTTTCGGTTTCCCAAAGGCGCAACCGGACGAGTTGTCCGGGCGACACCACCGGCGCGAGCACACGCCACATTTCGACAACAACGTTTTCGGTAGTCGGAATGATCCCGTGCATGTAGTCGACATCGATGTTGAAATTGCGGTGATCGGTGCGATCGATCACGTCGCGCTCCACGACATCGCGCAGCAGTCCGAGGTCGATGACGTACCCGGTGCGGGCTTCCACGGGCCCGCGTACCGAAACTTCGAGCGTATAGTTGTGCCCGTGCCAGTTCGGATTGTTGCACTTCCCAAACAGGCGACTGTTCTCTTCGTCCGAAAGGGCAGGATTGTGAACGCGATGCGCAGCATTGAAGCGCAGCAGGCGCGTCACGGTGACGATTGGCATGACAGTCCTCGACCGGCAACGTCGGACAGCGCAGCGACCAGTCGGGCCGAGCGTGACGGCGGACCAGCCGGTACAGCCCGCGCCTCGAAGAACGATACCCTGCGGGAACTCGTTCCATCCACGCCGGTACGGGAGTAGGTCGGGAGGGGAAACGCGAAGACCCCGCCGGAGCGGGGCCTTCGGATAAAACGGGCAGGGAGAGGGGATCTTGAAGCCCAAAGAATACAAATAAGACTCTCACCACGCTTCCGCCTTCCCCGCACTGGGGCGTGACGTAGACACAGCTTGTCGAGCCTTCTCTATGGACTTATCGGCTCAAGAAGTAAATCTCTCCGTACCCGAGCTTGATCGAAGCTATCACCGGCGTTGCGCGCCGCGCAATCCGACTTACGACACACTGCTGCAACACACTGCCATGGATCCAATCATCGTCGCCGCCGTTGCCATGCTGGCCATCTGGGCGGGCGTGACCTTTACCACCGCTGCACCTGGTTGGATCCATCTGCTGCTGACCGCAGGGATGTTTCTGCTCATCTGGCGCATCGTCACGCGACCAGCCAAGTCGGGAACGAATTCCGGTTCATCGCCCAAGCGCTAGACGACGCAACCGCGTCAACGATTCAAGCGGCGGACGAGTCCGTCGGATGGCTCGTCAGATCTCCCAGTTGGACAGCACCATTCCTTCATCGGGCGGCGCTTCGGTCCACCCGTAGACGCTCATCCGCAGGTCGGTCCACCGCACGCGCGCACCAAGGGCGACAAGCGTACGGTACGCATCCGGATAGTCACCCTGCAAACGAATCGCGAGACGGCTCGCCCCGTTCCGACGGGCAAGATCGGTGAGCGCGCCGAGCATCTGTGGCAACTCCGAGCGATGATGCAACACCAGCTTGAGAACCCGCATCTCTTCGCGCGCCCGTCCCTCAACCAGCGGCGCGGTGTGGCACAGCGCGAAACCGCGCAACGCACCCGGCGTCCCAAGCAGCAGCGTGTCGCCCAAGGCGAGACGATCGGTCAACTCGAGTTCGCGCGTAAAGTCATAGCCAGGCATCACCATCGTGGTCAGCGCACGACACGCCTCGATTGCGGAAACCTTGTCGTCGCCCACCAGCCGTGACAGCAGCAGCGGCGCCCGCTCACCCATCATCGCGTCGAGCGTGAGGGTGACGGTGAGATAACCGGGCACAAAGCCGAGATTCGAATAGAAGCCGATGTTGTCCATCGTGCGGGGCATCGTTTCAAGACCGATCACCTTCGCATCATTGCGACGCAGCCAGCTCATCCCACTCTGCACGATGATCTTGCCGAGTCCGGCCCCTTGCTGATCGGGGCGGACACATAGTGGCCCCATCCAGCCCTCGGTGCCCGAGTGGTGCACCATGTTGAATGCGGCAATGCGTCCGCGTTCATCGCGCCAGCAGAGCGCACCATCGCCCGCGTCCTCGATGGCGTAGCGCCAGATCGCCGGATTGAGGGGCGGCACGCGTACGCCCGTCAAACCGTCGCGACGATAGCGCTCGGTGAACGACTCAGCGAAGACATCGTTCAAACCTTCGATGTCGTTGACCGTCGCCACAAACGGGCCTTCAACGGCACGTGTAGTGCGCCAGGTGCGTGGTGTCGCCGTCACGTCGGGTTCCTCATTGCAGCACCAACGCACTGCCTTGCGTGACGACACTTGTTCCGCGCTCCTCGTCAAAACGGACGACGAGCACACGATCGAGCCCTTCGCGAACCTGTTCGATGTGCGTAATCACAATCACCTGTTCGAAACGATCGTTGAGCCGCCGGAGCAATTCCATGACGTTGCTCCGGCGCGTGTCATCGAGTGAACCGAAGACTTCGTCGAGAATCAACAGCGAGAACGCCTGCCCTGCACGTTCGGCAATCATCTGCGAGATTGCCAGTCGCAAAACCAAATTGCAGAGATCCTCTTCGCCACCGGAAATCACCGTCTTCGGGAGACCGTCCTCCAGCACGAGCAGGTTGTAGTCCTCATCAAACTCGAGGGCGTTGTAGCGTCCATCGGTGAGTACATCGAGGAAACGACTCGCGATTTCCGCAAGTTCCGGGCGAAGCTGGAAGTTGAGATCGGTTCGGAGGTCGGTGAACGCCCGATCCAGCTCCTCATGCAGCCGTCGATCGGTGTCGATGACCGTGAGCCGTTCCTGCAGCCGCACAAGCTCCAACCGCAGACGTTCCGCTGTCGTTGCTTCAGCGTTGGCGCGATCGAGCTCCGCGCCGGCAGCGACCGCGTCCAGTTCGGCGCGACGCGCACCGACGGTTGCCTTCTCGTGCACATCGCGCGCGGCCGCAAACTCGGCGTCGCTCATCTGCACCGTGCCCTGTTGCCCCGCCAGCGCCGTCACGCGCTGCCGGGCACTCTCATGCATCGCCAGCGCCCGTTCCCGCTCCGCGCGCGCGCCAGCGTCGCGTTCCACAAGCCCACCCAGGCGCGCGGCCTTTGTGCTCACCTCTGACAGCCGCGCAACCTCGCCGCGTAGTGTGGTATGACGCGTTGCGTCGTACCCTGAAGCCAGTGCGCCCAGCGCGGCACGCGTTTCGGTCAGCTGCTGTGCCAGCTCCGTGCGGTGCTCGCCGATTGTTACCATCTCCGCAATCGCGTGCTGAATCCGGTTCAGACGTCGCTCGACCAACGTGACTTCTTGCTGCGCAGCGCGCCGCTCCTCTTCAAGCGTCTCGACCGCTTCCGGCGTCTTCTTCAACTGCTCGACACGCTGACGATAGTAGTTGCCATCGACTCGCACCGTCTCCACCTGTTCGGACAACAGTTCGAGCACGCCGCGATAGGATGCGCCGAGGGGTCGGCCGCAGGTTGGACACGGACTTTCTTCGCCCAGTCCTTCGAGGGCATCGCGCTGCAGCGCAAGATCGGTGTACTGCGTGCGTAATGCTTCCAGTCGCGTCTCTGCTTCCTGCCGGTCGCGCACCCATGCCGTACGACCAATTTCGAGTGACTGTTCGACCGTAGCGAGTGCAGTCCGCGCGGCCGCAAGCTGGATCTGGTTTTCGACTTCGAGCGCCGGTGCGCTTTCGATTTTCGCCAACCGCTCCGCATGACGAGCATCGTCGCCGGTGAGACCGCGCTCACGTTCGAGCAATGCCTGACGCGTGGCTTCTGCTGTCGCCAGCGCGTCCATCGTCTGCAATTCGGCGCGCAAATCCGGCAATGGCGCCAGCGCGACCAGCATCGGCGCCCGCTCACGCTGCGCGGCTTCGACGATGACCAGCTCCTGATCGAGTCGCTCGATGTCGCGCGCGTATGCGACGACCTCGTGCTCTGCGACACGCCGTTCGGCGAGCACCTTCTGCTGTCGCTCACGCTCGGCCTGCGCTTCAACCCACTTGGGTGTCAGTCCCCCGAGACGAAACGCGGCGGATTTGTTGAGCACGTCGGCTTCCGCAGCACGCGTACCCGCATCCGCCAGACGGGTCTGGGCCTCTGACACCCCTCGCAACACCGATTCGCTTTCGGGCATCCCTTGCTTGAGCCCATTCCCTTCTGACACGAGCGAGCGACGCATTTCGCGGACGAGTTCCTGTGCACTGCTGATGCGATCGTAGCCGAGCACGCGGGACAGAAAGCGAGCACGATCGGCGGGGCCAAGGGCCGCCATCACGTCGAGCTCTTTCTGCCCGGTGAAGTAGGTGTGAAAGAATTCGCTGCGCGTCATGCCAAGGCGGCGTTGCAGCAGTTCGGTTACACCGGTGATGGTATTGGCGATCGGGGTTTCGCCGCCGTCGAGAAAGCACTCGGCGCTCGTGAGTCCGCGCACCACGCGGTACCGGTGACCGGCCAGTTCGAATTCGAGTTCCACGCGAACCGACGCGCGTGGCGCTGCGCGCGAGAACCGGATGGAGTCGCGCGTGCCACGCGCCGCAGAGTTGCCGTACAACGCCCACGCAATCGATTCAAGGAGTGTCGACTTGCCAGAGCCGTTGGGGCCGATGATCCCGGTGAGGCCGGTGTCGAACGTGAGTCGCGTGTCGGCATGTTGGCGAAAATTCTGCAGGCGGAGGGAGAGCAGCTTCACGCGCGCACCGCCGTGTCGATATACGTCGTTCCTGTCCGCGCCGCGTTCATCCGTCCACCACCGGCATTGCCGCGGTGGCTGCGTCTTCGGCCTGCTGCAAATAGCGGAGGCCGAGTGTGACGAGCGTGTCGCGATTGAGGTCGGTGGGAATCACGCGCTCCTGGAGTCGCTCCATCACCAGTTCGGGGAGTGTTGCGCGACGGCCCGGTGCGCCTTCGCCGCCACTCTTGCGACGGAGTGGTTCGGGGCGCCGCGTGTCGAGATGGAAGTGCATTGCGCGACGGCGGTACTCGCGTAACGCGGCGTGATCGAGCTCACGCACGACATGTCGAGGCACGTTGCGCACGACCGCTCGCACCACCCGATCATCGATGCCACCGGCAACGCTTTCCACGCGCGCACGCAGTGCCGAGTCCACTTCGGCTGCGCCCATGTCGCTGGCGTCAATCTGTTCGAGATCAAGCAGCGGACGTGAGGGCGCTACGGGATGAAAGCGGTGCGCGCCGCTTTCGAGGTTATGCTCGATGAAGCCCTTTCCGGGAATTCGATTCTCTTGCTGTTCCCGCAGCTCTCCCCACGGATTGGAGCTGGTGTAGTCGAGGGAACCGCTGTAGTACGCGCGCGGCGCAACTTCGCGGTAGACGTGATAGTGGCCGAGTGCGATGTAGCTCCACTCGTCGACGTGGAGTTCTTCGGTGCGAATCTCGATTGCCGCGCGATCAGCGGGCGCCGCGTGCGCGGGAAGCATCCCGGCCACCTCGCCGTGCATCAGCAACACGTTGTGCGCGAACCCGCCAGGCGGGAGCAGCGGCGGTCGGTCAATTCCCGGCACATCTGGCACGGCCAGCACCGCGAGCGAGCGAGTCGGGAATGTGAACAGCTCGGCTTTGGCATCAGCGACGTGGACACCGACTTCGCGGAAGAGACGGAGGATGCAACCCGTTTCCGTGGTGCGCGGCGCATCGTGATTGCCGGCCACCATGATCACCGGCGTCTCGGGCAACCGCTCGCGCAGCGCGGAGAAGACACGAAAGGCGCGCAGGATGGCAGGATTGGACGGTCGCACGGTATGAAACACGTCGCCGCCCACAACGATCACATCGGGTTCCAGATCGGCGATCTGCATGATCGCGCGTTGGAACGTGTCCCCGACATCCGCCTCGCGCTGATTGATTCCGCCGGGTGTCAGCCGCTGATACTGACGGAAGCCCAGGTGCAGGTCGGAGAGGTGAACAAGACGCATGCGTGAAGTTTAGCGCCTTGGCCAATCGCTGTCGCGCGCTACTTCATCCGCACGCGCTGCAGAATCCGCATATCGAGTTGCAGTGGCGGACTTGGGCCCGGTGAGACGTCGCTTTGTACGTCAATCGTGGTGCGCGCATCGACGATCCAGGCGCGCTCCCGGTCGACCACCAGCACCCCGCGCATGGTGCCCGCCGTGACAACGCGTGTGCCCGGCGGTAGATCCCGCGCGCCGCCGTCCCGACGCAGCGTCCCTTCGAGGGAGATCCAGGCGTTGCGGCCCCGGTGCGTGAGGGAATCGAGGCGAAAGCGGGCCAGGACAACCCCATCGGCGCGAAAGCCGCTGACTGGCATGGATGGCAGCGGGATCTCGCGGTCCCACTGGTCACCCACCCGCACCGCGTAGGCCGGGAGCATCCCAGGCATGGCAGCAAGCGTGGACCCGAGTTCTGTGGCGCCGGGCGGCGGATCGTTGACCCGCATCGCACCGTCGGGGGTGACCCGGACGCGCACCTGACGGCCGTCGCGGGGAAGTTCGAGTCGCTGCGGCGCACCGCTGTCGCCCGCGTCGCCGGCCCACATCACCATCGAGTCGGTGGTGGCCAGCAATGTCGTCGAAGAAAGGTCGCTCGCTTCCACGAGCGAGTGCGCGAACAGCTGGAGGCGGGTGATTCGCTGCGATGACTTTGTGCGGCGCGGTCCGATGTCGGGAGCGCGCGGCGCCGGTGCCGTGCGTGGCTTTTCGATCACGGACGGCGATGCACTGTTGCTTGACGAGGATGTCCGTCCACTGATCTCGATACTCTGTTCCATCAGCAAACGCAGCGTGTCGCCGACACGCGGTCGCACCTGCAGGCGCACTGCTTCCCCGCCGCGCGAACCCGTTCCACTCTGCGCGCGCACTGTCGCCGTGGGCGCGAAACCGACCATCGACATCAGTGCGAACATCGTGTTCAACCTGCGTTGCCCCATCGTCAAGCCTCGGCTTCGTCGCTAACCACCATATTCGTCGGGCGCAAACGATCGCAACGTACGCGGGCGCGGCGCCACGGCTTCGGCGTCGACCGCGCCCGGACGGGCACGTCGCTGCAGTTCGCGCGCAAAGGCACGCTTCACGTCGTCGGGTCGGAGGCGCATGACCGCGTTGCGTGCGGCCAGCACTTCGGATTCTTCGTACAGCAGGATCGTTTGCTGCACCCACCCGAGTTCGATACCACCATCGAGCCGCCGAAGATCCCGCGTGACCGCATGTGCCAGCGACGGCTCCGGTGCCTGCGGAAAACGCTCCACTCCCTCTCGTCCCGACATGACCGCTGGGCGCGGAAAGCGCACGAACACAGGCTGCCCGAAGTGCGGGTGACGCACCATCAGCTGTCCTTTCTCCAGCGTCGCCAACCGCGCCTTTACCGCGGGACTGAGTACCTGATACCCGGGAGACGCGAGTTCGTCGCCATCCATGCGGCCATACATCGATGTGCCCGCATTCCCAACGACGCGACGATGCACCTGCGAGCGGAACTGTTGCGCGCCAAACAACACGAGCCCCAAATAGCGTCCGCGCTCCGAGATATCGAGCAGCATTTTGCGGACGTAGGTGTCCGGCCCGTCGCCTGGCGCGTACTTGTTCAACTCGTCGACAAAGACGATGACATGGTCGACACCCAGATCACGACGCTCGAGGTGCTCGCGCAGCTTGGACACCGTGCGCGCAAAAACCAGGTCCTGCGCGGCCTCTTCGACGTTGGCCACATCGACGACATACACCGTGCGGTCGTTGAAGGCACCAAACGGCAGATCCGAAACCACACCGTCGTCGGTGACCAGTCCGGCGCAACGTGTCGACAGATTCGAAAGCCGATTGCGCACCTTGCGAATGGTGGCCGCATGGTGCGTGCGCCACGTGTCGCCGTTCGAGTCTTCGACTTTGCGCAACACGTCGCGGAACCACGCATCGAGATCGGCGAATGACTGGACGCGATGCACGCGTGAAAACCCCTGCTCTTCGAAGTCCTTGCCGGCCACGCGTTCACGAATGAAGTCGATGAGTGCGTCAGCCTTTGCGTCAACGTCGTCCTTGTTGAGCAGCACTTCAGCGAACTGCAGCACTTCGTTCAATCCCCACGTGAGCGGGGCGACCGAATCGACGAGATCCGGATGTGTGCGCAACGTGTTCAGTGCCAGGCCGCGCGCGGTGTAGGGCGCAAAGTATTCGACTTTTTCGAATGGCTTGGCCGGTACGTCGAGCAGTTCGTAGAGTTCGCGGTCCGCGTCCTGGATTTGTCCCGGTTGATCGAGAAAACAGAGGTCGGGACCTTTCACGTTGAAGCAGAGCGCGGCAACCGTTCCACGGTGCGACGGAAAGTGGGCAAAGATCGATTGCAACAGCCACTCGATCGCACTCGTCTTGGTCGCCAGCCCGGACACGCCCGAAATGTTCAAGTGCGCAGCTTCAGGCCCGACGAGAAAATCGGCGTCGACATAAATCGGCGATCGCATACCACCGGCGCGATAGACACCAATCGGAATGCCGGTCCTCTGCTCGCCCGCAATAAAACTGTCCATGCGCAATGCGACGGCGACATCGGCATCGTCGGCAAGATAGACGACCCCAAGTGGCACCGGCTGCAGCGGTTCTTCGGGCACATGGCGCAATACCTGCGCAGTGTACAACCGAATCTCCGTCCGCTCAGTCGCTGCGTACGCACCACCGCTTGGCTGGCCATCGTGGCCCAGCACATCATGTAACGGTGACTGCAGATCGGAGTAGCTGAACCCCTCCATCACCACGCCGTACACCTGGGGAATCACCGCACCAACCGGCACCGGTCCCTCAACCCGCACGATCGTTCCGATGCCGATCGGCGCATCGATCGCCGTCCAGAAATGGAACTCATGCGGCGTATTCGGCTTGCGCTCCGTAGCGACAACGCGGCCGAGTGGCGCGCGAGTGTCTGTGCCGGGCGTGAGGGCGTTGCGCGAAGAATCAGACGGCGTAGAGCTGTTCACGATCAGGAACCGATGATGGACTTGAGATACTCCTCGCAGGCGCGCACACCGTAGGTCAGCGTGTCCCACCGAAGATCAGGGAGCGACAGCGGCGCACGTTCAGCGAGGATCCAGGAAGAAAGCGTGTCAGCGTGCACACTGAATGCAGTCGTTGCAACAGCGGTGGCATGCGGCGTCGACGATGGCGGAATCGACGATGGCGGCGCTACTTCCACACGGACCAGCCCGTGCAGTGGATCTCCATTGGGCGCATCCCGCAACCGCAGATACCAACTGGCCACGGCGCGGCGCGGACGATGCCCTACGAGGAATGCAGGCGATCGTTCCCCTTCCCGCAGCGCCAGCACATCCCGCACGGCATTCACGTCGCCGTACAATGTGTTGTGCGACTTCACGACACCAAACGCCGGCGCGCGGTCGTCGATGGCGACATTGCCCGCAATTCCGCCATCGATCCAGAGCCACTCCGTTTCGCGCTCGCACCATGCGGCGGCAAGCCGTCGTTCAGCCAGTTCCCGCTCGAGGGCGACCAGTTCAAGCGCCCGCGCCCGCAGCGCCATCGGATGCGGCGACACCGACTCGGCGGAGACCCCTTCTGTCACGTCGACGACTGGCAAGCCAGTCTCGGTCAACTGCTGCCACGCCGATTCGCCCAGTTGAATGCGAGAGGCAAACAGCGCCCGTCGGACGCGCGGCTTTGCCCAGGTTTCGAGCCGACGTGCGACCCGCCGCCGGACCACCGCGGCCACGGTCCCGAAAACGATCGGCGAGCCGCTCACGTGCCCAATCAGCCGACTGCGCTGGATCCCATCCAGAAAGGCACTCGCCCCCGGCGACGCCGAGAGGTCGACAGACCGAGCGCCCGGCGACTCGAGGGGGTCGCACGGAGACACGGCCGGTGGATCGGTGCGCTGGGCCTGACGCTCCAGCGTGGTATCAGTCCCCGCGGCCAGCACCGCGCCGTCACCGATGAGGGGACGCAGCACCCGGAGCACGGCCCCCAGTGCGAAAGCCTGTTCGGCAATCGGACGGTCGACGCGCTGGCCGACCGCTGGGCTCAAGCCCCCGCGTTCTGCGAAATCGTGACCCGGGAGCCCAACTCGTTCGTCTGACACAGACGGGAGGGTAGCGACCGGGCTGACACGTCACAACACGCGTCCGTCTTTTAAACTCTTTGTAGACCTCCGGTACACTTCTCATGGTTGATGCACGTTGGCCCAACGTCAAACCGTTGACCTGCGTTGACCTGCGCCCTCTCTGTTTTCGTCCCGAACGTGAGCCTTGCCCTGATGCGTGACCCTGTTCGACTGATCCGAAGCGTTGTGATGCTGCCATTGGCGTTCGCGGTGGTGCTGTCGACGACAGCCTGCAGCAAGGAACGACTGAAGAACGCTCTCGGCGGCGACCCGCGCGTTGATGGCAAGTGGAAGGGCGACAGCACGCTCATGGCATCCAATCCGGATGTGCTGTTCACGACCTTCAAGACGAAAAACGGGATTGAGATCGCACCCATTGGCACGATCGGCCTGCGAGGCTTTCGCAACCTCCGCATGGGCGATCGCGGCTGGCGTGCGTTCGACATCAACTTCCTCCGTGCGGGTCAGACGCTCGAAGCGTATCGCGAAGGCCAGTCGGTTGGCTCGGTGGCGCTCAAGCGCGGCATGTGGGGGGACAACGCCCCGGCGCTCGACTCGATCCCGTTCTGCGAGGTCATTGTGCCCAGCGCGCTGCCCACCGCGGCGGAGGGAACTCGCCTCTTCACCTTGAAGAAGTATCCGGCGATCAAGACGCCACCCAAGCCGGTCAGCGACGCCGAAGTCACAGAAGCGCTGCGCGAGACGAACATGCTCGTCGCAACCAAGAAAGGGATCCCGATTTCAATGCTGCCGAAGTACAAGCGGACGGTGCATCGGGTGAACAGCGGTCATGGCACCAAGCCAACGCTCGTAGTGATCTACGACGATCCGGAGATCTACCCCGACACGCTGCTCCCCGACTGGCAGCGTCCGCGCCATCTCGTCGTCTTTCTCGACTGGGCCAATTGGGGGTACAAGGCCACATGGACGTATGCGACGCTCGGCAACAAGGGCGCGCCCCCGCGCTTCCGCTACCTCGATTACATCGACGTCAACGAAGACGGAACGGCGGAAGTGCTGTTCGGCGTGCAGAACGCGACCGATCCGCTCTTCACCATCGTCATCCGCCGCGACCCGCCGCTGTGGATCGAAGAGACGCGCTTCCGAGGTCGTCGCTGCCAGAGTTGATCACTCGACGCCGATGTCCCATGCCTGTTCGAGATCGTGGCGGCCATATGCACGGAACGCGGTCAACGTCTCCGTGCGCTTGATGCCGGGGACGTGGGCGAACTCCTGGGTGACGACGGCAGCGATGCGATCGAGATCGGGCACGCGCAGGATCACGACCAGATCCCACTGCCCCGACACCGAGTAGACCTCGGCCACACCGGGAATGCTGGCCAGCGCGGTTGCGCACGCCGGAATGTGCTTGGGGTCCACCTCGACCAGTACGATGGTGGTGATCATCGGAACTCCTCGCCGAAGCGATCGGGAATGCGAACGGTGAAGCTGCAGAAAGGCGCCATCATGTACACGGTCATTGGCCCGTCAGACAACGGGCGATCCGCGTCACGCCATCGACGGCAATCGCCTGTGTCGTCGCGTAGCTCATCCGAATCCAATCGGGCGTGAGGAATGCGCCGCCGGGTACGACGGCGACGTTTTCTTTCTCGAGGACGCGGGCGGCAAACGCAGCCCCGGCATCGGCGGCGCCTTCAAAACCGGCGACGTTGACGTACAGATAGAATGCGCCCGCCGGGTGCACGTACGTCACAGCCGGAAATGCAGTCAGCGCGTCAAGCACCGCGTCGCGGCGACGGTGGAACTCACCAACCATGTGCCCAATGGCTGCTTCGGCCTCTTCGCGACGTGAGAGTGCGGCGAGTGCCGCGTACTGCGAGACGGACGCGGCGTTTGACGTCGTGTGCGATTGGAATGCCGTCATCGCCTTGGTCACGGCTAGGGGTGCGATTGACCAGCCGATGCGCCAACCCGTCATTGCGTACGCCTTCGCGACGCCGTTGATGATGATGAGATTGTCGCGCGTGGCTGCGAGCGAAAGCGCGGACTGGGCCGGCGCGTCGTACGCGATGCGCAGATAGATCTCGTCGGCGATCACCCACCACCCCTTCTCGGCCGCGAGATCGAGAATCGATGTCAACTCCGCTGCCGTGTACACCGCACCCGTCGGATTGCTCGGCGAGCACAGCATCAGTCCACGGGTGCGAGGCGTTGCGGCCGCTTCGAGTTGCGCAGCAGTCACCTTGAGCGAGTTTTCGACCGTACCGAAGATCGGCACGGCAGTCGCGCGCGCGAGTTCGACCATCTCGTAGTAGCTCGTCCACGCCGGTGTGGGTACGAGGACTTCGTCGCCTGGGCCGAAGCAGCAGACACACGCGTTGTAGAGCGACTGCTTGGAGCCGTTCGAGACGACGACTTCGGCGGCGGTAACGGGCATCCCGGCGTGGAGCGAACGATTCGCGTCGGCGGCAATCGCTTCGCGCAGTGGCAGAATGCCCTCGGTGGCCGTGTAACGCGTGTGCCCTTGCGCCATGGCTTCAACTGCGGCGTCCCGGATGAACTGCGGCGTGTCGAAATCAGGCTCGCCGGCGCCCAGATCGACAATGGCTTTCCCTGCCGCCTTGAGCGCTCGAGCCTTCGCCGCAACGGCCAGCGTGGCCGACTCTTTCATTCGCGCGATATTGGCAGATGGCTGGAAGGCAAGCGGCATACGGAAATCGGGATCGAGGTGGAGATCGCTCCTCGCCTCGACTAGCTTGCGAAGGCGGGTGCTGGGCACTCGCAAACTAAGCGTCGCCGTGCGGCGCGCGCCACGCACCACGCGGGCTTGTGGGCGTGCGAGAACACCGACCGTTGGGCGGTCGGGCTGACAGACAACTGAAAGGGAGCGGGACGTGGGCGAGCAAGAACGGGAGACCCCGGGGGCCGGGGCAACGCGCAGCCAGCATGTGGTGCTGCAAGGGCCAGCCGATCTGCGCATGATGGCAGCGGCAATGCGTCCGGGGCTGGAACGCAGCCGCGGCGATCAGGATGGCACTGCGCCAGCATGCGTGGTCGTCACACCAACCACTGAACAGGCGCTCAGCGCCGCTGAGCAGGCGCGAGTCCTGCTCGCCAACGATTCCCTCCGCGTGGTGCCGGTCAGCGCCGTTGGGCGCGCCCGCCGCGTCATCGCAACCGGTCCGGTTGCGGTCATCGTTGGTACCGCCGCTGAACTGCTCGAACTGCGTGTCGCCTCCGCGTTCAACCTCGATGCGCTGCGTGCTGTTGTTGTCATCGGGCTCGACGACATTCTGCGCGACGGTGGCTCCGAGTCGCTGCAGGCGTTGCTCACCGGCGCGCCGGACGAATTGCAGCGCATTGTCACGCTCGAAGAAGAGACGCCGGAAGCCGAGGCGTTCCTCGAAGCGCATCTCCGTCGTGCACGTCGCATCACACAGAACGTTGGCGTCGATGCCCCGCTGCCCATGACGCCGAGTTACGCAATCACCTCGGCGGCTGGCCGTGCCGATTCACTGCGTGCAGTCCTCGATGCAACCGATCCGCCATCGCTGGTGGTGGTTGCCTCGACCGACGCTGGGCTGCGTGATGCCGAACGCGCGTTGGCGCGCCTTGGGCTCGTGGTTGATGGCCATTCGGTGCAGGTCGTCAAGCAGCCGACGTCGCAGCATGTCTCCCTGGTTGTACTGTGGGAAGCACCAGCCACTACCGAAGCACTCACTGAAGCGATCGCCACGCGTCCGGTTGATGCCATTGCGCTGCTGTTGCCGGACGAACTCCCGGCCTTCCGTCGCATCACCAACGGGCTCGCTGAAGTGTGGAATCCTCCAGCCCGCAAAGAAGCTGCGGAAAGCCGTACGCGCACGTTGCGCACGGCGCTTCGGTCGACACTGGCCAACGCCGGCGGTGCATCAGCGAGCGAGATGGCCCTGCTCGCGCCACTGCTCGACACGCATGACGCTCTGGAAATCGCGGCCGCCGCGCTCCGCTTGTATGAAGGCGCGCGTCGTGATGCGGTGACGTTGCGCGCGAAGGCCGCCAACGCGGTTGCGCGGGCTGCTCCGGCTGCGAGCCCGCGCGGCGGACTCGCGGTTGTAGGGGGCGGTGCGAACAGCTCCGGCAAGCAACGCGTGTTTCTGGCCGTCGGCAAGCGTGACAGCGTGCGTGTGGGCGACATCGTTGGCGCCGTTGCCAACGAAGCCGGCATTCCCGGGGAGCGCATCGGCACGGTTGAGCTGTTCGAGTCCCACAGCATCGTGGAACTCGCGGCGGACGACGCGGCCAAGGCTGTCGAAGTGTTGAGCGATGCGACGTTGCGTGGTCGTACTCTCCGAGCGCGTATCGATGAACGGGGTGGCGAGCGTTCGCCGCGTAAAGAGCGCACCTTCGGTCCGCCGCGTGCAGATCGTGGTGAGCGCGGCGCCCCGCGTGGCCCGGCCCGCAGCTTCGATCGTGGCGACCGTGGAGATCGTCCGCCTCGTCCGTTCGATCGCGCCGATCGTGGTGAGCGCAGCGAGCGTCCCGCCCGCAGCTTCGATCGGAGCGACCGTGCCCCGCGTGAGGGTGCGCGTGAGGGTGCGCGTGATGGTGCGCGTGATGGTGCGCGTGATGGTGCCCGTGACGATCGTGGACCGCGCTCCGGTCCGCCGCGTGGTGGTGCTGGCCGCGGCCCGGTGCGCACTGATGACGCGCGTCGTGCGTTTGGAGATCGCCCAGTGCGAGAGCGCGCCGAAGGCAAGGCCGAGTGGTCAGAGCGTGGCGCCCGCATGCAGCACGCGAAGCGCCCGCCGCGCACCGACGAACGCCCGGGTGAACGCACAGCCGAACCGGAACGCGACGCCGAGTCGTAACCATGAGCGGCGCCTTCCAGACGTCGGGCGGGTGGATGGAGGTCATTGCCGGGTCGATGTTCAGTGGCAAGACGGAGGAGCTGTTGCGGCGAATCCGTCGGGCCACCATCGCCCGCAAGCGCGTGCAGGTGTTCAAGTCGCACCTCGACGATCGGTACGCTGGCGCGTGGGCCGTTTCCAGCCATGACCGGCGCGTGTTCGATGCGGTGCCGGTCGATACCGCGGCACAAATCCGCCTGCGCCTCGATCCTATGGCGCAGGTGATCGCCATCGACGAAGCCCAGTTTCTCGACAGCGGCATCATCGAGGTTGCCACCAGTCTGGCCGATCGGGGGCGGCGGGTCATTCTCGCTGGTATCGATACCGATTTTCGCGGCGAGCCGTTTGGTGCGATGCCCCATCTGATGGCGATCGCCGAAGTCGTCGACAAACTGCACGCGATCTGCGTGCTCTGCGGCTCACCCGCCAGTCGCAATCAGCGACTGATCAGCGGCAAGCCGGCACCGTATGAATCGCCAACCATCATGGTCGGCGCAGCAGACTCATACGAGGCCCGGTGTCGGGCGTGTCACGTCGTGCCGCGTCGCGACGAAGGACAACAGCGCTTGTTGTAGTGCGCTATCGCGCGGCCGATTGCATGGCGCGGTCAACCGCCTGCGTGAGATCGTCGGCAGTGAATGGCTTGGCCACGAATGGAATCTGACGTGCCCCGAGATCGTCGCGTACCGTCGAGTTGAGTGCGAACCCGCTCATGACAACGATCGGTAGTACCACGCCCTGACGGTGGACTTCGTCAATCAACTCCATGCCAGACATCCCGGGCATCGTCAGGTCGGTGACGATGATCGCGATCTCGTTGCGCTGCGACTCGAGCAACGACAGCGCCTCCGCCCCCGACTCGGCGACCAGAAGCCGATGGCCAAATTTCTCGAGCATACGCCGTGCAAGGCTGCGCAACATCGGATCGTCGTCGACGAGCAGAATGCCGCGCGAAACGACCGGCGTGCCCACCTGCTTGGGGGGCACAATTTCCTCGGCGCCCTGCGCCGCTTCGGGGAAGAAGAGTCGAAGCGTTGTCCCGCTGCCCGGTTCCGAATCGCACTCGATGAAACCGTTGCTCTGGGCCACCATGCCGTGCACCGATGCGAGCTCCATCCCGCGTCCCTGACCGAACGGCTGCGTCGAAAAGAACGGCTCGAACAGGCGCGCCTTCACCTCGTCGGGCATACCAACGCCGCTGTCGCTCACCCGCAAAACGACAAAGCGCCGCGCAGTCGACTCAGGTCCGCTTGCAGCCGGTCCATCACGAGTGACGACCTCAGTGCCGAGCGTGAGCGTGCCACCGTCGGGCATGGCGTTGGTTGCGTTATCGACCAGCGCGCGGATTGCGTCGTGCAGCCGCGTACGATCGAGTAGTGCAACAGCAGGTTCGTGCGAGAGTTCAGTGCGCACGGCAATGGACATGGGCACCGTGTTGCGCACTGTCGCCTGATGCACGCGGAGCAGTTCGTTGAGATCGATCCGCGTGCGCTGCAGCATCTGGCGACGCCCCACCGCGAGCAGTCGACGCGTGAGCTCCTCTGCGCGCACGGTAGCGCGCTCGATGGCTTGCACATCTTCAAGATGGGGCGAATCGTCACCGAGTCCTTCGACCAGAAAGCCAACGGCGCCGCGAATCACAGTCAACAGATTGTTGAAGTCATGCGCGATTCCGCCGGCGAGCTGTCCGACTGCTTCGAGTTTCTGTGCCTGCCGCAGCCGGTCTTCGGCAATGCGTTCGTCGGTGATGTCGGAGAAGACGGCGACGGCACCATATGCCTGTATCTCGCCCGCGCGCATGAGCGGAGCGGCGGACACCGACAGCCAGGTGGGCGCACCGTCGCCGCGCGTTATTCCCATGAACGCGAGCGGTTGGATCTCCCCGGTTCGCAAAGCAACGAGCGCCGGATGCAGCTCGTTTGGCCATGGGGTCCCGTCATCGTGCATCGCGGCCCATTCTGCCCGTCTGGGCTCCACGCCGAGCAATTGCGCGCTTGAATGTCCGAGGATGCGCTCGGCGCTCGGGTTCACCGCACGAATGGCGCCGGTGTGGTCATGCACGACAACCCCTTCGTGCATCGACAGAATCACGGCGCGATATCGCGCTTCGGACTCCCGCGCCAACTGTTCTGCACGCACGCGATCGGACACGTCCTGAATGATCACGTGTACGACCCGCCGACCCGCGACGCGCACAACGTTCGTGAACGTGTCCACGTGTCGACGTTCATTGTTGGCGACCCGATGTTCGCGCCGTCGACTGTGCCCGGTGCCTATGGCAATCGTGTCGCCCAAAGCGCGCCACTCCTCGGGCGTCAGGGACTCGAGGTCGGTCGCGAGCATCGTCCGCATCGTTTCGCGCGGCCACCCATAGAAGGCTTCCGCCGCAGGATTCACATCGATGATGCGCGCGTCCTCCGCGTCGGCGAGCAGCTGAATCGCGCCGTTCGACTCGAAGAGCTCACGATGCCGCGCTTCACTGGCTTCCAATTCGACGCGCTCGATGTGCTGTGCCGTGATGTCCCGCGACGAAATCGCCACACCGTCATCGATTGGCACGAGGTGTCGCTGCACCCACCGCCCAGGTGAGTCGGGAAGCGGTGCATACTGCGTGACTTCGAGCAGCCGACGCGTCTGGAGCACCGTGCAGCAGTGATCCCAGAGGCCAGTGGTCTTGCTGTGTGGAAACGCGGCCAACATCGAGGCGCCCGGTATCTCGGCGGGCGGCAACGTCGCCATCGCCGACGCGCGCGCGTTCACATCGACAATGATGAAATCGCGGACATTGCCTGCGTCATCGCGATCGGCGCGGACGATGACAAACGCATCGAGGCCAGCGTCCAGCACGGTGCGAAAGCGTGCTTCGGCCGCCGCGACCTCTGTACGTACTGCTCGTTCCGCGCGGACGCGCTCCGTGATGTCCCGGCCCTGAATGAGCAGGAACCGACCCGAGCGCGACGTGGGTGCGAAGGCACGAACCGACATGTCGTAGTGCACCTCGGTGCCGTCGGCGCGGTGGAGGCACACATCACGCTTGGGCACGGTATCCGCCACCGCCGCGACGACGGCGTGGCGCAGCCATTCAGCGATATCCGAATGGGCCTCGAGGCCGGGCGTATCCCAGAAGTTGCGTCCGAGCAGCTCCTCGTACTCCAGGTGCGCGATAGCGAGGGCCGCACGGTTCGCATCGAGGACGCTGCCGTCGAATGCGGCAACGGCCTTGAGGTCGAAGCTGGCCTCGAAAGCGGACTCGATGAAGGCGGCGCGATCAGACGAGCGCAGACGGCTCATGACGACTTGGGGAGGGCGCGGGGCGCGGAGACAGTTTGCACTTTGCAATAGTATCGCCTCGCGGACGGGACTTCTCAATCACACCGGCTCCTACGGAGGCGGCGTCCGGCCCGTTCCATTGCTCTGTGACGCTTCACGGCTGGGCGCGTCTTTTCCACGAAGTGATTTTCTTTCTCCCTCAATCTCCAAACCGACGGTCGCATGGGTGTAATCGCGACGCTTCTCGCACATGAACCACGACTTGCTCGGCTCCGTTCAGCCGCGCGGGACCGCTATCGTTTCGTTCCGTGTGACGACTGGACCTCGCTGACACGTGCGTGCGAGCGAGGCCCGATCAACGTGGTGGTCTTCGACCTGTACGTCGACGGCCGCGCTGACTTTGAACGTGTGCGCCAGCTGCGTATTCGGGTGCCTCGCGCGGCGCTCGTGGCGTATGTGGACATGACGCGTGAACGGGCCAAGGACATGTTCGACGCTGGTCGTTGCGGCATCGACGTGCTGATCGTGGCTGAAGAGACGGATACGCCGGCGCTCCTGGCGGCGTTGCTGGATCAGGCGGAGGCGCGGAGCGTCTCGAGCTTGCTCAAGCCGCATGTGGTCGGCCTGCGAAGCGTCGTTCGTGACGCGGTCATGCTCTCGGTCACGCGGGCACACGAACGGCTCACACCGGACAGCTTGGCCCGTTTGATCGCCGTCTCCCGTCGTCTGCTTTCCAAGCGACTGGAAGGGGCGCAGTTGCCGCCGCCGCACCAGCTGCTGACGTGGGGACGTCTGATCGTCGCCGCCAGCATGCTCGAAGACGGCTCACGCAGCGCCGATGGCGTGGCAAGTGCACTCGACTTTCCGTCCGGCAGCGCCTTCCGTAACACCTGTCAGCGGTATCTCGGATGTACGCCGCACCAGATTCGCATCAAGGGCGGAGCGAGCTGGGTGATCACCGAGTTGCTCGTCAATCGAGAGAAGCGTCGGCAGATCGACAGTCACGAAGACGACCTGACCGAAAGCGTGGCGGCCTGACCTTTTGGAAGCGCCGTGGTCGACCGGCTGTCGCTGACGCGACGGTGAGTGAATTGCTGCCAGTGACGCATCGCCATAGGATTCGGCGATGCGTCATTTTGGTTTAACCGGCAACATTGCCAGCGGAAAAAGCGCCGTCGCGTCGTTGCTCGCCGGGTTGGGCGCAACGGTGATCGACGCGGACGTGCTGGCACGGGAAGCGGTCGCGCCGGGTACCGAAGGGTTTGCACGGGTGGTGGCCCACTTTGGCGCCGAGATCCTCAACGCTGACGGCACCATCGATCGGACCGCGCTCCGCAGGCGCGTCTTCTCGGATGCGCGCGAACGTGAGGCGCTGAATGCGATCGTGCACCCGGCCGTGGGTCACCTGAGAGATGCTCGGCTGGCCGATGCACGGGCCCGCCATGCGGAGATCGTCGTCTCAGACATTCCGCTGCTCTTTGAGGTTGGGCTGGAGCATGCGTTCGATGGCATCATTCTGGTGGACGCTCCTCCGGCTCTCCGGCTCGCGCGCCTTGTCCGCGAGCGCAGGCTGAGCGAAGCGGACGGGCAGTCGATCATGAATGCTCAGTGGCCGAGCGAACGAAAACGATCCGGTGCGACATGGGTCATCGACAATGACGGCTCACGTGAGCAGCTTGCTGTACGCGTCGCTGATGTCTGGCAGGCGCTCCGTACGGTGCCCGCCCCCGCAGGTCCTACAAGTTCTCCCAATTCGTCTTCAACACCCTCGGAGTAAATCGTGTCGAATATTCCCGCCGACCTGCGCTATACGAAGGATCACGAGTACGTGAGGTCAACCGCCGACGCGGGCGTCGTCGCGATCGGAATCACTGACTACGCGCAGGGCGAACTGGGCGACATCGTCTATGTCGAACTGCCCAAGGTCGGGGCGACGTACAAGGAGCACGACGTGTTTGGCACGGTTGAAGCTGTGAAGGCGGTGTCGGAGCTGTTCATGCCGGTGACCGGCGAGGTTGTCGAGGTCAACGCACGGATTGATGGCGAGCCGGCATTGATCAACACGGAGCCGTACGAGGGTGGGTGGATGATCAAGGTTCGCGTGGCGGATGGTGGAGATGCCGGGCTCATGACGGCGGATGCGTATAAGGCGCAGCTGGGGGAGTAGGGGCGCCAGGCAACTGCGCGGAACTACTGAGTACCGAGTTCGCAGTTCGAGTCACGGGTTGTGAGTTTGACCTGCGCACAACGTGGTGGGTTTTGAGTTGTGAGTTTTGGGTTGCTTGTAACGAAAGCGGGGCGACGGAGATGATCTCCGCCGCCCCGCTTTGCCATTACCCCGAACCCACCGCCCACCACCCACCACGCAGCTCAGCATTTCGACGGGCGACCCGCAACTCAAACTCACTACTCGAAACTTCGCTGTTGGCGCGATCCCGCCGCGCCCGGCACCAATTTCAGTTCGCGTACTCCTGAATCGGCGGACATGCGCACACCAAGTTCCGATCGCCGAACGCGCTCTCGATTCTCCCCACGGTCGGCCAGAACTTCCGCTCGCGCGTCCACATTGTCGGGAACGCGGCATGCTCGCGCGAGTACGGTCGATCCCACGTATCGCTGATGACATGGGCGGCCGTATGCGGCGCGCGCTTGAGCACATTGTTGTCGCGATGCATCTCGCCACGCTCGACGGCGGCGATCTCTTCACGAATGCCGATCATCGCCTCGATGAAGCGGTCGAGTTCCGCCTTTGACTCGCTCTCGGTCGGCTCGACCATCATGGTGCCGGCCACCGGGAACGACATGGTTGGTGCGTGGAAGCCGTAGTCCATGAGTCGCTTCGCGATGTCTTCCACTTCGATCCCTGCGGGGCCCTTGAACAGTCGCGTATCGAGAATGCATTCGTGCGCAACGAGCCCATTCTGTCCGCGATAGAGCACCGGGTAGTGCGCTTCGAGTTTCCGCGCGACGTAGTTCGCATTCAGGATCGCGACTTTGGTTGCCTGCGCCAGCCCTTCGCCGCCCATCAGACGGATGTAGGCGTACGAGATGGGAAGAATGCTCGCACTCCCCCACGGCGCCGCTGAAATCGGTCCGATCGAATCCTTCCCGCCGACGTGAACGACGGGATGCGTGGGCAAGAACGGCACGAGCTGCGGCGCGACGCCGATGGGCCCCATTCCCGGTCCACCACCGCCGTGCGGAATGCAGAACGTCTTGTGCAGGTTGAGGTGACACACGTCCGCACCAAGATCGCCGGGACGCGAGATGCCAACCATCGCGTTCATGTTCGCGCCATCCATGTACACTTGGCCGCCACGCGAATGCACGATGGCGGTGATCTCCTTGATGCGCGACTCGAACACGCCGTGCGTTGACGGATACGTCACCATCAGCGCGCCCAGATCGGCGGCGTGCGCATCAGCCTTGGCGCGCAAATCTTCGACATCGATATTGCCGTCGGCGTCGGTCATCACCACCACCACCGAGAAGCCTGCCATCACTGCACTTGCCGGATTGGTGCCGTGCGCCGACTGCGGAATGAGGCACACCGTGCGGTGAGCATCGCCACGGGCCGCATGATACGCGCGTATCACGAGCAGCCCGGCGTACTCACCTTGCGACCCGGCATTCGGCTGCAACGACACCCCGGCAAACCCCGTGATCTCGGCGAGATCGGCCTCGAGCTCGCGGAACATCTCGTGATAGCCTTCGGTCTGCGCCGCAGGGGCAAACGGATGCAGCTGTCCAAAGCCGGCATACGTGACGGGAATCATTTCCGTCGTCGCGTTGAGCTTCATCGTGCATGAGCCCAGTGGGATCATCCCGTGCACGAGCGAAAAGTCACGCGCCTGCAGCGAGTACACGTAGCGGAGCATTTCCGTCTCGCTGCGATACCGATGGAAGGTCGGGTGCGTCAGGAACGACGACACACGCCGATAGCGCTCGTCGTATCGCGCATCGGTATCGCTCGCAACATCGACAAATCCGAAGTCCGCCGTCGCGTTGCCGTTGAAGACCGCCCACAGAGATTCGATATCTGCCGGCGTCGTGGTTTCATCGACGGCGATCGTGATCGTCCCGGGCTCCAGCACGCGCAGGTTCATCATGCGCGACTCGGCCGCAGCGAGAATGTCCCCCTGTCCGTGAATGCCGACTTCAACGCGAATCGTGTCGAAGTAATTCTCGTGCGTGATGGCAAAACCCAGCTTCTCAAGACCGGTGGCCAGTGTCACCGCGAGGCCGTGTACACGCTGCGCGATCTTCACCAGTCCATCGGGGCCGTGATACACCGCGTACATACCAGCCATGACCGACAGCAGCACCTGAGCGGTGCACACATTGCTCGTGGCCTTCTCACGACGGATGTGCTGTTCGCGCGTCTGCAGCGCCATACGCAACGCGGGCTTCCCTTCGCTGTCGCGCGACACACCAATGATGCGTCCCGGCAGCAGTCGCTTGTATTCGTCGCGCGTCGCAAAGAACGCCGCGTGCGGTCCACCAAATCCCATTGGCACACCAAAGCGCTGCGTGTTGCCGACGGCGACGTCCGCGCCCCATTCGCCGGGAGGCGTGAGCAGCGTCAGCGCCAGCAGGTCCGTCGCCACAATCACCAGCGCGCCGGCGGCATGCGCCTGCTCGGTGAACGCGCGATAGTCGACCACGGCGCCGTCTGTTCCGGGATACTGCAACAGCGCGCCAAACACCGCATCGTTCACCACAAACTCGCGGGCATCGGCGACCACGACGTCCACACCTCGCGCCTCGGCACGGGCCGCGACGACACCGACCGTCTGCGGATGACAATCCGACGCGATGAAGAAGGTGTTGCGTGTGGCACTTCCCTTGGCGTGCAACGCGAGCGCCATCGCTTCCGCGGCAGCGGTGCCTTCATCAAGCAGCGACGCGTTCGCAATCCCGAGTCCGGTCAACTCGGTCACGAGCGTCTGATAGTTGAGCAGCGCTTCGAGACGCCCCTGCGCGATCTCGGCCTGATACGGCGTGTACGCGGTGTACCAGGCGGGATTCTCCATCACGTTGCGCAGAATCACCGGCGGCGTGTGTGTGCCGTAATACCCCATCCCGATGAACGAGCGATAGATGCGGTTTTTGGCCGCCATCCGCGCCAGCGCGTCAAGCACTTCCGGTTCGCTGTGCTCGGCGCCGGTGGCCAACGTGCCGCGAAAACGGATCGCCTCGGGGACGACGGCGTCGATGAATTCGTCGAGCGTGTTGTAGCCGAGCGTCGCCAACATGGCCCGCTGTTCGCTTTCGTTTGGACCGATGTGTCGCGGAATGAAAGAGTCGACCGCGGCATGCGCGGACGTGACCGTATGAGTTGCCATGACCATCCTCGAAGAACGGGCCTGAGCCCGGACGAATGCGTCGCTTGACGCATCGGGTGACATATCGGTAGCGCTTCGGAATTGGGCCGCGACGCATGGTCGCTGCTGTGGAGTAAACTTAACCGCCGTGACCACACCTTTCCGACACGGCGACGATGCCCCGAGCATGCGGCTCCCGGCTCGCTTCCGCACGATGCGTTCCGAACCGCAGGCGGGCGTCCGTAACATGGCGGTCGACCTCGCACTGCTCGGCCGGGCTCGTGCCACGGGCGAAGCCGTCTGGCGATGCTATTCGTGGTCGCAGCCAACCGTCTCCTTTGGCCGCAACGAGACCGTGCGCCACCGGTTCGACGCCAACTCGCTGTCGCGCGCGGGCCTCGATGCGGTGCGTCGCCCCACCGGCGGACGCGCGCTCCTTCACAGCCGGGAAGTCACCTACAGTGTGACCCTACCGATCGCCGACGCGCTCCCTTGGCGCGCCGCCTACGCTGCCGTCAACGCAGTCCTCCTCCGCGCCCTGCAGAGACTCGGGGTCGAGGCGATGCTCGTTTCAGAGGCTCAGTCGGAACCAGTGCGCCCCAACGGGCCACTGTGTTTCGACCGGCCGGCCGCCGGGGAGATTATGGTGGACGGGGCAAAGCTCGTTGGCAGCGCCGTCTGGCGGGAACGTGGCGCCTATCTGCAGCACGGCAGCATCCTGCTCCACGACGATCAGTCGTTGCTGGCGACGGCCATGATTGCCCCGCTAACGGACATACCGCCACGGGAAGCACCACCGCGGCAAGCACCGCCGCCGCAAGCACCGCCGCCGGCCGCCTCGCTCAACACCTGGTTCGCCGCACGGCAACTCACGCCGCCAACGTGGTCCGACGTTGCCCACGCGCTCGACCACACGTTGGCCGAACAGTCCGACGTGACATCATTGCAGTTCGACGCATCACTCCTCGCTCAAGCCGAACGGATCGAAGGCGACCTGGCGAAGACTGAATGGCTCTGGCGCCGATGACGCGCGCTCCGCATCCTACGCTCGCAATCGTCCCACGACGGCCCTCCCCGCATTGCGTTGTCCTTCCCCCCCCGCCATGACTCGCGCCGCGTTGCGTTTCGCCCCCCTCGTCCTGATCTGCGCCGTCGCGTGCACCGAAAAGCCCGCAGTGGCTCCGACAGCGGGCGACATCGGGGGTTCGATGATCATTGTGCAACCAATCGAACCAGCCACTCTCTTTCCGCCACGGATGAACGGTACGGAAGGGTTGCCAATCATCGACGCGGTCTTCGATCATCTCGCGGAGATCGGCCCCGATCTCGCGGTGGACAGTGACAATGGGTACGCGAAGAAGCTCGCGACGGGGTGGACGTGGTCGGGCGACTCACTCTCCATTGCGTTCGCACTCGATCCCAAGGCCCATTGGCACGACGGCGTGCCGGTCCGCGCCAAGGATGTGCGCTACACCTTCGCGGCGTACACCGATGATTCCGTCGCGTCAGAAACGAAGTCACTCCTCGGCAACATCGACTCGGTAACCGTGCGCGACTCGCTCACGGCCGTTTTCTGGTTTAAACGTCGTCTGCCACATCAGTTTTTCGATGCCACGTATCACATGTACATCCTGCCTTCGCATCTACTGGACACCATCAGCATGGCGCGGGTCAGCGACGCGCCATTCGGTCGCGCACCCATCGGTTCCGGACGGTTCCGCTTCCGCCAGTGGGAGCGCGGGGCGCGTGTAGAGATCATTGCCGACACCAGCAATTCGCGAGGACGTGCCAAGCTCGATCGCGTGATCTGGAGTTTCACCCCCGACTTCGGCTCAGCGACAGTCAAACTTTTCAACGGCGAAGCGGATTTTTACGAAGCCATTCGCCCCGACAACCTGGCCGAAGTCGAGCGCTCACCAACGTTGCGACTTATGACGGCGCCCGCGATGGGGTATACCCTCCTCATGTACAACCTGCATGCGCGCAAATCGAACACGGTGCCGCATCCGCTCTTTGGCGACGTCCGCGTGCGACGGGCGATCGCGATGGCCCTCGATCGAACCAAGATGGCGCGCAATGTGCTGGACACACTGGGCTACGTCGCACTCTCGGCGGCCCCGCGTGTGCTGATCCCGGATACTGCAGCCATCAAACAAATCGCTTTCGACACCGTGGCCGCACGCGCGCTGTTCGATTCGGCCGGTTGGCGCATCACCGGCGCGGACAAGATACGCACGCGCAACGGGCAGCCGTTCAGCTTTGAGATTCTGGCGGCTCAATCGAGCGTCTCTCGCCAGCGCTATGCCGTGCTCATCCAGGAGCAGCTCCGCGCACTTGGTATCGCGGTACGCGTGCGCATCGCCGACCCCAAGACCACGGGGACGGCCATCGAGGGACACAACTACGACGCGTGGGTCAGCTCCGTCGGCATGACGCCAGGGCGACTCGGGGTCAGCCAAACGTGGGGCACCGGTGGCGAGATGAACTACGGCGGCTATACCAGCCCGGCTCTCGACGCCAGCATCGACAGCGCCATCACGGCGTTTGACTCGACGCGCAGTCGCATTACGTGGACACGCGTCTTCCAAACGCTCATCGACGACCAGCCCGGGCTCTTTCTCTACGAACCCCGCACGCCCGTTGCCATTCACAAGCGCCTTCGCGTGGGAACGCTCCGCGCCGACGCGTGGTACGCCAATCTCGCCGACTGGTCCGTCGATCCTGCCCAGCGGATCGATCGTGATCGTGTGGGACTTGGGAGCGCACGCTGAGCCGATTCCTCGCGCGCTTTTGCACGCAGTTGGTGCAGAGCGTGCTGGTGGTCTTTGTTGCCGCGACGGCGGCGTCCGTTCTCATTCGCACCGCACCAGGTGACGCGCTCACCGACGAGGGCACCATTGGGCGCATGCCCGCCGCGGTTCGCGCGACGCGTCGGGTGCAGCTTGGCCTCGACCTCCCGCCGGCGCAGCAGTACGTGCGGCGGCTGCGCGCGTATTCGCGTGGCGACCTCGGATGGTCGACCTCGGAGGAGCGCCCGGTCAACGAAGTGCTGCGGGAACGCATTCCCCGCACCCTGTGGCTCATGTCACTCGCCCTCGCGGCGAGTCTGCTCATGGGTATCGCGCTCGGCGCATGGCAAGGCGCGCACGTCGGGTCACGCGGTGATCGTGCATGGTCCTTCGTTTCACTGGTGCTCTTTTCGTTCCCCGAATTCTGGATCGCGATCGTGCTGATGCTGCTCTTTGCCTCCTGGCTCGGGTGGTTCCCGACGATGGGGATGACGAGCGACATCGCGTTCGAGTCTTCATCGATGCGGGCGCTGTTGGATCGCGCGCATCATCTCGTGCTTCCGTGGCTGTCGCTGACACTGATCGGGACAGCGTACGTCGCGCGATTTCAGCGTGCCGCAATGCGCGACGTCTTCGGCGCGCCGTTTGTACAGACCGCACGCGGCAAAGGACTCGCCGAAGCGGCGGTGCGTCGTCATGCCTTACGCGCGGCGCTGCTTCCGGTGATCGCACTGGGCGGCATGCTTGTCCCGTCGCTGTTCGCCGGCGCCGTGTTTGTCGAAAGCATCTTTGCCTGGCCGGGGATGGGGCTCGCGCTGCTCAACGCCACGCAGGGTCGTGACTACGATCTCGTCGGTGCCGGAATCATCGTTGTCAGCGCAATGACAGTGGCCGGAAGCTTTGCCGCCGAGCTGTTGCGGGAAGTGGCAGACCCGCGCACCCGGCGCGGATAGTGGCGGCCCTTGGGCCGACAGGGCGTAACGCGGAGCTGGCGCGCGCGCCCCTGTCGGCGGCGCCCTCCAAGCGGCCTCACACACATCGCGCGTTGCGAACCCCACTCGCGCTGACGCTGCTGCTCGTGCTCGTCGCACTCGCGGCGCCCATCCTAGCGCCCGCAAGCCCGATCGCTCAGCCGGATATCGTGGCGCAACGCAGTCTGCCGCCGTCGTTTGCGCACTTGTTCGGCACCGACAGTTACTCACGAGACGTGTATGCGCGCGTGTTGTACGGTGCGCGCGTGTCGCTCTCGGTCGCATCGCTCTCCGTTGCAATCGCATTGCTGCTCGGCACCTGCTACGGCGCGATCGCCGCGTTTGCGGGAGGCACCGTTGACCGCGTACTGATGCGCACCCTCGACGTGCTGCTCGCCTTGCCACGTCTGTTGCTGCTGCTCGCCCTCAGCTCATTCCGGGATGAGGTACCGTTCACGTATCTCGTGATTCTGCTCGGTTTCACCGGATGGTACGGCGTTGCACGCAACGTGCGCAGCGAAATCCAGTCGCAGCTCACGCGCGATTATCTGCACGCTGCACGTGCGACCGGTGTGCCACGCATCCGCATGCTGACCCGACACATCCTGCCGCATCTCATCCCCGTGCTGGCCGTGTACGCCTCTCTGGGCGTCGCGCAGACCATCGCACTCGAAGCAGGACTCAGCTATCTCGGCTTCGGCGTGCGCGCACCCAACCCCAGCTGGGGAACCATCATGCACGATGGCTTCAGTGTCGTGCGGGACCAGTGGTGGCTGACCGTCTTCCCCGGCCTTGCGACGCTTCTCGCCGTTCTGGTGTGCAACTGGCTCGGCGACGCCTTGCGCGACGCATTCGCGCCCGAGCAGGTTCCCGCGTGACCTTGTCTCAGCTCCGATCTTCCCAGCCCGTCCCTGCCGTTGGCGGTGGACCGTTGCTCAACGTCCAAGCGCTGCATGTGGCGTTCCCCGCGGGCGGCGGCGCGATCGCGCGCGCCGTCGACGGGATCAGCTTCACCATCGCTCACGGCGAAACTGTTTGCCTCGTCGGCGAATCGGGGTGCGGCAAGTCGGTGACGGCGCTCTCGCTGCTACGACTCGTACCGTCCCCCGGCCGCATTGAAGCCGGCAGCGCCATTCATTTCAACGGTCTCGACCTCCTGACGCTTCCCGACGAAGAGCTGCGCTCCATTCGCGGCAATCGCATGGCGATGATTTTTCAGGAACCGATGACCGCCCTGAACCCGGTGCTGTCGGTCGGCGACCAGATCGCGGAAGTCGTGCGTGTTCACACCAAGGCTTCGCGACGTGATGCGTGGGACAAGGCCGTCGACATGCTCGGTCAAGTTGGCATTGCCGATCCCGCGACGCGCGCAAAGCAGTATCCGCACGAACTCTCCGGTGGCATGCGGCAACGCGTGATGATCGCGATGGCACTGGTGCTCGAGCCGCAATTCGTCATTGCCGACGAACCAACCACCGCACTCGACGTCACCATTCAGGCGCAGATTCTCGAACTCCTGCGCGAACTACGCGCCCGCACGGGGATGGCGCTCCTGCTCATCACGCACGACCTGGGTGTCGTCGCGGAAATGGCATCGCGCGTCATCGTGATGTACGCGGGCCAGGTCGTCGAAGAAGCACCGGTCGAGGCGCTCTTTGCCAACGCATCGCACCCGTACACCGAAGGGCTGCTCGCCGCGATTCCGCGCCTTGGCGCCGACCAAGCGAGACTCACCACAATTCCGGGCACCGTCCCCGCCCCTACCGACTGGCCGACCGGCTGTCGCTTCCGCGAGCGGTGCGCCTACGCGTACGACCGCTGCGCGACCGAAGCACCGGCGTTGGTCCAAATCGGATCAGCGCACCGCGTCCGGTGCCATCTCGTGCAGGAACCGGAACGTCGCGTGCGACGGGAGCCGCGCGCATGACCAGCCTCGCCCACGCGGAACGCGCCGCAGGCACGGCCACGGTGCCGCTGCTCGAGATCAAAAATCTCACCAAGCATTTCCCCATTCGCAGCGGCCTGTTGCAGCGCGTGACCGGTGCCGTGAAAGCCGTCGATGGCGTCTCGTTCCAGATCGCGCCGGGTGAGACACTCGCCCTGGTCGGTGAATCAGGGTGCGGAAAGACGACCACGGGCCGCGCGATTCTCCGACTCATCGAACCCACGAGCGGCAGCATCGCGTTCAACGGGACTGACATCCTCACGCTGCGCGGTGAATCACTCCGGCGCATGCGGCGTCATATGCAGATCGTCTTCCAGGATCCGTACGGCTCGCTCAATCCACGCATGACCATCGGCGCGGCAATTCGCGAAGGGCTCATCGTCCACCAACTCGCCGACGGTGCGGCCGCCGACACGCGTGTTGCCAAGCTGCTCGACGAAGTTGGACTCCGCCCCGAATACGCCGCGCGCTATCCCCACGAGTTCTCCGGTGGACAACGTCAGCGCGTGGGCATCGCACGCGCCCTCGCCGTGGAACCGTCATTCATCGTGTGCGACGAACCGGTGTCGGCACTCGATGTCAGTGTGCAGGCGCAAGTCGTCAACCTGTTGCGTGATCTCCAACGCGATCGCGGGCTCGCCTATCTTTTCATCGCGCACGATCTCGCCGTTGTCGCGCACATGGCCGATCGCGTGGCCGTGATGTACCTCGGCCGCATCGTCGAACTGGCGCCGCGCCGCTCGCTCTTCGCGACGCCACTCATGCCGTACACACAGGCGCTGCTTTCGGCGGTGCCTGTTCCCGATCCAACGTCAACCCGCACACGCATTCTGCTCCCCGGCGAACCGCCTTCGCCGGCGAATCCGCCGAGTGGTTGTGTGTTTCATCCGCGGTGTTTGCATCCGGCGAAAGACGACGCGTGCACGCGCCTCGTTCCGCCGCTCGAAGAAAAAGCGCCAGGACATTTTGTGGCCTGTCTCAAGGTCAACCGAACGTCACCGTCCACTCCAGCCCCCACTCCGTGACGACCGCTGCTTCCTCCAAGGGTGCACCAACGAACGATCGCGCCTTCTTCGGGCACCCGAGAGGACTGGGGCTTCTCTTCGCGACCGAGATGTGGGAGCGCTTCTCCTACTACGGGCTGCGCCCGCTGCTCGTGTTGTTCATGGCCGCCGCGCTCGCCGAAGGAGGCTTCGGCTTCGAACGCGGGCAGGCGTCCGCGATTGTCGGCATCTATGCCGCGTGTGTCTATCTCGCATCGCTCCCCGGCGGCTGGATCGCGGACCGCTGGCTTGGCCTGCGACGTGCGATCCTCACCGGCGCCGTCTTCATCACGCTCGGGCACCTCGCGATCGGTCTCTCCGGTTTTGCCGGCCCCTCGTTCAGCAAGATCTGCTTCTTCCTCGGACTCGTGCTCATCGTTTGCGGCACGGGACTGCTCAAGCCGAACATCTCAGCGATTGTCGGCGACCTCTATCCGGAAGGCGGTGCGCGGCGAGACGCCGGGTTTTCGATCTTCTACATGGGCATCAACACCGGCTCGTTCCTGGGCCAGCTCGTCACGGGATACCTCGGCGAGAAGGTCGGCTACCACTGGGGGTTCGGTGCGGCCGGCGTTGGAATGGCGCTCGGTCTGCTCTCGTTCTGGATCGGTGCACCAAAGCTGTTGGGTACGCTCGGACAGGACATCGTGCGCGATCCGAATCCCGGTGTCCAGAAGAAGCGGGAAGACTTTGTGAAGAAGACGACGTTCACCGGGCTCGGCGTGGTCGCGCTCGTGTTCGCACTCGCCAGCAGCGGGGTTGTCACGCTCAATCCGCTGGCGATCGGCGGCGCGATGACCGTCGTACTCGTGGGCATCGCGGTCGCGTTTTTCTCATACCTGTTCGGATTCGCCGGGCTCACCGGCGAAGAGAAAAAGCGTTCAGCAGTCATCTTCGTGCTGTTCGTCTTCGCGGCGATTTTCTGGGCCGCGTTCGAACAGGCACCGACATCCCTTCAGCTGTTCGCGAAGGATTTCACCGAACGGCAGATGCTGGGGATGCAGATCCCGGCCACATGGTTCCAGTCGGTCAACTCGGCGTTCATCATCATCTTCTCGCCCGTGTTCGCAGCGCTGTGGGTGATCATGGCGAAGCGCGGCTACGAAATCTCGAGCCCCTCCAAGTTCGCGCTCGGCCTCGCGTTCGCCGGCGTCGCATTTCTGCTGATGTACTTCGCCGCGCTCGATGTCGTCGCCAGCGGTGGCAAAACGCTGGTGTCGCCGTGGTGGTTGGTCTGGAGCTACCTGCTGCAGACGTTCGGCGAGTTGTGTGTGAGCCCCGTCGGTCTGTCGTCGATGACCAAACTTGCGCCGAGAAAGTTCGTCGGTCAGATGATGGGGATCTGGTTCCTCGCGGCGTCGGTGGGCAATCTCGTTGCAGGCTTGGTTGGCGGTCGCGTCGATCCCACCAAGCTGGAGCAGACGCCGATCGTGTTTGGCGGCACGGCCATCGCGCTTTTCGTTGCGACGATCATCCTCGTGGTGATGATCGTCCCGATTCGCAATATGATGGCGGGCGTGAGAGACGAGGGCGCCGTGTAGTTCTGGTCAGGTCACCGCCGGACCGTGGCCAGACTACGGCCACTTGAAGAGACTCTTCGGCAACGTCCGTTCGCGCGCCGGTTCCACATCCCTCGGTTCGCGCCAAAAAAGTCGCGTGAAGTCGTCGGCAATGAATCGGATCTCGAACTTCTTGTCCGGTTCAGTGCTGACGGGGAAGGCAAAGTCGACACGCCACATGCGGCGTGACCGTGGTGGCACGGCGGCCAACACCGATACACCAACGGCGCCACGCCACGGCGTGTTGACGGAATACGGCACTGATGGGTCGCGCCACAGCTTGCCCGCTTCCGCGAACGCCGCGAGGCCGAAGTCGGCAACATTGTAGCGCGTCGGGACGATCAGGCGCTGCTCGGAGCGGAACACCAACCGCTGGGCACCCGGTTCGCGCGATCTGTTGTGCGCGTGAAGCCCGCCGAAGATGTCAGCCATCGAAAGCTGTACCGGGATGCCCATGTTGCGTACAGAGGTCCACTCGGCCTGCAGCAATGTGAGTTGCTGCACCGCTGGCTTGAAATACCACGCCATGCGACCGCTGGTGACCATGTTGTCCCAACTTCGCCTCCTGCGATCGTAGCGTGCTTCGCTCACGACCTGCACACCGCCGAATGACTTCGGGCCACCCCAGCCCAGGTAGAGATTTCCTCCGACGAATTGATCGCGGTCGTGCGTTGCGCTGACGCCAAGCGACTGACCGTAGAGCAGACCGACCTCCATTCCTACGCGCACGTCCTGCGCACCCGTCAAGGCGTCGAAGCCCTGCACGCGTCGGAATCCAAGGCGTCGCAGTCCAAGCAGTCCGTTCACGCGCACGACATTGAGCGGCCGGAAGCGTGCCGTGAGTGGCGCGCCGGAGTCGGGGCGGAATCCTTCCCGCGTGATGCGTACCGCGACCGAGTCGGACTGCTGCGATTCACGCGTGAGCGAGAGACCGTACAACTTCAGTCGACCCACCGGCCCACTCCGCACGAGACCGCCGACGTCGGCGAACGTACGCGTGACGTTCACCGCGTTCCTCGACTGCTGCGGTCGCATGAGCTCCGTGAACGCACGCGCACCACCGACACTCGCGATCCACGCAAAGCGCTGCAAGTCGGTGAAGTAGGGGCGTACCACTTCCGCGCGGAGCTCCTGCCCACGCTCGAAGCGTGTGGCCGCGAGGCGAAGAATCTGACGCCCACCTGCGAACTGGTAGTCGGTGAACTCGGCAGAGAGGACATCGTTGTAGGCGCGACCCTCGCGCCACTCGACAGCCGCAAACATCGCGCCGCCACCGAGATTATTCTCGCCGAGTCGCAGCCCGCGCAGGTATGGCGACGGTGGTGACGCGGACGCACCGATGAGCAGGCTGAATTCGTCGCGGGTCTCCACTTCGAGGCGCACGCCGCCTTCTTCGTCGTCGTAGACCTGAATGCGCGCGTCCACCAGAAACGGTTGCGCGCGCAGGATACGCTCGGATTCGGCGCGACGGATCTGGTTGCACGGTTCGCCCACATCGAGCAACAGATAGCCACGTATGATGGCGTCGCTCGTCGTGTTGTGCAGCGCACGTACTGCGCGACGCACAAACTCGAGGCGCCGCGGCAGTTTGTCAGTGTATGGCGGCTGCGTGATGACAACAATGTTGTTGATCGTCTGCCCGGCGCATCCCGTGATTGGCAAGCGGCCTTTGCTCGAGACCACCGGCGGGCGCGACGATGTACTCTGCGCGCCGAGCAGGCAGCATGGTGTCGCCAACACGGCGACCGCAGCGGCAAAGTGCCGCACGGCAAAGTGCCGCACGGCAAAGTGCCGCACGGCAAAGTGCCGCACGGCGAAGTGCCCCGTGGCGCTCACTTGCCCATGCGTCGCTTCAGAGCCGCCAAACGCTCCTCCGCTTCTGCTTCACGCTCGGCGCGCGTCCGGCGAGCAGCGGTGCCACCGCTCGATGTAGCGCCCATCGGGCTCCCTCCCGACGATGCGCCGCTAACCGGCCCATCGTCATTGCCCGCGCGCTCCGACATCGGGTCACTCGCGTTTGGCTCATCCCCAGCGCCCGACAAGAAGGCATCGAGTTCGCGTTCGGCCTGTACGTCGGCCGAGATACCGCCGGGAGCGATGCCGGATGCCGCCATCCGTAGCTGCGACGACATCTCCTCGAGTTCGCGCTCCGTCAGCGTCAACTCCTGCTGCTGCACCATCAACTTTGATTCAAGCACCGCCACGCGCTCCGCATGCTGGCTGGCAAAACGCTCGGCGATGGCGACCGTTTCACCGTCGCCGATCTGCGCCGCGAGCCCGAGTCGACGACGCACCGTCTCGAGCTCGGTCCGTTCGGCGGCGAGTCGCGACTCGGTTACCTCTATCCCTTTTCGCAGATCCTGCACGCCCAGTTTGGCGTGCACCATGGCATCGCGCATCGATGAGACGACGCGGCGGCGCTCTTCAGGCGCCAGCCGGTCAGAGAGTGCGCGCAAGGAATCTCGGAGTTGGTCGAACATGCGTGAGGCGGATCGCGACGATGGCCAAGAGAGATGAGCGGTACATACCCGCCGAGGTGACGCAGGATACAGGCCGCACCGAGGGGGGGCCAGAGCACCGTCAAGGTGGGGCAGCGGGATTGGAGGGCGGGGTGCCGGGCTGGTGGAGCGAACTGCGGAGTATCGAGTTTGCAGTTTGAGTTTTGAGTTGCCAGTCGGATAGCCAGTCTCCAGTTCGAGAGGCTGCGGCCGCGCGAACTGGAAACTCCGAACTCACACCGCAAACTCACGACTTGCCAGTTCTCATCTCAGCCGGCGCCCTAGCTCCGCCCCCAGTCCCCATCCTGCACCTGCCTCATCAGCCGTTCGGGCGTGTGCACGTGCGGGAAGAACAGCCGATCGCTAACCCGATTCAGCGCCACGCGGAGCCGCGGAAATTTCTCGGCGGCATTGGCAAAGAGCGGTGCCATGCCCTGATCCGATGCCAGACGATGATCGGCGGCGAGTTGGTATCCACGTTTGCCCATCGTCTCGAAATACCCGAGGTCCGGCCCGCCGCGATGCCACCGACGGCGCTCGATGAGGTCGGGAAAGATGCCGCTCATCCAGAGCGCGTAGTTCCCGAGGTGCGCGCGAGCCAGGTAGCTCCGTCGGGGGTCGCTTCCTTCAATCGCATGGCCGATCGAGGCGAGGGAGTCGTAGATCTCGTCGTCGTGGTCGGCAATCTTGGCCGCGCGCTGCCGCAACCCGAAATGCAGCAGAATAGAGGCGACGTAGTCAGCCATGACTCGATCGGTTTCCCCCACCTTCACCAGCGCATTGCGGACGATCACATAGCTGAACAGCGGAAGAGAGGCGTGACACCCCTGCCGCGAGTCCAGCAGCCCTTCCTGCAACCGCGGGTCGTCGAGCAGCGGGTCAATCCCCTGATCGGCGAGTGTGCCTTCTGCGTCGTCCAGCGCCCGTCCCGAGCCTCTGGCGACGAGCCGAACAACCAATTGCGCGTCTTCCCGGGTGAGCCGGGACCGTACGTTTGCGAGTATCACGGAGTCTCCTCCTGAAACTGTTCGCACCTGACCACCACACGTCGTGGCCCCTTCTCTGTTATTATCGGACGCACACCAGTGCGCCAGAGCTTTTTTTTGAGACCTATCGCCCGCCTACGTGCTCTACCTCGCCATACCTGCACAGAATGAGGTCGCCACCATCGGCGTGCTGCTTTGGCGGCTGCGCACGGTGCTGGCCGAATTTCCGCGTGAATACGAAGTCGTGGTCTACGACGACGCGAGCAGCGACGAAACCGCCGACGTCGCGGAGCAATACGCGCACGCGATGCCAGTTACAGTCCTGCGAGGGACTAAGCCTGTCGGATACGCCGGCGCTATCGATGCGTTGGTGCGATATGTGTCGGGACAGACGCGCTATCCGCGTCGGGATGCGATGCTGCTCCTGCAAGGGGACTTCACCGATCCACCGGGAATTGTTCCGGAGTTCGCGCGTCGCTTCGAGGGTGGGGCGGATCTCGTCGTCGGCGAACGGACGGCCGTAGTCGACGCGCCGACACCGGTCAAGCGACTCTTCGCCGCGGCGGGATGGGCGCTCCGTCCATTCGTGAAAGTCGCCGGCGTGAAGGATCTCACCGGTTCGATGCGGCTGGTGCGCATCTCCGTGTTGCGCGATGCGCTGCGGGTCGCTGGCGATGCACCGCTGTGCGAGGGTGATTCATGGACCGCCAATGCCGACCTGTTGCTCCGGCTCGTGCCACATGCCCGCCGCGTGGAGTCGGTGCCGATGGAACCGACGTACGGTGTCCGCATGCGCGAGACGCGGCGCGTGACGGTCCGTGATGCCCTCGCAACGCTGCGCTGGGGTTGGGGCGCGCGCGGACGTCGCGCCACGCCCACCACCGTGCCCGAGGCAGCAAGCGACTCCAGTGCGCGTCCGCCGCGCGGCAGCAACAGCAGCGCCGGCAATACCAGCAACGGCAACACCAGCAAGCGTCGTGAGGAGCCGGAGATGACGGCCGAGCGTTTGCGCGAGCGCAAACGTGATCGGGACCGTCCGCGCACCGATTCAAGTCTCGAAGATGCGGCAGAGTTGGCGCGTCGTGACAAGGGCCGACGCGATCGTCGCGAGGCGCGGGCGGAAACGCTTGATCGCGAAGCGATCGACCCGGCCGCTCCGCGCGATGCGGTCGACCCTCCGCTGCCGGTACGTCCGTTGCCCCAGGAACGCGTCGCCCGCGACGACCGGGATGGGCGCGACGAAAGTGCGTCGCGCGACGAGCGTGCGCCTCGGGAGGAACGCGTTCGCGAAGAGCGCGTTCGCGAAGAGCGTCCAGCGCGCCCCAAGCAGGGGAAGCGAGGGTTGGCGAAGGATCGTCCGCGCTCTGCCGACCTCGATGCGCCGCTGGAAGATCCGTTTGCCGCGCCGGCGTCATCGGCCCGCCGCAACACGCGCGCGCCCAAAGATCGTGACACCGTCGCGCCGACTGGCGACGACTCGCCGTACGCCGACGAGTTGGAAAGTCCACAGGTTGAAGTTCCGGCTCCATCCGACACCGATGCGCCGCCGACCAATGCGGTGCCCGCATCGTATAGCGCGGCTAGTGCCTATGCAGAAGGTCTCGAAACCGAAAATGTCGAAGCCGAAGGCGTCGAAGCAGAAGGCGTCGGCCCCGAAGGCTCAGACCCCGAAGGTTCAGACCCCGAAGGCGGCGACGCTGCCACGCGCGAACGGAAGCGTCGTCGCAATCGTCGCTCACGTCGTCGCAAAGGCCGCGACAAGTCGGGTGACGCCGCGCTCGAGGCACCGGTTGCCCCCGACGCTGAACAGACCGAGACGGACGACCCCTCGGGCGCATCTGGAGAATCCGATGCCGCCGATGGCCCAGAGTTGAGCGACGAAGCTACGGCGCAGGACCGCGCCAAGCGGCGTGGACGTCGGGGCCGCCGCGGAGGCGCTCGCCGGTCAAAAAACCGCGGCAAGAGCGATGGCGCGGGCGATGGCGCGGGGCCGTCCGAAGGCAACCCGGACGACGGCGCTTAACGCAATCCTAGTTCCGAAAGCCCGACATCAGCCGTTCTGCCGTGGACGGGCTGATGGCGCGCAGCGCGACATAGGCCACGCCGCCGATGATCGCCACCGCGCCGGCGAACTTGATCAGCATGAACAATAGCCCGACAAGCGGACCCAGCAGCCCGAAAACGACCTTGAGGGCCAAGAGCCCGAGGAAGGCGACGAGGCCGATGGTGAAAAGGGTGCGCAGCATGGTGAAATCCCTGAACGGGTGTGAAGTCTCTGGCCCTGTACGGTAGCCCCCGCGCCAAGTTTCGCCACCCGCAGAGATACGGATTCCCGGCTAAATGCTTATTGACGGTTAGCTCCATGTGGCTCGCAGCGGCGCACTGAACTAGCTTCCGCGCACAAGCTCCGGTAGCCGCCGGAGCCCCTCTCTTTTTCTGCGCATATGGCCGAGCAGCTGTATCAGATCATGGGGCGCCACCGCCGCGATCCGCTCCCCGAGCGGAAGCCGCAGTGGCTCAAAGTGAAAGCCCCGGGCGGCAGCAACTACATCCGCCTCAAGCAGCTTATGCGGGACCTCAACCTGCACACCGTCTGCGAAGAAGCGCACTGCCCGAACATCGGTGAGTGCTGGGAGCATGGCACCGCGACGTTCATGATCCTGGGCGACGTGTGTACGAGAAATTGCGCCTACTGTGCGGTTTCGCACGGTCGCCCCCCTGCGTACGACATGGAAGAGCCGTCGCGCGTCGCGGAAGCAATTGCGGAGCTCAACCTGCGGCATGCCGTCATCACGTCGGTCGATCGCGATGACCTCCCCGACTTCGGCGCCTACATCTTCGCCGAAACCATCCGGCAGGTCCGCGACAAGCTTCCGTCCTGCTCCATCGAAGTGCTCGTGCCCGACTTTCAGGGCAACGAAGACTCCATCCGCGCGGTGCTCGAAGCGCGCCCGGACATCTACAACCACAACACCGAGACGGTCCCGCGTCTGTACAAGAAGGCGCGTCCCGGTGGGCGCTACGAGCGTCTGCTCGAGATCTTTCGCATCGCCAAGCGCATCGCCCCGGACGTCCCCACCAAGACGGGCATCATCCTCGGACTCGGCGAAACGAACGAAGAAGTCATCGAGGTCATGAGAGACCTGCGCGCTGTCGACGTCGACATCCTGACGCTGGGCCAGTATCTGCGCCCGTCCGACGGACACATCGCGCTCGATCGGTACGTCAGGCCTGAAGAATTCCGTGAGCTGTACGACGTGGGCATGGCCTTGGGCTTCCGTCACGTCGAAAGTGGACCGCTCGTCCGCTCGAGTTACCACGCGTGGGAGCAGGTGCAAGCTGCGGGCGTGTGAACACGCAGGAGACAGTAGTCAGTATTCAGTACTCACCACTTCGCCGCCATCACCAAATGAGCACCACCAAACCGCGCAAAAAAACCGACGCCGCGAAACCTGCGGCTGCGGACGCGACCAGCGGCGCGCCCGATTCGGCAGCGTCCGATGTGGCAGCGTCCGATGTGGGAGCGCCCGATTCCGCAGCGTTGAATCGCGAGCTGCTCTACTCGATGCTGTTGCAGCGTCGCTTCGAAGAGCGCGTCGCGGAGATGTATGCCATCGGGCGCATCGGCGGATTCTGTCATTTGTACATCGGACAGGAAGCCATCTCCACGGGCGTCATTCATCAGCTGCGCGCCGACGACTACGTCATCACGACCTATCGCGATCACGGGCAGGCACTCGCGCGCGGGATGACGCCACGCGCCTGCATGGCCGAGTTGTTCGGTCGCCAGGATGGATGCGCGCGCGGCAAGGGCGGCTCCATGCACATGTTCGACAAGCAGCTCGGATTTCTGGGCGGCCACGGCATTGTCGGCGGACACATTCCGATTGCGGCCGGTGTCGGTTTCGCCATCAAGTATCGCGGTGGCGATCAGGTGATCGTGTGCTCCATGGGCGAAGCGGCGGTGAACAACGGCGCGTTTCACGAAGCGCTGAACATGGCCGCGCTCTGGAAGCTGCCGTGTCTGTTCATCATCGAGAATAATCGCTACGGCATGGGCACGGCCGTCGAACGCGCGTCGGCCATTCATGACATCTACAAGCGTGGCGCGTCGTACGACATGCCGCGCGATGTCGTCGACGGACAGGATGTGCATGCCGTGCGCGCGGCTGCTGCCGCCGCCATCGAACGCGCGCGTAAAACCAGCACGCCCACGCTGCTCGAAATCCGCACCTATCGCTTCATGGGTCACTCCATGTCCGACGCGGTCAGCGGCACGTATCGTACAAAGGAAGAGCTCGAGCAGTACCTCAAGCGCGATCCCATTGCGTTGCACCGTCAGCGTATGGAAGACGACGGTGAAATCAGCGAAGCCGACGTCGCAAAGATGGACGAGGAAATCAAGTTGATCGTGCAGGACTCGATCGACTTCGCCGAACAGAGCCCAGAGCTCCCGCTCGAAGCGCTCATGGAAGACATCATGGTTGAGACCACGAGCTGAGAGCGCAACCGACATGGCCGTTATCACGTACCGCGACGCCCTGAACATGGCGCTCCGCGAAGAAATGCACCGCGACGATCGCGTCTTCCTGATGGGTGAGGAAGTCGCCGTCTATCAGGGCGCATACAAAGTCTCGAAAGGACTATTGCAGGAATTCGGCGAGATGCGCGTCGTCGACACGCCCATCACGGAGCTCGGTTTTGCCGGCGTCGGGGTGGGCGCGGCGATGGCCGGACTGCGCCCGATCATCGAGTTCATGACGTGGAACTTCGCGCTGCTCGCCATCGATCAGGTCGTCAACGCGGCCGCAAAGATGCTCTACATGTCGGGCGGACAGTTTCCGATGCCGATGGTGTTCCGCGGCCCCAACGGCGCGGCGCTCCAGCTCGGCGCGCAGCACTCGCAGGCGTGGGAATCGTGGCTCGCACACATTCCGGGTCTCAAGGTTGTCGCACCGGCCACGCCGTACGACGCAAAAGGATTGCTCAAGGCCGCCATCCGCGACGACAATCCGGTGTGTTTCCTTGAAGGCGAAATGCTCTACAACACCAAGGGCGAAGTGCCCACCACCGACTACATCATTCCCCTCGGCAAGGCCGAAGTGAAACGGGCCGGTGATCAGGTGACGCTGGTGTCGCATGGCAAGATGGTGCTCGTGGCACTGCAGGCCGCTGACGCGATGGCCAAGGAAGGCATCAGCTGCGAAGTCGTTGACCTGCGCACCATCCGACCGATGGACGTCGAAACGATCACCGCGTCAGTGCGGAAAACGAATCGTTGCGTGGTGGTGGAGGAAGGGTGGGAAATGTGCGGTGTGGGTGCGCAGGTGGTCGACTACGTGCAGCGCTATTGCTTCGATAGTCTCGATGCCCCCGTGCTGCGTGTGCATCAGGCCGACGCCCCGATGCCGTACACGAAGAGTCTCGAAAAGGCCGCCAAGCCCGATTTGCCGAAGACGATCGCGGCGATCAAGCAGGTCCTCTACCTCGACTGAGCCATGGCAACCAAAGTGATGATGGAGGCGCTCTCTCCGACAATGGAGGAAGGGCGCCTGGTGAAGTGGCTCAAGAATGTCGGCGACGTGATCAAGACTGGCGACACGCTCGCTGAAGTCGAGACCGACAAGGCCATCATGGAGCTCGTGGCACGCGGAGATGGTGTGCTGCGGGCGCGACTCGTCGAAGAGGACACCGTCAGTCCAGTCGGTGTCACGATCGGCGTGATCGCGGGCCCGGATGAGGACATCTCGGCGTTAGTAAGCGGGGCTGGCGGGGCTGGCGGGGCTGCGGCAACTGCAACTGCAACTGCGGACTCTCGCGGAGTCGCGGAGCGCGCGGAGAACAGCAAAGAAAAAGAAGTTGTTGTCTCCGCGTCCCCCGCGGCTCCGCGAGAGAATAATGAAGTTGTTGTCTCCGCGTCCCCCGCGGCTCCGCGAGAGAATAGTGAAGTTGTGGTCTCCGCGTCCTCCGCGGCTCCGCGAGAGCATGTGGTTGAAGCGCCGGCCGCAGCAGCGGGACCGGTGCGCTCATCACCACTCGCGCGTCGCATTGCATCGGAACGTGGGATCGCAATTGACCAAGTGGCGGGATCGGGGCCGAACGGTCGCGTTATACGCCGCGACATCGAAGCCGCCGCGACTGCCGCGCATGTGTCTGTGAGTGTGGCTGCTCCAGCCGCTGCGACGACTGCCGCACCCGCACCCGCTGCGCCGTCCGTCGCCACCAAGCCGACCGCGGCCTCAGCGCCTTCGATGGTCATCGACGGCGACTTCAAGGACGTCGCACTCACGCAGATCCGCAAAACGATCGCGCGTCGCCTGAGTGAATCCATCGGGCCTGTGCCCACCTTCTATCTCACGTCGGAAATCGACATGACGAAGGTGACGGAGCTGCGCGAGCAGATGGTCGCTGCCGGCGATCAGTTCAAGGTGTCCGTCAACGACATCGTGATGAAGGCCGTGGCGATTGCGCTCTCCCGTCACCCGGAGTGCAACGCGCATTGGATGACGGATCACATCCGCTACTTCTCACGCGTGCACCTCGGCATGGCCGTCGCCACCGACGATGGCCTGATCGTGCCCGTCATCACCGATGCGCACACCAAGGGACTCGGCCAGATCGGTCGTGAAGCGCGCGAACTCGCCAAACGGGCCCGCGAACGCAAACTCACGCCCGCCGAATACACCGGGAGCACCTTCTCGGTCAGCAATCTCGGGATGTTCGGCATCGATCAGTTCACGGCGATCATCAACCCGCCGGAAGCCGGCATCATGGCCATCGGCAGCATGGAAACCAAGCCGATCTGGATGAACGGGGCATTTGTGCCACGACAGCGCATGCGCATCACCATGAGCTGTGATCATCGCGTGATCGATGGCGCCGTTGGAGCAAAGTTCCTGCAGACGGTCCGCCAACTGCTTGAGTCGCCGATGATGATGCTCTTCTAACCCGGAAGAGAACAACAAAACTGCGGCCGCTTTTCTGTTTGCTGTTTCAATTCCGTCGCCCACCGTCACACCACCGGCACAGATCGAACCGATGACATGACCGATTGCATGACAAGGTCGTCCGCAGAGAGATGCTCCATTCGAAGCTCTCTCTGGATTGCCTCTCTATGCGACACGCCGTCGGCCGTACTGTACGCAACCTGTCCGCGCTCCTGTTCAGTGCGGGTCTGCTCGCCGCCTGTACGGCGACCGAAGCGCCGACATCACCGGGCACCAAACCCGGCGGCTCGGTGCCTGTGCAGCCGGCGCCCACGACCAATGGCGCGCTCGCGCTGACGGTGAGTGGGCTGCCCTTCGGGGTCCCAGCCGACGTCACCGTTTCGGGCCCGTCGGGATTCAGTCGTGCGCTCACCGGGTCGAGCACGCTCGCCGAACTGCCGCCCGGTCGATACACCGTGGCCGCCAACACCGTCCGCGTTGCCAGCGGGTCGAACGCGGGCGTTTACGCGCCCTCTGCGGCCTCGCAGAGCATCGATGTAGGCGGCGGCCCTCCAACGTCAGCCACGGTCACCTACGCGCCCGTGGCGGCGATTGTAGACGTCTCCGTCACTGGCTTACCGCAAGGCGTCGCGTCGCTGATCACCCTGACGCCGCCAACCGGCGCCGATATCACCGTCACCACCTCGAGCAAGATCAATCCGGCGCTCACCGGTCGTTGGCTCATGACCGCACGGCCAGTCTCGGACGCCGGCTTCACGTACACACCGTCTCCGGCCTCAGGCAGCGGCAATGCACTCGCCGGCGACACACTCCGTTTCCCAGTCGCATACGCACTCTCAACCGGCGCGCTCGCCGTGGCCGTCACCGGCCTCCCCGCTTCGGCGACGGCCGCCGTGTCAGTCACTGGTCCCGATGGCTTCTCGCGCACGCTCACGGGCACCGCGACCATCACCGACCTCGCGCCCGGCAGCTATACCGTCACCGCACCACCGCTCACGGTCGCCGGCATCAGCTACGCGGCATCGGAAGCAACGCAGCAGATCACCGTGACCGCATCGCTCGTGGCCGCACCGGCAGTCATCGCGTACAGCGCACAGGTGGGCACGCTCGCCATTACGTCCACCGGGTTGCCCGCCGGAGCGCAGGCCACGTTCACGGTGACGGGCAACAACACCACCCGCACCGTTACCGGCGACGCGACCATCGATTCGCTCGTGCCCGGCAGCTACTCCGTTTCCGCATCGAGCGTCACGGCCAACGGCTTCGCCTACGCACCGTCCACGCCAAGCACAATCGTTACCGTCGCCGCGCGCGGCACCGCAACCGCGCGCTTCACCTACGGTGTCACTACCGGTGTATTGCAGGTGAACGCCACTGGACTGCCTGGCGGCAGCAGTGCTGACATCAACATCACGGGCCCAGGCGGCTTCACGCGCAGCGTCACCGCCACCACGACGCTGAGCGCGCTCACGCCAGGTCGGTACACAATCACGGCGCGGGATGTTCGCGTGTCGAGCGGCGGCTACGTCGCAACGCCGGCATCGCAAGGCGTGGATATTGTGGCCGGTGGCGCAATCATCACGGCCAGCGTCAGCTACACACCACGCCCGGCCGTCGTCGAAGTGAATGTCAGCGGACTCTCAGTGGGTAGCGCAGCCATCACGCTCACGCCGCCGAGTGGACAGGATATCGCAGTCACGGGCACGACGCGCATTTCGCCTGCCGCAGCGGGACTCTGGCAGCTCACCGCTGCACCGGTGAACAACGGCGGCTACAGCTACACGGCCTCCCCCACCACAGCGCAGAACACCGTCGCACTCGGCGACACGTTGCGCTTCCCGGTGCAATACACGCTCACCACTGGCGCGATCGCCGTTTCTGTGGGCGGGCTGCCGCAGGGTGCGAGTGGCTCAGTCAGTGTCGTCGGCCCGAACAACTACAGAAGCACGGCGAACAGCACCACAACACTCGTTGGTCTCGCGCCAGGCACATACACCATCACAGCAGTGACCGTGACCGTTGGTGGACTGCCGTACCTGCCGACACCGGCAACGCAATCGGTGACCGTGTCGGCATCGCTCGTCGCATCGCCGGCACAGATCGACTACGCCGTGCCCGGTGGCCGTATCGGCTTCAACCTCACCGGCATGCCGGCGGGTGTTGTGCCGACGTTCACGCTGAGCGGCCCGAACGGAACACGTACTATTACCGGCGCGGCGGTGCTCACCATGCCCGCCGGCAGCTACACCATGACGGCCAGCACCGTCTCCGGCAGCGGCGTGACGTATACGCCGACACCGGCCAGCCGTGCGCTTACCGTCAACATCAACAGCACGACGTTCGCGATATTCACGTACGCCTCGAGCGGCGGAGCGACCACCGGCAAATTGGCTTTCAACGTGACCGGATTGCCCGTGAATACCAATCCGTCATTCTCGCTCGTTGGCGTGAATGGGACCACCACCATCATTGGCACCGCGACCGTCGATCCGGTGGTGAGCGGCACGTATACGCTGACCGCGAACAACGTCAACGTGAGTGGCACCGCCTACGTACCGACGCCCTCGTCGCTGCCAATCACCATCAACACCGGCAGCACCACCACGGCCACCATCGCCTACGCCCCGGGAACCAGTGGCGGCGGCCTCAATGTCGCCATCGAAAACGTGTACCTCACGCAGGCCACGCAACGCCCCGACGGCTCGGTCACGCTGGTGGCCAATCGCGATGCGCTGCTCCGCGTGTTCGTGACCGCGACCGCGGCCAACACGGTGCGACCCGACGTACGCGTCCGCATCTACGACGGCGCGACCCTGCTGCAAGCCGTCGCGATCCCCGCGCCCGAGCAGAGCGTCCGCACCACCAGCGCCGAGGGCGTGCTTACTTCCACGTGGAACACGCTGGTTCCGGGGGTGAATGTGCGCCCCACCATGCGGGTGCTCGTGGACGTCGACCCGAACTCTTCACTCACCGAAACCGATCGCACCGACAACAGCTGGCCGCGCGCCGGCACACCACAGGCGATTTCGGTCGCGACAGTCCCGGCGTTCAACGTCCGCTTTATCCCGGTCACCGTCGCCGGGCTCACCGGCAACGTCACCGAGGCCAACAAGGAATCGTTCCTCACATCCACTCGGCGCTACATGCCGATCAGGGACGTGGTGAGCGACGTCCGCGCACCGTTCACCTCGAGCGCGCCAGTGCTGCAATCCACCGACGGCAACTCCGCTTGGCTGCAGGTGCTCAGCGAACTGAATGCCCTCCGGTCAACCGATGGCGCGCCAAGCGCCATGCACTACTACGGCGTGGTGAAGGTGACCTACAACAGCGGCGTTGCAGGCTACGGCTACCTGCCCGGTCGCGCCGCCGTGGGTTGGGATTACCTGCCCAGTGGCGACGGCGTGGCCGTACACGAGTGGGGACACAACTTCTCGCGTCCGCACACGCCGTGCTCGGTCGCCGGAGACGACAACTATCCGTATGCCGGTGGCGTGATCGGCATGTTTGGCTGGAATTCAGCGTCCAACTCCCTCGTCGCTCCCACCGCCACCGATGTCATGGGCTACTGCAACAATCAGTGGATCAGCGACTGGACGTGGACCAAGGTCCTGGACTATCGCCAGACATCAGGGTTGCAGGCATCAGCAATGCGCGCATTGTCGGGCGGCAAGGACGACGGGTTGCTCGTGTGGGGACGCGTGGTGGATGGACGCGTGATTCTCGAGCCATCGTTCCGCGTGCGTGCGCCAGCCACACCCGTGCCGTCGCGAGGCTCGCATCGGGTCGAACTGCTGGACGCGAACGGCAGCACACTGCTTGATTTGCCCATAACCGCCGATCGCGTCGATCACGAGACGGCGCACGATGAGCGTCAGTTCGCGGTCGTGGTACGCTGGACACCCGCGCTCGAGCAGGCGCTCGCTCGTGTGCGGGTGAGTGATGTGCGCATGCCGCTCGCGGCAGCGACGCGGGCGACTGGGGCCGCCATTGTCGGAACTGCAACCAATCCGACGGTGAATCCGACGTTCGTCGATCCTGAGGCATCCGTCTCGGCCGTCGATGCATCGCACGCGCGCATTCGCTGGAACACGCAGGCCTACCCGATGGCGATGGTCCGCGATGCGGCCACTGGCGCGGTGATGGGATTTGTGCGGAACTCGGGGGACGCGGTGACGACGAACGGGCGGACGGTTGATGTGGTGTACTCGGACGGGGTAAGGTCGGTGGTGCGGAGGTAGTCGCGGGGTGGCGGCCCTCGACTCCAACAACCAGTCGTGAGTGGTGAGTGAGAGTTTCGGGTTTCCAGTTAGTCCTTCCCGACTGGGAACTGGCAACTCG
>Ga0105044_10000288_pt1 | contig 60317 bp, 43 predicted proteins | sample MAT01_FD_78092 | JGI IMG/M metagenome (GOLD analysis project Ga0105044, IMG submission 78092) | Freshwater microbial communities from Lake Fryxell liftoff mats and glacier meltwater in Antarctica - MAT-01 | ecosystem: Environmental > Aquatic > Freshwater > Ice > Liftoff microbial mat | place...
GCCGCGCGCAACACATCCGTGCCGCGCAGCGCCGCGTCCTCGCGCGACACCTCCTCGTCCAAGTCCACGAACACCCGCCCGAGCTTCTCCGCGAGCAACTTCCCGAGCGTCGTCTTCCCGCTCGCGCGCAAACCCACGAGCGCGATCGGCCGCGGATCGATCGTCGTCATGGCGCGTCCTCCAGCAGCGCGCGCGCGAGCTCGATCCGCATCGACTCCGCCGGCGCGTCGACGCTCGTGAACGCGCGGAACTGCGCCAGCGCCTGCTCGAGGAACCACTCGCGGCCTTCGATCGTACGCGCACCGATTGCGCGCGCGGCGAGCAGGAGCGGCGTCTCGGATGGGCGGTACACGGCGTCGAACACGATCGAATCGGGCCGCAGCGCGCGCGCAGGTACGGCGATCTCGCCCGGGTGTCTGCGCGAGCCGAGCGGCGTCGTGTTCACCAGGATGTCGTGCGGGATCTCGACCAGCTCGTCCATCGAGCATGCTTCCGCGCCGAACTCGCGCGCGAGTTGCTCGCGCTTGGCGGCGTCGCGGCCGGCGAGGACGAGCTCGGCGCCGCGCAATCCGTGCAGCGCGGCGCGCGCGGCGCCGCCGGTTCCCACCACCACTGCGATGGAGTCGGTGAGTGTGACGCCGCTGCCGCACAGCGCGCGGCCGATGCACGTGCGCACCGCGCTCGCGTCGGTGTTCGTCGCGTGCCAGCCCGTCGGCGTGCGCACGAGCGTGTTCGCCGCGCCGCAGGCCGCGACGGCGTCGTCGCGCGTGCTCGCGAGCCGCGCGGCGTCGGCCTTGAACGGCATCGTCACCGAGAGGCCGTGCACGCCGAGCTCTGTCGCGAGCGCGAGGAACGCGTCGAAGTTCGCGGGCTCGAACGCGACGTAGACCGCGTCGAACCCGACGCGGCGCAGCGCGGCGCCGTGCAAGCGCGGTGAGAGCGACGCGCCGACCGGGCGGCCGACGACGCCCAGGATCCGCGTCGCGCTCGTCGCGCCGTTCGTGGGCCACTGAGCGCGCAGCACGTCGGCTTCGATCTGTCCGGGAGCGGTCGCGCGAGCGCCGCTCCCGCGCGACGGAGCCGCGTACGTCGCGAGCGATCCGCACACCGGCGCCAGCACGCGCGTGAAGCTGCCGGCGGTGCCGCTCGCGAACGCGACGATCGGGCGGCCGACGCGCGCACGCTCGTGCGCGAGGAGCAGGACGCGCAGGCCGTCTTCGGCGCACGTCGCGTGCGTCACGAGCTTGATCCGGTCGTCGGGCCCGACATCGCGCTCCATCTCGGCGAGGAGAGACGCCAGATCGCCGGGCGTGCCGTCGAGCACGTGTCGCGACACGACGCGGCGTGCGCGCGGGCTGGCGCTCGTCGACGCCGGTTGACGCGCGCAGTTCGCCGAGTGCTCGCGCGCGAGCGTCCAGGGCACATCGATCCACGCGGCGCCGGCTGCGCTGGCGCGGGCGAGCAGTGCGAGCCGCTCTGCGTCGCGCCCCGCGAAGGAGCCGTACGCCTCCAGTCCGTTGACCGCAGCGAGCACGGGCCGCGGCGAATTCGCGAACGCGCGCCGCAGATCGGACTCCGTGGCGTCCGCGCAGGCGTCCAGGCGCAGCTCGAGCACGTCCGCGCGCGGGGCTTGCGCGCGGGCCGACGCGACGAGCGCATCCAGGGTCCCGGCCAGATTCGAAACGACGAGATCCATCGGGAGATTCGGATCGGGAGCACCGTGGGCGAGCGAACAACGTCCATCGCGACGCGTGATTCCAGCGTGATCGCGCGGCATGATGTTGGGCTCTCGACTCCCCTCTGTCCAGGCGCCTTCACCCGTCTTAAGAATCCAGTGCCCATGAGCGTCCAGGCCCCGACCAGCGCGACGTCAGCGCGACGCACGAGCGTCTTCACGAGAACCATCGCGCTCAAGGCGATCATGGCCGTGACCGGCCTCGCGCTGTTCGGATTCGTGATCGGTCACATGATCGGGAACTTGCAGGTCTACTTGCCGCTCGGCGCGAATGGCGTGTGGGCGCTAGACAGTTACGGAGAGTGGCTGCGCGAGCTCGGGCACGGCGGCGCCATCTGGGTCGCGCGCGGCGGACTGCTCGCGGCGCTCGTGCTCCACGTCGGCGCAGCGTGGGCCTTGACACGCCGCAGCTGGGCCGCGCGCCCCGTCGCCTACCGCCAGTGGAAAGCGAAGGAATCGACTTATGCGTCGCGCACGATGCGTGTGTCGGGCCCGCTGATCTTCCTGTTCATCGTCTATCACCTCATGCACTTGACGTGGGGCAACGCGCACCACGACTACCGCGCGGGCGGCGTGCACCACAACGTCACGACGGGGCTCGCACAGCCGCTCGTGACGGGCGTGTACGTCGTCGCGATTCTGGCGCTCGGCATCCACCTCTACCACGGGATCTGGAGCCTTTTGCAGACGCTCGGCTTGTCGCATCCGCGCTACGAAACGCTGCGGCGCGGCGCGGCGGGAGCGCTCGCGGCGCTCGTCGTCGTCGGCAACGTGTCCATCCCGATCGCCGCGCTTGCCGGCTGGCTCCCTCGCTGAGACGCACATGAAACTCGACGCCAAGATCCCGCCCGGTCCCATCGAGAAGAAATGGGAGCAACACCAGCTCGACATGAAGCTGGTCAACCCCGCGAACAAGCGGAAGTACAAGGTGCTCGTCGTGGGCACCGGACTCGCGGGCGCGTCCGCCGCGGCGACCATGGCCGAGCTCGGCTACCAGGTCAGCGCCTTCTGCTTCCAGGACAGCCCGCGCCGCGCGCACTCGATCGCCGCGCAGGGCGGCATCAACGCCGCGAAGAACTACCAGAACGACGGCGACAGCGTGTATCGCCTCTTCTACGACACGATCAAGGGCGGCGACTTCCGCGCGCGCGAAGCCAACGTGTACCGGCTGGCGCAGACGTCGGTGAAGATCATCGACCAATGCGTCGCGCAGGGCGTCCCCTTCGCGCGCGAGTATGGCGGTCTGCTCGCGAACCGCAGCTTCGGCGGCGCGCAGGTCAGTCGCACGTTCTATGCACGCGGCCAGACGGGACAGCAATTGCTGCTCGGCGCGTACTCGGCGCTCGAGCGTATGATCGGACTGGGCCGCGTGCAGATGCACTCGCGGCACGAGATGCTCGAGCTCATCGTGGTCAACGGCGTCGCGCGCGGCATCGTCACGCGCGACCTCGTCACCGGCGCAGTGAGCTCGCACCTCGGCGACGCGGTCGTGCTCGCGACCGGCGGCTACGGCAACGTCTTCTACCTCTCGACGAACGCCAAGGGCTGCAACACGACAGCCAACTGGCGCGCGTACAAGAAGGGCGCGGCCTTCGCGAACCCGTGCTACACGCAGATCCACCCGACGTGCATCCCGGTCAGCGGCGAGTACCAGTCGAAGCTGACCCTGATGAGCGAGTCGCTGCGCAACGACGGGCGCATCTGGGTGCCGAAGAAGGAGGGCGACAAGCGCGCGCCGCATGAAATCCCCGAGGAAGAGCGCGATTACTACCTCGAGCGCAAGTACCCGAGCTACGGCAACCTCGCGCCGCGCGACATCGCCTCGCGGGCCGCCAAGGAAGCCTGCGACAGCGGTCGCGGCGTCGGCAAGACGGGCCTGGGCGTGTACCTCGATTTCGCGGCGTCGATCCAACGACTGGGCGAGAGCGCCATTCGCGAGCGCTACGGCAACCTCTTCGAGATGTACGCGCGCATCACGGACGACGATCCGTACAAGACGCCCATGCGCATCTTCCCGGCCACGCATTACACGATGGGCGGGCTGTGGGTGGACTACAACCTGATGAGCACGATCCCGGGTCTGCACGTGATCGGCGAAGCGAACTTCTCCGACCACGGCGCGAATCGCTTGGGCGCGAGCGCGCTCATGCAGGGGCTGGCCGACGGCTACTTCATCCTGCCGTACACGATTGGAAACTGGCTCGCGACAGCGAAGCTCGAGAAGGTCACGGCGGACCATCCGGACGTGAAGGCGGCCGAAGCCTCCGTCGCCGCGCGCACGCAGCAGCTCTTGTCGGTGAAGGGCAAGCGCACGGCCGCGTCGTTCCACCGCGAGCTGGGCCAGATCATCTGGGGCGAGTGCGGCATGGCACGGGCCGCGACGGGACTGACGCGCGCGCTGAAGCGGCTCCCCGAGCTGCGCCAGGAATTCTGGAGCGACGTCAACGTGCCGGGTTCCGGCGCGAGCGTGAACCAGTCGCTCGAGATGGCCGGCCGCGTGGCCGACTTCATCGAGCTCGGCGAACTGATGTGCCTCGACGCGCTGGAACGCGAGGAGTCGTGCGGCGGTCACTTCCGCACCGAGCACCAGACGGAAGACGGCGAAGCGCGTCGCGACGACGAACGCTACTGCCACGTGGCCGCGTGGGAATACGTCGGCGAATCGAAGAAGCCGATCCGCAACGTCGAGCCCCTACAGTTCGAGTTCACGCACCTCGCGACCCGGAGCTACAAATGATGAAGATCAAGCTGAACGTCTGGCGTCAGAAGGACGCGGCCGACGCGGGTGCTTTCGAGACGTACGACGCCGCCGACGTGAGCCCGGACATGTCGTTCCTCGAGATGCTCGACGTCCTGAACGAGCGCCTGACGCTCGCGGGCAAGGCGCCGATCGCGTTCGACCACGACTGTCGCGAGGGCATCTGCGGATCGTGCGGCGTCGTCATCGACGGCCGCCCGCACGGCCCCAAGGAGCGCACGACGACGTGCCAGTTGCACATGCGCAGCTTCGAAAACGGCGCGGAGATCACGCTTGAACCCTGGCGCGCGGGCGCATTCCCGGTCGTGAAGGACCTCGTGGTCGACCGCTCCGCGTTCGACCGCATCATCGCCGCGGGCGGCTTCATCAGCGCGCCGACCGGCAGCGCCGTGGACGGTAACGCGACTCCGATCGAGAAAGAGAACGCCGACCTCGCGATGGACGCCGCGGCGTGCATCGGTTGCGGCGCGTGCGTCGCCGCCTGCCCGAACGCGTCGGCGATGTTGTTCACGGCCGCGAAGGTGTCGCAGTTCGCGCTCCTGCCCCAAGGTCAGCCCGAGCGCTACCGCCGCGCGCGCGCGATGGTCGCAACGATGGACCAGGCCGGCTTCGGCTCGTGCTCGAACCACGGCGAGTGCATGGCCGCATGCCCGAAGGCCATACCGCTCGATCACATCGCGCGGCTGAACCGGGACTGGCTCAAGGCGTCGTTCCGCGAGGGCCGCCGGGTCGCGACGTCGGGAGACAGCGCGGCGGGGTGACGATGTCGTACGGAACGTACGGTGTCAGGTGAATTCGTGCAGGGTTGCGCCCGCGACGTTCCCTGCGCGGGAGCCGTGGGCGCAACCCTGCACGAATTCACCTGACACCGTACGTTCCGTACGTTGACTCCAAACGACGACGACATCGTTGTCAGCGCAGGTCGCTCGACGAATCCTCTTCGAGGTAGTCGTAGTCGAGGTCGTCGAAGCTCTGCGCGACGTACCCATCCTGCTTCGAACGTTCGAACTCCTCGCCATAGGCCTTCAGCACCGCGCTCTGCACGAAGTCGCGCGCGTCCTGACTGATCGGGTGGCTGATGTCCGCATAGAGCCGCGGACGGCGGCGCTCGTCCATCTCGCCGCGATCATCGGCGAGCCGCGCGCCGCATTCGTTGCAGAAGCGCGCGCGGATGTGGTTCTTCGCGGCGCACGCGGGACAGCGATCACAGAGCTTGCGGCTCGGCATCGCGACGAACAGACCCTTCGCGCCTTCGATGATCTTGATATCGCGCACGACGAGCGTGTCGTCCAGCGTCAGGCTCGCGAACGCGCGCAACTTGTCCCGCGCCTGCAAGAGCAGCTTGATCCGGATCTCGGTGATCCTCATCGACGGCGCACCTCGACTTGAACCTTGAAACGATCGCACGGGCACGAATCCGCGCTCGCCGCGAATCGCGGTTCAATTTTTCGGTGCGAGTACCGCGCCGTGCCCGGACGCGTGGACGACGCGCGCGAGGCGAGTCCGCAGCCCGCGATCGCGCGCGCCGCGCTCCACGAGCTCGAGCGCGGTGCGTGCCTCGGCGTCGGAATCGTGGATGCCGAACCAGGAGGAGCCGCTGCCGCACAGGCGCCAAGCCGCAAGGCCAACGTGGTCGAGCAACGACCTCCACGCCCCGAGCGCGGGTATCGCGGCGAGGGCCGCTGCTTCGAGATCGTTCTCGATCGAGCCGCAGGCATCCGAGGCGGCCTCCGTGATCCGCGGGCGCAAAGTAGGTCGCGCACGATCCCTCGGCAAGGCCCGAGCGTAGACCGCGGCCGTCGGGGCGCCGCAATCGGGCGTCACGAGCGCGATGGACCAGCTCGGAATCGGGCCCTCGACGCGCTCGATGCGCTCGCCGCGGCCGGTCGCGATTCCGAGCCCTTCGCGCGCCTTCTGGAAGAAGACGCAATCCGAGCCGAGCCGCGCGAGCGCGCTCTCACCGACCTCGTCGGGGAGATCGGGTATCAGCGCCGCGCGCGCCGCGAGCCAGGTCGCGGCCGCGTCCGAGGAGCCCCCGCCCAGGCCGGCCTGGCTCGGGATGGACTTCCACAAGTCGATCTCGAGGCCTCGCACGGCGCGTCCACGCTCGCGCGCGACGTCGAGCAGGCTGCGCGCCGCCCGCACCGCCAGGTTGCGCTCGTCCAGGGGCACGTCGGGCGTCGCCGCCTCGCCGCGCACCGTGAGGCGCACTGCGCCCGAGTCGACGGCGCGCACGCGCACCACGTCGACGAGGTCGAGGGCCAGCATCCACGATTCGATGTCGTGGAAGCCGTCGGGGCGCTTCGCGAGCACCGCCAGCGTCAGGTTGACTTTGGCCGGCGCGAGCGCGCGCACCCAGGGTCCGTTCACGCCGCGGGCTCCCGCGGATCGGGCGCGTCCACCCGCAGGTTGTCGATCAGCCGAACTCCACCCAGACGGACCGCGATCAGGGCCTGCGCGCGCTCGAGCGGCGCCGCGAGCTCGTCCGCGCTCCAGGAATCGGGATCCCGGACGGTCGCGTACTCGACGGCGAGCGCGGAGTCCATCAACACGGCGCGCATCACCGCGCCGAGTCGATCCGCGCGGCGTTCGCCCGAGCGCCACGCCGCGCGTGCGCTCACGAGCGCGCGGAAGATCGCGGCGGCTTGCGCGCGCTGCTCGTTCGACAGGCGCTCGTTGCGCGACGAACGCGCCAGCCCCGAAGCCTCGCGCGAGGTCGGACACACGACGATCGGCGGCGCACCGCGGCGCCGCGCGAGATCGCGCACGACGAGCGTCTGCTGGAAGTCCTTCTCGCCGAAGTAGGCGACGTGCGGCGCGACGACGTCGAACAGACGATCGACGATCGTGGCGACACCGGCGAAATGCCCCGGGCGCAGCGCGCCCTCGAGACCGTGGGCCGCGGGCCCCGGATCCACGAGCAAGGACACGGGCAGCAGGCCGTCCGCTCCGAGCAGGCCCGCGAAGAATCCCGCGAGCGTCCCCGTGAACGCCATCGCGCACCCCGCCGGGCCGAGCAGCGCCACGTCCGACCCGAAATCGCGCGGATAGCGGTCGAAGTCGGACTTCTCGTCGAACTGAAGCGGGTTCACGTACACGCTGACGACGGCCGCGTCGTTCTCGCGCGCGGCGCGGCGCACGAGCTCGAGGTGTCCCTCGTGCAGCGCCCCCATCGTCGGCACGAATCCGATGCGGCGCCCGCGCTCGCGCTCGCGCGCGCACCAGGCGCGCGCCTCGGCCGGCGTTCCGAGCGACGCGATGGCGCGCGGTGCGACGCGGCGTTCCGCTCCGGACGCGCGCAAGTTCGCCAGCGCCTCGAGCACCGTGCTCCCGGATCTCGGGAAACGCAGTCCGGGCGCGATCTCGGCCAGCGGCTCGAGCACGAACGCACGTTCCTCGGCGCGCGGATGCGGCAGCACGAGCCCGGGCTCGTCGAGGACCGCGTCGCCGTGGACCAAGAGGTCGAGGTCGAGCGTGCGCGGTCCGTCGCGCACTCCAGCGACCCGCACGCGCCCCTCGGCGGCCTCGATCGCGAGCAGTGCGTCGAGCAGTTCGCGCGGAGCGAGCTCCGTGTCGACGAGCACGGCTCCGTTCCAGTAACGCTCCTGGCCGACCGGCCCACCGACCGGCTCGGTCTCGAGCCACGACGAAATGCCGCGCACGCGGGTCCGCGGGAGCCGGCGCAGGGCCGCGACCGCGCGCTCGAGGTGCTGCGCGCGGTCGCCGAGGTTCGTGCCGAGGGCGATCGCGGCGACGACCGTCCGGCCCGCGCTCACGCGGTGGGTCCCGCGGGCTTCGGGCCGGTCCGCGAGCGCCGGACGAGCCACAGCACGATCCCGATCAGGACGTAGCCGTGGAAGACGAGGAACAAGGACAGCGCCGGGATGGTGATCAGGAGCACCGCCGCGATCACGACCCACACGAGCGTGACGAACTGGCTGCGGCCGGTCATGGCCGAGAACATGTGCAGGTAGCGCACGCGGCTCACCATCAGGAGGCCCAGCACCACGAGCAGCCCCCACAGGACCGGCAGCGACCAGCCCATGTGCATGTTGGCCGGCATTTCGTCCAGCACGCGTCCGAGCGGCGTGCGGATCCCGTCCGAGTGCTCGAGCTGCGGCTTGCGCAGCGCTAGGTAGAGGAGCAGCGCGGACGCGACCGTGCCCGCCGCGGCCGGCGACGGAAGGCCCTGGAAGCTCTTGTGCGCCTCGGGGTCCGGGTCGGTGTCGAGGTTGAAGCGCGCGAGGCGCAGGATCGCCATGATCGCGAACAGCGCCGCGGCGGCGAAGGTCAGGCGCGGGTCGACGGAGTAGCCCCAAGCCGGCCCCTCGTGCTCGATCAGGATCTTGGTGAGGATCGCGGGCGCGACGCCGAAGCTCAGCATGTCGCTGAAGCTGTCGAGTTGCGCGCCGAACGCGCTGCCCCCGCCGACCATGCGCGCGACCTTGCCGTCGAGCGCGTCGAACAACATGCCCACGAAGATGAGCCAGGCCGCCGTCTCGAGGTTCTGGAAGAAGCGCAAAGGATCCGGACCCGCGTAGGCCAGCGCGTCGATCCCCTTGCAGATGGCGAGCAGTCCGCAGAAGGCGTTCGCCAGGGTCAGGAGGTTCGGGAGGAGGTGGATCTTGCGCACGGGGTCGTCCGGGTCGGTGAGGCGCCATCCGGGGGAGCGCGCGGAGACGGTACGGCGGGCGCGGGGGGAATGCACCGGGGAACGGCCGGGCGGCGCGAGGAGTCGCTCGGTGCGCTGATTTCGTCGCGCGCGCGACGTCGCAGCTCCGCGGTTCTCACGCAGGCTGGCAAGCCGCTCCCGAAAAAGGTACGGAGAGCGTCATGTCCGCGATCGTCCACGTCCACGCGCGCGAAATCCTCGACTCGCGCGGCAATCCGACCATCGAGGTCGACATCGCCCTGGAGTCCGGCGCGACCGGCCGGGCGTGTGTCCCCTCGGGTGCCAGCACCGGCACCTACGAAGCGCACGAGCTGCGCGACGGCGGTTCGCGCTATTCCGGCAAGGGCGTGAAGAAGGCGGTCGCCAACGTGGACGAGGAGATCGCGCGCGAGCTCATCGGCCTCGACGCGCTGGACCAGACCGCGATCGACCGCGAGTTGATCACGCTGGACGGCACGCCGAACAAGAAGCGTCTCGGCGCGAACGCGATCCTCGGAGTGTCACTGGCCGTCGCGCGCGCCGCGGCGGAGGAAGCGGGCCTGCCTCTCTACCGCTACATCGGCGGAACCGCGGCGCACGTGCTGCCGGTTCCGATGCTGAACATCCTGAACGGCGGCATGCACGCCGACACGAGCGTGCAGATCCAGGAGTTCATGGTCATGCCGTTCGGCGCGGAGTCTTTCTCCGAGGGCTTGCGCATGGGCACCGAGGTGTTCCACGCGCTGCGCGGCATCGCGAAGTCGAAGAAGCTCTCGACGTCGTTCGGCGACGAGGGCGGCATCGCCCCGAACCTCGGCAACAACGAGGAGGCGATCACGCTCATCCTGTCGGCGATCGAGAAGACCGGGCTGCGCCCGGGTCGCGACATCCAACTCGCGATCGACGCAGCCTCGAGCGAGTTCTTCCACGACGGGAAGTACGACTTCGAGGGCCGAAAGCTCACGTCGTCGCAGGTCGTCGAGTACTGGGCCGGGCTGTGCGAGCGCTACCCGATCTTCAGCATCGAGGACGGCCTCGACCAGGACGACTGGGACGGCTGGGTCGAGCTGACGGCGCGACTCGGCGCGCGCGTCCAGATCGTGGGTGACGACCTGTTCGTCACGAACGTCGAGCGCGTCCGCAACGGGCTGATGCGCAAGGCCGCGAACGCGGTGCTCATCAAGGTGAACCAGATCGGCACGCTGACCGAGACCCTCGAGACGATCCAGTTGGCGCACCGCAACGGCTGGCGCACGATCTCGAGCCACCGCTCGGGCGAGACCGAGGACACGACGATCGCCGACCTCGCGGTGGCGATGAACTGCGGCCAGATCAAGACCGGCGCGCCCTGCCGCACGGACCGCGTGGCGAAGTACAACCGTCTGTTGCGCATCGAAGAAGAACTGGGCGCGAGCGCGATCTACGGCGCGAAGCTCCTCGTGGAGGGCCGATGAGCGACGCGCTCCGAACCGCCACCGCTCCACCGTCGAATCTCGTCGAGCGCGGGACGTCCGTGACGCCGCACACCGAATCGGCCCTGAGTCCCGCCTTGAGTCCGGCCCTGACTCCGGCCGTGACGCACGCTCGACGCACGCCCGGTTCCGCGCTGCGCCACGTCGGCGCGCGGTTCGTGTACTGGACGCCGGTGCTCGTTTCGCTGTGTCTCTTCGCGCAGGTCGCGTTCCTCGGTCTGCGTCCCGCGATCAGCGAAGCGCGGCGCCTGGCCGACGCATCGGACATGCTCGAGGCGCGCTGGTCAGAGGACCGCGGGTTGTACGACGCCTACGAGCTCCAGCTGCGCGTGCGTCAGGACCCGATCTTCGTCGAGCGCCAGCGCCGCCTGCGCCGCGCTGTACCGGCCAGCCCCTCGAGCGGATTCTGAGCGATGCGGCCCCGGCCGCCGGCCGCGCGCGCCCTGAGCCTCGCCCTGAGCTTCGCGCTCTGTTCCGCTCTGTGCGCGACACTCGGCTACGCTCGTGCGCAAGCGCCGCCGGACAGCGCCGTCGTCGAAGGTCCGCCCGACGCGGACGTCGTGCTCGACGGTGTCGAGCGCGCGCTCGATCTCATCGTCGCCGGTGACAAGGCCTGGAAGGACGGCCCGCGCGACGCGGCGTTCGACGCGTGGCGATCCGCGATCGTCGCGAGTCGCGACGGCGACTCCACCTTCGGCGGCGGAACGGTGGTCGCTCCCCCACCGGGCCCCGGCACCGACGTCGATGGAACGCTGGCGCGGCGCGCGGAAGATTGCGCGTGGACCGTGCGACGCCGACTGGCGCTGATCACCGAGCCCGACCGCGTCGCGTGGAGCGCGCGCTTCGAACCGCTGGCCGAAATTGAACGAATCGCGGCCGGAAAAGTGCCTGAATTGCTGGCACGCGTGCAGCGCGAGTTCCCGCGCACGCGCGCCGCGGCGCGGGCTGCGCTCGCCTTGTGCGACCTCGCTTGGGAGCGCGGCGAACCGTACGCGGCGCGCGCTTGGCTCCAGCGCGCGCAGATGGACTCCGACAGCGAACTCGCGGACGCGATCGCGCGGCGCGCGTTCGAACCCCTCGCGCTCGAACCCCTCGCGCTCGAACCCCTCGCGCTCGATTCGCTCCGCGGCGCGGAGGGTCCGAGCCTGCGCGTCGAACGCGTCGTCGAACTGGGCTCCGCCGACGGGTATGCGCACGCCGCGATCCCGGGGATCGCGATCGCGCGCCAAGAGATCATCCATCACACCGTTCAGCGGATGCTCCCCGTGCCTGCAGCGCCGGCCGACCGCGCGCCGGGAACCACGTGGTTCCACGGCGGCGGACGACTGCTGCGCTTCGATGCGCAGGGCGACGCGACCGCGGCGTTGGACGTCATCGCGGACTTGCGCGCGCAAGGAGTCGCCGCGTCGATCGCCTTCTCGGAACCGGGCGCTCCGTGGGACGAAGCGTTCGCGTGGAGCGACGGCGTGATCGCGCTCGTCGAGGGCCGCGCGCGCGAGGACCGCGGCAACGCGCTCGTGAGCGTCGATGCACGCGACAGGGTGCGCGTGAACTGGATCCGCGATTCGAACGGGCTCGTGCGCGACGGAGTCCGCGTCGTCGCGACCGATCTCGCGCGCGTCCCGGCGCTGCTCGAGTTCCAACCCGGCCCCATCCTCGTCAGCGACACGCTCGTCGTGCACGTGCGCGCTTGGCCGCGATCCGCCGAGGGCGCGAGCGAACTCGACGAAGCGCGCGTGGAGTCGTGGTGCGCCGGCCTCGATCCGCGGGATGGCGAACTGCGCTGGTCGCGCAGGCTCGCCACCGGCTCGACTCTGCGCGGTCTGGACCGCGGCCGCATGTCGCCCTCCGAACCCACGACGTTACCGGCGCTGTCGCCGCTCGACGCGGGCGGTCGCGTCGCTTTGGACACCGGCTTGGGCGCGGTCGCGATCCTCGACGCCGTCGACGGCCGGCCCGCGTCGATCGTGCGCACCGCGCGGCGCGGCACGCGGGCCACGGGCTCGGGCGGGATCGCGGCGTCCTGGGGCGATGGCCCGGTGTGGTTCGCGCCCGATTCCTCCGCCGGAGCGCTCTTGCGTCTGCGCTCCGGACCGGACGAGGACGGCCGCGACCTCTTCACGGCGAGCCCCCTCGTCCTGGGCGGTCCGCGGATCCCGGTGTCCAAAACCGCGACCGGATGGACGAGCCTGGCCCCGTCCCCACGCGGGGCCACTACCCTCGTGACCCAGGACCTCGAATCGGGCATGGAGGTCCGTTCGGCCGAGATCCCTTTCGTCGCCGCCTTCGAGCGCGGTTCGATCGCCGCGGCGCCGAGCGGCAACGATTGGCTCGTTTCCGCCGGCGGGCGCGCCTACCTGCTCGACGCGGGGCTGCGCTCACGCATGGAGGTGGAACTCGGCCCGCGCTCCGAATTCGCCCGAATCGGCATCGCCGTCGGGACCTCGACGCGGAGTGTGGAGCCCGTGGGTCGCCTCGTCCGCATCGCCGGTCCGAACCGGATCGTCTTTCTGAGCGCGCAGTAGAATCCCGGCGGGAAAGGCTTTCGAAAGCGCTCTCGCGCGCCGCGGGGCTCATGAGTACGGTGCGCGAATCGCAGAGATCTGGAGTTCCGGTCGCGAGACCAGGACGCCTCTGGACGATAGGAGGAAAAGGGTTCCGCCGTCGTCGGACCCCGATTCCCGAAGCGATCGTTCTCCCCGTCCGGGACCCTCGTCCGGACCCTCCCGCCTCGAATCGAACGCCATGACCGAAGCCTCTCTCGAGCGACTCCGCGCAGTGCACGCGCAGATGAAGACCGAACTGCACCGGGCCATCGTCGGGCAGGAGAAGGTGATCGACGAACTGCTCCTGGCGATCCTGACGCGCGGGCACGTGCTGCTCGTCGGCGTCCCGGGACTGGCCAAGACGCTGCTCGTCTCGAGCCTGTCGCGCACGCTCGACCTGTCCTTCTCGCGCATCCAGTTCACGCCCGACTTGATGCCCAGCGACATCACCGGGACCGAACTCTTGCAGATCGACCAGGTCTCGAACGCGCGTTCGTTTCGCTTCGCGCCGGGACCGCTGTTCGCCAACGTGGTGCTCGCCGACGAGATCAACCGCACGCCGCCCAAGACGCAGGCGGCGCTGCTCGAGGCCATGGTCGAACGCCAGGTCACGAGCGCGGGCCGGCGCCACGAGCTGCCCGAGCCGTTCTTCGTGCTCGCCACGCAGAACCCGATCGAGCAAGAGGGCACCTATCCCCTGCCCGAGGCGCAGCTCGACCGCTTCATGTTCCTCGTGCAGGTCGGATACCCGTCGCTCGACGAGGAGCGCGAGATCCTGCGTCGCACCACCGGTGGTCAGACCGAGGAGCCCAAGAAGGTCGTCGGCGCGGCCGAGCTGCTCGAGTTCCAGCGCACGATCCGCGGGGTCGCGATCGCGGACCACGTGTACGACTTCGTGCTGGCGCTCACGCGCGGCACGCGCAGCAAGACCGAGGGCCAGATGTCGTTCCTGCGCGACTGGGTCACGTGGGGCGCGGGCCCGCGCGCGAGCCAGTTCCTCGTGCTGGGTGCGAAGGCACACGCGGCGCTGGCCGGTCGCCACCACGTCGCGATCGAAGACGTGCGCACGGTCGCGCACCCCGTCTTGCGCCACCGCATCGTGACGACGTTCTCGGCGCAAGCCGAAGGCGTCACATCGGACCACATCATCGATCGGCTGCTCGCGGAGATCAGCCCCGCCGAGAAGGTGGGCGTCGGCGTCCCCGGCGTCCCGGTCAAGAGCTAGGACAAGCGGATGGCGCAGGGAGTTTCCGCGCTCGATCCGGCGGTCCTCGACCGCCTCTCGAGCCTGAGTCTCGTCGCGCGGACGGTCGTGGAAGGCTTCATGGCCGGACAACACCGTTCCGCGCGCCTGGGCAGCTCCGTCGAGTTCGCGCAGCACCGCGAGTACGTGCCGGGCGACGACCTGCGCCGCGTCGACTGGAAGGTGTACGCACGCCAGGACCGGCTCGTGGTGAAGCAGTACGTCGAGGAGACGAACCTCGTCTGTCACCTGCTCGTCGACGCGTCCGAGTCGATGAGCTACGGCTCGCGTCCGTGGACGAAGTTCGACTACGCGCGCTGGTGCGCGGCGTCGCTGGCGCACCTCGTGCTGACGCAGCGCGACACGGCCGGGCTGGTGCTTTTCGACGCGGAGTTCCGCTCCAAGGTGCGGCCCGGGAACGGCGCGCTCCAGCAGCGCGAGATCCTCGACGCGCTCGAGAAGGCCGAACCGCGCGGCCCGACCGGCATCGGCTCGGTGATCGAATGGATCACGCCGAAGCTGAAGCAGCGCGGCATCGTGTGCATCTTCTCGGACTTCTTCGACGACGTCGAAGCGATCACGAAGGGCCTGCGACGCCTCGTGCACGCCGGTCACGAACCGATCCTCTTCCAGGTACTCGACGCCGAGGAGCTCGCCTTCGATTTCAACGGCCTCCTGCGCCTCGAAGGGCTCGAAGCCTCGGGTCTCCAGAAAGTCGATCCGCGCGCGATCCGCGAGGCCTACCTGGAGGAGATCGGCAAGCACAACAAGAGCCTCGCGCGGCAAGCGAGCCTGCTCTCCGTCGACGTCGTCCAGATGTCCACGGCAGTCGGCCTCGACGCCGCGCTCTCGACCTACCTCGCGCACCGCACGGCGCGCGCGCGCGGAGGCCGGCGCTGATGGGCGGTCTCTTCGGAGGGTTCGTGAACGCCGGGATCGCCGCGGGAGTGGCGCTGGCCCTGGTTCCGCTGATCATTCACCTGCTGAATCGGCGCCGGCACAAGCCGCTGCGCTGGGCCGCGATGCGCTTCGTCCAGGCGGCGCACAAGCGCACGCGGCGCCGCGTGCAGATGGAGAACTGGCTTTTGCTCCTGCTGCGCATGGGCGCGATCGCGCTGCTCGCGCTGGCGATCGCGCGGCCTTTCACCGGTGAGCTGAGTCCGCTCGCGGGGATCACCGAGACGCGCCGCGACCTCGTCGTCATCCTCGACGGGTCGGCGTCCACGGGTTGGCGCGAGGGCGTCGAGACGGTGTTCGAGCGCGGCGTCGGGCGCACGCGCGAACTCCTGCGCGGCCTTTCAGGCCCGCGGGGCGACCGCGCGCTCGTCGTGCTCGCCGGCAAGTATCCGCGCACGTCGCCCTGGACCACGCCGGAGCAGGCGATCGGGCTCCTCGAGACGTTCCAGCCGACCGAGGAATCGCTCGACCTTTCGTCCGCGCTGGCCGAGGCGATCGATGCGGCGGAACGCGAGAGTTCGCTCGGCGCGCGCGGCGCTCTCGAAGTGCGGCTGCTCACGGATCTCCAGCGCCGCTCGTTCCTCCCGAGCGAGGCCTCCGACGGTCAGCAGCCGCTGGCCGAATCGCTCGATCGCCTGAAGGAACTCGGCGTGCGCGTCCTGGTCGAGGACATCTCGACGGCCGCCAGCCAGCCGAACAACCTGGGCCTCATGTCGGTCCAGCCGTCGACGCGCGTGCTCGGGCCGCAGATCCCCTCGGACATCCGGGTCGAAGTGCGCAACTTCGGTCCCGAGACCAAGACCGGCGTGCGCATCGCGCTCGAAGTCGATGGCGAGCGCCGGCCGGCACAGATCGTGGACGTGCCCGCGCGCGGGCGGGCCGAAGCGGTGTTCGCGGTCTCGTTCGCGCGCGCCGGTGAGCACACGCTCCTCGCGCGCATCGAGGACGGCGACAAGCTCCCGCTCGACAACACGCGCGCGCACGTGCTCGGCGTGCCGCCGCCGGCGCGCGTGCTGCTCGTCGACGGCGCACCGGGCGTCGTGATCGACGAGGACGAGGTCGGCTACCTGCGCGCCGTGCTCGAGCCGCCGATCGACGACGGCGGCGGCATCGGTGCCGCGGCGCCATTCGAACCGCGCACGATCCTGCCCGAGGACCTGGGGCTGACGGCCGGCGATCCGGCCGCGTACGACGTGATCTGGCTGGCGAACGTCGAAAGCATCCCGGCCGCCGTCGTGGATCGTCTCGAGGCCTGGGTCGCTTCCGGCGGCGCGCTCGTCGTGAGCCTGGGCGACCGCGTCGACGCGGCCAGTTGGAACGCGCGCGCCTGGCGCGCCGATGGCACGGGCCTTCTGCCGGCCGAGATCGGTTCGCGCGTCGCCGTGCGCTCGCGCTCCGATTCGTGGCATCGCGTGAAGGCGTTCGCGTCGGACCACCCGGCGCTGGCGTTCTTCGCCGACGAGCGCTTCCAGCCACTGTTCACCGAAGTCCCTGTCTACGAATTCTTCGCCACGCGCCTCATGCCCGGCGCGAAAGCGTTGGCCACGCTCGACGACGACGGCTCGAACGCTCTGCTCGTCGAACGTTCCTACGACCGCGGTCGCGTGTTCCTCTGGACGACTTCGATCGATCCGGCGTGGACGCGCCTGCCGCAGTCGCCGGCCACGCTCGTGCCTTTCGTGCACGAACTGCTGCGCTACGCGCGCTCGAGCGACGACGCGCCGCGCAACTTGGGACTGGGCACGGCGCTGGCGGCCGAAGTGCGCGCGTTCCCGCGCGCGATGGCGCTCGTGCGCCCCGACGGCACGCGCAAGACGATCGACGGCGAATCGCTGGCCCTCCCGGGGGATCGCTGGAAGCTCCCGGTCGTGAGCGGCCGCGACGTGGAATCGAGTGGGCTCTACCGCATCGAGACCGAGGGCACGGGGACGCTGGCTTTCGCGCTCGTCATCGATCCGCTCGAGGGCGATCTCGATCGCTTGAGCCTCGACGAGATCTCGTCCGTGCACCCCGCGCTCGTCGCGGTGCGCGAATCCGGCGCGGCCAACGCGAGCTCCGAGGACGACGCTCCCCGACGCGGCGAACTGTGGCGCCCGATCGCGGCGTTGTGCCTGGCTTTCCTGGTCCTCGAATCGTTGTGGGGCGCGTGGATCGGTCGCCGACGGCGGGTGCGCGCATGAACTCGTTCCTGGCCCTCCTTTCCGCGCCCGAGACCGGCACCGGCTTGCGCGAGACGTTCCGGCTGCTCGACTTGCCCGAGCTGTGGATCGTCGTCCTGATCGTCGTACCGCTGTGCGCCGGCATCGCCTGGATCGCCTACCGCACCGAGGAGCTCTCGACCGGGCCGCGCGCGACGCTCATCGTGCTGCGCTTCGTGGCTCTCCTGCTTTTGGCCGCGGTGTTGTGCCGCCCGGTGTTCGTGCAGCGCCGCGAGGAGGTGCGGCCGGCGGAGGTCGTCGTGCTCGTCGACGATTCGGCCAGCATGAGCCGCAAGGACGCCTACGCCAGTGACGATCGCACGCGCGAGAACCTGCGCGCGCTCGTGGATCGACCGGCGGGTGACGCGCAGCGCGTCGAGCTGGCGCGCGCGGCGTACACGAAGCTCGTGGCCCCGATGCTCGAGCGCGGCGGCTACGTGCCGCGCGTGCTGCGTTTCGCCGACAGCGCCGAACCGCTGCCCGACGTGAAAAACCTGGCTGCGCGCGGCCGCGCGACGCACGTCGGCGACGCTTTGCAACAGGCGTTGGCGATGCACCGCGGGCGCCACGTGACCGACATCGTGATCCTGTCCGACGGGCGCGGGAACGGCGGCCTCTCGCCGCTCGAGGCGGCGCGCTCGGCAGCCGCTGTCGGCATCCCCGTGCACACCGTCGTCGTCGGAGACGCGCGAGCGGAGCGCAACCTGATCGTCGAGCTGGCCGAAGCGCCGACGAGCGTGCTCGAGGGCGACGAGATCGCGCTGGCCGTGCGCGTCGTCGGCCGCGGGCTCGAACCGCGCGCGAAAGTGCGCGTCGTGCTCGAAGAACTCCCGCCGGGCGGCTCCGGCACGCCGCGCCCGCTCTCGGAGGAAGACGTCGAAGCCGACGACAGTGGCACGCGCGTCGTGATGGTGGCGCCGCCCGAGGGGCTCGAGCCCGGCGCGAGCGAGAGGCGCTTCCGCGTGAGCGTCCCGCCGCGCACCGACGAGACGCTGCGCGACGACAACGCGATCGAAGTCAGCGTCCACGTCGCTCCGGAGAAGATCCGCGTCCTGTACGTGGACGGATATCCGCGCTGGGAATATCGCTACCTGAAGAACCTCCTCCTGCGCGCCGACGCGAACCTGGAAGTGCAGTGCTACCTGCTCTCGGCGACCCCCGACTTCGTGCAGGAATCCTCGCGCGGCGCGAATCCCCTCGCGGAGGTTCCGACGGACCGTCGCGAGTTGCTCGAGCGCTACGACGTCATCGTCCTCGGCGACGTGAACCCCTACGAGATATCGCCCGACCCCGCGCGCTGCGAGGAGTTCATCGCCTCGCTGCGCGAGTTCGTCGAACGGGGCGGCGGTTTGATCGTCCAGGCGGGCGAGAACGACGCACCGCGCGCGTTCGCGGGCACGGCGCTCGAGGAACTCCTGCCCGTCGTGCTGGAGTCGAGCGGCATCTCCAGCGCGCTCTCCGACACGACGCGCGAATTCCGGCCGCGCCTCGAGGATCCGGCGCTGCCGCACGAGATCGTGCGCCTGGCCTCGGATCCGCAGATGAACCGCGAACTGTGGGAGGACGTCGGCGGACTGCGCGGCTTCTACTGGTTCCACTCCGTCGCGCGCGCGAAGCCGGGCGCGCAGGTGCTCTTGCGACACCCCGAAGCCGAGAACCAGCACGGGCGCATCCCGCTGCTCGTCGCGGGCTACTTCCCGGCCGGCCGCACGCTGTATCTGGGCGTCGATGCGACGTGGGCCTGGCGCTACCGCTTCGGCGACCGCTACCACGAGCGCTTCTGGCGCAATGCGATCCGCTGGGTCGCGTTGGGTCGGTTGAAGAGCGGCGACCGGCGCGTCCAACTGGACGCGGCGCAGTCGAGCTTCGATCTCGACGAGCGCGTGACGCTCGAAGCGCGCGTGCTCGACGAGGACTTCCGTCCGTCCGAGAAGCCGGCCGTCGAAGCGCGACTGCAACATCCCGACGGCAGCCAGAAGCCCTTCACCCTGGTGCGCGTGTCCGATCGCGCCGGGCTCTACCGCGCTTCGTTCGACGTCGAGCGCCCCGGGTTGTACTCGGCTTGGATCGAGAGCGAAGGCCGCCGCGTCGCGTCCTCGGAGTTCGAGGTCGTCCTGCCTTCACGCGAGAACGCGGATCCGACGCCCGACCCCGAGACCATGAAGGCGATCGCGTCGCTGACGCGCGGCCGAGCGCTGGATCTCGCGCGTGTCCAGGAGCTCGCGGCGGAGTTCCCCGGCGGGGAGGAGCACCGCGAGCCGATCTCGGCCGAGCTCGTCGACGCCTGGGATCGATGGGGCACGCTGCTCCTCGCGCTGGCGCTGCTGTCGATCGAGTGGGTGCTCCGCAAGCGCTGGGAGATGGTCTAGCGAAGCCCCATGCTGCCGTTCCACCTCCTCGCCGTGAGTCTTCTGGCCGCCGCGCCGTCCATGCTGGCGAGCGCCGCCGCGCCGACGCCCCAGGGCGAAGAGGCGCCGCTCGAGACGCACACGTTCTCGCTGCCGGACACGCGGCTCGTGCGCGCGATCCACGCCAGTGCCGAGGAACACGTCGCCGCGCGGCGCTGGCGCGAGGCCATCGCCGACTACCAGAAGATCCTCGAGGACCACGCCGGCGACCTCCTCCCCGGCGAGCGGCCGCGCAACTCCCTGGGACACGCGTCGGATCAACCGGTGCACCCGGGCGCGGCGCGGCGCGTGCGCGAGCGTCTCTTCGAGCTGCCGCGCGAGGCGCGCGAACTCTACGTGCAGCGATTCGGCCGCGATGCGCGCACGGCCTTCGAGTCGGCGCGCGCGCGCGGCGACTCGATCGCGTTGATCGAGGTCGCCCGCCGCTGGCCGCTCACGCCCTCCGCCGCGGCCGCGTGGTGGACGCTGGGCGACCTCGACCACGAGGCCGGCCGTTCGTCCGAAGCCGTGCACGCTTGGGCGCGCGCGCTGGCCAGCACGCTGGGCGATCCGCGCGCGACGCCGCGCGAGCCCGCGGACTGGGACGACGCGCGCGAACGCCTCGCCACGCGCGGCCCCGTCGAAGCCGGCGTCGCGCGGCGCATCCAGATCGCGGTCGAGACGCAGCGCGCGGCGCAAGGCGAACCGGGGATCCTGGCGCGCAACCTGCGCCTTCCCGGCGGGACCGAGTCCGCCGGCCCCCCGCCGGGCCCGGAGAACGACGCCTGGCCCGAGAACTTCCGCCTGCCCTGGCATCCGCTCCAAGCTCTGTCGCGCGGGGACGGCATGTTCGCGGCCAAGGCCGGCGATCGTCTCTTCGTCTCGACGGGATTGCGATTGCTCTCCCTGTCGGCCTTCGGCGGCGAGCGCGTGTGGGACTCGGGCGAGTCGGCGGGCTGGGAGAAGCTCTCCGACCAGGACCGCGAGGAGCGCTTCCGCGGCGTGGACCAGGACTCGATCCTCCTCGCGCCCGCGGCGACGGAGGACGTCGCCGTCGCCGCGCTCCAGGTGCCCTACATCCGCCTGCAGTACGAGCAGTTCCAGCGCATCCCCATCACGCTGCCCATCCCCGAGCGACGTCTCCACGCGTTCGACGCGCGCTCGGGAGCCTTGCTCTGGTCGCACGCGCCGCCGCACGGGTGGGACGGTGAGTCGGGCAACCTCGCGACGCGCCTCGGTTGCGCCGGCCCGCCCGTCATAGCGGGCGAGCGCGTGATCGTGCCGCTCGTGCGCATGCAGGGCCGCATCGACCTGCACGTCGCGGCGTTCCATCTGCGCGACGGATCGCTCCTGTGGTCTACGGCGCTGATCAGCGGTCAGCGCGAGCTGAACATGTTCGGCCGACCCGAACACGAGTTCTGCGCGCCGCCGGTGCGGGTCGAAGGCGATCGCGTCATCGTGCAGACCCAGTTGGGCGCGATCGCGGCCGTCGACCTGTTCAGCGGCGAGATCCTGTGGGAGACGCTGTACGACCAGATCCCGCTGCCCTCCACTCAGGAGTTCCGCGCGCCGACGCGGATGACGCCCTGGCGCAATTGTCCGCCCGTCGTCAGCGACGGCGTGGTCGTGGCCGTCCCCTTCGACAGCGAGACGCTCGTGGGCCTCGACTTGGCCACGGGCGCGCTGGCCTGGGAGTGGCGCAGCACGCAGATCCACGCGATCGCGAAGGCGCGGATCGGCACGATCGATCAACTGCTCGGAGTGGTCGGGCGCACGGTCTACCTCGGCGGCGACCGCCTCGTCGCGCTCGAGTTCGGCGGCGGACTGCGCGCGGCGGAACGACCGCGCGCGCGCTGGACCTGGCCCGACGACGACGAGTCGCGCTATCGCAAGGGACGGCCGGCGCTCCTCGGCGATCGCGTGGTCGTGCCTTACGACCGCGAGCGCATCGAGATCGCGGTCGAGGACGGGCGCGTCCTCGAGCGCATCGCGTGGCCGGCCGGCGGCGAGGGCGGGAACATCTTGTCGGTTCCGGGCGAGCTCTACACGACGAGCCCGCTCGTCGTGCGCGGCCTGTTCGAGTGGTCGGCGCTGCTCGCGCGCGCGCGCGACGCATTGGCCGCCGCCCCGAGCAACGTGGACGCGGCGCTCGAACTCGCACGGCTGCTCGCCGGCCGCGCGAACGCCGACTGGGGGCGCGGGCAAGGCGAGCCCGCGCGCGCGCGATTCGCGGAGGCGCGCACGGTCCTCGAGAATGCGCTGACGGGAAGCGGCCGAGCGAGCGATCCCTTGGTCGCGCTCGAACTCGTCGCCGTGCTGCGCGGCGAAGCGCGCGTGCGCGCGCAGCTCGCGGACTCGGCCGGCGCGCTCGAACTCCTGGAACGCGCGCGCGATCTGGCGCTGGAATCCTCGGCCGTGCGCGATGTGCTGCTCGATCGCATCGCGCTGTTGCGCGCGCGCGGCGGCACGGAGCGCGAAGCGATCCTGGCTTCGCTCGCCGACCTCGAAGCCTCGAGCGGGGCCGAGCCGATGCAGGTCGAGATCAGCGAGCTCAAGGATCTGGCCGAGCTATCGCTGCGCGTGACGTTCGCGCCCGTTGCTGACGTGGACGAGGCCGAGGACGGCGCTTTCGAGGTGCCCTGCGGTCTGTGGGTCCTCTGCGAACGCGCGCTGACGCACGCGACGCTCGGAGATGCGGCCGCCGAGTTCGTCGATCTGCACGCGATCCTCGAGCGCTACGGTTCCGTCGACGTGACCATCGGCACGGCGGGCGAGCTTGCGACGGAACGGATCCTGGCGTTGCTCGCCGCCGGCCGCGATGCAGGCTACGAACCCTTCGAGGCGCGCGCACGATCGAGTCTGGAACTCGCGCGCGAGCGCAAGGACGGCGCCGCCCTGGCGCGCGTGGCCATCGAGCATCCGGGGTCGCGCGCCGCGCGCGAAGCGAACGACGCGCTGCTCGCGCTGGCGCTCGAGCGCGGTGATCTGGCCGCGGTCGCGCGCATCCTCGCGGCCGAGTTGCCGGCCGAAGTCGCCTCGAGCGCGATCGACGACCGCACGGCGCGGCTGCTCCTGCACCTGGCCGGCACCGCGCGCCGCGCGAACAATCGCGCGCTCTCGGCGGAGCTCGTCCGTTCGATCGCGGACGCACGCCCCGACATCGTGTCCGACGTGCCCGGCTTCGCGGGCTCGAGCCTGCGCGAGATCGCCGCGGCCGAGCCGCGCTTCGAGCGCTGGGCCGGCACCACCGAAGTCGGCCGATTCCGCGGCGATTTCCGTCAGCGCGAAGTATGGCCGGGCGAGTTCGACGTGCTCGGACTGGCCTTGCCCGACGCCGGTCTCGGCGAGCAGGCCGTGGATGCGCCGCGCGAGATGGTCGTGATCCAGACCTTGCGCGAGAACAACGGGCGCGGCGCGAACGTGTTGTTGCTCGGAGCGGACGATCCCACCGTCCCGCGCTGGACCGCCTCGATCCCTGGCGGCAGCTTGCCGCGCGCCGCGGGCCCAGGCATGTGGCAGCGACGCTCGGCCTTCTCGGCCGGCCGGTTGTTCCTGGCGTTGAGCAAAGAGATCCTGGCGATCGACACCGTCACCGGCGAGATCGCTTGGCGCATCACCCCGGACGGGGACGTCGAGGGGCTCGCGGTCGGCGCCGCGTCGGGCGTGGCCGTCGTCGCGATCTCGGCCCGCAACGAGCGCCCGCGACTGGTCGCGTACGACGCCACGGGCGGCGCGCTGCTGTGGGAACTCGTGCTCCACGAAGGCGGGGTCCTACGCGCGCCGCTCCTGTCGGAACAGCGGGTGATCCTCCTCCCCGCTCAGGCGGGACAGACGCGCGGGTCCGTGCGCGACCTCTTCACGGGCCGGCTCGTGTCGCGCTTCGAGTTGCCGACGGCCGCCGTGGGCAGCATCGATCAGGAGGCTTGGACGGAGCGCGGTCTCGTGATCGTGCCCTGGTTCGACGAGATGCGTCTGCCCGAGCGCAATCACGTGGTCGCGTTCGATCTGGAGAGCGGCGCGCCGGCCTGGCGCCTACCCTTCGATTTGTCGCAGAAGCGCATGCTCACCGGCGTGATCCAACAAGGCGAGCGCTCGTGGTTGCGCGTCGGGTCGCAACCGATCCCCGAGGATCTGCTGCCCGCGCCGAGCCTGCTCGAACTCGCGCCCGGCATCGGCGCGGCGACTCCGCTCGACATGGTGCGCCTCGGCGCGGAGGACGTCGTGATCGGCCTCCCGCGCGACACGCGCGTGCGCTTGCCCGAAGGACCGCTGTTCGTGCTGTCCCCGCGCGGCACGCGCGACGGATCCGCGCGCGAAGCCCGCTTGCGCGCGATCGATCCGACGCGCGGCGAGCTGTGGGTGCAAGGCCTCGGACTCTCGTTCGACGACTTGCGCTCGGGCGGCAACACTCCGCAAGCGGCTTGGAGCGATTCGACCGTGGTGGTCGCGCTGCCCCTGTACGATGGATCGAAGCGGCCGGTGGACATGCGCACGATCGTGCACGTCTACGACCGCGACACGGGCGTCTTCCGCGAGACGCGCAAGGTGGAGCGGACCGACAAGGCCGACCAGCCGCAGCTCCACGCCTTCGGCGAGGTCCTGTTGCTGCGCCGGCCGAGAAACCTGGAGATCCTGCGATGAACTTGTTCCTCGTGACCACCGCTCTCGCGTGTCTGTCGAGCGCGAGCACGGCCGCCGCCCAGTCGTCCGCTCCGCGCGGGGACGACTCCCTCGCGATCGTCGTGACGCCCGAACAGGAAGCCGCGGTCGAGCGCGGTCTCGCGTGGCTCGCGGGCACGCAGAGCCCGGACGGCAGTTGGGTCGCGAAGATCGGCTACAAGCTGAACAACGGCTACAACTACACCGCCGACGACAAGGGGCACCTCGGCGTGACGGCGCTCGCGGGGATGGCGTTCCTGGCCGGTGGGCATCTGCCCGGCCGCGGCCGTTACGGACCCAACGTCGAGCGCGCGCTCGACTTCGTCCTGAACAGCGTCCAGGACGACGGCTACATCACGTACGGCGGGTCGCGCATGTACGACCACGCGTTCGCGACGCTCTTCCTGGCCGAGATCTGCGGGATGACGCACCGCGAAGAAGTGAAGAAGCGCCTGCAGAAGGCCGTCGACTTCATCGTGCGCTCGCAGAACGAGCAGGGCGGCTGGCGCTACGAGCCGTACGCGACCGAATCGGACATGTCGATCGTCGTGTGCCAGGTCATCGCCCTCCGCGCCGCGCGCAACATCGGCATCCGCGTGCCGCGCGCGACGGTGGATCGCGCCGCGCGCTACGTCGTCGACTCGGCGGTCACGCGCGACTCGGGTTTCGACGGGCCGGGCTTCGTCGGGATGAGCGAAGTGGGCACGTTCCACTACCAGCGGCAGGTGCACTCGCGCTCGTCGTTCCCGCTGACCGCGGCGGGTGTCACGGCCCTGCACGGACTCGGGATCTACTCCGACGAGCTCATCAAGAAGGGGCTCGACTACCTCGCGCGCAACCTGCAGGACTTCAATTCCTCGAACGGCCGGCGCGGTCGCGGCCACTACTACTTCTGGTACGGCCATTACTACGGCGTGCAGGCGATGTACACGGCCGGCAGCCCGTACTGGGAGCCCTACTTCCAGGAGCTGCGCCGCGAACTGCTCGTGATGCAGCAGAGCGACGGTTCGTGGCCCAATGAACAAGGCCCGGGGCCCAACTTCGGCACCGCCGTCGCGGTCCTGATCCTCGAGATCCCCTACCGCTTCCTGCCGATCTTCCAACGCTGACTGGATGAGCACAGAACCCAACCCGCGACAGGGCGGCGCGCCGCTGCCGCCGACGCCCGCGCTCGATCGTCTGATCGAGCGCGTGCGCGCGCGCCTCGGCCGGCTCGTCGTCCTCCACGGACTCGGGACGACGGCCGCCGTCGCGGCGGGCTGGATGGCCTTCGCGTTCCTGGCCGACTGGCTCCTGCACGTGCCCGCTCCGGTGCGGATCTTCCACTTGCTGGTGCTCGTCGCCCTGCCGGCTTTCGTCGCCGTGCGCTGGCTCGTGCGGCCCTTGCGCGCGCGACCCGACGCGGCCGGCACCGCGGTCCTGATCGAGCGCGCGCACCCGGGCCACGCCGAGCTGCTCGTCAGCGCCGTCGAGCTGCGGGCGGCGCGCGATCCGAGCGGCGATCGCGTGCACGTCGAGCGCGTGCTCACCGAGGCCGACCGGCGCGCGGCGACTCTCGACGCCGCACCCGTGCTCGACGCGCGCGAGCCGCGCCGTCGCGCGCTGATCGGCTTCGCGTCGGTCGCCGCGGTCGCCCTCCTCTTCGTGTGGAACGCCGAGGCCGCGCGCACGTTCGTGGCGCGCATGGCCGGCGGCGGGACGGCCTGGCCGCAGCGCACTCATCTCGCGATCGAAATCCCCATGACGTCCGCGGTCGCCGCGGCCGAGATCGCGGCGCAGACAGGCGGCGACGAGGAGATCGTGGTGCGCGTCGCGCGCGGCTCCGACGTCCCTATCCTCGTGCGCGCCGAGGGCGAGGTCCCGGAGGAAGTCGTCCTGCACTTCGAGGGCGGTCATCGATCGGTGCTCGGCTCCGCGGGCGGGCCTGTGTTCCGCACGCTCCTGCGATCTGTGCAAGAGGACGTGTCGTTCCACGCGACGGGCGGCGACGACCAGGACGGCGCGCCGCGCGCGCGCCTCGTCGTGCTGCAGCCGCCGGATGTCACGCGCATCGCCATCTCGATTCAGCCCCCGGCCTACAGCGGTCTGCCCGCACGGATCGAGGCCGATCCGGACGTCCAGGTGCTGGCCGGCTCGAAGCTGGTCGTCCACATCGTCACGTCACCGGCCGATGTGAGCGGCAAGGCGCGCCTGCTTCCCGAGGACCGCGTGATCGACCTCGTACCCGCAGCCTTCCCGCGCACGGGCGAGGAAGCTCAGGTCGAGGGCCAGGCCTTCGAGATCGTGGCGGAGCGCAGCGTGCGCTACCGGTTCGAGATCGTCGACGCGCAAGGTCTATCCAACCCGGACCCGGGCCTGTTCGGCATCACCGTCGTCGAGGACCGCGCGCCCGAGATCGAAGTGCTGTCGCCCGGCCGAGGCGATTTCGACACGGTCGCCGGCGGCCTATTGCCCTTGCGCGTTCGCGCGCAGGACGACTTCGCGCTCGCGCGCATCGGTTACGAGATCACGCCGCCGGGCGTCGAAGCGGGCAACGGCGAATTGCGCGACCTCGAGTGGCGCGTGCTGACCCCGGACGAGCGCGCCGCCGCCGAGCCGGAGCGCGGGCCGACCGCGCGCGCCGTCGGGATCGCGCGCGCGCGCCTCGCGGTGCGCGATCTCGCGGCACCGCCCCAGCCCGTGGATGCGGCTCTGGGCGGAACCGAGACCCAAGACCTCGCGCTCGCGATCGAAGGGCAGCAATTCCAATTGGTCGTGCGCGCGCTCGACGCGGCGGAGCCTCGGCCTCACGAGGGCCGCTCGGCGCCGCTGCGCGTGCGCGTCGTGGCGCCCGAGGAATTCCTGCGCCGGATCCAGGACCGCCTGGCACGCGCGCAGAGCCAGACCACGGCGCTCCTCGAGTTGCAGCGCACGAAGCGCCGCGTCGCACTCGAGATGCTGACGGCGCTCACGAGCGACGCGCCCGGCGCCGACGAGACGCAGAGCGAGCTGGCGCTCATGGTCACGGGCGAACGGCGCGTGCAAGGCGACGCGCGTTCCTTGTCCCGCGAACTCTCGGGCGCGGCCGAGGCCGTGCTCTACGCGCGCATCGACGAACGCGCGGGCGGAGCCCTCGAGCTGCTCGACGCGGCGCTCTCGCAGTCGCTCACGCGCGGCTTCGATCCCGAGCCGTGGCGCGGGCTGGCGCGCGCCACGCGTGGCGGCGAACTGGCTGGTTCCGGCCTCACCGCGAAGCTGATCGACATCGCCGCGATCGCGCTCGAGATCAGCGAAGATCTCTCGCCGAACGGGGTCACCGCGTTCACGCGCGCGCAGGACGCGACGGCGCTGGACGAGGTGCGCGAGCACCTCGCCGCGGCGGAAAAGTCGCAAGGCGCCGTCATCGAGCGCCTCGAGCGCCTGCTCGAGCGCCTGGCGGAGTGGGACAACTTCCAATCCGTGCTCGGCCTGACGCGCGACATCCTGAACGGTCAGAAGTCGCTCAGCGAGCGCACGCGGCAGAACGCGAAGGAAAAGTGACATGAAGCTCGCCCGGATCGGAATCGTCTGCGTGATCGGGCTCTTCGGCGTGACGCGATCCGCCGCGGCGCAGGAGACGCGCTCGGAAGCCCAACTGGCCGAGGATCAAGCGCTGCTCAAGCGCCAGTTGAACCGACTGCGTCAGACCATGGAGGTCCTGGCCAAGCGTTTCGAGGACGAAGGCCGCACGCACGCCGCGTCTCTCTTGCGCGAGGGCTTGAAGCAACTCGACACGCGGCCCGAGGAGCTCGGCGCGAAGACGCTCGAGGAGTTGATGGCGGCCGCGCAGGAGAACCTCGAGTCGGGCCGATCGGTGCAGTCCGTCGAAGCGCAGGAAGCCGCCGTCAAGAGCCTCGAGCGCCTGTATTCGATCCTGACCGACCGTCGCGGGCTCGAGGACTTGCAGAAGTCGCTCGCGAGCCTGCAGCAGTTGCGCAAGGAGCTGGGTGCGTTGGCCTCGGACGAAGCGCAGCTCCGACGGGAAACGCAAGAGCTGCGCGAGCGCGCGGCGACGCCCGAGCAGCGCGCGCTACAGGCCGCGCTCGAGCGCGCGCAAGCGGCTCAGCGCAGCCTCCTCGAGCGCACGCAAGCCGAAGCGCGCGCGTCGAACGACCTCGATCTGGCGGCGCTCGAGCGCGCGCTCGAGGAGCTGGTCGAGGACCAGCGCGCCGACGCCGGCGTGTTGTCGGCTTGGAAACCCGAGGAGCGCGCCGCGCTCGAATCCGCCGCGCGCGCCGCGGAGCAGGCGGCGAGCCCGGCCGCGCGCGCGCAGCGCCTGGCGCAGGCGGCGTCCGAACTGCGCTCCGCGGCGCAAGCGGCGCGCTCGCCGGCCACGGACCTGGCCGAGTCGCAGCGCACGCTGGAACGCGCCGGCGAACGCGAGGAGCGCCACGCGCGCGCCTCGGCCGATCCCGCGGCGCAACGCGCGGCGACGGCGCTCGCGAAGGGCGCGGCGGCCATGCGGGAAGCCGCCGCGGGACGCGAGACGCGCGAAGCCGCGGCCGAGCAGCTCGAGGCGGAGGCGCGCGCGCTCGAAGCCGAGGCGCGCAGCGAGGAACAGGCGGCGCAGAGCGCGCGCGCGGCGGCGGAAGCCGAACTCGCGAAGCTCGCGAATCCGAGCAGCGCGGCCGGATCGGCCGCGAAGTCCGCGCGCGAAGCGCTCGCCGCCGCGCAAGCCGCCGCGCAGCGCGCGAACGCTCAGCGCGCGGCCCAGCAAGCCGGTGCGGAACCCACCGCCGCGGCGGCGCAGGCCGAGGCGCAGGACTCGGCCGAGTCGCAGCGCGCGACGTTGGAGGCGGCGCGCGCTCTGCAGCGTGGCCTCGAGGACCTGCGCAAGATGGCGCCGATGCTGTCTGAGTCGCAGCGCGACGCATCCCAGCGCGCCGAGCAGATCGCGCGCGCGATGCAGTCGGTGCCGGGCGAGGGCGAACAAGAACGCGCGGCCGCGGCGAGCGAGCTCCAGAACGCCGCGCGCGCGCAGAGTGCGGCCGCCGAGTCGGCGCAGAAGGAACAGTCCGCGCAGGCGGCCAGTTCCGCGTCGGAAGCGCAAGCGGCACTGGAGCGCGCGCAGTCCGCGCTGCAAAACGCGCGCGCCGCGCGCGCGCAATCGTCGCAGGGCGCGCGGGCCCAGGCCCAGCAAGCGCTCCAGGAGCAGCAGTCCGAGCTGGCTCAGGAGACGGCCGCGCTCGAGGAAGCGGCGGCGCAGGCCGGGCTGGAACCCAAAGCTCAGGCGTCCGCGGAAGAGGCGTTGAAGGCGGCCGCCGAAGCGATGCGCGAGGCTTCGTCGCAGATCGGCGCGAGCAAGACCTCCGAAGCGTCGAGCTCGCAGTCGAAGGCGCTCGAAAAGCTCCAGCAGGCGGCGCAGTCGGCGCAGGCCGGCGTGCGACCCGTGACGCCCGAGGACAAGGCCGAGGCCGAGCGCCAGCGCGAGGAACAAGCGCGTATACGCGCCGAATTGTTGAAGCTCGCCGAGAAGAACCGGCAGCGCGAGGGCGCCAAGCCCTCGAGCTCGATGGAGGGTGCCTCCAGCTCCGCGAAACGCGCTGAGGACGAGCTCGCCGATGGCGACTTGTCCGAGGCCGAGCAAGCCGAGGCCGACACCGAGCGCCAGATGCGCGAAGCGGAAAGCGAGCTAGACGAGGAGGAGGAGCAATACCAGCGCCTGCGGCAGGAAGAGCTCTTGTTCAAGATCGCCGAGCAGGTCAAGACCCTGACCGAGGAGCACCAGGTGCAGATGCGCGCGACGGTCGAGATCGACGCGCTGCGCAAACCCGGCGAGCGGCCCAGCCACACCGCGCGCGTGCGGTTGCGCAAGATCGGCAAGGGCGAGGAGCAACTTGGACTGCGCGCGACGGAGATCGGCGCGTCGATCCGCGCGGAGCAGAGCCTCGTGTTCGCGGAAGTGCTCGATCAAGCGGCCCGCGACCTGGGTGGGATCGCGCGCGACTTGTCCGACGAAGGCGACTGGCAGAGCGGCGAGCGCGTGCAGGCGCGACAACAGGACGTCGAGCAGTCGCTCCTGTGGCTGGCCGAATCGCTCCAGCAGGAAAAGCAGCGCCGCCAGGAAGAACAACGTCAACAGCAACAACAGCAGCAGGGCCAGCAACCGCCGCCGCAGAACCGCCTCGTTCCGGACGTCGCGGAGCTGAGGCTCCTGCGGCGCATGGGCGTCGACTCGACCGAGGAGATCGAGCGCCTGCGCATCCTGCATCCCGAGATCGAAGAGGGCGGCGAGATCGAACCGCTGTTGCGCGAGGACATCGCGCGCCTCGGGTTCCGCCACGAACGGGTCAGCGCACTCTTCCGTCAGTTCCGCGAGCGCCTGGGCATCCCGGCGCCGAGCGAGGAGAATCCATGAAGCAGCACACGCATCCGGCTCTCGCCTTAGCGCTCGCCATCGCGCTCACCAGCGGCTCGCGGAGCGCGCGCGCGCAGGAGCCCGAGGTCGATCCCGCACCGCCGCGACCGACGTCGCCGGTGCCGATCCAGCCGCCTCAGGACGACGCGCAGCGCCAGATGATCGAGCTCTTCGGAAAGGTCGAGCGCGAGCTGCGCGCGATCGACCGCTTGCTCCAGGAGGCGGCGCGCTCGCCGTCCGCCGGATCGGGCGGTTCGCTGGCGGAGCAGTTGCGCAACGCGCAGGCTTCGGGCGAATCGGTGCAGAGGGACATCGACAAGATCCTGGAGCTCGCCGCGAGCCAACAGCCGAGCTCGTCCTCGTCGTCGAGCGGCGGCGAATCGAAGCCCAGTCCGGGCGGAAATCCGATGGATCGCCAAGGCGAACAGTCGACGGGCCGCGAGTCGACGCCCTCGATGCCGCAGTCGGGCGGCGAGAAGCCCGAGCCCGGCGGGCAGGAACCCGGCCAGGGCCAGGAGCCCGGATCGGAGAAGCCCGGGTCCCAGCCGAAACCCGGCGACCAGAAGCCCGGCGAGCAGGGCCGCGATCCGAAGGACGGTCCGCAAGGCTCGAAGGCCGAACCACAGCAGAATCCGGGCGCCGATCCGGCGCGCGGAGCGCAAGGCGCGGGCTCGACTTCGAACGACGCGCGCGATCGCTGGGGCGAGTTGCCGATGCACGCGCGCGAGGTCTTCCGCAGCGAGGGCGGACGCGACATGCCCCCGCTCTACCGCGAGTGGATCGACGCGTACTACAAGCGCCTGAACAAGAAGCCGTGAGTCGGCGCGCGGCGACTCGCACCGTCGTCGCGGCCGGACTCGCCGCGACGATCCTCGCCACGGGCTCGGGCGCGCGCGCTGAATCGCCGCCGACTTCCTTCCCGACGATCGAGCGCTCGACCACCGGCCAGGGTTCCGAGCGCGGTGGCGCGCCGACCACGCCGGCGAACTCGCGCTCGCGCGCGGACGTCCGCGGCGAGGACGCGCATCGGCAGGCTCTCGAGCGCGGCCTGGCGTGGCTCGAGTCGGCGCAAGCGCGCGCCGCCGACGGTGCTTTTCCCGCGCAAGGCGCGCGCACGACGACGTCCGGCACCGGTCCAGCTGCGGACGTCGGCGGGTTCGCGCCGGTGGCCGTGACGGCGCTCGGCGCGCTGGCTTGGATGGCGGGCGGCAGCGCACCCGAGCGCGGTCCGCACGGCCGCGCCTGCGCCGCGTCGATCGACTGGCTCGTGGCGCGCACCGACGTCGATCCGCGCGCGGAACGCGTGGGCTACGTGTCGCGCACGGGAGACGGCTTGAGCCGCATGCACGGCCACGGCTTCGCGACGCTGGCGCTCGCTCAAGCGTGCGTGATGTCGCCGCGCACGCCGCGCGGCGCGCGCGTCCGGGAGGCGCTCGTCGCCGCCGTGCGCTGCATCGAGACGAGCCAGGGCGTCGAGGGCGGGTGGGACTACGAACCACGCAAGGGCCTGGCGCACGAGAACTCGATCACGATCACCGCGGTCCAGGCCCTGCGCGCGGCGAAGGAAGCGGGTGTCGACGTGGATCGCGCGGTGATCACGCGCGCGGTGGACTACGTGAGCCGCACGCAGAAGCCCGACGGTTCGTTCCGCTACGCGCTGGGCGACCCGACCTCGTCGGTGGCGCTGACAGCGGCCGCGATCGCGACGTTCCAGATGACGGGCACGTACGCGGGCCAGCCCATCCTCGACGGTTACGACTTCCTGGCGCGGCGGCTGTCGTTGCGCGCGACGGACGGTTGGATCGACGGCGACCTCGTGGTCTGCCCCTACTACGAACGTCTCTACCTGGCGCAGGCCATGTGGCAGCACCTCGAGAGCTCGAACTGGGCGACGTGGTGGAACGCCGAGGCGCCGCGCGTCATCACGTCCCAGCGCGACGACGGTTCGTGGGCGGACCCACGCTTCGGCGACGTGTACGCGACGGCCATGAACTGCCTCGTGCTCGCGTTGCCCGAGGGATTGCTGCCGATCTTCCAGCGCTGAGGATCCGCCCCGCGGAGCGCAAGCGGCGCCACCGCGATCCGAATGCGCGCACCCTCGCAGCCTTCACGCGCTCACGCGGGGCCGGGTTGGGCTCACCAGCGCCGCCGAGCTCGAAGCAGCGCTGAGCGATGTCTCGATCGGCGTGGTCGGACCCCGAGTTCAGGCCGCCCGGCCCGCGGAATCGGCGACTACAAGCCCCAGTTCACGCGCACGCCATTCGTCAGGTTGAACGTCGAGGTGGTGCAGAACGCGGCCGCGTTGCGGTACCAGACCTGGTAGACGCGCTGGTCGCCGGCGACGACGAGACCGCGCACACTCACCGAAGGATCGCCGGCTTCGGGGTACTGCGACTGTCCTCCCGCGTTCGACTTCGTGCCCAGGCGTTGCACGGCGCCGCCCGCGCAGCGCAACCCGTCGCCGAACACGGCGCCCGCGCCGCCGCTCTGCGCCGCGGATCCTTGGAAGTAGAGCGCCGAGGAGTTGGGCATCCCCGCGCCGACGAGCACGAGCGTGTCGGTCGCGACGCCTGCCGCACCGCTCGCGACGAGCACGGCTCCGTTCGGATCGATCGAGTTCGCGCAACCGCGACCCGCGCCCCCTGAGTTGCCGCACGGGCACGCCGTACCGCTGCCGTCGCCCGCGCAGAGTGCGGGGTAGATCTCGCCGCGCACCAGTTGGATGCCGTTCAGCGAGCCGAAACCCGAGTTCGTCGAGAGCCCGATCGCGAGCGTCCCGCCCGAGACGGCGACGCGATGCAACGCGTACGTCACGCCCAGCTGATGGCTTCCGCTCCAGGCGCCGCCGACGTCCTGATCGGGATCGATCGAGCCCGCGATCGAGACGCGCGTGCGGAAGCTCGAGTTGTCCGGCGCCCAGGCATAGGTGTAGACGGAGTACTCGTCGTCGACGAGGCCGGCGAAAGTCCAGGTCACGACCGAAGTCGGACCTCCGAGGTCCTGCACGTCGTCGAGCAGGCTCTGCGCGTCGCCGGTCGTGCCGAAGTTGTCGTAATCGAAGTTCAAGAAGCCGCCGTTCGAGCTCAGCCTCGCGCTCGTCGGCGCTCCGTCCAACCCGACGAGCGCCACCGCCGCGGCCGGCGCGGCGACGCCGTTCCACACACCGACGCTGCCCGCGGCCGCGTAGCTCGCCGCCGGCACTGGAAATGTGCCGTTCTGGCCGATGTCGACGTTCAGGCTCTGCGCGGGAGCGTGCGACGCCGAGAGCGTGGCGACGAGCAGGATCGAGAAGGCCGAGGACTGGGTGCGGATCATGTAGCAGGGGGTCGCGCGCGGGTCTCCGACGATCGGGACGCACGCGCCGATCCGCTCATGCTACCTGCGAACGCGCCTTCGAGCAGCCCGAGGTCGGGGGCGAGTTCATTCCAGGCGAAGCGCGTCGGCTGGCAGCCCGCTCGGAACATCCCATCGCGAGGCGCAGCGTCGGGAGTGCTTGCTAGAGGCGAAACGTGGCCGACAGCGCGAACAGGAACTCACCGGCCTCGCCGCCGGGCGCGTCCTCGTCCAAGGCGCGGTAGTACGTGACGCTCGGCCCGAGCCACATCCCGTCGAGGTAGGCCCAGTCGGCCCCCAGCCCGGCGTAGATCCCCGTCGCGTACGGGTCGAGCGGCTCTTCGAGGTCCTGCGTGGACCAGCGCAGATATCCGCCGCCGCGCACGTACGGCCGCCAACCGTCCGCGTACCAGGTTCCGCGCAGGCCGACCGTCGCGCGCCACAGATCGACATCGTCCGTCTCGGGCAGCGTGACGCGCGCGGACGTGTACGCGATGCCGACCTCCACAGACGGCGTGAACACGGTTTGCGCGATGTCGAAACCGCCGTCGATCCCCCACGCCACGCCGTCGCCGACGGGGTCCAGGCCCGCCTGTTCGCGGTCGAGGAAGCCGACCGAAAAACGCAACCACTCGCGCGATGGCTGCACCTCCGAACCGCGCCATTGCGGTCGGATGGTCTCGTAGCGCGCATCCGGCGCGCGTTGCTCCGCGGGCGAGCGGCATGCGGAGACGGAGAGCGCGAGGGTCGCGGCGAGACCCGGGCCCCATCTCCGCGCGAAGGAACTTCCAGTCATCCCCGCATCGTCACGGCCCGGCACGCGCGTGTCCAGCGAGGCTCGCGCTGCCGTGCTAGGCTTCGTCCATGGTCGTCCGTTTCCAGCGCCCGAGCGCTCCACGTGCGAGCCCGGTGTTCTGTGTCGCGAAAGCCTGGTCCCGCACTGCGAGCGGCTGCGTGCTGACCCTGTGCGCCTGGGCACTGAGCCCGACGCCCGAGGCGCGCGCGCAATCTTGCGACGTCTTCGGCCCGCTCGACGCCGGCGCGCGCGTCAGCCAGGCGCTGGCTTACGACCAGATCTCGTGTGCTCCAGCGCGCACGGGATCCGGCTGGACGCTGGCCTGGAGCGCGGGCCAGGACATCGTGATGCGCCGCTTCACGAGCGCGCTCGTGCCGTCGAGCAACGACACGCTCGTGAACACTACGCTCGCGCTCGGAGTGCAGGACGAGCCCGCGATCGCCGCCGGAACGCGCGGCAGCTTCCTCGTCGCCTGGTCGGAACGACACGGCTACGACGGCGAGCAGATGGGAATCTTCGGACGCGCCTACGCGAACGACGGCACGCCACTCGGGACGGAGTTCCAGATCAACCAAGGTTGGGCCGCGTCGCAGTGGCGCCCGTTGATCGCCCCTACTCCGTCCGGCGGCTTCGTCGTCGCCTGGTCGGGTGACTGGGACGGCGATTCGTTCCTGCGCGTCCTCGCGTGGAACGGCGCGCCCATCTCGGGCGACGTCGCGATCAACCAGTACGAGTACGACGCGCAAGTCGACCCGGCGATCGCGGTCGCGCCGGACGGGACGATCTTCGCGGCCTTCGTCGACTTTTCGAGTCATGGCGGCGTCGGCTCGAACTTGAACTTGTGGGGCCGGCGCTTCTCCTCCACGGGCACGCCTCTCGGGAACGAATTCCCGCTGCCCAGCACCTTCGTGAACGGCGACCAACGGTTGCCGCGCGTGGGCGTCGACGCGCGCGGACGCTTCGTGGTCGTGTGGCAGGACGCGCTCGCCGACGGATCGAGCGCGGGCATCGCGCTGCGTCGCTTCGACGTGTACGGCAATCCGCTCGGACCCGATGTGCTCGTGAACGCGACGACCGCCGGCGCGCAGACGAGCCCCGTCGTCGCAGTCGATCCCGACGGCACCTTCCTCGTCGCCTGGGAGGACCGATCGCTCGGCTCGCCGCGCATCCGCGGACGTCGTTTCAACGAGGACGGCGCGCCCGAGGGCCCCGAGTTCTCGATGTCGCCGCCGGGCGCGTGGGCCGAGCGCCCGTCCCCGTGGGCACACGCCGCGAGCGGCGAGTTCGTGCTCGGCTACGACGTGTGGAACGGCGCGAACTACGACGTGCACGCGCGGCGCTTCGTCGAGACGCCCGCCCCGCACGTGTACTGCTCGGCCAAGACGAACTCGCAAGGTTGCCTGCCCGCGATCACGACCGCGGGCGAGCCCAGCCTCGGGACCAGCGCGCCGTTCACGATCGGCGCGGTCGACGTGCTCAATCAGAAGTACGGGCTGCTCGTCTACGGCACCGTGTCGGCGTTCACGCCGTTCCAAGGTGGAACGCTGTGCGTCGCCGGACCGCGCCGGGTCGGATCGCAGGTCTCGGGCGGAACGCTGGGGCCCCCGGACTGCACGGGCACGTTCGCCTTCGACTTCAACGCGTACGCGCAGTCGGGCGCGGATCCGGCGCTCACGGTCGGGAGCACCGTCTCGGCGCAGTGGTACTACCGCGACGTGCAAGACCCGGCCGGGTTCGGATCCGGACTGACGGACGCGGTACGCTTCGTTCTATGCCCGTAGGTCGGAGCGCGCGCTGGAGAAGGCTCTTCGCCGCCGGGCTCGGGATCCTAGGCGCGATCCTGCTCGCCGAGGTCGCCTGCCGCATCGACACGCTCTTCCCGGGGCAAGCCTACGCGGCCTCTTCCATGCGCGGGTTCCTGGAGAGTCGCGCGGCCGCCGCGAACTACGGCGACCTGGCGAACTTCACGGCCTCGACGCCGAACGGCGAGCCGCGCGCGTTCCGCCCCGTGCCGGATCCGTGGAGCGGCTGGACCTCGCCGGCGCAACTGCGACTCGTCGAACGCGGCACGCACTGGTTCCGGAGCGGCGAGCACGCCGACACGTACGACGTGGTGCTCTTGGGCGGCTCCTTCGCCGCGCAGTTTGGGAACTTGAACCACGAGCGTCTGCCCGCGTGGCTCGCCGACCATCCCGCTGTCGGGTCGCGCCGAGTCCAGATCTGGAACCTCGCCGTCGCCGCGCAGAAACAGCCCAGCCACCTGAACCGGCTCAACGGGTTGCTCGGGCTGGGCTGGAAACCCGACCTCGTCCTGTGCATCGACGGCTACAACGAGCTGGCGATCTCGGCCGAAAACGTCGCCTTCGGCGCCGATCCGGTCCAGCCGGCGGTCGCGCACTGGGGCGCGATGGCGCGCGCGGGCGACATCGACACGGCCGCGCTCGATCGACTCGTCGACATGCGCATGGCGCAATCGCGCGTGGCGAGTCGGGCGCGGCTCGGTCTATCCCTCGACGTGTGGCGCAGTGCTCTCCTGTCGCGCGCGTGGTCGGCCTGGATGGCCGGCCCGCAAGCGACTCACAGCGCGGCGCGCGCGCGGTACGGAGCCGGCCTGGGATCGGGCGAAGGGTCGATCGCCGTGCGCGGTCCGGCGCCGCTCGCCGCCGACGCGGCGCGGGATGCGGAGGGCGCGACGCCGGGGGTCGCCGAGGGCGTGGCCGCGTGGGCCGAGGCGGTCCGATCCATGCGCGCGATCTGCGCTGTGCGCGGGCTCACGCTCGTCCACGCGATCCAGCCCGGGCTCGACGACGTCGGGTCGAAGCCGGCGTCGGACGAGGAAACGCGCACGAATGCGCTCACGCCGGCGTGGCGCGCATCGATCCGGTCGGGCTATCCGCTCCTGCGTGCGAGCCGCGATGCGCTGGAGCGCGAGGGCGTGCACGTGCACGACGGTTCGCGCCTTTTCGCGGATCGGACGGAGACGCTCTACACCGACGGCTGCCACCTGAACGATCGCGGGTACGAGATCTACGGACTCGAAGTCGTCGGTTGGATCCGGCGCGCGCACGACACGCGCTGAAACTCGCGCGCGTCAGGGATCGAGCCGGCCCGCGCTCCACGAGCGACGCGGCGAAGCGCGCGTGTCGAGCGTGTGGAACGAGCCCGTCGCCAGGTCGTGCAGCTTGATCGAGGCCAGCGCGATCTGCGGACCGAGCAGATCGAACTCCCACTGCGGCTCCGCGCCGAGCGTCGGCGCGGAAAACGAAACGATCAGTCCGTCCGCGACGCACGCCAGCGGCTGCAGGCTCCCGCGTAGCTCGAGCGCGACCGCTTCGCCCTTCGCGAGCGGAACGCGCGTCGCCTCCGAGCGACCGTTTTCGCGGTGGAAGACGATCAGCGAGAGCTCGCCATCGGGCCGCGGGAAGTCGGCGAGCACGCCGTCCCCTGCGCGCAGGTGGCGCACGGAGCCCGGATCGCGCGAATCGAGCACCGCGACGGAACGCGCGCCGTCGTCGGCCGCGACGACGCAGGCGATCCTGTCGCCGTCGATCCAGGACGGTGTCGCGCTCCAGCAGGCGAAACCGGTCGCCTGGAACTCGCCGCTCGCCAGAGCGACCACGACGAGCTCGCGCAACACGCCACCGCGCGAGCGCGGGTCGTCGTCCGCGAACGACGCCAGGATCGCGGCTCGCTCGCCGTCCGGCGCGATCGCGAGCGCCGCGATGGGCCGGTGGAAACGCGCGACCGGCATGTCGCCGCCGCGCACATGGCCGCGACGCACGGCCACGCCGGCGCGATCGTCGCGCACGGCGTAGACGAAACGGCCGTCGGGCGCCGGCCCAGCCAGTGCGACCACGACCCCGCGGATCGGATGGTCGCGCCGCGTGTCCGTGCCCAGGAACGTGATCGCGATCGGCTTCTCCCCGCTGGCGGACAAGAGCGCACCGCGCGCGCGCGCGGCGAGTTCGGGTGTCTCGAGCCCCTCGACGGGCGCGAAGGCTGTGCCGCGCGAAACGAGTGGCAACGAACCGCCGGACGGGACGCTGCAGCTCGCCGTGACGCCGAGGAACAGCAAGCCGACCGAGAGCGTGAAGTCCGACGCGCGCTGCTTCATCGCTGTCCCTCGAGGACGTAAGCCGTGCCGCCGCGGTCCATCCACACGGACTGCAATTCGGCGCGGTCGTAGACGCGCCTTACCGAAGCGCGCTCGGGCGCAGCCGGATCGTTGACCACGCAGTTCCCCTCGCGATCGAAACCCACGAGGACGAGCAGGTGCCCCGCTGTCGCCGCGTAGGGTGCGCCCTTCAACTGGCCGGCCTTCGCGGCGATGCTCACGATGATCGGCGTGCCCTCGGCCACGGTCTGCTCGACGGCGGCCCAATCCGAGAAGAACGTCAAGTATCCACGCACGCCGAACGAGTACGCCGCCTGCACGTTGCGCGGCCAGTTTCCGTAGATCTCGTGCACGGGGTCGAACGCGCGCTCGGCGACGGCCATCGTCGGGGCATCGACGCCGCGGAAGCGCATCACCATCGCCAGTGAAGTCGGACTGCAGATGCGACTCGCCACGTCCTCGCGCTCGGCCATCTGGCTGCGCGGCGCGACTTCGAGCACGCGCCCGAACGGACGCGGATCGAGCGGTTCCAGCGGCGCGACCGCGTGCTCGCGATCGCTGAAACAGATCCGCAGGCGCTGGACTTCGATCTCCGGCCCGGCCGCGGTGGCGAACCCGCGTACGCGCACTTGCGCCGAGCGGAACGTGCGCTCGCCGCGGAACCAGTCGACCAAGACTTCGCCGCCGACGCACTTGCTCTGGCGATCCGCGAGCGGCGGCGCGAGGGCGGGCTCGCCCCAGTCGCCGATGTGCATCCAGGGCGAAAGACCGCCGTCGGATTCGGTGCCGACGCGGACTTCGACCACGAAGCCGGTGCGCGGCGGAGCATCCACGTTCCACGACACGAGCAGATCGCGGAAGGGCTGCGCGCTGCGCTCCGTGAGCGACTCGCGCACGGCCGGCCGCCCCGGTTCGGGTCGCAGGCGGCAGGAATACCGGCGCTCGACGGCGTCCGCGGAGCGGCCCGAGGCATCGCTCGGCCCGATCCACCGAGCGTCACGCAGCTCGACGTAGTGAGGCCCGCCGGCGAGGAGGATCCAAGCGAGAATCGACATGGCCGGAATCTACGCGCTGCGCGCGCGTCGCGTAAGCGCGAGATCCGCCGGCGAGCGGCGAAGGGGTCGTGGGCGAGCGGTTCGCGTGCGAGTGCGCACGCGGCCGTGCGGTCGTGGACACCGCGCGCGCCCCGAGGCGCGGCCTACGTGCGCTGGCACGCCATGTGCCTTAGCCTGGAACTCGCGGCGCGAGCCGAGAACTCGATCTCGGCGCATCGGACCCATCCTCCGACCAACGGGCTTCGACACGAACATCATGCTCGAACTCCTTGCTCTCGCGGCGGTCCTCACGCACTCCTCGACGATCGATCCGATCCGCACGACTTTCAGGCCGGTTCCGGTCGTCCAGACCGCTCCGACGACGGACGAAATGAAGGAGGCGCGCCGCATCCTACGCCTCGTCAGCGGGCAGACGATCCGCGTGCTCTCGCGCTGGCGCGACGGGGCCTGGGAGTACAAAGGTCGCGGCGGGTGGGAGCGGCTCGATCCGCGCGCCGTCACGGGCGCGGAGCTCGAAGCCGACGTCTCGCGTGCGTGGCGCGAGAAACGCGCGCGGACCGACGCGAAGGATCCTGAGTCGCGCTGCGAGTTGGCGCGCTTCGCGGGCGAGCGCGGACTCGCGACCGAGGCCCTGGCGGAGCTCGACCTGGTGCTCGCCGCCGACCCCGACTCCCAGTGCGCTCTGGTCGTGCTGCGCGACACGTGGCTCATGTCCGTGCCCTCGCTCGACGTCGCCGCTGACAAACTGCTCGACGCGCGCGCGGAACTCTTGCGCTTCGGTTCGTCGTTGCCGCCGGCCGGCCGCGAAATCGCCGTGGCTCGATTGGCGCAGGTGAAGCCGGAGGAGCGCGCCGCCCTGCAGCTCGAGCTCGCGCGCGATCTGTGGTCGCCGATCGTCGTACGGCGCTCGTTCGCGGCGCTCGCCCTGCGCCGCATCTTCCCCGGCGAAGAGGTGCGCCCGCTGCTGGTGCACGCCGTGCGCGACGCGTCGGAGGGCGTGCGCCGCGAGAGCGCGCGCGCCCTCCGACAGGCCGGCGATCCGGCGCTCGTGCTGCCGCTCACGAAGGCTCTGCTTCACAGTTCCTCGCTGGCGATCCGCGCGAACGCCGCGACAGCTCTGGGCGAGATGGGCTACGCGGCTGCCGTCGAACCGCTCGTCGCGCGCATGGCCGCGGCACTGCAGTCCTCGACCGACGCGCGCCCGCCGCACGCGCACATCTTCACGGGCAAGCAGACGGCCTACGTCCAGGACTTCGATGTCGAAGTGGCCCAGTTCCAGGCCGTCGCCGATCCGCAGGTGAACGTGCTGCTGCAGGGCGCGGTACTCGACGTCGGCGTGGTCGCCACGCGCGAGGAAGGCGTAGAGATCGAGTTGGTGGCGATCCGCAAGGCGCTCGAGCAGATCGTGCGTCAACGTCCGGGCGGCACGGCGCGCGAATGGCTGCGCTGGTGGGAGAAGGAGAGCATCCACTGGCGGACCGCCGACCACGCGGGCCCATCGACGCGCTCGGGCGAGTGAGGTTCGCCGATCACTTCGCGCCGATGCCGACGAACGGCATCACGATGCTGAACGCGATCAGCACGATGATGATCCACTCGAGCACTTCCATGCGCTGCGTCGAGGCGTGGTCGTGGAGCTTCTGGTGGATGCTGTCGAGCGTGTCGAGCTTGCGCAGGATGCCCGCGTTCCATTCGTTGAGTCGAAATCGCTGCGTCGCGGTGCGGTGCACGCGCGCCAGGTACTGATCGCCGAGCAGTTTGAGCGCGTTCGAAACACGCTCGAACAGGATCGCGCCATCGACCTGCATCTGCGCGACTCCGTGCATCTCCCGGCGCGCGCGTCCAGGCATGCGCAGCGCGGTCCACAAGCGTGGGGTCTGCAACGTTTCGTAAGCGCGGTCGAGCGAACGATCGAGCTTCTCGTCGAGGAAGCGCATCTCGAGCAACTGCAGGTTCGCGAACTCGAGCACGGAGACGACGTCCTCGGGCTCGCGGTCGACGAGCAAGGCCGCGTTCCAATCGAGAACGGCCAAGTCTTGCGCGCCGAAGCGCACGCGTCCCGACAAAGCGTCCTGGACCTCCTGATCGGACGGTCGATCGCGTTCCGAGCGCAGGAGACGCGTGAAATCCGCGGCGTGCTCGGCCAGGACGGCCTCGGGATCGCCACCACCCGCGAAGGCCGGGATCTGGAAGATCAGGAAGTCCTCCTCGGGATCGGCGAGGCTCGGACGGTCCACGTGCTCACGGATCAAGTCGAGGAGCCGGCGTACCAAGTCTTCGGCGTGATTTTCGATCCGCGGCTCGCCGGCGAGCGCGCACGAAAGCTCGATCAGCTCCTCCAGCGTGCCCTCGAACGGGATCGTGTAGCCCACCGAAACGCCGCCGAAGTCGTACAGGAGGACTTCGGCCGACGTGCTCGTGCGCCGTCCGCCCACCTGGATGGGTTCGATCTCGCGCACGAGTCGCAGCGGCGTGGGATGGAACTGGAAGTACTGCGGCGCGTGCCCCTTGTGCTTGATGCGCTCGTCGGCTTCGAGCCCGTCCACCTGCTGACGGCACGCGTCGAGCCGGATGGAGAGCCCGATGTCGTAAGCGACGAGGACGCGGACGGTCGCGCCCTGGATGCGGAGCGCCGAATCAGGGGTCGTGAGATCAGCCATGCGCGGACCAGCAGTCTACGGAATGCTCCGGTCAGGGCGCGCGCAGCTTGATGTTCTGGAATTCCACGCGATCACCGTGGTCCTGCAGCGCGATCCGGCCCTTCTTCGGCTGGCCGTAGTTCTTCAGCTTCGCGAACTTGCTGGCCGCGACGGCGGCCTTCCATGCGTCAGTCCACCGTTCGTAGCCGACGACGAGCTCGCCGTTCAGCCAGTGCTCGACGCGCGAGCCGATCACGACGAGGCGCGCGTCGTTCCACATGCCGATCGGTCGCGTGAGATCGCGCGCCGGCGCTTGCAACGCGTAGTTCGAGCCCGACGACGTCAGCGGATTGCGACCGTCCGGATGCGCGTCGTTGTCGAGGATCTGCATCTCGGGGCCGCTTTCCCACACGTAGGCTCCTTCGTCGGCGACGTGGAAGAAGACGCCGCTGTTGCCGCCCTCGGTGAGACGCCAGCGCAGCGAGAGCTCGAAGTCGGCGTACTGCTCGTTCGTTACGAGATCGCCGCCGTCGCCCGTGCGCACGAGCGCGCCGTCGACCGCTTCCCAGCCGCGCACGGTGCCCGTGCTCTGGAAATGGTTCCAGCCCGCGAGTGAACGCCCGTCGAAGAGCAGCTTCCAGCCGGCCTTGCGCTCGGCGTCGGTCAGCACGTTCACGAGCGCGGGCTCCGGTGCTGCTCGCATGACGAGCGGCCGATCCGTCGGCATTCGGTTCTGCGTGTACCACGCTTCCGTGGACCACAGCTTCGAACCCGACGAGTCCACGAGCGGTCCGACGACGCGCACGTGCACGACGCGGTCCTCCATCAGCCCGTCGATCGCCAGCGTGACGCGCCGACGGTCCTCGGAGATGGACACGGCGCGCACGGGCAGACGGCGCTCGTCGATCTTCGGGCCGCCGTACTGTTCGGTCGGCACGTACTGCCAGTCTTCGACGAACCAGTTCTCGCTCTCCCAACCCAGCCCGGTCGCGATCGGTTCGGTGAACTCGACTTCGAGTCCGCCCGTCAAGGCGCGCACCGCGAGCAGGTCGAAGACCGCGCCTCCGCGCCAGGCGATGCGCTGCAGGCCGTGCATGAGCTTGCCTTCCTGGCCCCAGTTGCCCGTCGATCCGACGCCGCCGGCGTAGAGCGCGCCGTCGGGTCCGACGACCACGCGGTTCATGCCCGCTTCGAGGCCCTGCGTCCAGCGCATGACCGCACCCTGCCACACGCCGCCGACCTCCTCGATCGCATCGCGCTGCAAGCCGCCGTACGTGACGTCGGCGTGCGCGACTTGGCCCGAATATGGCCCGAAACCCGCAGGAATAGTGAACGGCTGGCTGGGGCTGTTCCCGATGTCGTTCTGCGGCAACCACAGGACGGGCGGCGTGACGGCGAGTTCCGCGGCCGCTTCGTCGAGCACCGCGCGCGATCCGAAGAACGCATTCGGCTCGAGGCGCACGAGCTTCGACGACGGCAGCCAGTCGCCTTGGTTGTCCGTGATCAGGATCGCTCCATCGGGCCCTATACCGATGCCGTTCGGCGTGCGCAGGCCGTGCGCGACGACTTCGTGCGCGCCGGAATCCGGATCGATCTTCAACACGGATCCGCGACCGGCGACCTGCGGCCGCGTGCTCTTGCCGCCCGGATCGATCGCGATCGCGAGGTTCAGGTAGAGGAACCCTTCCTTCTCGACGAGGCCGAACGCGAACTCGTGGAAGTTCGGCGACACGCCCCAAGCGGAGCACACGGCGCGGTACTCGTCGCACACGCCGTCCTGGTCGTGGTCGATGAGCTCCGTGAGCTCCTGCTTCTGCGACACGAAGACGCGATCGTTCCACACGACGAGGCCGAGCGGCTCGGCGAGCCCCGCGGCGAAGCGTGTCATCTTCACGCGCGACGCGTCGCCGCTCTGCGCGTTCTCGAGCGCGTACACGCCGCCGACCGCGTCCCACGTCGCGACGAGGAGCTTCCCGTCGCTCGTCCAGGCGAGCCCGCCGACCTTGGGCTCGAAACCGTCAGGGCGAATCGTCCTCACGTCGAGCGCCGGGTGCGCCGCGTCGAGCGGCATCGAATCACCGGGGCGCCCCTTGGCGAGCGGCTTCACGAGCCGCTTCTTGCCGGGTGCGGTGACGCGCACCTCCCCCGCCGCGCACGAGAGCGCGCCTGCTGGGATCACTTCGAACTCGGTCGCGCCGGGCTTCTTCCACGAGAGTTTCAGCTCCCAGCCACCGTACGTCTCGAAGTGCCACAGCTCGAGCGGGTGAGAACCCTGCGCGAGCTGGAGCTCGACGTCGCGGTTGGTCGGCCCGTGCAGACCGTCGTGGTCGATCGCGACCCGGCCGTCGAGGTAGAGCTTCGAGCCGTCGTCGCTGCGGAGCCGCAGCGTGTACAGGCCCGCTTCGGGGACCTCGAGCCAACCGCGCGCGTGCGTGACGAACGTGTCCTCGATGCCGCCGAGATCGGCGTCCTCCATGTCGATTCCGTCGAGCCGGCGCGCGACGTTCGGCGTCTGGCCCGGCACGAGCGGCAGGATCGCGTCCATCGGCTCGCCGATGAAGTACCAGTAGACCGACAGTCCGCGCTCGCGCGGAGTCGCAGCGTCTTGGGGAGCGAGCGCCGCCAGGAGGAGTGCGCAGACGGAGATCACTGGCCACCGCCCTTCGCGCTCTTCGCGTCCGACTTCTTCGACTCGGGCTCGGGCAGCACGATCGGGTCGTAGAACTGCGTCAAGCTGTTCCTGCGGCGGTTCGCGTCCAGCCACAAGAGCGAGTGGATCTCGGTCGCGATCACGACGCCTTGCGCGTCCTTCGTGTCGATCAGCCGCTCCTGTGCTGCGCCGCCCGCGTCGATGAAGCGTCCACGCGGCGCGTCGGTGCGGACTTGGACCGCGAGGATCACGCCCGGCGGGATTTCCGGCGCGTGGAAGCGACGCACGAAGCCGGGCATGCCTGCTTCCACGCCGAAGTTCTCGCGCTCCTCGGCGTTGAACACCTGGTCCGAGCGCAGCGCTTCGGGCCGTTCCTCGACGCGAATCGCGCGGCCGTCCTTCAACACGATGTCGTAGAGGAGCACGGCGGCGCCGCCGTCGATTCGGTAGCCGCGCCACACCGCGCGCGCGTCGGTGGCCATCTCGCCGATGCGCGCCATCCACACGTCGCCGTCCAGCCCGCGCGCATAGTCCGCGCCGCGCGACGTCGGCGTCGGGCCGTGCTCTGTCGTGTAGACGGCGCCGTCGAACTTCACGCCGCCCTTCCAGGCCTTGTAGAAGCCGCACGTGCGCGTGTCGTACGCGGCCCACAGGTCGTCGGACAGCGCGAGCGTCACGATGCGCACGCGTGTGTCTAGCACGCAGCGAAAGATGAACGGGTCGCGGCCGCGCTCGAAGTTCCGAGCTTCGGGGACGTCGATGCGCTGCGGCGCGGACAGGATCAAGGCCAAGAGGATCGGGTTCATCGTGTCGTGGTCTCAGGCGTGCGCGCCCTTGGGGTCTTTGCGCGGATAGAAGACGAGGACGAGCAGGAAACAGGCCAGGGAAGCCCACATCGGGACGGAGAAGAGCGCCGTCGTGTGCGCGCGATCGGCGTAGGAAAGCTTCGGCGCGCCGGCCTTGGCCCACGTCGCGACCTCGGCCGACACCCAACTGCCGACGATGATGCCGAGTCCGATGATGACCAGGTTGTAGAGGCTCTGCGCGCTGGCGCGCACGTCGGCCGACGTCTCCTCGTCGACGATCATGAACGCCAGGAAGATGAAGCAGCCGAACACGGGCCCGTGCAGCGCGACGCCGAGCATCAAGGTCGGGATCGGGTCGAGGGACGAGTGCTCGACGTAGGCGAAGAGCGCCATGCGCAGCGCATACGCCGCGCAACCCACGAGGAGGATCGACTTGCGCGAGAAGCGACGCGCGAAGAACGGCATCACGCCGAGCACCATCACCTCCGACATCTGGCCGATCGTCATCAGCCCGCCGCCGCCGACTCCGAAGATGTCGTTGATACTCGTGGCCGCCTGCGACTGAAAGGCGCTCAGAAAACCCGACGTGTGCACGAAGTAGAACTGGTGGATGCACGAGATCGGGATCGAGATCAAGAACAGCGCGAGCAGCGGTTGACGGCGCACTTCGCCCAGCGCCTCGAACGTCGCGTTGGCTTTTCGGCCCGAGGTCGGAGGCGTGTTCGGCAGCGTGAACGAGTAGATCCCCATGACCGCGCCGAGGACGGCCGACAGCCGGAACGCGTCGGCGCGCCCCGCGGCGTACGCCGCGTCGATCTCCGCCTGCGTGGGCGTGCCGAGGGGCGTGTGGTGGTGCAGCAGCCACTGACCCACCGCGATGCCGACCACGATCCAGCCCACCGTTCCCCACAAGCGCACCTGGCCGAAATCCCGATCGCGATCGGGCAGGTGGTGGAACGCCAGACTGTTCGTCAGCGGCATCGTCGGGCAGTAGACGATCGAGTAGGCCAGCGAGAACCACAGGAACCCGTGGTAGCTCTCGATCGAGCCCAGCTGCCACATGAGCGCGGCGCCGACGAGGTGGCTGATGCCGACGAACTTCTGCGTCGCGAAGAAGCGGTCCGCGATCTGGCCCGCGACGAAGGGCGCCACCAGCGCGCCGATCGCGCCGACCATGAACATCGTGCCGATCTGCTGCTCGTCGAAGCCGCGGAAGTCCGCCAGGAACGGCCACAGGATCGGCAGCCAAGCACCCCAGATCGCGTACTGGAGGAACATCATCACGCTGAGGCGTGAACGAATCGAAGTCGGCGGGGCGCTCATCGTCTGGGGGGGGGGCTTTCGCAGCGAGTGGCGAGCGGAACGAGCGCGGCGCCGGGAAAGCGCCGCACGAGTGAACGGTGTGCTATTCGCTGAAGGCCGCGTCGAACGCGCGCTCGCTGCGCGGGAAGTCGAGACGGCGCACGAAAGCCGACGACTCCTTGGCGCCGTGCTCGCGGTCCATCAGCGCGTCCTCCCACTCGACCGTGAGCGGGCCGGCGTAGTCCTTCTGGTTCAGGATGCGCACGATGCCCTCGAAGTCGATGCGGCCGCGGCCCGGCGAGCGGAAGTCCCAGTTGCGCCCATCGCGGCCGAAATCGACGTGACCGCCGAACGTTCCGACCGGCGTGGGCACGGGCGACCACCAGACGTCCTTGACGTGGACGTTCCACACGCGCTCGCCGAAACGGCGCAGGAAGAGCAGGTAATCGACACCCTGGTACCCGAAGTGCGACGGATCGAAGTTGAACCCGAAGGCCTTGTGCCCGTTCAGCGCCGCGAGCGCGCGTTCGCTGCTCGTGACGTCGAACGCGATCTCGGTCGGGTGCACCTCGAGCGCGAACGAGACCTTGAGCTTCGCGTACTCGTCGAGGATCGGCTTCCACAAGCTCGCGAACTCCGCGTAGCCCTTCTCGATCGCGCCCGGCGGAAGCGGCGGGAACGCGTAGGCGTAATTCCAGATCGGTGAGCCCGTGAAGCCGACGACGACCGTGCGCTTCGTCCGCTTCAAGACGTCCTTGACACTCTTCGGCGCCGCGTCGAAGAACGCGCGCGCGGCGAGTCCCGTGTCGATCATCTCGGCCTGCGCGCGCTTGCGGACGCCGTCCGGCTTGCCGTCGCCCCACACGCGCTCAGGCAGGATCGATTCGTGGCGCTCGTCGATCACGTCGGCGACGGCCTGACCGACGAGGTGGTTCGAGATCGCGAACGAGCCCAGGCCGTGGTCCTGGAGGAGCTCCCAGTGCTTCGCGACGTACCCCTTGTCTTTCAGCGCCCGCTGCACGTCGAAATGGTCGCCCCAGCAGGCGAGCTCGAGCCCGTCGTAACCGAAATCGCGCGCCTTCTGGGCGAGCGTCTCGAGCGGCAGATCGGCCCACTGGCCGGTGAAGAGACAGACGGGGCGGGGCATGAGTTCCTCCGAGGGGGGTCGCGGAGGATAGGGCGCTCGTCATCCGAGAGCGAGTACGTCGCCCCACGCATCCGGACGCGGGATTCCAAGCGGTGCAAGGATCTTGGCTGGATCGGGCCCTGTTCAGCGCGCGCTCAGGATCCGCCGTGCCGCGCCAACGCGCAGTCCGAACCCTCCTGGCCAACGCGATCGGGTTCTACCACACACGATGCTCGGCTGGAGTCCGTGCTCAGCGTGTCGTGACCTGAGCAAAGGTAGTCCACCTTGGCTGCGTTGCATTGCACTCGGATGCCGGAACAGACTGGGGAAGGACTTCGTTCACGGCAGGAAGGCTAGCAGCCCGTGGTGAAAGCACCCGTTTCGACGACGCGGCTCATGCGGCGACCAAATTCGGGGCCGGCCGAAACGAGGGTGTGAATCGATGCCTGAGCTGAGTGAGGAGCGTTCGAGCCGCCGTGGCAGTCCGCGTACCCGCCGCGGCCATCGCGGCGACCGCTCCCGACCTTCCAGCAGCACCCTTCGGCGTCCCTTTTCCGAACAGCGTTCTCATCAGCAACCCCAAGTTGCACGCCGCGACGTGCACCAGGTATCGCTTCGCGATGTTCGCGCACCCACGCAAGCGCACGCGTCGCATCGCGCCGCTCTCGAGGCAGTGCGCGAAGGGACGTTCGAGGTACTCACCGCGGCGTCGCGTCAGCGCCTTGCCACGATCGCCTTTCACTCGGCGTCGATTCGCGTACACAGCATCACGCGTCGCGATGTCGCCGCGCCATCGTCTGCGCCCGCGCTTGGGTTCGGAGAGATATCCTCGCACGCCGATGCTCGCGAGCGTGTTGATCATGTCGTTGCTGTGGTAGCCCTTCTTCGTCACGAGTTCGTCGAGCGCACTCTCGCTGATCTTGTCGGCGACCGCGGGGTCCTTCAGCAGCACGACGATGTTCTCGGTGACCGCGGCCAGCGTCGCGAGCACGCTCGTCGTGTCGCCCGTCGCGCCCGGTTGGATCGTCACGGCGAGCACCGCTCCGGTCTCCATGTCGACAGCGTGCTCGGCCTCGTGCGCGAGGTGCGTGCTGCCGTCCTTCATCTTCGTGATCTGCGCATCCGGATCGTGCGGGTTCTTCCAGTCGTCGTTCGAGCCCTTTTTCGCGCGATTCCTGTCGATCCGAGCGAGGTCTTCGCTCGTCGGAGTCTCGACGCCGGACTCCTGGGCGAGTGTCGTCAGATCGTCGCCGTACGTCGAGCCGTCGTCGCGACGCACGATGCTCTTCATCGCCGCGTTCGCTTCCAGCGGCGTCGCGTCGATGCCGATCGTCTTGCCGCTGACGAGGCCACGTTCGGCCAAGAGCTTCAGCACGAAGCCGAAGATCTCCGGGTGCGTTTCGAGGTCGATCAGCCGACGCGTGCGCGACACGGTCGAGTGATCGGCCGGGATCTCGCTCAAGGTCAGACCGAGGAAGCTGCGCAGAGCCAGCGAGTCCGCGCAACGCCAGGCGATGCCGCGCTCCGAGTCGAGGCCCTCGAAGTAGCCGACCAACAACATGCGCACGTACACGCTGGGCGGAAGACCCGGTCGTCCGATCTTATCGGCGTAGAACTTCGCGCATCGGTCCTCGACGAACGTGTCGAAGCCCGCTTCAGCGAGCAGGCGATTCCCCCCGTGACGGTGGAGAGAGGGCTTGGTAATGGGGCCAGGAGACCACGGCCCGGCCGATCGGTCGGGGGAATAAGTGTCCTGAGGGGAAGCGCTGCGCAAGGACCAGATGAAGCAGTCGCTCAGCGGATCTCGGACAGGCGCACCGCGATGCGCTCCTTCGCCGACATCAGCGCCGCCTCGAGCACGCGCTGCGTCTCGTACGCGTCGGCGAAGTCGGGCAGCTCCACCACCGGCTCCTGACCCGCGATCACGCGGATCACGTCGGCGGCCATGTTCGTGAATCCGTGCTCGTAGCCGAGCACGTGCGCGTCCGGCCACCAGTTCGCTGCGTACGGGTGCTCGCCCGCCGTCGAGGTCGCGACGATGCGACGCCAGCCGCCGGTGCGCGGTCCGATGCTCGTGTCGTGGAACCACAGCTCGTTCATCGACTCGAACTCGAAGCGCAGCGAGCCCAGCGTGCCGTTCAGCTCGATCTTGTTCGCGTTGAGATGTCCCGTGGCGACGCGCGACGCCTCGAAGCTCGCCATCGCGCCGCCGCGGAAGCTGGCCAGGAACAGCGTCGCGTCGTCGACGTCGCTCTTGCCCTTCTTGTCGGTGCCGGGGATGCCGCGCTCCTGCACGAACGTCCGCGAGACCGCGCCGTGGACCTCGCCGATCTCGTCCCCTGTGAGGAAGCGCGCCAGGTCGACGATGTGCGCGTTCAAGTCGCCGTGCGCGCCTGATCCGGCCAACTTCTTCTGGAAGCGCCACGAGAGCGGCGTCTCGGGTCCGCCCCAGCTCTGCAGGTACTGCGCGCGGACGTGGTGGATCTCGCCCAGCTTGCCCTCCTGCACGAGCTGACGCGCGAGCGCGACGGCCGGACAGCGGCGGTAGTTGAACCACACGAAGGTCTTCGAGTGCTTGGCCTTCTTGGCCGCGTCGCGCAGCTGCCGCGCTTCGCCGAGCGTGCCGGCCAGCGGCTTTTCGCAGGCCACGTGTTTGCCCGCTTCGAGGGCCGCGATCGCCGGCGCGAGGTGCAGATGGTTCGGCGTCGCCACGTCCACGAGATCGAGCTTGGGGTCGCTGGCCAAGTCCTCCCAGCGCGTCGTGTGCGTCTTCCAGCCGAAGCGCGCCGCGAAGAGCGCCAGCTCGTCCGCGTCGCGGCCGCAGACCGCGTGCATCACCGCGCGCCGCGGCAGGTCGAAGAAGCGGTTCACCTGGCCCCACGCGTTGCTGTGCGCGCGACCCATGAACTTCTGACCGATGAGACCGATGAAGAGTTCGTTCGACATGCCGGGTATCGCGCCGAGGCGGGAGAGGAATTGGATCGCGCGCGGCGGTGCGGCGCAATGCACCGTGCGTCGGGTCTCGACTGTCGGAGGTCTCGAAGCAGTCGTCGGACTCGACCAGGGTGCATCCGTTCCCGATTCTGGCGCGCACCGTGGCCACGCCCGTCATCATGACGAGTCACGCGGTCAGCGCGCGCAATCGCGCTCAGCTGAAATCGTCCGGGCGCCTCCGCGCGCAGGTCGTGGCGGTATCCTGCGCGCACATTGACCCAGTCCGGGCAGCACGCCATCGACTCCCGCCTGCGCATCCTCGTCGTCGTTCACGGATTCCCCCCGGATACGTGGGCCGGGACGGAGGTGTACGCACTCGAGCTCGCCACCGCTCTCGCGCGGCGTGGCCACACGCTGACGATCGTCGCGCGCACGCCGGCGCGAGACAGCGAGGCGGAATGGAACGTCGCGCGCGGGACGTTCCGCGACCTGCCGGTCCTGCGCGTCGCGCGCCGCATCGACAACCTGGGCGTGCGCGACACCTACCTGCCGGCCGGCGCGCGCGAGGTGTTCGAGCGCATCCTGGACGAGGAACGCCCGGACGTCGTGCATGTCCAGCACCTGCTGCACCTCTCCGTCGCCTGGCTGGATGTCCTGCGCGAGCGCGGCATCCCCTCCGTCATCACCTACAACGACTACTGGGTCGTCTGCGCGCGTGTGCAGATGCAGCGCACCGACGGCCGCTCGTGCGCGAGCAATCGAGGTCACGGCTGCATCGTGTGCATCACCGGACATCGGCCCGCGCTCATCCCCGCCGCGCAGCGCGTGTTGCCGCTCTTCGAGCCGGTCGTGCGGCGCTTGCTGGGGCGCATGGGCCGGCGGCGGCGATTGGGCCGGATGGTGCGCAACTGGATCGACACGATGGATCGGCACTCCGAGATCCTCGAGCGCTGCGGCCGCGCGGACCTCGGGATCGCGCCCAGCCGGTTCTTGCGCGCGAAGCTGCTCGATTCGGGGTACTTCGATCCCGCGCGACTCGAGCATTCGATCTACGGCATGCGCGTTCCGAGTTCGATCCCCGCCAAAAACCCGCGGCCCGCGGGCGTCGCGCTGCGCGTCGGCTTCATCGGATCTATCCTGACGTACAAGGGCGTCGAAGTGCTCGTCCGCGCGATGCAGCTCCTGCGCGAGCGCCCCATCGAACTCGTGATCCACGGCGACCATCGCCCGCGGGAAGACGAGTTCCACGCGCGCGTCACCGAGATCGCGCTCGCGACGCGCACGCACTTCGCCGGCCGCTTCGACAACGCGCGCATCTCGGAGATCCACGCCGACCTCGACGTGCTCGTGGTGCCGAGTACCTGGTACGAGAACTCGCCGCTGACGATCCACGAGGCGTTCTTGCACGGCACGCCGGTCGTCACGAGCGACTACGGAGGCATGCGCGAGAACGTGCGGCACGAAGTGGACGGCTTGCACTTCCGGGTCGGTGACGAGCGCTCGCTGGCGGACGCGCTCGATCGCCTCGCGCGCGATCACGAACTGCTGACGCGGCTGGCGCGCGGAGTTCCCGCGGTGAAGAGCATCGAGGTCGATGCGGTCGAGACCGAGGCGCGCTATCGCAAGCTGCTCGCAGCGCGTGCGGCTTCGCCGGATCGTCAGGGTCCGCGGTCGCCGTCGGACCGCGGCGCGTCGACGCCGTAGAGCTTGCGCTTGGGCAGATGGCGCAGGATCGCGTCGGCCATCACTTGCGGCAGCGCGCGCAGCAAGCACCACAGCGTGCGCACCTGGATGCGCCGCCAGAGCGGCGCGCGGCCGGCCGAACGCGCGATCCAGCGGTTCGCGGCCGTCACGTCGCGGCGGCGCAACGCGCGCCAGGCCAGATCGAGCGCGAGCCGCGCTTCCTCGTCGAGCACCACGTCGATCTGCGTCGCGCTCAAGGCCTGCTCCGGGGCGCGCAACCGCTCGAGCACGGTGATCCACTCGATCAGCATCGGCTCGCGATCGTGGCTGAGGTTGCGGTCGTGGACGCGGTAGCGCGCCAGCGGGCCGGGATGGAAGCCGACCCGCGTGCTGCGCGCGACGCGCAGGCAGAGGTCGTAGTCCTCGAGGTAGCGCAAGCCCTCGTTGCAGCCGCCGAGCTGTCGGTAGAGCGCAGTGCGCATCAACGTCGTCTCGACCGGGATGAAGTTCCCGTGCAAGAGCTGGTCGAACACCTCGCCCTGGTGGTAGTGCAGATAGCGCCCGCGCCGCCCGCGCACGACACCGGACTTGTCGATGACGTGCGCGTCGCTGTACACGAGCCCGAGGCTCTCGTCCTCGCGCAAGATCGGCACGAGCGTGGCCAGCATCTCCGGCTCCCACAGGTCGTCGTGGTCGAGGAAGGCCAGGAATTCGCCGCGTGCGCACTCCGCCGCGCGATTGCGCGCCGCCGCGACGCCGCAGTTGCGCTGCTTCACGAGTCGCAAGCGATCGCCGTACGAGTCGAGGATCGCCAGCGTGCCGTCGGTCGAGCCGTCGTCGCACACGACGAGCTCGTAGTCGGTGAAGGTTTGAGCCAGCACGCTGTCCAAGGTCGCGCGGACGAAGGCCTCGCCCTGGTAGGTCGGGACGACGACGGTCACGAGCGGGTTCAAGGCGCCGTTCCCCGCTCGAACCGAGCGCGCGCCAGCGCGACGTCGGCGTACGCGTGCTCGCGATCGAACGCGAAGCGCGCGCCCAACCACAGGATCACGGACACGGCGCCCAGGGCGAGCACCAGCGCGACGGGCGGCCAGTCCGCGTGCCGGGTTTGAAGCCACGCACCGAATCCGAGGGTCGCGATCACCCATGCGGCGAGCGCGGCTCCCGCGCGACCGAGTAGCGCCTCGCCGCGGTGCTCCCGGACGTCGATGTGCCGCGAAGCCGCGGCCAGCGCGACGCAGGCCGCGGCCACGCGGCTCGCGAGCACGGCCCACGCGACGGTCTCGAGTCCGTGCGGTAGCGCGATCACGAGCGCCGCGCCCACGAGCGCGAGTCGGATCCAACCCAGGCGCACGACCGCACGGCCCTGACCGATCGCCTTGAGCGCGGTCACGGCGAGCAGGTCCACGCAACGTGCCGCCGCCGCCAGCGCGAGGCACCGGAGGAGCAGACCGGAGGCGTGCCAGGACGTGGGAAAAACGGTCCGGACGAGGGGGTCGGAAGCCAGGGCGAGCACGGCGTGCGGGGGCAAGACGTACAGGATCGTCGTGCGCAGCGCGCGAAGATAACCCCGTCCGGCTCCTTCCGCGCGCTCGTGCGCGGCGAGCGTGGGAAACAAGTACCGGTCGGCGACGTTTTGCCCCCACCCGAGCAGGACGCCCGCGAGGTTCTGCGCGTTCTCGAAGAGCCCGAGGGCCCCGCGGCCGAGCACGAAACCCGTCGCACCGCCGTCCACGCGATCGCCGACGTAGCCGAGCACGGCCGCGGTCGTGAGGTGGCCCCCGGTCCGCTTCAAGCCCGGCCAGTCCAAGGCGTCGTCCGCGCCGAGCGGCACGAGGTCGCGCGAGCGCCACGTCGCGAGCACGAGCGCCGCGATCGCGTTCGCGGACCAGCCGGCGACGAGGCTCCAGGATCCGAGGCCCGCGCTCGCGGCCAGCACCGTGACGACCGCGAACGACAGCACGGATCCAAGGTCGACGCAGAAGAGGTCGAAGAAGCGCCGTTCGCGCACGAGGAGCCACGTGGGCAACGTCGCGCGGTTCGCGATCACGAGCATGGGTGACATGCCGAGGAGTAGGAGACCGAGCAGTCCTTGCCCCGCGACCAGTTGCAGCGCGAGCCCCAGCAGGACGAGCCCGGTCGCGAGAGCGATGCCGAGCCGGTTCTGGAACGCACGCATACGGCGCCACAGTCCCGCGTCGAGCCCGCGCGCGCTCACCAGCGCCTCGTCGAGTCCGAAGACCGCCACGTGCTGGAGCCCGAAGACGATCAGGCTCGGCAGGACCGCCTCGCCGTACTCCTGGGTGGTGAAATACCAGGGCAGCGCGAGCTTCGTCGCGAAGCGCACCGCTTGCACGGAAGGGTGCGCGAGCAGCGCGAAGCGCAGTCCGCGCGGGCGCGCGGGAGGTACGGATGCCTCCAGCATGGAGGCGCGCATTCCACGCTGGCCGACCGTACGGTGCCAGGAACAACCCCGACGGATTCGCGAGCACACTCCGGCCCTGGCACGGCCAGGGACCGTACGGTCGGCGACGAATCGTCGGCCGGATCCCGTTCGTCAACCCGGACGGGTACGTCGGCGACGCCGGATCCCGCGACCGGAACTGCCCCACGATCTTCGCACCGCGCACGAGGGCGGATCGATGCCGAATGCGATGCGCGCGCCGAGATCGAAGCTGTACGAGCCCGAGCAATCCGCCGTCGGGCGGACTTCCGCCCGCGTTCTGGATCGGCGTGCGCACGAGGCCTCCCGCGACGCACTGCGTGCCGCCCTGGAACGGGATCGCGGCCGGCATCGAGCCGTGGAAGAAGACGCCGAACTGGTTGTCGATGAGCGCGATCCGGGTCGTTCCCACGTCGCATCGCCGCTCGAACGAATCGGTCAGGGAAGAGAGGCGTTACCGCGATTCGCGCGTTCCGACGGCGAAAGGTAGACGGACAGCTCGGCGTGCGCGAAACCGGCGCTGCGCAGGGCGATTTCGAGTCGGGGCCAGTCGGCGCGGGCGGTCGCGAGCTCGTCACGTCCGACCTCGACGCGGGCCAGGTCGCCGTGATCGCGCACGCGCACGACGGAGAGGCCCAGCGCCTTGAGCGCTTCCTCGGCGGCCTCGACACGCGCGAGGCGCTCGCGCGTGACGATCGTCCCGACCGGCAGGCGCGAGGCCAGACAGGCCGACGCGGGCTTGTCGTGGACGGAGAGCCCGTGCTCGTGCGCGTAGCGACGCACATCGTCCTTCGTGAAGCCGGCGGCGGCGAGCGGCGCGAGCACGCCGCGTTCCCGTGCCGCGCGGCCGCCGGGTCGCACGTCGAGAGCGTCGTCGGCGATCTCGCCGAACGCGATGGCCGCGTAACCGTTCGTGCGCGCCCAGGGCTCGAGCGCATCGAAGAGCGCCGACTTGCAGAAGTAGCAACGGTCGCCCGCGTTGGCGCGGTAGCGCGGATCGTCCAGCTCCGTCGTGCCAACGACCACGAGGCGCGCGCCGATCTGAGCGGCGATCTCGCGCGCTTCATCGAGCTCGCGCCGCGGCAACGACGCGGAGTCGGCGATCACGCCGACGGCGCGCGCGCCGAGGCGCGCGTGCGCCGCGTGCAGGAGAACGCTCGAATCGACGCCGCCGGAGTACGCGACCGCGAGGCTCTCGATGCCGTCCAGCGCGACGTCGAGCGCCGCGACGCGCGCGGCGTACTCGGCCGCAGAGGTCGGGTTCGCGCTCACAGGTACATCCCGATCTTCCTCACGTAGCCGTCCGCGCTCTCGCGGAAGCGCTGCACCGCGGCGTCGTCCAGCGTCTTCACGATGCGCGCCGGAACGCCGGCGAGCAGCGAGCGCGGCGGCGCGACGAACCCTTCCTTCACCACGGAACCGGCGGCGACCAAGGATTCGGCGCCGATCACGGACCCGCCCAAGAGGACGGCGCCCATGCCGATCAGGCAGCGGTCCTCGACGCGCGCGCCGTGCAACACGCAGCGGTGACCGATCGTGACCTCGCTGCCGATCACGTTGGGGACGCCCGTGTCGGCGTGGATCATCGTGAGGTCCTGCACGTTCGTGCGCGCGCCGATCGAGAGCGGCGCGTCGTCGCCGCGCAACACGCAGCCGAACCAGATGCCGACGTCCACGCCCAACGTGAGATCGCCGGTCAGCACGGCGTTGTTGGCCGCGTACGCGCCGCCTTCGAGCGCGCGGAAGAGCCCTCGCGACGGATAGACGCTCATGGACCTTGCGCCGCCTTCGCCATCTCGGGGTACGCGTACAACACGGCGAACTGCAGCCCGTTGTTCAGCGCGTGCAGGAACCACACGGCGTACAAGCTCTGCGTGCGCAACATGACGGCGCCCAGCACGCAGCTCAGCACGAAGATCGGCAGGAACGCGTCCACACCGTGCAACGCCGCGAAGACGAGCGACGTGAGGCCGACGCCCATCACCTCGCGGAAGTTCTGCACGAAGAGCGGCTGCAGGAAGCTCCGGAAGATCACTTCCTCGAACAAGGGTTGCACGAGAACGCCCAGGAAGAGCGGCAGCCAACGCTCGTCGGCCGGCAGAGCGGCGAAGCGCGCGGCGACCTCCTGCGGCGCTGCGACGTGGCCGAACTTGCCCAAGAGCCAGGTCCACACGTGCATCACGCCGACGATGCCGGGGAAAGCCGCGACGTAGGCCAGCAGGCCCGCGAGCAGCGCGCGCCCGACGCCCGGCGCGCGCAGCCCGAGCACACGGACGCCCTCGGGGTCCAGGCGCACGGCCCACGCCGCGATCGCCGTGACGACGAGGCCGAACGCGGTGCACGAAAAGAGCAGGTCCACGCCCAGGCTGCGTTCCGAGATCGGCAGGAGCGCGAGGAGGAAGCTCGCCCCGAGGAACAAGAGGACCGCCAGCACGACGTGGCTGAAGCCCCAGCGCGCGAACACGATGTTGCGGCCGGGGACCAAGCGGACGACGCCGAGCCACGCGACGGGCAACAGCGTCACCGTCGCGACGATGGCGACGGCGCCGACTTGGGCGCGCATCTCCGGAGTCGTGTTCGCGATGGCCTCGACGAGTTCCACCTGAGCCTGCATCACGGCGCGTCCGGCCGACCCGCGGCGTGGATCAGGCCTTCGAGCGGCGACGAAGCGTTGGCGTACAGCTTGCGCGGGATGCGCCCGGCCAGGAACGCCTGACGTCCCGCGCTGCACGCGTCGCGCATCGCGGCCGCCATGCGCAGCGGGTCGCGCGCCGAGGCGATCCCGGTGTTCAAGAGGACGCCGGCCGCGCCGAGCTCCATCGCGATCGCGACGTCGGACGCGGTGCCGACGCCAGCGTCCACGATGACGGGCACCTGCACGAGCTCGAGCAGGATGCGGATCGCGAACGGGTTCAAGACGCCTTGGCCCGATCCGATCGGCGAACCCGCGGGCATGACGGCGATCGCGCCGAGCTCCGCGAGCCGCACGCCGAGCCGCGGATCGTCGGACGTGTACACCAGTACGTGAAAGCCTTGCTGAACGAGCTCGCGCGTCGCTTCGAGCGTCCCGACGGGATCGGGCAGGAGCGTCTTCGGATCGCCGAGGACCTCGAGCTTCACGAGCTTGGTCCCGAGCACGTCGCGCGCGAGAACCGCGGTGCGGATTGCGCTCTCCGCGTCGTAGCAACCGGCCGTGTTGGGCAGGATCACGTGCCGCGTGCGGTCGATCGCATCGAGCAGCGACGGGCCGCGCGCGTCGAGGTTGACGCGCCGCACGGCGACCGTGACGCACTGCGTGCCGCTGATCGCGAGCGCGGCGCGCGTCTCCTCCACGTCCTTGTACTTGCCCGTGCCCACGAAGAGCCGCGACGTGAACACGTGCTCGCCGATCTGGAGCGGTTCGTCGGCCAGCCACGCCGGCACGCGGGGTTCGTTCTCCTGGATCATGTCAGCCGCCTCCGACGAGCGTGACGACCTCGACTCGGTCCCCTTCGACGAGGACGCGGCGTTCGCGCTCGGCACGCGGGACGAGGGCTTGATTCAGTTCGATCGCGACCACTTCGGGCCGGAAACCGAGGTCCAGCACGAGCTGGGCGACGGTGCTGCCCTGCGCGCATGCGCGGGGACTGCCGTTGAGGTCGATGTGGATCGTCGGTGTCGTGCGCATCTGGTCGGTGGCAAGCGCGGGAGTGTAGCAGGCGGGCCGAGGCGTTTGGACCGGCGCGAGGCTGCTCGCGGGCGCTGGATCGGGAGGATCGGAGCGCGGTGGAGCTCTAGGTCGGGCACTCGAGGATTCGTGGGTCGAGCGGGATCTGGTAGCGCGGACGCGGGCGAGTGCGTGGCTCGCGAAGCGTGGGCGGGTGGAAGCGTGGGCGAGTGGCTGAGGCGTGTGGCCGTGGAGCGCGATCGCGCGGTGTGACCCGCAGTTTCCCCGCTGAGTGTGCCCGCTTCGCCTCGATGATCGATGGGATCGCGCATGCGGGGACCACGCGCGCTGCCGCGAGTTCGTGGCCGCGGGCGACCGGCGCGCGCACCCGTCGCTGCTGGCAGCGCTGGTGGGAGTTCGTGGATCGGGAAGAGCGTGGCTTCGAGCGCCGCCGCCCGCGGCGAGGGTCGGTGTCTGGACGCCGGTGCGGCGCGGAGTCTCCTAGTGAGCGTCCTCTCAGGCGCGTCCTACTCACGCGCGTCATCTTGCCGCACGTACGACGGCGACACGACGATCGCGCGGGGTACAGCGCCGCGGGGTACAGCGCCGCCGGTCTTCCGGCCGCCGATCATGCAGCAGCCGGACTTGCAGAAGCGTTCGTCCATCCGGCGGTCGTTCGTCCGCTGCTCGACCTTTCGCTGCTCGTCCTGACCCTGCCCCGAGTTGGTGGACACCTGGGTTAGGTGAATCTCAAGGGAGACGGAAAAGTTCGCAGTTCCACGGGGAAGGGGTCAGGGGAAGGGTTCGC